>Ga0247672_1000007_pt1 | contig 49034 bp, 91 predicted proteins | sample CNK13_metaG_FD_182719 | JGI IMG/M metagenome (GOLD analysis project Ga0247672, IMG submission 182719) | Soil microbial communities from Purdue University Martell Research Forest, Indiana, United States - CNK13 | ecosystem: Environmental > Terrestrial > Soil > Temperate forest > Bulk soil... | reverse complement strand
TACGGTGCGGCGGAGCGATTCCTCAAAGGGCACCGGCGGGAACCAGCCGAGGGAACGGAGCTTTCTGTCGTCGAGCGAATAGCGGAAGTCATGGCCGGGCCGGGCGAGCTTGAAATCACGAATCTCATAGGCCATGTCCGTGCCGATATCGTCCGCTATGAGCTGGGCAATCTCCAGATTCGTATGCTCCTCTCCGGCGATGTGATAAGTGTCAGCCATCGCCACGCTCGTCTGGAGCAGAAACAGCAGCGCACTGGCCTGATTCCTCGCATGTAGCCACTTGCGAGCGCCGCTTCTGCCTGTGGAATCGCCATGGATAATCAGCGGCTGGGCCTTTAGGAGCTTTCTGATCGTCATGGGAATGAACTTCTCAGGATGCTGCCGTTCTCCAAAGAGGTTCATTGTCCTCGTAATCGTTACAGGCAGCTTAAAAGCCTTCCAATAGCTGAACGCAAGGGCCTCTCCACCCGCTTTCGATGCCGCGTAGGGGTTTGACGGCCTCACCTGAGCCAGCTCATCGAAATCAACGCCGTCAGGCGCCGCGCCTAAAACCTCATCCGTGCTCACATAGATAAAATGCTCCACCTTGAGCAAACGCGCCATTTCAAGCGTATGGAGCGTCCCTAAGACATTCGACTGGCAGAAGGTCTCCGGATCATGCAGCGACCGCTCTACGTGCGTTTCTGCGCCGTTGTGGATGAGCCAGCGGCAAGAGCGAAGGGCGTGGATGACGCTCGGCGGGTAGGGCGCACGGAAGTCATGAAACACGAACCTCAGCCTCTCGGCATAATCCCGTCTCACATCAACCAAACGCTCCAGCGAGCCAGCGTAGGTAAGCCGGTCGAGCACCACCACGTCCCAGTCGGTGTTATCGAGAATGTGCTGGCATAGGTGAGCGCCTGCGAAGCCTGCTCCCCCGGTGATACAGATCGCATCCCTCACTTCCCACCCGAACGGCCCGGCAATCCACCTGCCTGATCCAGTGTCACTTCCGGGATGGTGTTGGCTCCTGTAGTACGCGTGGGCACGGGAACAGTCGTCATCTTCCCGTCCGTCACCACATTGCCGGAAGGCTTAGGCGACGGCTTCATGCCGTAGTCACTTACTCCTGTTTTGATGATGTTCATAATGATCCTCCTCAGATCGCGTGCAATTGCAGATATGCGTCGTTTACAGGGAACGGATAAGGACAGAAGGCCAGTCCCGGCTGCTGCCCATAGGTCACATCCCGGCCATAAACATTGTCATCGTTGTTTTCAAGCTCCCTGACCTGCTTATCGTAGATGGCCTGATGCGTCTGGGCAAGGTTTAGGTTGAAATATGGGTTGCGATGCTCCGCGTTAGGCCCCGGCCAGCGGGCGCATTGGGCCAGAGCGCCTTCCAGAAGCACATTGCCAGGGATGAAGCGAGGCAACTCGCCATTGGAGTCATTCAAATCAGGGAAACGCTTCTCGTACATGAAGGGGATGACATAAGCGGCGGTCTGTTGAGGCCATATCTCGAAGCGAGGCAATGATGGGCTGATCGTCGCACCTCCGAAAGCCAAAGAGGTGTAATCGAAATCAGCCACTACATAAGGCGTCCCTTGTGCCGATCTCTGGGCATCGTAGGAATTCAACTCCGCCTGCGAGCAGGTCGTCCATAGAGCCCACGAGAAATTCGGATCCCAGACCGTCGTAAAGGCATGGAAGTCCGTCGGTGGGATCTGGTAGGCAATGTAGATCTGATGGTTGAGGCCACTGGCAGAGGCCGCTCCCCATGGCTGATCAAGCGTGATGCTGATAGTGCTATTGACGGCGACAATCGTATAGATCGGCGTGAGTGTATTCACCCGGAACTGATAACCGATCATCGTCGCCAGCCAATTCGTGCCTACCCCCACCACCGCATTCGACTGGTTCGTCACGGTCACGGTGCCGGTGGTGTACTGATTCGGGAAGACGAATTGTGATTGGGCAATCGACCAGGACCACTTCCGCTTCTCGATCAGGTCGCGGAAGCTGTAATTCACCCAATCTTGAGCAAGAAAAGGCCCTGCCACGGGACAACGCAGCAGGACTTTTTTCCAGATACTCTCAAACGTATCTAAGGCCAGATATCACCTCCGGCCAAAGGCGATCACGTCGAACTTATCACCGGCTGTGCAAGTAAAGGTGATACGCCCGGCGTTGGCTCCAGTGCCTTTGACAGTGGCGAATGCATTGACCTGTTGTGGTTCGGCCACCTGCCAGAGAACAGCGGCAAGGCCTGTCTGCCATGTATCACCACTATTCGTTGCTGTGACCGTGGCAAAAATAGCCTTGACGCTACCGAGAACATTCTCCTGCCGATTTGTAACGATAACAGCTGCCATTCATGCCTCTTTTCTAGTAGCCGACTACGATCACACTGGTGACAAGCGCACCACCAGTGACGAAGGTGATAGTGCCTCCACTTTTGGTCGCGCCTACACTGGCGGCTGTCGTGGGATCAACGCTGACCGCCTCGACTTTCTTGAGCCCAGACACCCAGGTATCGCCATTATTGGCGATGGTGATATCGGCAGTGACCATCCGCTTGCTGCCGATAACACTGGAGCGCCGGTTTGCGACTGTAACTGCTGGCATAATATCTCCTATTTCTTGAAGAATTCGACTTGCATCGCAATGGGAGAAGTGCCCGGAAAGACTACGCCAGGAATCACACATTGGAGAGGCGTAACCGAATTGTTTACGTAAACTGTCACCCGACCATTCAAGCCGTCATAATAAGCCCCAACACGATCACCCTCATGCACCTTGAAAGTATGGTCTTCGTCAGTACAGGCTGCTGGAGTACTTCCGGGCAATGGAGGTGTAGCGATAAGGGAGCGTACGCGTAAGCTGATCAGATGACCATCATTGACTACGTACAGATCGTCAAAGAACAGACTTCCCAAAACAAATGCGGGGTAATCGACATTCACATCAGGCACAGCCACATTTACGTTGCAGGCCCCCGCGCCATTCAAGGCAGTTATCGGGGTAAGCCCAGAACCTCCGGGAACGCAAGAGAATTTGAAGTCCTGCTGCTGGGCCATTGCCGACCCAGCAAGCAGAAGAAGCGTGATGAAAAGGGATGATCTCATGTTTACGGAATCCCCGGAATATCGAGATCAACAGTTAAAGTAGTCAAGGCACTTCCAGCAGTCACATTCTTGCCTAGGGGCTGTACTGTAGGTGCCGTTGTAGTAGCTACCAAGTCCACCTGCGATGTAGCGGCTGTGTTATCGCTAACAACCCAATAACCAGGAACTCCGGTCACCGATTTGGACTTTATGACAGTGTTATTACCCTTCTGTTGCACCCATGTGTAGTTACCAGCGGTGGCAGCAACCGTGAACACTCCAGCTACCTCATTGCGAAATGGCGTGTTGACGTTAGCCACGCTGGATGCTCCGATGGCTTGCCCCGGATCGTTGGTGACGAGGTATTTACTCTTGTCCTTCCAGTAAGCTAATTGGCCTACCGCCACAATGCCTGGGCCGCTGCCTGCGACTGCTCCTGAGTCCAACTGCACTTTCTGGTATTCCTTGGTGCCGGTGCCGGTCTGGGTCAGCTCGACCCTCCCACCCAGTTCGCCGGTGTGGATGCCCACACCGGAGCCGGTAGACGACTCATTAACCGCCTCGATATTCGAGAACGGCCCAATATAAGGCGACTGAATTACTCTGATATTTGCCACTTGAAGCCTCCTCTGCGCTTTTACTGTGCCGCCGCACCTCATTTGCCTTCGAGAAGGCCTTTCCTAGCCAGTAATCGCGAAAAGTTGCTTGTGATACCTCGGATGGCCTGTGAGATTGCCCGCAAAGAGCACTTGGCCCACAAGTGAGGTGTTGAGCTGGTGTGGTTTAAAGCCGGTGAAGCCGAAGCCGAATTCCGGATCAGTGGAGACGTAGAAGTTCAGAAACGGCTCGCGGGCCTGAATCCACCACAGGGTCTCGCCGGTGACCGTCGGATAGGCATTGACGGCGCCGTTGGTGGTTTGCATCAGGAAGTCCACGGCGACGACATTGGCGTCGGTGCCGGCGGTGGCGATTCCATCGGCGGTGGCTGTACCACCAGAGCCAGTGCCAGGAGCGTAACGTGATTTGATCAGCGTCGCGGAGTTGAACTTCAACCCATTGAAGCCAATCGCCGGATCCTGTGTGTCATTGAACCGCTGCTGCGTCTGGAACTTCTCCTTAATGTAGGAGTAGCCTAGGACGGTTGTCACGCCCAGATTCGCTTCAATATTACCGAAGGAGGTGTTGCCATAAGACTCCTCCAGCACGTTGTATTCGATCGTGCCATTGACGTTGATAGGCGCGCTTTTGAGCGCGTTACCTGTCTGCCCGCCTCGAGTGATGCCTCCATAGGTCGCGTAGGTGGCGCCTGAGAATCCCGCCGTCGTGCCATCATTGCAGATCTCATCAAGGCCATTAAGATTAGCGATGTAATTCGCCTGCCCATTGAGATACTGACCGATCGCAAGAAAAGCTCCCATGCTCATATAGGCAGTCGTCATACGACTATCGATCAGCTTAAAAGCCGCCAGCTCTCCTCTATTGAAGACCTGAATATCTTCCTTAGCCAGCGTCACGCCGACCTCGAAAGTCTTCGGGATGATCTGGAAGCCCTGCTCGACCTGGCGCTCGGAGCCATCGAAGGTCTTGCCCTTCTGATAGCCGCCGCCGATGAGATTGCGATAGACGAAATTCTCCTGAATAAGCGAGCCGCCGTCCCAATCCTGACGGAGGTTCAGTTTCAGATAGGCCAACAGGGGATCGTTTTGAAAAACATTGTCAACTAGTTTTGGGTTATTCCTGATATATCGTCTAGTTGACAGGTTAATTTGATCTAGCTCTGCCATTTGCTTTACCTATGAAACAAGCGATGGAGGCCCGGCCATTAATGCCTTAGGCTGCTCCTCCGCCTTTCTGTCCGGCCTCACGCCAGCCTTTAACGAAAGACTCTCGTGGGGTGTCGTTCACTGCTCCGGCCTTACGAAGATTCGCCATGAAAGGACTGTCACGCTCGGGAGAGCTGATGGTTGAGGCTGCGACTTTCGAGCGCCCTTCCATCTCGCCTTCCTCGCGTGCTTTCTTCAGGGCCGCTTCCTGAGCGGTCTTGGCTCTTTCCTCATCCATAGGCCTGCGATATTCAGCGTAGGCCTTTTCCGCGGTGAGTCCCTGCTCCAGAGCAATCTTCTCGATCGCGTCTAAATCAGGCTCCTGATTGAAGTCCTTCAGGTGTTTCGCTGTGATTTTGGATACGGACTTCACTAGGCCGATAGTGTTACCTTCCGTGGCCTTAATCCGTTCCTCGAAGGTCTTTTTGTCCACTACGTCAGCGTTAATCGCTGCCGCTCGTGCAGCTGGATTAGCCGGATCACCACCTCCCGGTAGCTCCCCGAACTTCTCCACATAGGACTGCACGCGCTTCTCGGCCGCTTCCACTGCTGCCTTGTTATTGGCGAATATCTTCAGGTTCTCCTCGTAGACTCGGGTGGATTCGGCTTTTGCCGCGTCTGCCCGACCCTTTTCCCTTGCCACGGCCTCTAGCGACGTATGGGCGAACTTCTTCACCTCATCCTTCGCTAGAAAAGCAGGCCTATCAGCCTCGGGAATACCAGCGGCATTCGCCAGTCCAGTCATATACTCAGTCAACGCTTTCTCATCAATTGCCATTACTACCTCCATGTCGCCTTCTTTAGCTGTCCTGAGTTTTGGTCAGGAGGGCATCCTCAGCGAGGTTGAGGGGTTAGAGGTGAAGGTTTAAGCGCCAAGGCCAGGTGCGCCTCCGGCGAGCATGCCCATTAGGTTGGGCTGGGGTTGTTGTGGCTGGCCGCCTCCAAAGAGGATCTGGCCGGCCTGTGGTTTGACTTCATTGACGAACTTATCGACGATGGCCGATAGCTCAGGCTTGATCTTCGCCGCTGCCTGGAGGGCCTGTTCCGCCTCCATCAGGTGTTGCGTCACGAGCTGGAGCGACTGGTCCGCGCCGTTCTGCTGGTCTCCTACAAGCCCTTGCATCGGGCCTTGGGGAGGAGGCCCCGGCTGACCTACTTGCGCAGGCTGCGGAGGCGGTCCATTGAGCGGGGAGGCCATCTAAGACCATCCGATCTGCGGGAGACGCGTAAAAGCCGATTCTGTGCGATTACGGGGCATTTTAAGCCTTCTTCGAGCCCAAGGCCTTCACATTCGACCCAGTGGCGATTACACCACCTGCCTTGCTCATGCCCTTTCCGCCCATCGCACCACCGCTCTTGCCAAAATCACCCTTGCCCATTGACTTGCCTTTTCCGAATGCCATTTTTAAGCTCCTTTTTTTTTTGCCTTCGATAACATAATCGCTACCCTCTGCTTCTTCGCATCGGCGGCTCCGAACTTCTTCGCGGTCTTCGCCAGTTGCTTCGGCGGATTGACCTTCATCTCGTGGCCAGCGCGTTCGATAGCGGCTTTAGGTGGATATTTATCCATTCCCATTCCCTGTCGTGGACAGGACATCATGCGGAGGTGAGAGGTGTCAATGCTTAATCACTAAAATTCGATAATGCTGGTTCGTGGGACTGGAGATGAGGCTGAGGAATAGAAGGCCAATATCTCCTCCGCCCAATTACACGCGCCGCCCTTGTTAGTGGTGCTGGTAGTAGTTGAGTTATAGGTTCCAATCGCTGAGACCACTTTGTATTGGGTCAGGAAGCAAACGGGAAAGCCCTCGGCCTGCGTCCAGCCTATTCCTGGGGTAACGATGGCCTGAGCAGCAGATGCCTCATAACCGAACAATAGAGCATTCGCAAAGTTGGTGGTGATCGGACCTGAGTCCTGGCTGGTTCCCGAGCCAGTAGCCGCAGCGTGAACGTCTAAAGCACTCACACCGGAGAATTCATGAAGGGCCAGAGTAGTCGTTAGCTGAGGCCCGGTAGATGCCAGAGTTATCGTATTAGACCCAGCCGCCGAGTTAAAAGCGTAAAAGAGCTGGCAGAAGCCGCTGATGGGATAATATCTCGAAGGCAGCGTCACATAAGTGTTGCCTCTAGTATCACTGATCGTATAGGTATCTGGCGTCATTCCAGGGCTGCACGTCGCCAAGACGATGAGCATATTCCCGGCTGTATTGTCTGCATTAAACGCCAGCGACAAGGCTCCGCTGGTATCGGTTTTTGACTGTATCAGCGCTATCGCCATTATGGTTTGCTGATAGCGATGGTGAATGTATCACCCAGATTATTGGGCAACGGTTGCTGCGTATGAGTATCTTGGATCTGGCTGGCTGCTACCAAAAGAATATTCGATCCATCGACGGGAAACGGATTATCCGTGACCTGGTAGATAATCGCCCCACCGCCAAGACGGGCAGTTGATACCTCCACAATGTATTGCACGCAGGGAGAGGTGGAGTTATTGCCGCCAGGGCCAAAGCCGCAGACGTAAGAAGGTGATGGATCATAAGCATGTACTGGAGTAACGGTAGCCCGGCCAATACACGCCGCTGCCAGCAAAGCGCAAACAAGACTAAGTCTCTTTATCATATTTTTCTCCCTGCTGCCGATTCAGCGTCTAAAATCCGCTGTCGCAGCTGCCAATATGGGTCATTGAGGTTAGCAACCGACGCGTAGTTATAGGCGCAGGCGTGGATGGTGCATGTAGGACGGAGGTGGAGGGGGATTGTGCAGCCGTTGAGGCCCATGAATGGGATCTCAGAGTGGCCTGTAGGATGAAGTTCTATTCCATGACCTTCAAGGGCAAATCGTGCCGCTATATCACAGTATTTGCGTTCACAGCAATGATAAGTAAACCGGGCTCTGGTGCCGCAACCTTCGCCTGACAGGCAGAGAGGCTTTGTGATAGCCGATATCTCCTCATACATGTCAAATAGCGTCATTGGTTCACGGCCAGAGTCAGAGTCAGCGTCAGCAGCTTACAGGTAGCAACGCTGGTGAGATTGAATTCAAGAATGTCATATTCCAAGATATTCGCAGAGCCGAGATCGGCCAGTGGGCCGGCGTCCCAGTTCTTTTGCGCGGCGGTAAGAGTGGGCTTATTCACCCCGGCGATTGAGACAGTGTTCGGGAAGGCGCTGTAGCTTGAGCGCAGAATATCAATCACGGCGTCGCCTGCGGCATCGGAGAGCAACACCCAGCTAGTGATAACACAATCATTCGGCGCGGACCATCTTCCTTTCACGCCTGTAGCTGGCACAGCTCCCCCGCCGTCAATGGTAATCGTAAGCGCATGCACGGGAATCAGCGTCACGGTGTCAAAATAGCTCCCCATTAAGGCCTCCCATAGATCACGCGGAGCTTATCGTTGTTCGTGTCGGCATTCACGAAGATCGTGGCTAGGTCATAGGGCTCGGTAATCCCCATCGCTGGGAAGGAGATAGTATCGCCTTTGGCCAGCTCAATACCATTGGTAGTCGTGGTGCCATTGGTGATCCCTGTCCCACCGATATAAACGCTGCCGGTATTGCCCTTGGCGGCCTGCATTAGGACCCAGCCTGCGGGAGCGCGGCTTGCAACGAGAGGCTGTGCGGTGCCTGCGGCGGTGATCGTGACATTGAAATTTCGTACCATAGGCTCCTCTAGGGGATGAAGATCAGGCTCAGGTTCGTAACTGATGCGCTTACTACAGAGCCCTCAGCAAGGTTCAACAGCCATCCGGCGCTTGTATCGCCTAAAATAAGCTCAGCAGGCGCGTTTGTCAGCGCCACCGGACGCTGCGAAGTCAGCTGAATACCAATCCCCGCCGCGACACTCGCCGCCGTGCCGATCGTCACCGATTGCGCGCCTTTCGCACCAGACGCCCAGGGATTGATATGGAGTTCAGCGGCTGGGAGGCGAGCAGCGGAGAAAGAAGAAGGCACATTTGCCGTCAGCGCGACATCGATCTCATGGAAAGCTGTCATGGTATCCATAAAAAGGTCACAACTGCCCCTGGCGTGGCTGAGACGCAGAAGACCTCAGCGAGGTTCAGGAGGCCTGTCGGAGCCGCTGTAGAGCCTAACATAGGCGTGTGCGGGGCATTCTGAGCGACACCGCCTGGGCTGACAGCGGAACAGACGATCCCGGTTGTGGCGGTGACATTGGAAGCCCCGACGCTGAAGTTCTGGTTGCATTGGATGAAGAGTTGCCGGGCCATGGTGCGAGTGGCAGCGGTGCCTGAGAGCCCAGAAGCGAGTGAGAGTGGAACATTCGCATTCGTCAGCGTAAGCGTGCCGATATGGATCGAGGCCATCCTATGATTCCTTCATCACCATTCGTGGGGCTTCCTGGCCTGATGCCTTCCTGCCTTGAGGTGACACGGCCATTCCAATCCCCATCTCCTGCTGCTTCTGTAGACGGGCAAGGATACCGCTGGGGTAGTTCTCCGGCAAGCCTATGTTCGGCACGTTGAGCTTTTCGAGCAGGGTCGCCACGTCGATCACACCGGCCCTTGCTAGCGCCATATACATCATCTTCTCCTGCTGGCCTGCGCTGTTGAGCAGCGACCCCGGAGCAATCTGATACGAGAAATAACGGAAGAATTCCCTCGCTCTTTCCGCTCTCGGCGCTGGCGAGCCATCGGGCATAGGCGGCAGCACATCATGCGGGATGAGATTACCGGGGTCGTAGTCGAAGTCCTCAAAGGTCTGACCTTGAGGGCCGAGAATCGCCACTCGCTGAGCTCGCGTATAAAATTGCATGAAGTTCATCAGGAGCATCATTGCGAACTCGCTCATGAAGGCTTCGATGACGAGAGAACGCAGGCGGTTCACCGCGCCTTCCGCTGCGATAATCGCTTCAAGCGTGTCGAGTTGCGGCAGCTGGTTCAATTGCATGATGTCGGCGGCGTTCGACGATCCTGCCAGTTCTTTCTGCGCGTCTTTCAACGCCCCTAAGTACCACTGCACCCATGGATCGAGCGCTGGTTCATAAAGCATCTCCACCGGCTTACCATTCACAGGATTCGTCCTGAGCTTCAGCCCCGGCATCTCCGGGTCCATCTTTCCAAAAGCCTTCTCTCCGATGGCGTTCTTATCCGCCGCCATCCCCGGCCTTTTGATCCGATCCAGATGCCTCGACATCACTCGCATCACCTTCTGCATTTCTTTGTGGAGCGGTAGGAGGTCTTTCAACGGCGCCTTCCCTAGCCATAGCCAGGGCCAGGGGTCGAGAGTGAGTTTCGCAAGGGGGAACATCCCATGCCAGTAGATGCTCGTGTCGTCGTAAATGCGAGCGCTCCGGGTGAAGATCACACAACGCTTCCTCGGGTAGAGCTTGCAATCTTCGTCTTTGGCAGCTTTACCCGTTCTGGGAATAAGCTCACCTATGGAAGGTACGTAATAAGACCAATTCGTCATCTTCCCTTCATGCAAGCCCATCCACGTTCCCGTTCTCTGAGTATTGATAGAAGGATCGTTAATGTAGAGCGTGAAGAGATCGGCACTTGGGATCTTCATCGGTCTCGCCTGCGTGCGGCCAGCGATGGAGGAGAGCACGTTCTCCATGAAGCCTGACTGGAGGCCTATCTGCGACATCAGCCGACCAAAGCGAGTGTTCTTGTTGAGCTGGGCTACGGAGCCCTCCCGATCCGCCTTCACTCCATCAGCCGCCTCGCCATACTTCGACCTGATCCAATTCACGGAGCGCTCTCTGCGGACGATCACTCCCGCAGCCTCTTGTATGCTCAGGAATGAGCCCGGACGAATCGGCAGCACGTCCCTTGGATCTTCAGGCAGCAACTCCATATCCCCGCCCTGATACCCGCCGCCGAAGCCATTGTTATAGGCATCGTAGGTCTGATGGGCGTAACCCGAGCCCATCGGAAGGGCAAACTTGATCACATCCGCAAAACGCATCGTCACGTGCCGGCCCATCCACCATGCCTGAGCGAGCTTATTCGCCAGTTGCGCCTGGGCCTGGAACTTGGGGTTGAACGTGCGGTAGTCCCAAAAAGGCTTGATATCACATTGGGCTGCGACCATATCGAGAGCGACTTTGCCGAAATGGTTATAAGTCACGCCTCCAAAAACACCCTGGGCAAGGTCAGCGGGCATTTCGCCATTGATGGCGTCGATCGCGGGTTCGAATTGATCGAATCCCGGAGAAGCCTTTAGAAAGGCATCGGCCTCCTCAATGGCCAGTTCGGCCCAGTTCTTAAAAGCCTTGAAATCCGCGCCTTGGGAAGGAATATCGGCCATCAGGCGCTTATCGTCTCACACCGAAGGGTAGAGGAGGCAAGTCTTTCGTATCGTGGCCGTTCGCGCTGCCTTTATCGAACCAGGCGATCTCGCTCCTAACCCCCGCCTCCCGCTCATGCCGTTCGACCTCGCGTAAAGAGCGCATCACAACACGCTCACAGCCTTCTGGAGTAGGCTTTGTGTTGACGGCGGGGTAAGAATAAGAGCCATCGGGCTTGCGGAACACGACCACCGCATCCTTGTCCGACCACTGCGCGTCTTTCGCTGTCGTCCGCTTCCACCACTGTTGCTCCATCTCCAGTCCGCACCAGTTGCAGAATACGGCCTCCTTCTCGCGGCAGATTATATCGGCCTCTTTATCGCAGACCGGACACCAGCACACGACATTCCGCAGGCAATTGCTCACTTTAAGGGCCTCCACAGCCACACGCAGCCTAAGAGCAAGATGAAAAGGGAGATAATGGAAGCGATGGTCATAGGCTAGTACTTATGGCTGATCTTGATCTTCCCGTGCTTATTCGCGTCGGAGGTCATCTTTCCTAAACGTGCGATGCCATTTCTTCCTCCCACTCTTTTGAGGCCGCTAGCGAGGCCAGGGCTGGAGCGGAAGTCCATCACGCCCTTACCGCCCTTAGGCGACTTAGGCAACTTACCGATGTCGGAGTCGAGGTCCATTGGCTAAACCCCGTCCTTACGTCGGATGAGCACGGTCGTCTCAGGCGCTTCAATCTCAATAATCTCCGCCCGCTCCGGATAATCCACCCCCACCCTATCAACTCCCTGCCACGAATCCATATCCATCATATCCTGCACGCGGCGGGAGAACTCAGGAACGGTCTCGTCACGCCGATCATCAGGGGTAAGAGAAGTCTCGGCCTTAGCCATTGGAAGCCTCCTTGGAATGCCCATTCGATGCTACTACAGGTGGGATTGAGGCTCCGGTGCCCTGGGACTTGCGCCTCCACCATCCGCCTGTGTTCGACAACGGCGGATTCATCCCGGCGAAGGTCATCAAGGCCCGCACAATCTCACGGTACATCACGTCAGAGTAAGTCTCGCCTCTAAACACCCGAGTCTTCAATCGTTGGATCAACCGGGGATCAAGTTCGAAGGCAAAGCCCGATACATCCACCACTGTCGAGGTCTCCAGCCGCTGTAAAGCACCCTCTGCGTCGGCTACAGTATGACCGATCACATTCGACAACCTCTTCTTCTGGTCTTCGTTGAAGTAGATCCCTGAGCCTGTGATTGACTGGCAGCGTGTGAGGCGCTCGGCCATCACTTGCTCAGGATCACGATTGCGCTTGGCAGCTTCTGAGGCATAGTGATTGTAAAGATGCTCGGGCAATTCGAGGCGCATGATTACGGTAACGACCTCATTCGCCATCCCACGTCTCAGCGTATTCTGCTTCTTCGCCATCGCTGGTTAGTCTCCTTCTTTCGTGCCTAAAGGTCAAGAGCCGAGTAGTTCCGATAGACGCCCGTCCCATGCTTCGGCCATATCCTCAGCGCTCATAGCTGACAATTGCCAATCAGGCTGGGCTGTGTCTTGACGCGGTGACGGCTCCGTAGGCTCAGCTCCGACGATCCACTCATTGCAGAACCAAAGAGCGATAAGGCCTGCGACCACCCGATCGTCGTTGAGGCCTGTGGTGCCTGAGCGCTGCGCACGCGCTGTCAGGGAGAGAAAGTTATCCGGCTTGCACGCCACCATCTCCTCGACGAAGTGCTTTGAGTTGAGAATGACCTTCTGCCGCTTGATGTGGCCAGCGCCCCTGATCCACAGGTCACGGCGGGTGTGGACGTTCGAGATCCACCCACGCTTCCCTGTGTCCCTCTGGATCATATTCGAGCCCTCTACAAGCCATGGCGGGAAGCGCTCGTAGCCATATTGGCTGTTCAGCACTCTTTGAGTAAGCCACCCTGGTCCCGGAGCGATCTCAATCGCCATCAGAGCCTGCTGCTCCTCGCTGGAGCCCGCATACATGCGCCCTACAAAATTACACACATAACCTAAATCCTCGGCATCTAAAGGCCCCACCCACTCCGCCACCTGCACATCAGGCTGTTTCTGGCCTTCTTTCCATCCTCCTCTTCTGAAGACCTCAATCGCCGCATTATCGTGGTTCTCCTCCTCGTCCGTCCTCATCAGCCGGTTCCAGCCTAAGATCCCCATCGTAGGATCAACGCCGCAGACGTAATCGGCCCATTCAAGAGGAGGTTCCCATACGAGCAGCTGGCCCCTAGGATCACGCTCATCGTAATCATCAATCTCCAAACCCCACTTGCCGACCTTGTAGGTGGTGAGAGTGGTGGTCATACCACTCCCTCGCTGATGACATAGGAGCCGCCTGGAGGCCGCGTGCGTGTGCGATAGTAATCAATCGTCTCAAAGTCAAAAATGCTCCCACCACTGAACTGGAAGCTCTCCTCTAGTGTGGCGGGGTAGTTCGTAAGGAAAAAGGTCAACGAGCCCTTCTTGCGATATTCCTCTCGAGTGGTCTCCCACCAATAAAGCTGGTCTTTCGTCAGTTCTACAACACGGCCTAGATATTCCCCTGAAGTCTCCTTCACCTTCTGTGCGTGCAGAAGCGAATGCTGATTCGGCTGCCAGTCAATCGGCGGAATCCGGCAGTACTTGAAGGGGTTGATATACCACGGGACGAACGCAACCTTCCACCGGCCCTTCCCCCTATAATTGCTCATGATAAAGGGATGCCACCAGCCGCCCTGGCCCGCCGGCGTCGATTCGAGGATATGCAAAGTCCTCCATGATTGGGGAATCGCCGGGAAGTAGTCCAGCTCTACCAGCTTATCTACATAGGCCTGATCACCTTGGGCAAGCTCGCTCAAATGGCCTATCAGATATTGCTCGCCCGCCGCCAGCGACGACTTCTGCGCATAGTCCTGATAGATCACGCTCGAGTCCATCTTCCCGAAGGTCAGCCTCTCATTGATGATGTCGGGCTCGGTGCGCTCGGGCCGGAGCCACCACGGAAGGTGTGAATGAACACGCTCATCACGCTGATAGAGAGCTGTGCGCTTATCGAGGTTCTCCGAAGCCGTCACTGCGAGCGTAAAAGGAGCCATCGTCAGGCGATGCATCTTAAGAAGCGCCGCAATAATGGAGATCCCCTCCTGCCGGGCCTTAGGAGCGGCAATTAGTACGCCATCCTGCGGCTCATGCGCCAGGAATTGCGCGTAGGAAACGGCCTCAAGTCTTGCCACCTCATCCAGAATCAACTGCTGCGAGGGCCAGGGAGCGAAACGGACGAGATCGCCTGAGCCTACGGCGGCGTCGGGCAAGAGCCATGCATAGCGGGTCCAATAGTGAAAGTCCAGCGCGCATAAAAGACGCTCATTGCGGATAAACTCACCTTCTTCTTTCGTCAGGCCTCTTAAAAGGCTCTTTCCCTGCGTCCAGAGGCTGTTTAAGCGCTCCTCCACCGCCCAGCTATAGTCAGGCTCGTAACGCGACAATCGAACGCCTGTAGAGCGTTCCAGCGCCTCCTGCTCGCGGGCTGTTACGGAAGGGCTATACACCGAAGCTATCATCCTCCTCAGGTTCACCCTTTTCACGCCAACCCGCCAGCTCCTTCATCTCCTCCCGTAGCGTATCCTCATCCGTGTGATAGGCAATCGTCGGTTCAACCTCGGGATGCGGGTCAATCGCCTTCTCCACACAATGCCCCATTCTGACGTTATATTGTTCTAGAAGAAGTCGTTCCAAAGCCTGCGCCACCCTTTCCATTATCCTGTTGGTCTCCTTCAATTGTGGGTGCAACTCTATCAATGCCATTCGCCGCTCCTTTCCTCGCTGCCTTTAGAGTCTCCTCAAGCGACTCTCCCACCGCGAGAATCTGCGAATTAGGCGCCCAGATCGGCACCTTTCCTCCAAGCTCCATTATCTCCAGCACCTGCTTACGGGCAACGGGATCACCGCTCTTGATGACCTTCCCCAGGCCCTCACAGGGAATACACATCTTGGTCTCCTGCGGCAGCCCTTCCCCACCCCTCTTCACTATGATCTGCCCTAAGCCCTCACACGACGCGCATGTCACTTGCTTGTTCTCAGCGTCCTCAGCGACATCCTCCATGACCTTAGGCAAACGCTGGGCAACGGCAACAATCCCCTCCAGGCGCTTCATATCACGGAAGCATTCGACGACTCTTTTGTAGGGAATGCCTATTGATGCGGCTAAAGTCGAGATATTCTTCCCCGCTGACTCTCCTGACGACCTCAGTAACTTCGCCAGGTGCCCTTCGTCGAGCCCCCCGGTCATCTCCAGCGCCGTGGCCAGCTCAAGCCGTGGAAGGGTCTTGTTTAAACGAACGATCTCGGCGGGGGGCTTCTTCCTCTTCTGCATCATCGCCATCATGCCCACCCGCCGCCCTAGCTGTCAATCACTGAAACGTAAACAAAGCATGAAGCCCGCAATTATCGCTGATCTGGCAGGGATGAGGGATGAAGGCCTGTTGGCTAATCCTTAGCCGATCCCCGGCATTCAAATGCACCACAAGAGGAAAGTCGGCCACGAAGGTATCCACTCCATCGTATTGCACGAAGAAAGGAATAGTGACGATATCGCGCGATCCGTGAAGGAACTCCAACTGAAACGTCACGTCCATTGAGGAGAACCAGTTATCTAGCTGTAAGTGCAGATTCTCCCCATTCACTCCTTGCTGTAATGTAATAAACTCCGTCGTATAAGAAGGACTCAACGGGCTCTGGCCACTATAGTCAATCACCGAACACCACATCGTCACCGTTAGGGGAGCGCTTGAGGTCTGCGTCAGCGGCAGACAGCCCTCCTGTAATTGAGCCTGAGCGCTCAACCCTACGAAAAGCAGAACTATCCCTATCACTATCTTCATCCTCATCTCCTATATATGTGTCGTGAATTGCCACCGGGCTTTCGGATGGCTGAGGGGGATGATAAATAAGAATTCTCTTATTTGTCTGTGACGCACGTCACATTAGAGGTTAAATTCCGTCGCGGGCCTAGTTTTGGCGTGGTCTACCCCCTATAAGTCATCAACCGATGGTTCTATAGGGCCAGAAGAATCCCAAGCCCCAACAGCAGCCTCATCAGCTCCTCATTCCGACAGTCCATTTTTTATTTTTTGAAAACGCACGAACACGACCGATTCGTAGGAGGCGCTGGCGGGCGATGGCCCCTTAGACAATCGGCAGATGGCCATAGTGTGTCAAATTATAGACATGACCAATAGGCCAATAAGTGTGTCAATTATTATACGCTACCTTTGGGCAGTGACCCAGCATGTGTCAAATTATCCACATTACGCTCAGCCGCATCCGCATGCTACCCTCCTGCGCGGTGTCAAAGTGAAGGGGTTGAGCCCGCCGGCGTTTGAGGCCTGAGGCGTCGGGGCCACAAGCGCCTACCTACGCATCATAGCCTACAACCGCACACTAGGGTGCAACCGGTTGAGGCAACGGCGCACCCGCTCCCACCACAACACTCCCAGCCACATCCAGCACCACATGCACGCATTGCGACTTGCTCAGGCGCCTGGGGAGGAGTAAGGCCAGTGGTAATGGTGCAAGCTCCATGATCGTATCCCTCGGCCTATCCTTTCCTCTCTTCAGGCAAGGTGGTCTTAGTGCGATGGAAACCTCGAATATCGCACGGCAGTTTTCACCCTTGCATGTCAATCTCATCTGCATCGGATTCACCCGCTGATGTTGGATGAAACCGCAATAAGGACACGACCATTCGAGTCGGCCTCTAAGCGTGGCAACGGGCTGGAAGCGTGCGCTCTTGGTATGTCTCATTCCGTATTGAAGATACCCTATTGCAGGCTGGAAGGGCCATTTGATTCGCTGCTGGGGCTGAATCAGTCTCATTCTGAGCCGCTGTTCGTTAAGCATTAGGCCCTAACAAACGTAATATCATGTATTGACACACTCATGCTCACTAAGGCATACTTGCGCACATGTTGAGCACACGCACACAAAAGAGGAAACGCTAATGACACTCAGCGGCAATAAATACAGCGCAAAAGAAGACCGCATGGGGAACGTGCTCATTACCCGCAAGGCAGATGGCGCAACGTGCTACTTGCAAGGGGATGACGCTATTGAATTCCTGGATAATCACCGCATCTTGGATGCTATTGAGTATCCAAGTGGGCCATTTAAGACTTCAGCAGAACATGTTGACGCGTGTTTAGATGCCTATGACGCGGTAATGGGGCAGTAGAGCAAAGATTCCGTCGGATCAGACGTTAAACGGAGGGCGATTATGAGCGCACGCAAGGTAAAAGATAAGCCTTACAGTCGCATCGGCTGGGAAACCATTCGCAAGCGGTACAGCAAGCCAATGATGGCAATCATGCAAGGGCTGTATCGGGATTTCACAAAGCACTATCCCGAGTTGCATGCGGAAGAGCCATTTGAGATGGATGCTGATATGTATTCGGTCAATTTATCACTCAGGCCAGAGGGCAGGGAATCAATAGATGTATCACTTGAGATAGTGGAATCTCAGGATTACGAAGGCATCGCGGGTGGGTACACGTTCCGGCTTGATGTGGTGGAATACGGCGGGCGAATACTCGGGGGATGTTCGCCATTCAATTACACGGAACAAGTTTGGTGCAAAACTCTGCCAGCCATCAAGGAACGTTTCGAGTTACTTAAGCCGGCGGTAAACGCGAGCGAGATCGCTGCATTGGTGCTCCAATGATGCGCGCCTCTGCATTCATCCGCGTTGTGCTCGCCCTGGGGATGGCGGTTGTTGGGGCAGTTTTGGCGAGTCCGCTTTTCATGAGGTTGATGCAATGACAAAGAAGCGTGAGAGATTCATGGAAGTACTGGGCGGTTATCAGCTGGACATGCACAACCACGGTCATCTGGTAACGCACAAACTGCCAGAGGCGAATGGGCGGGAACGGGGCGCCGATCCTCTGGGAGATGGGACTTTCCGCATGGTGCCGTCCGGAGATGTGGTCGACTATGCTGAACGCTGCAAGCGTTTAGCGTGGCTGAATGAGAAGTAAAGGCGAGTCCGCTTTTCGCAATGCTTATGAGATAGGGAGAAAGTCATGGCTAAATTTGAAGTGGTTACACATCCACATAGCAACAAACACCTACTCTTAAAGGTTACTAGTCGTGGTCGTGTATATGCTTGCGCATCGGCTTGGGTGGAAGGCGTAGAACCTAAACCTTCGCCCCAATATGTGCAATATCACTGGAAGCATTCGCGACATGACTTTTTACCCTATGACGAGTCAGGGGGGAAGTTCACGCGCTGAAAGAGCCGCACGACTCGAATCGTGCCGGGAGCGTCGGACAGACGGAAAACGGAGGATTTTATGGCAGACACTAATTACAACGGATGGTCAAATCGCGCCACGTGGAATGTATCACTCTGGCTTAACAACGACGAAGGACTGTATCGCGACCTGCAAAGGCTGATTAGACGTGCGGATGATGTGCGCGATCTAGCTTCAGACATTCAGGAATTCTGTGAGGAAATTTGGCCTAGCGGACATACGCCTGACGGTGATCTATTGAGCGAGTGTGATTGGGAGGAGATCGCTAAGGGCGAGTGGGATGACGCGGACAAAGATGTGGAGGTGAAGCCATGAGCATCACCACGCGGGGCAAGCCAGTGCCCATGCACAAACTCAGATTCGTCTCATCCGTGGCAATACTAATGCACGTGAGAGGAAAGCCCGCTCGCGTGAGTGTTCCCGCGCTGCCGTGGCGCGGTGAGTGGGCGGTTACGAAAGTAAGTGATTACAGCATCACGGTCACCCATGTGCGCAGTGGGCAGAAAATAGCGGACGTGCGGAACCTCCGGGTTGGCCGGGTGATATGCGCGGTGATGAACGCGCTGCCATATGACTGGACGGACTACGCGAAGGTGGCACATGAGTTTCGCGAGACAGCCTGGTTTGAATGGCTGAAGGGGATGAGAGCATGATTACCACCAAAGACAAACTCGCCTTTGCTCTCGCCATGGGCAGGCATACAAGGGCGGATGTGCGCCAGGTGCAGCGGCTGCTGAGGTATGCGGGGACGTTGCGAACGATTGCCGAGACTCGGCATGACAGTATCGAACAGCAGCACGGAGATTATGACAGGCGCGAACGCTTACGCTTGAAAGTAAAAGAGCTGTGTTTCGAACTGAGCGCAGAACACGCGGACGGGAATGTAACGCCCCTATTCGACGGTCCCCGCCTGAAGATCCGTGTTCCGTCGGGGGAGGAGATCGAGGTGCCGGCCTAAGAGGGCCATAGAAAGCGCCAGGAGGCTCTAGGAGCGATTGAGGGCGGTGGCGGGTAGGGTGGTGAGGCTAAGGGCCTACGAGAAGCCTATAAGCCGATTGTGCGCGATTACAGGCCATTATACGAAAGGGAGAGGCTGAAGATGAGGACGCTAGTGCGATTGTTCTGGGAGTTGTTGTTTGTGATTGTCGTTCGACGGTAGAGGAGGTGATCCTATCAGGAGCTCATTGAGGCTCCTGTCCTGACTCCGAAGTGAGACCCATTCGCCTGATCGCGTTCAATGAGAGTCTCACTTTGGGGATGAGGATCTTATGAGGGGGAGGATAGCACATGTTAATGACATTACTGATTCTACTACACTTGTTGCCTTTAGACAAGCCTGAGGGCAAGGGGAAGACCGTTATCAGGGCCTCGATATGCGTCGGAGGCACTTGCCATGTGCCTAGGAGTGGACGATGAGATGGCTATGGCGCAGGAGGAGGGATCGTGAGGCCTTCGCCAGGTTCATGCGGGAGTGGGCGGAGGCGCAGGAGCAGCGAGTGGCTTACACGCCGGCTGACGTGCTTTGCTATGGAGATAGTTGTGCCTCTCGCAAGGGGAGTTCTTGCGATTGCTACCGACAGCTGGAAAGGCTATATGGCCCAAAACCGACACTAGGGCCTCTAGCGGTCGATTTAAGCCCTCCGCAGCCCTTGAGTGAGGCTGAGGGCCTTTCAGAGGCCAGCGACGCCTCAGATGGCCTCCTAGAGGGTAAGAATGGCCACTCTAGGAAATGGCCAGACTCCCATTTGAGAGCGCATGGGCTGCTAAGGAAAGGGGATTGAGCATGCTTAATGGCGAAACGATCGCTTCTGGCGCAGCTGACTGTTGCCCTGACTGCCGCGTAAAGCTAGAGCTGCAAGTGCTCCAGTCAAATGCTGGCTATTACATTGGCACGTTCTGCGACTGTGGTCCTTATTCACGAGAGAGTGGTTATTATTCCTCCCGTGAGACGGCCCAAACTGCGCTTGACTCTGGGCAATTCGGCAGAGGCAATTTGTACGACGACCCAAGTGCACCTAAGCGGAATCCCCTTCCTATATAGGGGAATTGAATCGGCTTAGGTGCATGAGTTAAATAGCCGCTTTATCAACAACATCCGTTTGCACCTAAGCGGATTTCCGGAAAACGGGTTAGGTGCATGTTATTTGTTCGCTTTTCTATTGCTCTGAATCGGTCAGTACCGGAGCCTCTTTGAGCGTCTCGGTCATGGTCTTGGTTGTGGCCCAATCCACGAAGTTGACCTTAAGCGTGGTCCAGTCCAGTTTTACGAGGAATCGCCGGATCGGGATGCCTCTTCTGAGCGTAGGCTCGACCGAGAGAATGCCGGCTCCCCGGTTGTGAACCGTGAGCATGAAATAGGAGTCACCCTTGCCGAAGATTGCACTGGAGCCTCTAAGGGCATCGGCGCCGGCTCTAAGTTCAGTGGCCTTGCCGCAATGGTGTGACATGATTACGGCGACGGCATATTTGTCCCGTAGCCAATCCACACCGCGCATTACTCGGCTCATGTCCTGGGTTGAGTTCTCATCGCCGTGATGGAATTCAACCAATGGGTCAAAAACGACGATTTCCGGTTTTGCTTCTTCGATGAGTCTGCCGACCGCTGCCGCGCCTTCAGCCGTGTCCAGACGTAAGGATCTATCACAAGAGTGCGTGAAGAGATTACTTAGGAATTGTTCGCGTTGCTGAAGGGGAAGACTGTTGGCAATAGGAAGGAGACGGTCTTTGAGGCTGAAATCACCAATCTCCTGCTCGAATAAGAGGATTCTATAGGGGCGTTGTATGCCAAAGGCGGGGATTGTATTCCTGACTTTCTTCCTGAATGCGCTGAAGAGTGGCGTGCCGGTGGCCAGGTGAAAGCAAACACTATTAAGCACGAATGATTTGTAGGCCTTAGGTGGGCCTCCGATGAACATGAGGCCTTTATTGTGAAGGATATTTTCGTCGATTATGTACGGAGATTTTTCGTAAATGCGGCTGACCAGCTCTTGAGCTGATTGCATTAGGTATGCCTTTCCCTCTCGGTTTGCATTCGGAAGGGATGAGAGAGGCCGGGGAGGGGATCAATCCTCCCCGGTTGGCACTTTATGCGAGCCGGTCTTTCATCCCTGTTGGATGCGAAAGGAGAGTAGCACAAAAGAAGGCCTTAGAACTAGGGGATTTTACTATTGACACATGAGTGGGTTGAGGTGTATAAGAGGGAGTGATCCGAGCGGAAACCGGGCAAGACCAAGAGGAGAAAATAGGATGGACGATACGTTGGCTGGGATACGTGGCGACATGGGCGTATTGCCAATCAAGACAGTCATGTGGATTGATGACGGCAAGGTTTCGGTGCGGTACGGATACGCAGCGCCGACTGAGCAAATCTGGCCCGCCTGAGCGCGGGAAAGAGGAGATGACATGGGGAGCACGGAAAATATGGTTCAGGATTTGAGCGGCAACATAGTTCGCAAAGTAGCGGAGCCGGGATCGGTATGGACTGACGAGGCCGACCAACTGAAATGGATTTACATCGCGCAGGAAGGCAATCACGCCGTCCGCATAACTATTCGCAAGAGCACTGGTTGCGTTATTGGTATCGACCTTGAGGGTTGGATCGGCAAGGACTGCCAAGAGCTTGAGCGCGGCGCGGCCCGATAGGGAGAAAGGGTCTTCATGAAATATCCAAAATGGTGGCAGGGCGAAGATGTTCATGCACATTCTCGAATGGAATCTTCCGCCGAACGTGGAAACTATCGTATTTACGGCATTACTGTTCATGTATATCGCCCCGGAACGCCTCATCATTCACGTCGAGTGATTGCAGAGATGACGCGAGATCAACTGGTAGCGCTAAAGAATGCCATTGAGCACCAACTCACGGTAGAGCGGCGGGACTCAAGCGGGGAGAAAGGGTAGGAAGCGGCTCTAAAGGGGGAGTGAATGGCTTTAAGCAAGACACAAATTATTCAAATTCAACGAGTAGGCAGAATTAATAGTATCGACCCAGATCAACAAACTATAAAAAATTGCGATACCGAGACCGAACATGCTCAGGTGGTAGGCACAGGCTTTTGCCGATGTGGACATGTGACGTACGACGAGGAGCAAGCCAATGCCAAAGGATGAGCGGAGGGCAGGCGCGAGGGTTCTAGTTTGCCAAGCGTGCAGAAAACTCAGGTGTGGGTGCACAAACGCGGTACGTATCGAAGTAGTGATGATTTTTCCGGTGCGAGTGGAGGCGGTGACGAATGGCTGATGAGAAGTGCAAAGTTTGCGGCGAAGTAGAGTTTCACTTGAACCATTTCGCGTTTGTTGGCAATGTTCCAATATCAGGAGGGCATGCGTTCGAGCCCGTAGCTGCTGGTAGGCAGGAGCCTCGGGTTGTAAGCAAACCGCCCTGTCATGTCTGCGGCGAGCCGATGACGGTCAAGGAATGGAAGTGTAGGTGTGGCGCGACTACGGGATGCTCTGAGCCGTCCGCTCCCAAGGTTGAGCCGCTTTGCGATTGCAATAAATGCAGGCTTGCACGTGGAGCGCATCCATTCTTCGACGGCAATCATGACGCGTGTTCCAAGCCCGAGCCAGTAGCGGGGACGCAGGTTGAGCCGTGTGGCATAGGAGATAGCGTTTGCGGCGTAACGTGCAGCCTGCCCAAAGGGCACGAAGGAAAACACCGATGGAAAAGCGACGGACACGAATGGAACGGCACTACTTGCAGAGTAGCGGGGACGGCCTCCGCGCCACCGGAAATGACCACAAATGCCGGAATGCTAATTTCAGTGGAGCGATATAACGCCCTCTTACAATCCGAAAAAGATCGCGATTCTAATTTTGAAAGTATAAAAAGTCTTTCCTCGTTCGCGGCTGACATTGAAGACACGCTTCACGCTATCGCCAACATTGTCGGCATAGAAGATAGGCTTGACCCCGCGATTATCGAAGCCGTTAGAAAATTGGCCGCTCCCGCTGGTCATCCGCAGCCAAAGGAGAATAAATGAATCCATTTGTTGCTGCCGGAATACTACTATTCGGCATTCTTATCGGCTGGGTTATTGGCAGAAAGGAGCCGTCATAAATTTATGACATTCGCAATTAAGGTTATTTGGAACAACGGAGAAGAGGAGTTACTAAAACAGGGGCTTAGCTCAACAGTTGCGTCGTTTAACTCCCAACAGGACGCCAAAGAGTGGGCGGATTTCATGAAAATGGGTATGGACGCAGCCGAGATTCAGAGCATCAACATTATTCCCTATCCAATGCTCAAGGCCGCTGCTCCCTCCGCACCGCAGGATTGGGTTGGAGCCCGTTGCTGGAAATATCCAGAAGAAGTCCCTTTGGCAGTCCCTGATAGCGTCAACTTCCCTACACAAAATCTCATCATTGCCGCTAATCCAGAAGATCAAAAACTGCCGTGGGCTGTGATTCTTGAAGATCGTCGCGAAATGTATGACATAGCTGAGTTGTCATTTGAAGGGCGAGCCATTGGGAAAACGGACTGGAATGCCGACAACTACTGGTATCCGCGCATGTGGATTGAGATTTGCGGAGTGCTGAGCATTGAAGGTAGAAAAGCTACAATCACCCCCGCTCCCTCCATGGCAGGGACGCCGGCGGGTTGTCCAAAGTGCCAATGTGAGGCGTTTCAAACTTCTGCCGGGAAAGCACGTTGCAGTAATTTCATGTGCAAGTACGAAGGCGCAACAACTGAATTCTTCCCCGCTCAACTGGACGACAAGAAAATTGAGAGCGCAGCGCGGGAGATTGCCGATTTGTATGCTGGTGAACGTAGTCCCGAAAATATTCAAGCCATTCTGGAGCGGAACCTTTACTCTGCCGCGCAGTCGGGACGCACAAAAGACTTGGAAAAGGCCGCTGAGCTGCTGGAGTTCATGTACGACAAATGGGAGAACGGCGATCCTGCATTTTCTGACTCCGATGATTCGCTGGGCAATGCGCTACATCTTGGCGACAAAGAAGACGAAATTATTGACGTGTTGAACAAGCTATTTCCGCGAACTCCACCCGTGGCCGCGCAACCGGGGAAATGAGCGAAATGAAAACAATCATGTACGACCCTGAGGTCTTTAAGCAGGCCAATCCAACCAACATGTGCGTTCGCTGCGAGTGCGGCAAGCTGCAAGGCAATGCTGAGGTAATCGGCATTCCGCGAAAGAACGGTTCACGCGAATACAAGCTCAGTTATCAGGTGACCGGGCGATTCTATGAGAAGCGCGACTTGCTCCATTGCGTCGATTGCCACAAGCCTGCGCTATCGGGCACTAATGATGCTCTAGCGGGAGCGGATGAGGGCGGGAAGGAGGACGGGCGATGACCGAGAGGGGCGAAGTAACACGGGAACGCAAACTGGTGAGAGCGCGGCCAAAGACGCTTGACTATTTGCCTGATTGGGCCAAGTGTTGCGATTGGCGTATTGCTCTGCTGGGCGGCATGGATCAAACCGAATACGCAATATCGGGAACCAGGGCCAGAGAGCCTAATAGACGTAGATGCCAAAACTGCGACTTCCCGCAACCCGCTGGCATAGATGCCATTCTTGACGATGGAGATAAGTTTGCAATGGAGTTGCTCGACCTTGACGAAGGAGTTTTAGCCGATGACTGACTCTCGCGTGACACGCGAAGCTGTTGAGGGGCGCACAGGCGTTTACATTGCAGCGCCTTTTATCCGGCAAGATGAGGCACGAGAAAAGGCCCGCGAGCTGGAGAGTATCGGGTTTGTGGTGACAAGTCGCTGGGTGCATGAGGATGTGGCCGCAGCCGCCGAAGCTGCAGACGCATATCAGGCCGAACGTGCTGACATCGACATTGAAGACATCGACGCCGCTCAATACTTTGTGCTGCTGGGCGAACACGATTCGCGGACAGGCGGCAAACACTTTGAAACCGGATATGCCTATGCCACAGGGAAGAACGTGATGATCGTCGGACGCCGCGAGAACGTCTTCCACCATCTACCGCGCTTAGTATTCGCGCAAACTTGGGAACAGGCTAAGTCACATCTGGGCAGAGTATTAGAGGCAATTCAGGACGAGGTGAAGCCATGAGCGGCGAGCGGGAAGCTGTGGTTAATGCAGCGGCGGAACATCGTCGCAAAGAAGACTTCGAATATTGGTCCGATGAAGAAGTGGCCGACTTCTCTCTGGCCGAGAACGCGAAGCTGCGCAAGGAACTGGAGAGCACGGCAGAATTTCTCGATTGCAGTCCAGAGCTATGTTCTGAAGCTGCGCTGAGTCTACAAAAGGCACTCGTTGCCGCCGAAGCCGAGGTAGTGAAGCTGAGGGAGGCGCTGCAACAGGCACAAAACGATTTCGACGAAATATATGTGCTGCCCTTAAACTCTCTGCGGATAAAGCTCGTCGCAACTTTGGCCAGTGATCGAATCGAGTCCGCCCTGAATCCAGGGGCCGCGAAGGAGGGGAATGATGCACTCGAATGATTGGATGATGTTGACTATATGTTTCTTGGCGTTGCGAATTGTTCTGCGTGGTTGGATAAAACGGCGTAAGCGGAGGAGCGGAGATGGGCAATAGCAGCAGGTGCCAGTTATGCGGAGAAAATATAACGTTCGACGGAACTTATGGCCAAACATGGAAAGGCGAGAATGGTTTTCTGTTTTGCTCTGATGGCAAATACCATAAGCCTCCAGTGGCGCAATACAGTCAGGCTTCGGAACTAGATGCTGATGAATATGACGCCGAATTCCGCGCAAAACGAGACGGCATGACGGATGTGAGGAAGACGTGTAACGGTTGCGAATCGAATTCGGATGACTACTTTGCCCATGATGGCTGCATTGTTGAAAAAGCGGTTGGCAAAGAGCAGGGCCGCTGGCAGCAGGCTATCTATGAACTTGCCCGCAAACGCGCCATCGCTCCCGATGAAATCGATGGCGGCGGCTGCGATTCAGGCGATCCGCTTGATCTTACGCTTACTGAAATCGGACAAGTCATCTGCCAATTGGAAAATCCGCAGGACTACAGAGAAGCGGCACCAACCAAGCCCTTGCCCGACTTATGCCGCCATCTGGCCCGACATATGGCCAGCATGATCGTGCCGGGGAGTGTGGCGGCGTCAGAGGAGAAGTTCCACGAGTACCTGGCCGAAGAGTTGCCGAGGGTGATGGGAGCTCAGCCTGATCATGATAAGCTGGCGAGGCCGACATGTCCAGATTGTGGCAGTCTTTACTTGCTTATAACCTCAACTCGGGTAAAGTGCGCCCGCAATCCTGATGCTGGCTGTAGATGGAGCATATCAGTTGAGGAATTCTTCGCGTCCATCCTGCGCAACGCCCTATCCGCTCCCGCTATGCCTCAGGAGCAGATTCGCGAGGCATTGCAGCGGCTTTACGATGAAACTGCCGATTACATCCGCATCAACAATTTAGGAGATGTACACCACAACGTCTCAATGCAAATGGCCCGTGACGCTCTCGCCGCTCCCGCTGGTGAGCCGCAGCCGAAGGAGAATCAGACACAGGAATCCCTTCCTGCTACTTGCATGGGACAATCTGAACTTTGGTGCTGTTCATTGGCTGAAGGGCATAGTGGCCTACATAAGGCCTATGAGAATCACAACAGCAAAGGAGAGCTTCTTGAAACGTGGCCTAGCCCCTCACCGCTTAAGGTGCCGGGGGATGGCGAGAAGGAGAAAGCTTGAACGCACAAAAGTATGAATATATTCAAATGTCGATTGATCTGGGCGATTTGGTGCAACTGAACAGGTTTGGCTCTGAAGGCTGGAGATTAGTTCAGATCGTGCAGATGGAAATGGTAGACATAGCTTTACTAGAACGCAGCGTCCCAGCCAGCGCGATGCCGGGGGGTAGGGAGGGGGAATGATTTCACTGTTGACAATCGCTAGCAGATGCGTTATAATGTGCTTATATGAGTGAGACGACACATAAGACGAACGGCAAGCCCCGGAGGTTGAATGTCTATCTCAAGCCAAGCGCCTGGGAGAGGCTAGAGGCGCATTGTAGGGCCAAGGAGAAGCGGACCGATGCGACTGTGACCTATGCCGGGGAGATTGCTAGATTGATTGAGAGGCATTTGCCGATGGAGAGGAAGTGAGAGAGGAGCTCAAGAGGGTAGAGAAAGCCGGTACCTATCCGGCGCTGGCGAGGTGGGCGGAGAGGTGGGCTGTGAAGTTCAGCGGAACGGCGGGCTATGGCGAGTGTTTGAAGCAGGCGTGGGCTGAGGTTGAGCGGCGCCAGCGTCCGCAGGAGGCGGCTAGGGCAAAGGCGAATGGCTAACTGCCAAAGGCCGTAGAAGATGAGGTGGGAGGATTGGTAAAACAATCTGAAGTCTCTTCTGCGGTCTTTGAGAGCTAGTCAATCGAAATAGTTAACCACAATCAGCCTCGGCCTGGTTTCAAGGCCCGCTTCACTAATGCCCTCATGTGCGAGATGAGGGTTCACGAGCTTCTGCGGGCCTTTTCTGATTCTACAGGAGACTGAGATGCCAGAGATACCACTGATATTGACCTCGAATAGCGCTTATGGCACATGGCATTCGTGTCAGAGGCGCAGGTGGTGGGCTTATGAGGCCTTGAGCGATTCTGCCAGTGGCGCCCGTGGATGGGAACGTCAGCGTCTCAGCCTGCCCCTGAGCACAGGAGGGTGGTGTCATAGGGTGGCGCAGGGATTCTTCACGCTGGAGATCATGCGCCAGGCGGCTCCAGACGCCTTTATAAGCGTTCCGACGTGGGATTGGGTACCGGAGGGCCATCTGCACCCTACGGACGCCTCTGGGGTCATTTCTGCCGCACTGGCGGGGTATTGTAGCGAGGCTAGGGAGCGAGGACTAGACCTCGGCCTCCAGATGGATGGCTCGCTGCCCGAGGAGAAGTTCGTAGAGCGCACGATTGCCGAGCAGGCGGCGCTGCTAGAGGCCTTTGGCTGGGCCTTTCTCCGGGTGAGGCTGCCTCGATTGCTGGAGGAATATGAGCTGCTGGATGTGGAGAGGGAGGAATATACGCTCCTGTCGGGCGATGTTGGCCTCCAGTCGCGCTGTGATGCTGTCCTACGCCGCCGCAGCGATCAACGCCTCTTCATCTACAACCTCAAGACCAGCGGGAATCCTGACAAGAGGTGGAAGGATTCGTTCGAGGTGGATGCGCAGTTGATGACGGAGACTTTAGCCGTTGAACGCCGGCTGGGAGAGAGAGTATATGGCGTCATCATCGACGGCTTCGACAAAGGCGTGAGGGTGGAATTGGACTTTCAGACGCTGAAGGAAAGGCCTAAGGCAGAGGCGGAGAAGTGGGTCGGCCAGAGGTCACGATTGATCTACGGCTACAAGTGCGAAGACATCCCCGGAAGGCCGACTCTCTACGACTATGAGGGGACGACAAGGAAGGGCTGGGGGAAGTTCGCGGTGTGGGAGGAGGCATTCGCACACGTAGAACAGCACAGTCAGAAACTAGAGAAGGCCTATCTTGAGACCTTTAAGGGCCCTAATGCTCAATTGGACGGCGTAAATGTGGATATGGCAGGCGGGATGGGGCCGATGTCGTCTGTGGAGTATTGGGTCAATTGGATCCCTCAGGAGCAGGTTGAGGCGGCTTTCGTCACCTTGCCCCCCATCATGCGCTCCGACAGGACTGTGGAGTCGGCTGTGAGGCAGATGGTGAGTGTCGAGCAGCAGATCCGGGTTAATCGAGATATTGTAGAACGTCATCCCGAGACGCTAGATGCGTGGTTTCCCCAGAACTTCCGCTCTTGTGTCTATCCCTCTCGTTGCGCCTTCTATGAGCTCTGTCACGGTAATGCGGCTGACGATCCTGCAAGCAACGGTTTCCAGCCGAGAACGGCGAATCATCCGTTGGAGGTTGAGTAAGATGCGAATCGACGTTACTATCACGCATGCTGAGCTGCTGAACCTGATTGCGCAGCATGTACAAGATGCCGTAGGTCGTCATATCGACACTAGTTCTATTCGTCTGTACGTCCGATCAAAGAACAATTATCGAATGAAGACATGGGAAGACGCGGAACTGCGTGTCACCAATGCCATGAAGGAAGAGAAAGAGCCGATTGCGCCTGATACAGAGCTGAAGGCAGAGGTCTCACAGAATGGCTAAACATACGAATCTCATATGGTCCCCGAGCGGCTGTGGCAAATCGTCACTCTTCATGGGCTTCGCGAAGGGGCTATGGGAAGCCGAGCAGAAGAAGACTCGATTGGTCAGCGCCGAGAAGTCCCAGAGTGAAGGGATCTTTAGGGAAGGAATCGAAGCTGGCTACATCATCCCCTGGTGGATCGACGCGAAGATGGGAGCGGATGGGCAGATGGAGACGCCTTTTGAGAGATTGGTCGAGGCGATGCTGGGGGATTGGCCTTTGGATGTGGAGAATCCCTATAGCGCACTTGTAAAGGCCTTCGCTATTCAGTATCGGGCTGTTTGTAAGCAGCTAGAGAAGCATGAGGGCAAGGAGCAGCTTGTTTATCAGAGTGATAAGCCCGCCGCCAACGCCACTTTGCTCCTCTGCCCCAAGTGCAAGGCCGCTACAGTGCCGGAGACGGTGAGGATTGTGGCTGATAAGCGGCTGGAGGAGGTTGGGTGTTATGTGTTTGAGGGCATGACTGAGTTCAGCGAGCTGCTGATGCAGAATCTTCAGAAGCGTGCTGCTCTGGGAGAGAACACCGGTGGTAACATTGCCACCCGCTTCCAGGACGGGCAGATGATGATTGGGTCGAATACGCAGGGACACTACGGTACAGCGCAGAACCAGATGCGAAACCATATCCGCGAAAGTCGCCATCTTCCGGTGGACTATGTATGGTGGTCCGCGAGGATGGAGGATGGGAAGGACGACGACAGAGGCGGGACGACGGTCTTCGGCCCGAAGATCAGCGGCACGAAGAAGACACCGGAGATTCCGGCCTGGTTCGGGACGACTTTAAGCGCCTGTAGTGTGCCGGTGATAGTGAACAATAAGACCGAGAGCGAATACCGGCTTTATCTGCGTGAGTATTACATGGATTGGCTGCCGATTGTGGCGAAGGTCAAATGCATTGTCGATAATCGCATCCCGCCGGCGAACCTTAAGGGTATTCCTCAATACGTGAAAGTAGACCATGAGCAGGGGCAGGTGGAGATGGCCGGGCAGAAGATGCCGACCGAGACCTTGCTGTGGCACGTAACGAAACTGATCGAGCAACGACAGGCGCCGAAGAAGCCTGCGCAACAAGTTCAGCAATCAAAGTAGCCTTTAAAAGGCAAAGGAGAATCAGAAATGGCAATTGATCTTAATGCATTACCACTAGAGCCTGTGGGCTCGCAGCCGGACATTGGATGGGATAACTACGCCGATGCCCAGGAATTCGCTCCTGCGATACCCCAAGGCACCTACAACTTCAAGACAACCAAGGCAGAGATCGAGAAGTTCGATCAGACGACAGGAGTAGTTAGCGTGATCTATGACCACGAGGCCTATGACATCGCCACGGGGCAGAAGGTCGGGATGTTGAACTTCGACCGCGTGAGCACAAAGGTCTTCAACAGGTCGAATGTTCCGGTGAGCATGGGAGCGGATATGTTGCGGGCGATTGGAGTGACGCAGCGGCCCTCATCGCCAAGAGAATGGGGCGAGCAGCTCCTCGCTGTGAAGACCTTCTGCGACCAGGGGAGTTTCTGGGTTGGCGTGGTGAAGTGGGACGGATATTGCGGTCATAAGGATACGGCTTTCGAGACGATAATGGGGAATGACAAGAAGGCTCTGCCAGTGCAGCCTGAAGGGCATAAGGCCCCGGTGACGCTGAAAGGGGACAAGAGCTGGCCTCTCGAAGGGACTAATGGATCGGAGCATCGGGCGGAGGAAGTGGCTTGTTCGGTCTGTGGCACTGCGATCCGGGCGAGAGCCAAGATCGACAGGCGCATCCCCAAGAATTAGTTCACGTACAACCGGCTTATAAGTAGGGCATGGGAGGAAAAGATGCCTTTAACAATAACAATCGAACTGGGGCCGCATGCCACGGCATTGCTGCTCCGAATGGAGAAGAAGATGGCGGATTTGACACAGGCGATTAATGATCTGACGGGAGCGGTGAGTACGACAGCCGCTGAGCTGACGACTCTGGTAGCGGATTTGAAGGCTGCGTTGTCAGCGAATGATCCAGCGGCGATTCAGGCGGCTGCTGATGCGATTGAAGCGCAGGTGAAGGTATTGAATGATGCAACGGCGGCGGCGAAGGCAGCTGATCCGGCTCAGACGCCTCCAACACCAGCGGCATAGCAATGTGCCTCATATGACCACAACTGGCCACGGGTGCCGTGGCTTTAGCAGCAGGGGCAGGGAGAGGGCTCCCGCTCCTGCGGAAGGGACTGAAATGGCTAGGAATCGAGATGAAGAGGCCACAATCGTCAGCATCTCCAAGATGGATCGGCTGGCCGAGGAGCATGAGAAGACGGCCAAGACGCTCCATAAGCTCGCCAGGGCCTTCAGGGGGCTTCTGAACGAGTTGGCCGGGACTGAGGCCTCGGAAGCGCCTGCGAAGGGTAGGAAGAGGCCTTTACGCCACAAGAAGAGGCATTCTACGGCAGCTCCTGAGCCCCAGAAGAAGGGAATGAGCCCCGCTGCCCGCAAGAAGCTCTCGCAGATGATGCGATTGCGCTGGGCTGAGCGTAAGGCGCAAGCGGCAGCGAAAGAGGCCCAGAACGCTCGCCAGTTGAATGGCCAGCACAAGAGGGCTCCCGTGGGGGAAGCGTTGAAGGGCCAGGTTGCTTAAGGGCGTGTAGGGGGATGTGGAATACGTTGATGGATCGTTGTTGAGCTTTTGACAGGAGAGCCATCCCTTTTGTGGCTCTCCCTCAGAATCAGGCTGCTTGGACTACCGGGCCTAATTGCAAATAGGGCTTTGCACCCCCTTGCTGTGGTTTAGGCAGCCTGATTGTGGGAATGATAAGGAGGCGGAGATGCGCAAGTCAAAGGTAGTAATGAAGAACAAGAACTATCCGAACGGTCCGCTACGGCAGGGCCAGAGTATGAGAGGCTCCTATGGTGGCAGGCTGAGACAGAAGGGAGGCCAGTGATGCAAAAGGCGAGTAGCAGCAAGATCAACGACCAGCAGAAATATTTGCTCGGTCGAATACCTAGCCTGTATCAAATGAACGGGCATAAGAAGCTGGATGAGCCAGCGGAGGTCAAACAAGCGCGGAAGGTCATTGAGCGCTGGGATAAAGCTGAGGAGGTGCGTGAATGCAAGGCCAAGAAGCGGAATGAGGCTTTGATCATCAAGGCTAAGGAGGCCGTGTACTTTGCGCCACCAGAAAAGGCCCTAAGAATCATCCAGCAATGCGAGAAGCTGCTGAAGGGCTGTCCGGTTTAAATAGCGAACGGTTCGAACAAATCCAATTCAAACTGAGAGGTGAAGAGATGCAAGTAGACGTGGGGGAATTCATCGACAGGCTACGCGGGACGATGGAGGAGCTGACCGAGATCGGGTTAGCTTACAACTATGACGAGATGTTCTGGATATTCGACCGGGCTTGTGTGAAGGTGCTGGTGGCAGGCCATCGGGAAACCAAGCCCCAGCTCACGTCAGGCCAGAAGGCAGCGGCAACGCGGGCGAGGAATAGGGCGGAGAGAGCGAGGCAGCAAGCCAATGGAGCACCTATGCCCCAGATCGAGCAGAGTGGCCAATGAGCCTTGATATGTACACGCCACTGGAATACGACGAGCGGCGGGCTGGTAGCGCCGTGACGAAGATTAATGACGGCTATCGTCACAAGGACAGTCAGGGCAAGGGCAACTGCCGCTGCTGCGACCACCAGGGATTTCTAAACCATAATGGTTTCTGTTCTGTAGCTTGTGAGAATGGGCAGGTGTCATTGCCTTACCAGAAGTGAGCCGAGGCGAGCCGCAAGTGCCCTGTCCCATCTGCCGGAAGCCTCGGGTGAGGTCGCAGATGAATAGGCACCTGGAGGACTGCCATACGCACGAGGGTCATGTGAAAGCGCAGGAGAAGGGTTATAAGCGCGGGGGGAAGGGCAAGCGCAATTGGGCCAGGGAGCAGCTGATGAGGATTGGATTGTGATAGGACAATTCACGGGTGAATACCGCTGGTTAAGCAACTTCTGGCTACAGCCTGTTGAGTATGAAGGTGCTCTATATCCCTCCGTAGAGCACGCCTATCAGGCCGCAAAATCATTCGACATTGAGACCCGTGAGCGTTTTCAGGACATTATGATCAAGCCGGGAGAGGCCAAGCGTTTGGGCCGTAGAGTTAACATCCGCTCAGATTGGGAGCAGGTCAAATTACAAGTGATGCTCGAATTACTGCGGAAGAAGTTCAGCGATCCTATACTGAGGAGCAAGTTATTGGCTACAACAGGCGAGCAGCTAACAGAAGGCAATCACTGGAACGATACCTTCTGGGGCGTGTGCAACGGCAAAGGCCAGAATCAGCTCGGTAGGCTACTTATGCAGGTGAGGGCTGAATTGTGATCCAGCCTCTCGCCTCTTCCTCGCTCATAAGCCATGGCTTCTCCTCTCGCGTGGTCATGCCCGAATGCAACAGCGTCGGCCTTCCACTTGTGATCGAAGAGGCGCCAGGTAAGACCGAGGATGAGACAGGGATTCCATTCCATCCTGAGGCTGAGGCGGGTGGACTATTCAAGAGGCTGATGCAGAGGGTGGGAGTGGAGCGGCAGAGATTCAACATCGCCAATGTCGTCTGGCAGCGGCCTCCGGGGAATGAGCTTTATGACGCTAGGGGCTTTCCATTGCCTTATACCCACGAGGCGATTGACTATTGGAAGCCTTTCCTTCACCAGGCGATTGAGGAGCTACAGCCTCCCGTGATCATCGGCCTCGGTAGAACGGCCTTGGAGACGCTGACGGGGTTTCAGGACATTGGGACGACGCGGGGTTATGTCTGCCAAGCCCGGATCGAGCTAGCCAAGCCCGATGGCGAGTGGGACTTGGGCGATGACCCCTACGAGCGCAAAGATTTCCACATTCCCACCGTCTGCACCTATCACCCGGCTTTCCTCAACTATGGCCAGCGGCATTTAAGCGGCGTGTTTATCCGTGACGTGCTGGCGGCTCTAGAAATCGCTGAGGAGGGGCTGGAGCTCACCCCCTTACGAATCACCCCCTGCCCTTCTCCCGATGCCTTCCATTGGTTCTGCCGGCAATACAACCCGGAGATTCATAAGCTCACTGTAGACATTGAGAACCCTGAGAAGCGAGCAGCCGCCAGTTCCGAGGACGAGCTGCTGGAGGGGAAGAAGGAGATCAGCTACGAGATCGACCGCCTGAGCTTCTGCTATGCGGAGGAGATTGGCGGCTTCTCCGTTCCGTTCGAGGAGCCTTTTCTGAGCATGGCCAAGGAGTTGATGGCCTCTTCAGGGCCGAAGAGAGGGCATAATTGCCGCCTCCATGACTTCCCCCGGTTGAAGTCGCATGGCTTTGTGATTAATGGGAGGGAATATGACACGCTTGATGGATGGAGACATCTGAACAGAGGCCTAGCTAACCACGCTGGACTCGCCTTCATCGCTCCCTTCTATACCACCTCCGCGCCATGGAAGCACGAGGCCCATTCACAGCCAGAGACCTACAGCGCCCTTGACGCCATACATCAGCATAGGATTGGCGATGGGATCGAGCGTGATCTGCGGGCCTCAGGCCAATGGGAAGTGTACGAGCGGCATGTGGTGGATATCATCAGCACGAACCATGGGATTTGCACGCAGATGGCCTTGAACGGCCTACCAATCGACCCGGTGAAGATCGCTGATTTCAAGGCTGAGTTGAAGCAGAAGCGGCTGGAGCGTGGGGTGAGGCTGGCGGAGTTGGTGCCGGATTCGATCAAGGTGCTGGAGCCCAAGAGCGGCTACAAAGTCCAGTCGAAGAAGCTGAAGGAGCAGATTGCCAGCGGAAACTTCCGGGGCTGCGTGCTTAAGAAGGCGAAGGACGGGAAGAAGGAGCATTGGTTTACGCTGGAGCAACAGGCCGTTATGGTTGTGCCAGAGAAGCTGACCAAGGCCGAGCGGCTGGATAATCCCTATGTAAGTGGTGACCTGTTCGCGCCTGTCCGCGTAATGCGCTGGATTCGTAAATTCGACTTCAATCCCGGATCACCGCCGCAGGTCGCCTCCCTTCTCGCACACTTCAAGCATAAGGCCAAGACCAATCGGAAGACGAAAGAGGATACGACGGGGGACGATACGCTGAAGTCCCTCATCACGAAATACGCCGAGTCGCAGAAGCCTCAGGATGTGGCGGCTGTGGAATGCTATAGGCTCATCCGCGAGTGCCGGGCCATCGACAAAGTGCTGGGGACTTATGTGAACGGGTGGAAGCCAGCGACGGATGGCCTCATCCACGCCACACCTGGGATCTGGGGCGATATGTTCCGTATCAGCTGGAGGAAGCCGAATCTAGCGGCGACGGTGGCGGACAAGAAGGAGATTCAGATTGCAGCAGGCTTCCGCAAGTGCATCTGCGTGCCAGATGAGCAGGTGATTATCGAAAGCGACTGGAAGGGGATGGAGGCTTTGCTTGTGGGTTACTTCGCCAACGACCCCGACTACATGCGCCTCGCCCGCCTCGGAGTGCATGACTTCATGGGCCATCACATGATGAAGCTACCTATTTCGCTCGATATGTCGGATGGAGAATTGCTTGAACGCTTCCGATGGTTCAAGAAGAAATACCCCAAGCAGAGAGACGACGCTAAACATACGATTCATGGTGTGGGCTATGGGATGACGGCCTTCCTGATGGCCGAGCTTTACGAAATGACGCGGCAGCGGGCACAGCAGCTTATAGACCTCCTCTTTGCTCTCTTCCCGAAAGTGAAGCTATGGCAGCAGGCGACGATGCAGGAGGCGCATGAGAAGTGCAGGCTAGTGAATGCCTGGGGCTATCGCATGCCCTTCTGGAATGTGTTTGCATGGCAGCAGAAGAGATTCGATAGGCTGAGGCAATTGTGGGTTAGGTATATCACTCAGCCCAAGGCAATATTCATCAAGAAAGAACAGGAGATGCTGGACGCGATTGTGGCGAGGGGTGGGGAAGATGCGATTGCCTCTCTCTGTTATGACCTAGGTGATGAGGCCAAGAGCGCATTGGCCTTCCTCCCTCGTGACACTGGAGCAGCGATGCTCAAGGACACGTTGCTGAGGCTCAGGGATGAGCATGGATTGGATAGGGAGAAGCTCAGGGCCAATGCCCATGATTCGATCCTCGCTATCTGCCATAGGTCAGAGGCGGATGAAGTGGCGCAGATCCTTAAGACGACGATGGAGCTGCCACAGAAGCGTTTGAATGGCCTTGTAATCGGCGCTGAGGTCTCCATTGGTCAGTCATGGTCGAAAGAGGCGATGAAGGAATGGAAAGCGTTGGAGGCGCTGGCAGTATGAGATATGACGTAAGCAGCTGGGCCGAGATCGAGGACATTCTACCTGAGCTGGATGAGCAGGACAGATTGCACCTGAAGTTCGCTGGGCAGGTGGTTAGAGTAAGAGTTGAAGATGCTCATTACGAGGAGCCTGATGACGTGCTCCCATGAGCATGTGACTTGGCCGCAGAAGGGTTGGCAGAAGTGCTTAGATTGCGCGGCCAGGCGAAAGTATGCGGATATAGGAGCCGAACCTGGGAAATGGCAGACAGGGCCTGAAGTGGAGGTGAGGAATGATATTCAAGCCATGGATACCGCCGGATGTGAAGGTGGAGGTGGTGAAGATGCCGGGAAAGCTGGAGCTGATTCAAGGCGGAAGATATTACATCAGCCGGGAGGATTCGCTGTTGAGAGCGAAAGAGACGCCGAAGATGAAGGAGGCGAATGAGACCCAGACCGATATTGATCCTAAGTGACTCGCCAGATGCCCAAGGTGGGCTCAGTCGCATCACGCGAGACATCGCCGGGCAGCTAGCGAGGAATCCCAAGTTCCGGGTGGCGACTTTGGGCCGGGGCGCCGTTGGCTCGCGTCATCTGCCCTTCCCGCAATATTGCATCCGCTCGCTGCCTGGGAACGAATGGGGCCAGGCAGATATCCCGAAAGTGTGGCATGACTTCGCTGGTAAGGAGCGGGGGATTCTGTTCACCATCTACGACCCTACTCGCTGCTTGTGGCTGTCGCGACCTGATCTTTTGCGGGAGACCTTTCCGGAAACGGCTCAATTCCTCCACGAGGGCCATTTCGACCTCTGGGGTTATGTGACGCTCGACGCTACGGGACCGCAAGACAAACTCTCAGCAATCGCTACAGATGCCCTTTTAGGCTATCGGAGGCTTCTGGCCTATACCAAGTGGGCCGAGGGCGTAATCGAGCGCTCCTTGGGCCTGCCAGAGGCCAAGAAAAGGCATTTGACGTGGCTGCCGCATGGCTTAGACCTCCAGAAGTGGCCCCTCAGAGACCGCGACGAGGCCAAGGCCCGGCTCTATCCCTTCCTGCATGAGGACCAGAAGCTCATAGGGGCGATCGGGACGAATCAGCCGAGGAAGGACTGGGGCTTAGTGGCCTCGGTGATGCAGCAATTGGCTGCTCAGGATCGTGAGTTGCGCTTTTGGATGCATACAGATCTGCTGGAACGTTATTGGAGCATCCCAGCACTTCTGCACGACTTCGGCCTGGCAGGCGTGACGCAAGTGAGCATGGACCTCAGCCAGGAGGAGTTGTCGTGGCGTTACGCAGCGAGCGACCTCACCTTCCATCCCGGCCTCGGAGAAGGCTTCGGCTATCCCATCTTTGAGTCGCTGGCTTCGGGTACGCCTGTGTTGCATGGCGACTATGCGGGAGGGGCGGATGTGTTGAGGCAATGTGGCCAGTCGCATATGACAATCCCCGCTCAGGCATGGCGGCTAGATGGACTGCACGACCAAATGAGACCTGTGTTCGATCCGATGGCATGGGCGCATCAGGCGAATCTGCTGCTGGAGATAGAACAGGATCGTGAAGCTCTCAGAGCCTCCATCGCTCATTTGAGCTGGGATGGCCTTTTCCCGATGTTCAACAAATGGTTTGAGGAGGGGTTGTGATAGGCCAGCAGCTTGCGATTACGACGGCAGTGCTAGAGCAGCCCAACGGTGGACACGGCGACTTGGTTTATCGCTGTACTGCCTCACAGCAGGAAACGGCCATAGGCGAACATGAATTCCTTATTCGCTACAACAAGCTCAGCGACAACCTCGGCGTCACCGGATCTTTGCAGTGGCTCTACGAGCACACGACGGCTCCGATCATCGCCTTCCTGCACTCAGACTGCGAAATATTCGAGCAAGGCTGGGACGAGCGGGCGCTGAGGGAGTTCGATGACCCGAAGGTAGGAGTGGTGGGATTCGGCGGGGCGACTCAGTTAGGCCATGACGATTTATACAAAACACCTTATAAGTTGCAGCAGCTGGCACGTTTTGGTTACGCCTCCAACACCAAAGATGCTGAGCAGCATGGTGAACGTTTTGAGGGTTCTCGTGATGTAGCCGTGCTTGATGGGTTCTCGTTGATTATCCGGCGTACGTTATTGGACAAAGTGGGAGGCTGGCCTGTGAAAGAAACACCTTTTCATATGTATGACGCCGCAATTTGCTGTTTAGCTCATGAAGCAGGTTACCGAGTCAGGCTATGTGGTATATTGTCGCTACACCATGGTGGTGCGACTAGTACCACATCTCAATATCAGGAGTTTAGCCTCAGGCAATATGGAAAATCCGACGCCCAAGTTCACGAAGAGTCCCACAAATATATCTATGAAAGGTTCCGTAAAGTTCTCCCCTGGCATTGCTGAATGGGCCTATCTTGCGGGACTGTTCGATGGCGAAGGCTGCATCAAGGTTAGTCACAAAAGAACCAGAAAGCGTCTCGTATGGGCAATGAACCTAGATATATGCAATACGCACAAAGGTGTCCTGTTATGGGTTACGCAAAACTTCGGAGGCCGAATGTATTCACAAGAGCGGACTGAGCCCGAGGTTAGTAAGGGACATCGTCGGAGGTTCCACTGGCTTACTCCGAATGGTACTGCGATAGTGCCTATCCTTAAGGGCATGTTGCCCTACTTAATTGTCAAGAAGGAGCAGGCTGAGTTGTGCCTCCAGTTCTTTGATACGTATAGGCCGCGTTTCAGCAATAAAGGTATTCCTCTGACAGATGATGAGCTCATCTTGCGAGAGCAATTAGCCCAACGTTTAAGGGAATCGCGCCACAGAGAATGGGCTGCAATACCTAAATACAGACCACGCAAAATAAAGTGCCAAGGTTGCGGCATACCAACAGTCGGAACCAATAGCCATAAGAAGTTCTGTTCAGCCAGATGTAGCAGCACAACTCACATGCGTATTCAGCGGGCTAGGTGGAAGGCTGAGGGCCTGACTTCTAAGGGAAAGCCCTTTCGCGTGAAGGAGGTCAAATGAGCCTGCGGATACTTATCAGTGGCGTCGCAGGGATGATTGGCAACGAGATCGCCATCCAGCTCGCAGCGCAAGGCCACGAGATCGTTGGCAACGACGATCTGAGCCACAATTGCAGGGAGCCTAAAGAGCTGCCTGTCAGCCAGATGCTCACCTGCAAGGTGGAGCAGCTCTATTGGTTCGATCTACAGCCTATCGATCTCATCATCCATTGTGCCTCGCCTGTAGGACATGCCCGGCTGACGCCTGAGGCAGAGGTGGCGTGGAATATTGTGGCTGATACGCAGGCTGTTCTCGACCTCGCTGAAGCCACCGGCGCTCGTCTGATCACCTTCTCCAGCTCTGAGGTTCTGACCTATAAAGGAGAGACCGATATCCGCGCACAATACGCCCTAGGGAAGCTCACCAGCGAGAGTATGGTTCTAGGCCATCCCAAGGTTGATGGGCGCGTGGTAAGGCCGTATAACGTCACCGGGAGGCATCAGAGGGCCGATGGGGGGTTTGTCATGCCTCGTTTCAGGGATGCGGCCCTAGCGGGTGAGCCGCTGACGGTCTTCGGCTCGGGGGAGCAAGTGCGCCACTTTACGCATGTCAACGACTTCGCCCGATTCGTGCTTCTGCTGGTGGAGAAGTGGCCTGAGCAGAAGAGGTGGTGCGTGTTTAACCCGATGAATAAGACCAACATCAATCATCTCGTGCGGCTATTTGCGGGAGGTGATGCGCTACGGATGGTAGTTGACGGTGCAGAGGCACTTGGCAACCCACAATGGCGCGACTCCTCCGAGCGCCCTCTCGACATGCGTGAGTATCGTGCCTGCGTCGAGCTGGGATGGCAGCCGCAGGTAAGCCTGGAGGAGATCGTCAGGGAGCATCTGAGCATAGCTGTGGAGGCGAAGGGTGCTTAATATTGTAATGCTAGTGAAGGACAGGCCAAGGCTGACGAGGCAGGCTTTGGCGTCGATCAAAGACAACACGCAAGAGAAGTCGTATACGTTGACTGTTGTGGATGACCAATCCAGAGCCGACACGGCTAAGATGGTGGAGGATTGGTTGAGGTCGCAGGGGGCTTTTGCTGGCTTATATCTGCGGGCGAAAGAAGCTATGGGGCCGGGTGTGGCGCGTAATTGGGGCATTGAATGGAGCCAGAAGGTCTTTAAGCGTACTGGCCTCCTCTACACCACCGACAATGATTCCTTCCACCTCCCCGGCTGGGATAAGGCCCTTCTGGAGGTCTGGAACAGCCCTTTAAGGCGCTCGGAGGGCTTCGAAGCCATTGGGGGTTATGCCCATAGCTACCAACGCCCTATAAGTCAAATACAGGTCACGGCGGGGCATTCCCTGAATGAGTTGGCTGCTCTTGGGCTGTTCTCGTGGTTGATGCCATGGGAGACGTGGGACAAGTATGGGCCTTTTGAGCCCTCGGTCACGATTAATGGCTCCGAAGACTGGGCAATGAGCCAGCGCATCCGTAGGGCAGGCGGCAAAGTCGGAGCGGTCACACCGGCTCTTGTGGTCAACTGCGGCGTGATCTCGTCGGATGGCAAGCCTTGTCCTGGAGCGGCGACATTATGGGAGCAGGAGATTCCTCCGGGGGTGATTCTCGAATGAGCCATGTCCTGCTGATTTCGCCAAATTCGCCCTTTCTCGTTGACTCACGCACTTTCCCTCCTCTGGGCCTCCTCTACCTCGGAGCTGCCTTGGAGGCCAACGGCCACAAGGCCACGGTAGTAGACCTGGCATTCAACTCTCCACTCGAAGGCCATAATCCTGATCTGATCGGTATTATGTGCCTCACGCCACATTTTCCGCAGATGCCAATGCTGCTACAGCAATTGCGCCTCCTCTACCCCTCCATCCCTGTCGCCGTCGGTGGGCCGCATTTCAGTACAGTCCCCGCCGATGGCGCACGTCTGGGGGCGGATGCGACGTGTGTGGGCGATGGCGAAGATGCGATTCTACGGATCGTAGCGGGAGAGCGTGGAATCGTGCAGTCGCCGGGTGGGATTCTGGATGTAGACCGCTATCCGATCCCGGCGAGGCATTTGTTACCGATTCATGATTATCGTTATCAGATCGCGGGGTTGGCGGCGACGACAATGCTAACTCAGCGCGGATGCAGTTTCGCCTGCACCTTCTGTTGTCACTGGGAAGGCTATCGCAAGGTACGGATGCGTGCCCTAGATAATATCGTGCAAGAAGTCAGACATCTTAAAACTTTAGGCTTCAGCGCAGTTATGCTGTATGACGATGAAGTAGACCTGAATCATCGCCGTACACTTGAACTTTGCGAAGCTCTTAAACCAGAACAGATCAAGTGGCGCGCCTTCATCAAATCCAATTGCTTTAACGAAGAACAGGCTCGTGCGATGGCCGAGAGCGGATGCTGGGAACTGTGCACGGGAGTGGAGAGCGGGAGTGATGCCATCCTCAAGACGATACAAAAGAAATCAACCGTGGCGGATAATACGCGAGCTAGGGAACTGTGCCGTCAGTATGGGATACGCTTCAAAGCCTTCACAATGGTTGGCCATCCAGGAGAGACGAGAGAAACTGCTCTTGCAACTCGTGACTGGCTTATCGCGAACTCACCCGACGAGTTCAATCTTAGCCTCTACACGCCTTACCTTGGAACACCTGTGTTCGCAACACCAGAGAAGTTCGACCTCCAGTTCGACAAGCTCGACTATTCCCAGAGCGAGTACTTCTACCGGGGGAAGCCGGGAGAATACCAAAGCCATGCGAGGACATCGGCCTTGAGTGGTGAGGAGCTGGCGCGGCTCAGGGACGAGATCGAGGATGAGGTCAGGGAGAAGTTGGGGCTGCCGAAGCAAGGTTCATCACTAGCATGGAACACGCAAGCCCGGCCTCACGACTTCTGTTCTACGGAGATAGGATGAGCCTCATCGTAAGGTGGCAAATCGGCAGCTTCGGAGAGCCTTCGTGGCGGGCGTTGCGTTTGAGCGTCGTGCTCATGCAGAGGCTGGTGCCTGGCGCCGATTTCGTAATCGTGCATCAAGGGCCTGTGCCTTTAGTCGGCCAAATCTCCGGCGCAACTTATTATGCACAAGAGAACCTCTACAGTCATGGGCGGTTTGCGCGGCCCCATGCCGAATGGTTCGATGGGACGCAACACGAACTTACGCTCGAAAATGATCACATCATGTGGGCCATTCCACCTGGCATGCAACGCTGGCTGGAGCGGAAGGATGCGACTCTGGCGTGGTTGGTGGACTGGGATTATTACGGGAACTATGCGGAGCGCGTGGGCGGGTTTAGGGCCTGTCCGGGGATGTATGGGCTGCCACCAGGGCTGCGTATGCCGGCGCCACCGATTGAGGAGCGCGGGGACGATCAGGCTGAGCAGGGCTTTGTGGCCTCATGGCTCCGCGAGCATCCGTCGCATGAGACCGTCACGCATGAGGAGGTCAGCTGCTATATGCCTAACCATGACATTCTGAAGCACACACACTCGAAGGTGGGGACTTGTGGAGTGCATCTCGCTGGTCTGAATAGAGGCTGGTCTCCCGGTGGCGAGCAATTACTAGCGGAACTGGAAAGGAAATACCTGTGATTCACCCGAGCGTTGAGCAGTTCGCACGAGCCATGGACTTCAAGGGCCTCGCACCCTGTCCACAAGACGGCAGGTGGGAGATCCCAACCGACAGCGATATCTGTACGGAGGTGGAGACCTTGCAGCTCTTGTTTGGCTTTGTAAGGGCTCTGAGGCCGAAAGTAGTGGTTGAGACCGGATGTAACGTCGGCTGTGCCTCTAAAGTCATTTGTGAGGCGCTGGAAGCCAATGGAGAAGCGGGGGTGCTCTACACCTGCGATATAGACTCCGATAATCTGCACGCTGCTTTCTGTCGGGTTAGCCGCCCAGCGCGACTGGTGCACTTCCTGTGGGATGGGCTGGAGCTGGTAAAGAAGTTCCCGGACGCTGACCTCTACTGGATCGACTCCTCCGATGGCTCTCGCATGGCCGAGCTGCACTGGCTCAGAGAGCATGGCAAGAAAGGCGCGGTCGTTCTCACCCATGACACTAATCTCATCGGCCATGTGACGGAAGTGCATCGGACGCTGCCGAATTGGGTCTTATTGCCGGGGCCGAGAGGGCTGGGGATTGCCACTTTATGAAGGTTGCCTTTATTAATCGTGCGCCATCGGCCCATCCAGGCGGCGACCTCATAATGCTCCAATGCCTGATGGATGCGTTGGGAAAGCTCGGCGTCGAGTGCGAGAACATCTATGGCGAGTGGGGGCCTGAGAGGCTGCATGAGTTCGACGTATGCCATCTCCAACACTCGAATTTCACCTTCACTAAAGATGGTTGGTGGAAAGTACTCGCCTCCCATCGGCCCTACGTCGTCAGCCCTATCTTCTACCCGACAGATCAGCTTGGAATGAGCTTCGATAATATCCGCTCGATGTTCGAGAACGCCTCTGCCGTTTGCCCGCTGTCGTTCAAGGAAGCGAGGGAGATCACCCAACTGACCGGCTTCAGTGGGCCTTTCCATGTCATCCCTCATGGGACGGAGGAGAGGTTCCATTACGACGGCCCAAATCGGCAGTTCGTAATGTGCGCGAATGCGAGAGGGCAGAAGGGCGAGGCGCTGGTGCAGAAGGTCTGTGAGCGCTTAGGCCTCGACTTCCTCTATGTCTCAGGCCAGCCACATAAGAAGCTGCATTTGACCTATCGGCAGGCAAGGGTGTTCGTCCATAGCTCGCCAGACGACCGTATGTCGCTCACTGTAGGAGAGGCTCTTTGCTCAGGTTGTAGAGTCATCAGCTCAGATCGTGACCGGGGTAATGAATGGTTCCCCGGCCTCAAGACCTGCAACCCCGAGAGCGAGGAGGACTTGTTCCAGTGGATTGGGATGGCCTGGAGATCGGAAGAATGGGACTGGCGGCCTAATGAGCAAGCAAGGAAGATGACTTGGCACAAGGCAGCGGAGAAGTGGCTGAAGGTCTATGAGGGGGCAGTGAGATGAGTCATATCAAGACATTGGCGGTGGTGAGGCAGGAGCCAAGGCCGGAGAAGCTGAGGAAGATTCCGCTCTATGGCAAGGGCGAGCCGAGCTGGGGCTGCCAGAGGGGAAGGCACTGGCAGTGTACGAAGCTCACTTGCTCGTGCTCTTGCCATGGGGAGGGGAGATGATTGCTTTGAACATCGGTTCCGGCCAGCGGTCTTTCGGTAAGCCCTTCATCAACATCGATCCGCAGGAGAAGTGGAAGCCTGATCTGGTTGCGGATGGAGCATATTTGCCTTATGAGGCGTCGTCGGTGGATCTGGTAGTCTACAGCCATGTCTGGGAGCATGAGGGCTGTGGCGAGGCTATTCCGCTCCAGCGCGAGGCCTTTCGTGTGCTGAGGCCGGGAGGATCGCTTATCACCGCCGTGCCAGATATGCGGGCCTTGACCCAAGGCTGGCTGATGGGGAGGATGGATGACATTACGTTCATGATTTCGGCCTATGGAGCGTTCATGGGCAATGACAGGGATCGCCATCGCTTCGGATATACGCGGCAGACGCTGGAGCAGGAGCTGATGGCTTGTCAGTGGCGGGAGGTGAAGTTGTTCGATTGGCGGCAGATTCCGGGGATGTCGCTCGCCCGTGATTATTGGATTCTTTGTATGGAGGCAATTAAGTGAGCCAAGAGAAGAAGTCGGCCCTGAATTGGCTAATGAGTGAGTATGGCTATAAATACTCGCGTGAGTTAGACGGAATGGCCAAGTGTGTACAGGCCTACGGCGATTATGTGCAGTCTTTCGAGTCGCATGTTGCTCAAGCTGTGCTAAAGGACATTCTCAAAGAGCTTCAGGAGATCACGGGGATGTCACCCGCTGTCGGTTATATCGTCCAGCTAAGGCATATCAAGGCGTTGCTGAAACGGGAGGTGAAGCAGTGAGGGCTCCGAAGCGAGTGCTCGACTTATTCTGCGGGGCTGGCGGTGCAGCGATGGGACTACATCAGGCGTGGCTGGAGGCTGAGATTGTTGGAGTGGACATCAGACCGCAGCCACGCTACCCATTCACGTTCGTGCAGGCAGATGCGATGAACTATCCACTAGACGGATTTGACTTCATTTGGGCGAGTCCACCGTGCCAAGCCTATTGTGCTTTGAAGACTATGACGAATCGTCGCTCCCATCCTGAGCTTATTGGCCCAATACGAGAATTGCTGAATCAATCAGGCATTCCATGGTGCATAGAGAATGTGTTCGGTGCCCCGTTACTGAATCCGATCATGCTATGCGGCAGCCATTTCAAGTTGGAGAGCAATGACTTTCAACTTCGTAGGCATCGTTATTTCGAGACTAGTTTTTTGGCCTCGAATGGTCATATTTGCAAGCATGCTAATAAGACTCTCGGAGTATATGGGGCCAAGGTCGGGAACATAGCCGAGGAGAAGCGGCATTATGCCCAGCCCAAAGAATCGCGTGGATTTCCAAAAGGTGTAGTGCTGCCACAGGCGTGGGGATTTGATGCAATGGAAATAAATTGGATGACTATCGCGGAAGCATCTGAAGCCATCCCGCCCGCCTACTCCCGCTACATCGCGGAGCAGTACAGCAAAGGGGCCGAATGAAGCGAGAGAATTGGATCGTAATGCCTATCTATGAATGCCTTGCGCTCACACGAGACGCCATCGCCTCCTGCCTTGAGCAGGATATTAGCGACATACGAGTGCTCTGCGTGATCGACAAGGGTTCCGATGGCGTGGCTCATTGGCTGAGGACGCTTCATCCTCAGGTGCAGGTGATCGAGATGCCGGGATGCGGTGTCAGCAAGGCATGGAATGCCGCGCTGGCGCATGTATTTGACCGCTGCGGGGCCGCTGCGGCGCTGGTGGTGAATTCGGACGTTCGGCTCAGGCCGGACGCTTACAGGAGGCTCTTGAGCGATGGCGGAGCATTTGTTACTTGCGTGGGTACGTCTAGTGGGGCGAAGTTTCCTGGCGGCGAGCCGAGCGGTGAGCGGCGGCCCCATCCCGACTTCTCGTGCTTTCTTATCCGGGATGATTGCTGGCGAAAGGTCGGCCCTTTCGATGCCAGAATGCACATCTACACATCAGACGGCGACTACCACCTGCGTATGTTTCAGGTGGGCATTACAGCGTATTGCCTCGATCTCCCCTTCTGGCACTACGCCTCAGGGACGCTGAAGCAGGCCGAGCCGGAAGACAGGGAGCGTATCCTGAAGCAGGCGCAGGCCGATAGAGAGGCCTTTAAGCGTAAATGGGGAGTAGAAATGGGCTCAGGGGCTTATTACGAACTGTTCGGGAAAAAGGAGAAGGAATGCGAAGACTCACACGATGCACAGCCATTGTAGTGCTCTTAGCGCTCATCAGCGGCTGCCACAAGAACATCCATCCGGGGGCGATTTCGACGGTGGACTCAAATGCCTACGACACCTTGCTCATAGCGCAGGCGGCTCTGGACGAGGGCCGGGTGACAATAGCGGCGAATCCCTCGCCTACGTACACAGCAGCCTTCAATAAGGCCGTGGCCATCTACAACCAGGCCGAGGCTGATTGGCAGCTTTATCATTCGACGAAAGATCCGCAGCTCGCCACGAAGCTCGCGGCTGAGGTCAATCAGGTAGTGACGACCATCGCAGACATGCGCAAGGCATTCGGGAAGGCCGTCACGGCCACAGGAGGCAAGTAATGCTACAGAGCTTATTGACATTGCTCGGAATCGTCGCCGGTGCCATTGCGGACTCAGCGACAGGGAAGGTGGCCGATGGCGCGGAGGCTGCGGAATACTTCCTGAAGATCGCTCAGGCAGCTGCCAAGGCCTATCAGGCACAGATCGGAAAGCCCATCGACCCGACGCTCCTCCATCAGGAATCGCCTATTGTGGATCAGCAGCCGAACTTCTGATACACTTCCCTCAATCTGGTGGAACATTTGTGATTGGTGAAAGAGGCCCCGTCCCGAGCGGGGCTTTTTCTATTGCTTAAGGCTTGGGGGGTTGAGGCGGTGGGTTGTCGTCAGATCGGCCTGGAGTCCCAGGCTGTTGTTTAGGCTTGTCTTTCTCATCGGGCTGCTGCTTCTTGGACTCGGACATTGGTTATCTCCTGTGGGAAAAGTAATCGCTTGCCTTGTTGCTCGTAGAATTCAAATGCTCCACGTCTTCCAACTTCCTTGCAGTCGCTCAGTTGCTGGAATATCAATAGCCGCATCTTCTCGAATGGCTGCCAGTCTACAGGAGTGCAGGTATGGGCATGCCATGGCTGCATCCGCGCTGGTTGAATAGTGAAGTTCTGTGCGTCGTGACGCTCCAGCACAAGCACATCCGTGTAGCGATAACGGCTGCGAGAGAACTGCCAGTTATGTGCGGCGTACCCGAGGCCGAGGCCTATTAGGAGGGCTAGACTGCTTATCCAAACCGTTCGCCTGCCCTGCGGCTGCGGCCCCCGCATGTACGTCTCCGGTTCCGAGTTTGGCCGCAACTTCTCTTTCGTGTGCTTCCTGAGCCCGCTCCATACGATCCAGCATGAACTTGACATAACAAAGAGCAGCGCCGACCAGGACATCACGGACAATACTGAAAATCTCATGCCACATACACCTGCCTTCCCACTACCTTGAATTCCTTCTTCCTTATTCCGGGGCGGCAGGTCTTCTTATCAGCCTGCGGCCTCCCGAGCCTACGAGTCGTTGGATCTTTGAGTCGGCCTCTTCAGCGGTCATTTTGCCCTGTTTAACGAGGAGCATGAGAGCGGTGGCCCTTTCTCCTGGCGACATCGCTGCGGACGCCTCAGAAGGCCCGCCAGAGGCCTTTACGGGGGGTTGTACGCGACGGAGCGAGGGAAGAGGCCGGGCCTGCATCTTCTGGGTCAGGGTTGGCCTGACTGTAGGAGGCACCGGGGTCGTAGGCAGAGGTGCTCCTTTTGCCACGTGCTCGACTTTGAGAGCCTGCGCCCGGCGCAACACTGCCATCGGATCAGCCTGAGTGCCTAGCTCAGCCCGAGCTTGTGTGTAGAAGGCGTTCTCAGCGTCTACGTGGGCCTGAGTGATCTGGCCGTTCTCAACTACAGGCGCGACTGGTGGCTTGACCTGCCCTCCCTCGCTCGTCGGATGGGAGCGCTGGGTCTGATCTAATTCAGCCATCCTTCGCTGGACATCGGCCTTCGCCTCTGGCGTCTCCGCACTCTTAAGCTCCTCCCTGAGCTGGTCGAAGCGATAGTTG
>Ga0247672_1000005_pt1 | contig 62719 bp, 107 predicted proteins | sample CNK13_metaG_FD_182719 | JGI IMG/M metagenome (GOLD analysis project Ga0247672, IMG submission 182719) | Soil microbial communities from Purdue University Martell Research Forest, Indiana, United States - CNK13 | ecosystem: Environmental > Terrestrial > Soil > Temperate forest > Bulk soil... | reverse complement strand
CGGTGGCGCTCAAGTTCTTTGCCGATAGCGCGGGATTGAGCAGCAAGAGCGGGCCGATGGTCAACGTCAATCTCAACCAGTTCAACGGCGCGGGATCATTCGAGGATCTGATGGCGCGCGCGGAGAAGCCGAGGCAGATCGTGGAGATGAAACCGGAATGAGACTCTATCGCGCAATCTGCTCCTGGATTCAGTCGATCACGCGCATCAACAACGCGCATGCGGCGATCTTAGAGCGCCCCGATCCTAAGCCGCAGACCGAGGTGCTGGCGACGTTGCCAGAGGAGTTAACCGGCGTGCTATCGATGGCGCGGAACGATCCCCGCTTGCGCGGGAAGCTGCCGCCGCATATCCAGCGGATCTTAGAGGAAGAGGAGATGGAGTTAGAGGCGTGAAGTGGCATAAGGAATGGACTGGCTGGAAGGTCGCTCTCAATGGCGGGATCGCGGGTCAGGCAATCGCATACCCCCTCAATGAGGATGGTTCGGTTAAGCACGGATATCCATTTCTTTATTCGAGCGTAGGTCTTCCTACTTCGGCATTACAAATAGAGCGCGATGCTTCTGAACGGGATGCTCGCAGACGGCTAGAAACATATATCGACACTGCCGAAAAGTACATAGAGGCGTTCAAGAAGGAATGTACAGCCCCCGCATCATCGAACGCAACATAGAGCAGGCGGAGCGCTCGCTCGGCATCCAGCTCAAGCGCTACGACGTGGGTTTTTCGCTTGATGCGCGCGAAACGCTGGACCAACTGCGCAAAGACGACGGCACGCTTAAGCGCCCGCTGACCAAAGCCGAAACCGAGTACGCGACCAACGAATGCCTGATGTCGAAGTTCGATTTCGAGTACTGGTGTTCGCGTTACTGCACCATCGAAAAAGACGGCATGGAGGGTGGCGGATTGGGGCCGCTCGCGCTATGGGACACGCAGCGAATCCTGCTCGACAAGATCGCGCTGGCAGAGGATGAAGAGTGGACCAAGTTCGACCAGAAGCGCCCTTGTGACGGCATCCTGATCCTCACCAACAAAGCGCGGCAGTTGGGTTATACGGGCCTAGCGCGGGCGATGACCATGCACCGGGTGATCTTCTATCACGGCACCAGGGCGCTGGCCGCATCGGTTGATGAAGACAAGATCAAAGAGCCCTACGACCGCGATAAGCGGATCTACAACTGCGGCTTAGAGAAAGACGAGTACTCAAAAAAAGGCGGGTTGCCGTGGTGGATGCGGCCGACACTGGCCTACGACGTGAAGGCGGGACATTTGACTTTCCCCTTGCTTGGATCATCGGTCCTCTACCAATTCGCCACGATGGGATCGGGTTTAGGACAGGGACGGCAGTTCGATATCGGTCATTGCACAGAAGTCGCCTACTGGCCTGAGGCGGCGCTGTGGGGTTTGGATCAGGACTTCTTTCCGACGCTGCCGCAATCGCCTAAGACGTTCTGTCTGCTTGAATCGGTTTCCTGCGGGCGCTCGGGCTGGTGGTATGAGATGTCGAAGGACACCGAAAACGGCCTCAATGCCCGGTGGCGCTACTGCTTCATTCCCTGGTATGCGGAGCCCAAGAAGTACCGGCGCGATACTCCTTCGGTATGGTCGCCCGACGAGTTGACCGAAAAGCACGCCGACATGGTGTGGGAAACCTCGATCAAGTACTGCGGCAAGCGTGTCAGGCTCGACCGGGAGCAGATGTACTGGTGGGAGACGACGAGGGAAGAACACAGGCGCAAGGAACTCCTGGCGGTATTTTTCACCAACTACTGCGCCACGCCTGAAGAAGGCTTCCAGCATACGACGCCCTCGGTGCTCTCCTTGGAAGTCCTGGAGCGGGTGAGGACGGAAGCCGCCAAGAGCAAGGGTGTGCCTTATTTTTTAAGGCTCGACGGAACCAGGACCGCCGACGATGACTGGTCCAAAGGCAAAGTCCCGTCGTTCCAGATCGGCAAAGACGCTATTGTCCCGGCACATCCGTCTGAGATGGACCGGGACGGGCGCGGGATCGTGTGGATGTGGGAGCCGCCCAAGCGCGCGGCCAATTACATCATGGGGATCGACTCGACCAACGGGATTATTCCCTGGTCGAGGGAGATGCGTACGCGCGAGGACCACAGGACTGATAACGGGGCGATCTCGATTATCAGACTTCCTTCAGACCCCATTGATGGCCGCGATATCCAGGTGTGCGAGTATGCGGCCCCGATTGACCAGGAATCCTTGGGAGACGTAGCGAATCTGCTGGGTAGGATTTACGGCGGTAACTCAGAGGACGGGCAGTGCCTAACGATTACCGAGGTTCACCTGGGGATGGGACTGCCGGTGATTCGCCGGATGATGGACAAGGGGTATCTGAATCATTTCGTCTGGCAGCATATCGATAGGCTGGCGGTCCAGAACACGTCTTCCTACGGCTGGTATGCTTCGCCCACGGCAGTTAAGATCCTGTGGGAGAAATTCCGAAAGCATATGTCGCTCAACAAGTTGGCCGTGCTCTCCGGGTTTTTATCCGAAGAACTGCATGATTGCCGGTGGGATGCGCAGAAGATGACGGCGAACGCGGCGCATGGGGCGCATGATGACCGGGTGCGGGCGATATCTCTGGCGATCTGGGCGGCGCATGCCTGGGGGCAGCAGCAGCCGGAGATGATCTCGAACGCCGAGGCGGAGAAGCGCGACCGCAAGAAAGTAGACTGGCAGAGATCGACGGTGACCTGGGAGACGTGCGCCGAGGAGATGGAGGAGATGGTAGAAGGATGGTTAGATCAATGAGCGAACGTAACGATGAACTTATACATGGACCGTTTTGGCCGATAGCTAATGCGCTCGAAAGCGTGCCGGAAGGTCGCATAAACGAAGCAAGGCGAGTTTTGGGCGTTCCCCCTGTAAAATTGTCACCTATCGAGGAGCCAGACCGTTGTGGTGAGCCGCCATGGGACGGTAGGCATCAGTGGATGTTTCTAAGGCAGATGCCAGGAGGACACGGGAATATGTACGATGTATTCTACTGCCAGAAGTGCTTGGTGAAGCGGGAGATACCAGCATGAAGTGCCAATGCTGCGGGGAGCAGGCGAAAGCCCTGGTGGTATGGCTGTCGGAGCCCAGAGCGGACGGCAGCGCTGCGGTGAAGTTGCTGATCTGCACGGAATGCTCGACGCAGATAAACAGCAAAGAGCAGAGATACGCCAAGGCTAGCCAGGACGCTACCGATACCTGGCCTTCAGTTTAGATTCGCGGTCAAGCAGGCGGCCCATCTAATTTCTCCGAATCCTTGCTGCTGCGGAAAGCCCACTCGCTAAAATCTAGAGCCACCTTAGCTAAGATCGTGACGACAGGAACTAGTCCATAGCTAGTCTTTTCTTCTACTTTACCCAATGCAATGGCGATTGCAAGGAGTAGGAGAGCGAGGACAATGACGGAGCCTAAAATAAATCTGTAGCGATCCACTTGACAGGCAGTGTACACTAAATTTGCACATCCGATACTTGGGGCGTTGCTGCGAGGCACGCCCCGCTCGGATGGCCGAGCAGTAGTGGATGCGTTTTAACACGTACATCACGAAGATACCAGCAGGAATCAGCGAAGAAGACCTGCGCTACTTCCTCAAGAACAATCTGGCTCCCTCCTGTGAGGTTGAGCCAGTTCACGATCTCTTAGGTAATTTACTTTCTCCAGGATTAAGTCCCGAGTTCCGCACTGAGTCACCCGTGACGGTGCGCGAGCGCTTGGGCTCGGGAGGCATCCCGACAGCACCACCCATCCCCTGCAAGAACAAACCGGAAGCGAAGGACGAACCAACGTGAAGCCCCGGCAAGCGAGCAGATCAGGGATACCGGCAGCGTAAGCACGGCCCCTCCCCACAAGGAGGGCTGGGTTATGTGCATCAAGGCCGTGGGAAAGAACCTACGGAGATAGGGCAAAGTGTCTTTCCTTGCTGCCGCAGGCAATGAGTGAGCGCGAATGCGCGAGCGAACTTCTCGCTTCCGTAGTACAATCTACCCCAAGAGGCGACCTGCCCGAACCTTCCTCCGACGGTTCGCTCATACCCATGTTTTCCATATCAGGCCGCCTCGCCAAACTTTTCCAAAATCCCAATTTCAAAATTTTGTAGTACGCGAGCACCGCTGACCGCAGGCGATTTTCAAAATTTTAGAATACCTGGGCGGAATCAAGCGCTCCGCAGCACCCCTCCGGGGCCACCCCTTGGACAACTCGAGCCGGACATCGCTGACATCGTGGATTTGGAGCAGCTGGTGCTCGATGTGACACATTGTACGTTATCGGAAGTGACTCGATGCTGATTCGGTGGGAGTTAGCTTGCTTTGCAGAGCAAAGGAAGCGTTATGTGCTACTGCCTGGCTCAGATTTAGGCTCTGGAACCACCACAACGCGGTTTATGGGCATACCCGCTGTATAGCGTTCTAGCGCGATCTGTGGCATCGGATCGCCTAACCCTAGCCGACCTAGGGCAGCTATGCGGCGCTTGCGTGTGCGCCGTCTAGCATGCACCAGCGGGGCATCCTGCGAAGGCAAGCTATAGTCATTAGGGGTTGAGTGTGGACCGGGCGGCAGCAAGAAAACAGTCAGTCCGATCAATACAACCTGGTCGCAGTCGGGGCAGCGCTTCATCCCCTGTGTATGAGTAAGCCGGTGGGCGATCAATACTCTGCCGCATCCTGGGCATGTGACGTGCGCGCTAACGCATTGACCGCGCGGGTGTAATAGCTCTTGGCTATTCGATGCGTGTGGAACAGGTGCAGGACAGGCACTCACTGTGCGCCATCTTAGACCGTTCCGCGTTCCACATGCAAGCGATGAATTTATATTCTCTGTATCCTCAACCACTTGCATGTTAGCAGAGTGAATACCTATTGACAGCTAGACCACCGCTGCTGTAAGATTGGGTTATGGAAAACACAAACGCAACGCAATATTACGAGAATCCATATCAACCGCGCGTCAAGTTCGAGAATGGCGCGTGGTACGTGCTAACCGTGAACGGATGGCGGTTGGCGGACCGTAGAGAATCAGAGCGTTTTGACGTTCTGGATCGCCACTTTGGAGCGTAGTAGCAGCCTAACAGGAGAACCCATGAGCACACCACTAATTGGATTGCGTAGTTCAGATTTGTCCCCGTTTCCGCTCTATGAGCATGAGCTTCTTTCATGGTCCATCGGGCTTTACATGACATGGAGCGAGGAACAAGCGGGCTATCCTCGCGCCAAGGCGGTTATTGCTGCTATGCGCGAACATCGTCCTGAGCAACTAGAGCGCGAACGCTGCGAAATGGTCAAGGCTTCATTCAATCGCCTGTTTGGACATAACGCCAAGAAAGAACTGGACTTGATCGAGGATAGGAGCTAACCCCATGAGCACACCACAACCGCAATTTGAGATCGGCCAAAAAGTAACTGCCATCAGTTTCACTAATTGCTTCGGCAAGCCAGTTCCCGCGACTCCAGGCTTAACGGTTGAGCATATTAGGCTAGTCACGCCCACCGCTAACGACGATATGAATCCGTACTATCGCATCAAGGCTGTTCCCGCAAGCGGTTTCGGCTATGTCGAAGGCGCAGAACGCTTCTTTGAGGCCTCTTTATGATCCGCACAAACGTCAATCCTCGCTTGGCTTGCCTGTTCAAAGCCTATAGCGCCATGCCCAATCAGGGCGCAGTACTCCAAGCGCTACCTGATGGCAGAGTCAGCGATGGTTATTCCGTCCTGGTCACATTCAAAAGCAAGTCTTCAGCCTGCCGGCAGTTACGCAATGCCGGCTTTCTACCACTTCGTAGCGGTCAAGGCTGGAAGATTTACCCCGCTGCCAATGCAGCCAATGAGAGGAGCTAACCCCATGAGCACACAAACATCACCCGCGTCCAAGACTTGCAGCTTTGCCCCCCATAGCGGCACATACGGCCACGAATGCGGCGCTCCCGCTGTCATGATCGCAGTGCAAGGCGGCTCGAAGCTCACGCATTCCGGCCTGTTCTACACTGGCCGCTGCGCTAAATGCGCGCAAATCAAGGGCGGAGAGAATGCCCGCACGCTTCGTCTTGAGCCTATCACTGATCAGGTAAACGACTGGAACGGAAGGTATAACTAGCCATGGAAGAACTCACTCGTTGTATTAGTTGCGCCGCGATGCTGCCCAATTCTACTTGGGCAAGCGATAACTGGATATGTAGATTTTGCGGATGGGAGTATCGCACCCCATCCGAGGAAGAATTGCAAGAACCAGCAAAGGACTAGCTATGAGCACACAAAACATGAGCACGATTGAAGTAATTGAAAACAAGACCATGTTTGGTAAGCGCGATCCGCGTAAGCCATTCAAGGCAGTCCTGAAAGGCGAAACCATCGCCTACGGTCAGAGCAAGTCTGACTGCAAGGCGAACGCGCAAGCCAATCTTGAGGAAGCTTACATCGCCATGCAAGCGCCTTTGGTGATTCGCTTGGCCAAAGACGGTACAACATTCTGCGCGCGCTGGATCGGCGAGAAGCAAATGGAGTATTGGATTCAGCATCCCGATGGAAGCGGAAGCGGCTGCGTCGGCAATTGCGAAACCAGTCTTCAGCGCTACATGGATCGCATCGTAGAAGACTACAACGCAGTCACGGAGGTGGCGGCATGATTACCAAGCCACTACCAAAGGCGAAGATGGCTGAGGATATGGGCGCCATGGCTGGATTGCGCCACGCCGAGCTAATTAATGCCCGCATCGCGGGCGGAGCTTCGATCCTCTATGATCCTTGGCAAGCTGCACGCGATGAAGCGAAAATCGGCGTTCGCAAGTTTACCCGCTTGGCCGATAAGATCGCCTATGAGCACTGCTTCATGGCGACGTTCCGCGAAAACTTCACATTGGGGGATGGACGATGAGTGACAAACTGCCGTCCGACAAATTCATGCGTGGATTGCTTGCCGATACGTTCATGACGGATCGCGTACATATCACGCTAAGTGGTAGAAATAGCGAGCCATTAGGGATTCGCGCGGTATATGCCGATGAAAAGCAGATTGGCGTAGTCCGTCAGTCTCCCGATGGCGAATGGATCGCGGACGATATGGCCGGACACTGCCATGGAGTCAACTACACTTCGGACTGGAACGCAGCCAAACAGCTTGCGCTATCGCTAGGCATGGGAAAGTAACGATGGATGTTTTGCCCTAATCGTGAGGGACATATGAGCAAAAACGAAGCAGCAGTAGCCCTGGGCCGCTTGCGTGCCGCTAAGGGCGATCTAGCCGCAGTCGGCTCACTCGGTGGCCTTGCAGCGCGCGGTAAGCCCAGGAAACGGCAACCTGCGCCCCGTTGCGAATGCGGGAAGATGACAGCGGCACGGGCAGAAAAGCGCGGGCACAAGTGCGCATCGGAACAATAGCAATACAAACCATAGAGGAGATTGATGATATGTTGATTCCCGGCAAGTATCACGTAATGGTCACTCCTGAGGATATCGCCAACGGCGTGCGCGATGATGCCGGCGCTTGTCCAATCGCGTTAGCGCTCCTGCGCATCCCCGGAATCGAGAGCGTCGAAGTGGAATCGTCGCGGCCCACTATAGAAGCAGGAATGCCACAATGGGACGCGCGCTGTGTACCAACCCAAACGGTGGATGATTTCATCCAGCAATTCGATTTGGAGATGCCCGTACAGCCTTTTGAGTTTGATCTACAACTGGAGTACCGCGAATATGACCCTGACTGATGTTGGTGAGTTGTTCCTCCGCGCTGGCCTCTGCTCCCTCACCGTCAGCACCCTTGCCTGGGCCTTCCAGTTCAACGCGAAGCACATGAAGCGGCATCGCCGCTGGTGGATGTAGCCATGAGCAACGCCGGCGCGAATCACATGAAGCAAGCCAGGCGAGCCCGCATCAGGCGCGCTAAGTCCCTCCACCAGTGGCGCCTCATCAGCCTGTACCTCGATCGCTGGAATATCCGCCACGGCAGGCGCTAGAACGGCGCAGGATCGTCCGCTTCCGCCTGGGGTATCACAAGCCCAGGCAGTTGCCCGCGAGCGCAGGAGCAGCGCGCATAGCCCAGCAATGCGGAAGGATCTGGCGAATCCGCATCTATGATCGATGGATTAACCACCGGCATAATTCCCGTATCCCCGCATAGTTCGCAGGCGATTTTTCGCTGGACGTTCGCTGGACGTTCGCTGGACGCTGGACACTCATCCTCAAAGCGCCGCCCATTCAACCACGTAGAAGCGTGTGGAATGAACGAATTATCCTGTCTCATCATCCCCGCAAGCTGGCATTTGAGCGCCGCGATTATCTCATCCTTGATCGCCTCGCTAGTCGCTGCCTTCTTCCATGCTTTGAGCGCCGCGGCCTTCCCTACATGGCGCGGGTAAAGAGCCCACCATTCATTAAACCAGCGCATCACCTCATTCTCTGGCGCGGTTGTCTCCTCGATTAGTTGCCCGCAATGAGGACACTTCTTCATCGGGACGCCTCCCGGTAATTGAATACCGCGAACTCGCCAAAGTGCTCAAGGGCTGCGAAGTTATACGCAGTTGCGGCATCGGCTTCATCGGCAAACAGGCCCAGGTACATATTGGCCTCCGGCGTCTTAATGTGCACTTGCCACTTCTTTCCGCCAGCGTGCCAGGATACGCCCTTATACTTCGACGATCCGCGATACTTGCGCTTGTTAGCGCCATTCTGAGATTGCGTGCACTCGCGCAGGTTTTCGCGTTGATTATTGAGCCCGTCTCCGTCCTTGTGATCAATGTTCCTAGAACATCCCAAGATGAACCGATGCATATAGATACACTTATTGCGATGGTTGCGGCAGGCATAAACAACGTCAGGCCGAGTCTTTCTTTTTGAGATCATCGACTTCCACTTGAAAGCGTTGACTCTCTCAAAATCGGCGTCATCTACTAGAACTACAAAACCTCTTGAGATGTTGATTGTCCTCATAGCGATTTACCACAATGCGGGCAGTGGGTCATTTTAACCCCTCTAGTTTCACTATGATATGCAGATCCGGCCCCATTCTTTCCATGCTGACCTGCTGCATCACTCGCAGCGCCACACCCGCCGTAATTTCGCTCAACTTCGCGGCGATTTTATTCTGAGCATCGGCAATACATTCAGAAACAGCAGCCTCGGTAGCTTCGGTAATCGCTTGCTTGATCGCGTTCATGAAGCGTTCATCAGAACTTTCAGCTTGCATTTAACTCCTTTCTTTTCAATCTCACCCTAGATCCCCATACGGTTTTGGGCGTGGAGAATCGCTAAATGTGGGCTGAAGAATTTGGTCTACCATCCGGCCACTTTCCTTTTGGCTGTCGATCCAATCCAGTAACCGATCCACTGCGGTATCGCTCAGGGCCACTAAGACCACTGATCTTTTGTTACCTTTGCGCGATGCCATCAAAACTCTGTACTGATCGATGTCGCACTCGGCTATATGTTCCGCAAGTTGCTTTGCTAGTACTGTCGCTGTGGTTTGTTGATCTTTCGTCATGCTCCCCTCTTTCCAGTGGTGAACTAGCTTCGAGCATAGGACCTGAGTACCACGCTTTTCACGTGATACTTTCTCAGGTCTTTCCAGCGGAGCCACTGAGCCCGTCGCCTTAGCTCTTTTCTCCCAGATCCAGGTGTAGCGTCTCGAAAGACGCCGGTCCTAACGATCATCCAGGAACCCTCATCCCCTCTTACGGTTCACACCACTAGGCGGCTATCCCGCCGTTTATTACGTGGCGGGGATGCAATTACGCGAGCAGGGCCGTCGTAAACCGCTGCACCTCACGGCACAGGGCACGAACATAGAAGCTCTTGGAGGGTTCTGGGAAGCGCCTACAGGCGCGGTGATTAACATACTGCCCCGCAAAGGCTGGGGAGGGTGTTTGCGGCACCGCTCCCCCAAACATGTTTCGTACCCTTTCATCATAACACAAAAACTGGCGGAACGATAGTCCTACCGGGCATCGTTGGCATCCGCTGCATGATACTGTTTCAATCACCGTGTCTCACCAGTTGCCGCCCCCAGGCTCTCCACCTCGGGACTCGGTACGCGATCACCGCCGCGCCAGTTCATCACTTCACGAAAATACTAGCCGCATCCGGCAAAAAAGTTTGTTGTGCATACTTCGGATTGCAAATCTCCCACAGCACTGCCCGTCGGCCGCTCCTAGTCAGCGCCTTACGTCCCGAATCCCTAAGATGCCCGCTATCTACCAGTTCCCCGCGCCGCGGTCTCTGGGTGCTCGGATTCATCTGAAGCGCCTCCTGCTGCATCTCGTCGGTTGCGCAGCGCACTAACTTCATATAATCCAGTATCTTGCGCCTCTGCGTACCGGCTTGTGGCTCAGCGCGCTCGGCAGCTTCCCGCGATGTTTCACTATGCGCCTGGTATTTCATGCCGGCTTACGCTCCCAATTTAGAGCCACTTCAACCTCCCTCGGGCCCAGTCTGCGGATTACCACTTCCTTGCGCCTACGGCGCTCCTGGTTGTCCTGCCATCGCTCCTCCATTCTGCAAGACAGGCATATTTCAAAGCGTCCGTAGACTCTGCGAATCTGGCACAGCTTGCACAATACGGTCATGCTCCCATCTCCGGAGTGTTGAATTTGGCAAACTCCCCGAACAGTTCATGGACGCGTAGATTATAGGCTGTGGCGGCGTCCACCTCGTCAGCAAATAGTCCCAGGCTTTCCGCCTTTCCATGCTTCTGAATCTGAGCCCACCATTTTGATTCGGATGACTTCCATGAAACCCCTCGAAACCTGGAACTAGCACCTTTCCGCTTCCTTGCGTTAGCGTTGTTCTGTGTTCCCGTAGCCGGCCTCAAGTTAGACTTCTGGTTGTTTAAGCCATTATTGTCCCTGTGGTCCGCACCACGAACTCCAGTGATGAACGTGTGCATAAAAATGCGCTGCCTCTTAGATCCATCCCTCGGGAGGTTCCTAGCGGCGTATGTTACCCAGTGGTTCCTAGAAAATGCGTGCCACTTGAATGCGTTTACGCGCTCGAAATCCTCATCATCCACCAGTGCCACTAACCCCTGCGTAAGCTGTATTTCTTTCATAGGCAGTCCCGGAAACGCCCATAAACGCGCCGTATCTGGCAAATGCGGCATAGTACGATCATGCGGCTGGCTCCAGCGTTACGATGATACGGGGGTTATCGGCATCCTTGAGCATGCGCGATCCATCCCAGGACACGATTAGCTTATCGTTTGTAAGCACCCCGGCGTTCTCCAGCGTGTCGGCCAAGGCCTGGTAGTACCCTACAGCGTCCCCAGTCAGCGCTTCCCTGAAGAACAGCGCACGGCAGTTTACGGGGTAGGCTATCACCGGAGGATTAGCCCGCCTCAGCGCCCATACCGCGAGCTTGTTCCACGCTGTATAGGCTTCGCTTGGCACGTTGAAGATTCGCTTGCCCCGCATAATCCTGCGCCCATGATTCTTCTTGGTGCGCGGCGCCCCGGGGATTACGAAACTTACAGCCATAGCGCACGCTCCAGCCATCCCAGCATTCTCGGCCACCACGGCAGCTTAGGCGGCTGCGGCGTCAGCAGCAGCTTCAGTGACTGGCAGCGGCTGTTGGGCAGAAGGTGATCTACAGGAAATGCCTTCATGCGTTGTTCTCTTTCAGCCAAAGCTCCGCCGCCTGCTTCATCACCGCTTCGAGTTTAAGGCCGCTTTCCTGAGCCGCAGCCTTTAGGCGCTTCAGGACCGATACAGGTAGCCGCGTTGTAACCGGCTTGATCTTTTCCATGTAATAGATCCTAGCACAGGAAGAAAACTATTGCAAATGTTTTTATTCGTGCTATCCTTGGGCATGGAACAAACACCCTCTTGCGATAAATGCGGTGGCCCTACTTCCTGCGGCTACGAGCTTCGCTATTACGGCGAAGCTGACCCGCAGACTGGTTACCGAGATCAGGAACGCATCTGCAACCGCTGCTTGGATGAAGCGGAGGCAGACGCCGAAGATTACTCAGATTGGATGAGTGACATGGCCTACGATCTGAGCGTGGAGGGATAGCATGACCGAGGACGCCCTGTACGCCGAGACGCTAGGCGCGCTCGATCTGCTGGAACTGGTGCTATACGTGGATTCCGTGACGGACGAACAGGGGCGTGCTCTTCTGCCATTGGGCACGCCCATTCTTCGAGGAGGGGATGATGAGCAGTAACGCATTGACGGTAGTACCGCAGTACCAAGACCCGCAGATGCTTGAGACGATCAAGCAGACCGTCTGCAAGGGCGCAACCGAAGCGCAGTTCCGCATGTTCATTGAGGTGTGTAAAGCCACGGGACTTAACCCCTTCCTGAAGGAGATTTACTACGCTCCGCAGATCGGCGTGATGGCCTCCCGTGACGGATACCTACGCAAGGCCAACGATCACCCGCAGTTCGATGGCATGGAAACGCGGGTAGAGCGCGACGATAAGAACATCCCCATCAAGGCTGTATGCTCGGTATGGCGCAAGGATCGCGGGCATCCAGTCATCTGTGAGGCTTACTACTCCGAATATAAGAAAGCCTCTCAGGTGTGGCAGCAGTATCCCTCCGCCATGATCGCTAAGGTTGCCGAAGTGCTAGCGCTTAAGCGCAGCTTCGCTATCAACGGCGTTGTCACTGAGGAGGAGGTGGGCGAACAGGGCAGCAAGGAAGCGCAGAAAGCATACCTCGCAGAGAAGGGGCTTGAGCCTTACGCTCCGGGGCAGCGAGTTAATCCCTCCGCAGAGCGAGCGGCAGCGGAGTCCCGCGACGTGCGCAACGCATCCCCGAGCATTCAGGCCCTAATCATCGAAGGCGCTAAGATGCTCGATGAACCGCCGCAAATACGCGAAGCGATTCCGCGCGAGGATATGCCGACGTTGAGAGAAACGGCGCGTTCTATCGAGATTCGCCAGTCAGCTAAGGATAAAGAGGCGCAGGCAATCCTGGACGAGGCGCAGCGCGATCAGCAGGCCAAGGCGGGCAAGTCGGGCGCGCACGGCATCATCTCTCTTTCTAAGTTGAAGGAGTGGAAGCAGATGAAGGACGATATCCGCTCCTATACGGGGACGGATGAAATCTACAAGTCCACGCTCAAAGCTAAAGGTTACGAGCACTGCAATGAAATACAGACCAAAGAGCACGCAATCTCTATCTGGCGAGTTCTAGGCGCAGAGCGTAACCGCCTCAAGCAGGAGAAAGAGAATATGGATGTTCTAGCGCATGCTGCTGAGGTGATCGGACAACGCGCATTCTCGGACTGTTTGGGCGTGCATGGCGCAGAAAGCCTCCAGGATGCGCTGAACCTTTCTGGTGACGCATGGGCGGCGCTGCTCGCAGAGTTGAAGGAACTGGTAGACCAACGAAAGGGGCAGGCGTAAATGCAGATATTAGCCAGCATCGGATTGGCCGTTCTCATGATCGGGGGTATAGCAATTATAGGAATACCGCTTGCCCTTATGAGAGGCTGGGCTCTTTCTGTCCTGTGGGGATGGTTTATGGTTCCCCTGTTCCATCTTCCGCCTTTAGCTATTGCGCAAGCGATAGGCGTCGGGCTGGTAGTTACTACATTCTCTCCTCCCGGTGGAGGAGATTGCCAAAAGTCCAAGGATTACAAATGGTACAACCCATTACTATACGGCTTCATCGGCCCACTGTTGGGCGTAGGCATGGGCTATATCGTAAAGGGCTGGCTATGATGGCCCTCGGCATTGCCCTGATCGTTCTCGCCTGCTGGGGCGTAGCTGGCGAATATGCGCAGAAGCGCGGCTGGCTACGATGAGCACAGACGCATCCGCGCCCAAGCGTGAGCCGGTGGACGTGCAGAGATTGCGGGACGAATGGTTCGCCACCAATCGCCCAGGAGAGTTTTGCTATCTGGCGCATAAGCGGGATCTTGCGGCGTGCCTGGATGAGATAGAAAAGTTGCGGGCCATGCTGCGAGCCTTCATTGATCTAGACGACGGGGATGAGCAGTTCGCATGGAAGCATGAGGAATTATTCAACAGAGCACGCGCCGCGATGCGTGGGGAGCCAAAGGAGGGGATGTGAGCGAAGGTGATCCAGATTTTGAGTATCGGATGAAGTCCGAAGGCACGCCACTGTCACGGGTGTACGCGGATCACGTCTCGGAATTGCAGCGCCAGCTTGCGGAATTGCGTAACGAGCGGGACGCGCTGCGGGCGGCGCTGAAGGATTTGCTTGCGTGCTACGACTACCAGACCGAAAGCAAGTATTGCGTTTGCGGCAGCAACGATCTAGGAGGGCACTCGATGGCCTGCAAGGTCCAGATGAGGGCGCAAGACGCCGCCCACGTCGCGCTGCGTGGGCAGCCAAAAGAGGGGATGTGAGCCAAGATATTGAGCGTACTACGTTCCCACTGTGCGTTTGTGGAGACGCTTTCATACGGCACCACATTGGGGAACTAGGATACGAATGCGAAGACTGCACTTGTGGATGCTTCACGACGGGTGCAGCAGGCGAGGGAGGCGAGAAACAAAAAACAATGATGTACGACGAAGAATCCGCACGCGATGAAATGCTGGAGGATATCAACAATCGAGTGGATGCGAAGCGCGCCAAGGCCGCATGTCCAACGTGCAACAACGAACGATTTCTGTGTTCCTCGACTAAGCAGACATGGGGAGAATGCCGCTGCGGAAATTGCGAACGCGGACCATCCACGAAAATACCATGCCCGCAATGCTCAAAGGAGGAAGCGGAAGGGCCACGCGCGGATAAGTGGTCCTGGGTCCGGGACGCTATTGCCCCACCACCAGACGACGTGTGCCCCGTCAGCCCGCAGGAGTTGCGCGATTTGGCCATGAAGCACTGCGTGGATTACGCCGAATCTCAGAAGTTGCTTACTATGGCGCGATGGCTAGAACGGGGGCGCGTATGACGGATACGGGTTGGCGTCCGATTGAAACTTGCCCTAGCGACGGCACCAAGGTTCTGCTTGGTTGGCCAGGAATAATCAACATGGGACGGCGAGACACGCGGGGATTCTACGCGATCAACTCGGCTATATACTTTAGGCCCGAGCAGCCGACGCACTGGATGCCGCTACCCGAACCACCACGGGACCCGCAGACGACTGCTGAAGGCTCACTACAATCCGCTGGAAGCAACGCAGCGGACGCAGCAGCGCAGGCAGAGCGGGGCGAATGATCCACTACCTATTCGGTATTAGCGTGCTGACGCCGGTTAAGATCGCGTGGATTGCGATAACGCTGGCGAACGTGGCGCTGATGCTTTGTATCGGCTTGCGCAATAGGACGCCGCTAGCATTCGGGGCCTACATGCTGATGATGGGAGCATGCTCGATCCTCCAAGGATCGGCTGCTTGGAACCCCGTCCTAGAAGGAATGCTGGTGGTATGGACGATTCCGTGGATCTGGTCGATGATTCCCACGGATCGATATGGGCGCATATTCGTATTGTCGATTGGCATGCTGATCTCTGCGGCGCTGATGTTTGCTCTGCCGCCTCCGTGGCCTCATTACGACCGAACGATGTATTTCGTGCGTTTGTACAGCACCGCCGTATTTATGGGCGTTGCATTAGCGACATGCCTGATTCAAAAGATCAACCGTTCTACGCTGATCGCCGTTCCATGGTTCGGCGCGGTTCTTCTGGCAAGCACTCAAAGAGGGTTAGATCGATGGGTGGTGGCTATCTGGACCAACCTGATATGGATGTGCTGCCTAGTCTGCTGGCTGGCTATCTTGCGCCAAGATACCGTTCGAGGTATTCGAGGCGGCGCTCTAGTTCCCGATAGCGTTCCTCCGCTTCTCGATCCTCACGAATAATCCTGCGAACATCAGCAGGCGACGTTCCTCCACGCTGGTTATCCCGCTTCATCTTTGCAATCCACGCGCCTAAGGTAGCCACGATACCCACAAGAATGCCTATTACCTGCTGATACGTAGAGGTCTGGCTGGGGTCTTGTGTTTCAAGCACAGGGCTATCCATAGTTACAGTGACGCATATCCTCGTATCGTTTCATTAGCCTGGATAGGGTGGCCCGCATGGATCGCTGGTCACAATCCCTAAGTCCCGCCAGTAGACGCGCCCGTTGCGCTCTACCTTGCCGGGATGGAACGGCCCAGCAGGATCAAGAATCGAGACGGAGACATTGACGTACCTGCCGTCCGCGCTCTGTCCCTTGTCTTTCTTGTCGGTGGGATCTTTCGGGATATTGACGGCGTGCATGATCGCAGATTTGAGATCGCCGTTTTCTTCCCGGTATGGAACCCACTGAGTAGCCAGGGGCGGCTGTCCTGCTTGTGCCACTGGCGGCTTAGGTGTGTAGTCGGCCATTGAGTTTGCTCCCTCACTGACAAGTTACTGATCCCGTGGAACCCACCACCAAAGTACAGCCAGTACCATCCGGCTTTACCAGCACCACCTTGCTAGGCTGTCCTGGCGTTCCCGTGGTCACGCTCTTTACGGCTATGCCGCCATCGGCGGTTACAGTGATAGGCAATACTGGCGCCGCTGGACCCGCAGGCCCCTGTGGACCCTGGATGCCCTGTACTCCCTGTACGCCCTGCGGTCCCGCTGGTCCGGCTGGGCCAGGAGGCCCCTGCGGTCCAGGAGGGCCTGCTACGCCGCTCGCGCGCAACATAGGGGGACTGCTGAGGATGATGGTCAGAGAGGGATCTAGCGTCGCCTGCTGCCAGCCCCTGCCAGGAACGGCCACCATAACGCCCTGGTAGTTCTGGCTGACAATCTGCGACAGTTGGATGGTCTGCGCTGCGCCCAGTACTAGGCAGGCGGCGAGGAACGCCCAAGCAAGGCGGTTCATGCTTGCGCCCTCAGTAGTTGCCGGATCAGGCGTTCATACCAGCGCGGCCCTCGCGTGAAGGCTGATAGGGAGCGCACATACATCGATGGCTTGTGTCTCATTTGGGTGGATGCGCTGCCTGGTCTGCCGCGATCATGGCAAGCGTGGCATCGTCGGTACTAACTGCCGCCTGCCCGAGCGCCGCGATGAAAGCGGCCTGCGCTGCTGGATCAGCCAGTGCGGGATGCTTGGCAAAGAGCGCCTTGAAGTCGGCAATAAGGCCGGGAACCATCGGCTCAAGCTGAAGGAGAAGCGTTAACCATACCATTAGGGTGCCACCTGTGTTTTGATTTGGTTCACCAGCGTCATAATCTGTGCCACTACTGCCTGCGCCGCAGGGTCAATCGTGGTCGCAAGAGTGGGGGCGGTTACGGTTCCCAGCAGCGTCAGGATCTCGGCTTTCTGCTGCGCCCATGGCTCGGACTTGGCTAGGATCACCCCAATGCTTTTATCGGTGGTAGCAACGAAGCCCAACCAGTTCTCTATGGTGGTGGTGTTAGCCTGCGATAGCTTACCCTGATCGCGCAATGCGATAATCGTTCTGACTCCGGCCTGATCCGTATCCGCTATGGTCTTGGTGGTGATAGCTACCGTCGATTGCGGCGAGTTGACTGGTTGAGGAGTAGACGCTGAAGGAGGGTTACCGCAGCCAGCCAGCGCGAGTACAGCCACAAGCGCATAGAGTCTCATACGCCGCTCGCCTTAGCGTTGTTGTACCACGCCACCACTTCAGGCGGAGCATCGCCAGAGAGCGGCTTATCAAGCCACCCGCCATAGGTGTTCTTGTAGGCCGTGTTACCGGCCTGGATGGCGATGATTTTATCGAGCGCATCCAACTGCCAGGAGTTGTACTTGAACGACGCTAGGTTGTCCTCCAGGCGCGTATTAAACTGCGCGGTGGTATCAGGCGGCGTCTGCCCGAAATAGCCTCCGTCTGTGCGCGTATGCGGGGCGCAGGCAGTCGTCAGCACATTCTGCACGATGTCACGTACTTGCGGGTTCATGCGAACAATCCTTTCATGTCTACGCCTCCCTCGTGTTGATAGTGGAAGCCGATAACCTTCTTTTTTGTAGGCGGATCGAGCGATTCCCAGACGAACTTAGGCATCGCAATATAGGTCCAGCGCTGGCCCCCGCGAAGCGTGTAATAGCCGACATTGTCAATTACGCGAATCGTGAGTTGGATGGGATCGCCTAACAGCTTGGCGGTATAGTAAGTCACTGGTCCAGTACTTCCAGGAACAGAAAACGGATCTCCCTGTTCATAATCCGTCCCGAGCACTAGACCGCCCTGCTTCGCCATGTCGGTAGTTATAGCAGCCGGATTATTCATTCGGTCTGTGCGAAAGCTCATTCTTTACCGTCTGTAGAAGTACGGACCAGGGGAGCCTCCGCCCAGCAATCCCACCAGCAAGTACAAACACCATATTGCCACCACGACGATGACAATAACGCGAATAAATTTGGAGATGGTCGGGTCAATCGGAAACTGCCCCAGCGCCCAAAGCAAAATACCCACGATCACCAAAGCAACCAAAATGCCGATCAGCGGTGCAGGAAACATGGTCCCTCCTTATTTATCAGGTACCTGCGGAGGTAGTGCATGTGGAGGTCCACTGGTTTATTGCCCACTCTTTGGTCCTTGCTCGCTAGCGGCTACCACCGCACCGGCAGGTACCACTACCCTAGCGGGAACTCCTTCGGTCACGGCGGCAACATCCCTAGCCGGAGTCTGTACGATTCCCTTGTAGATAAGCCACTGAAACGCATACGACTTAGTTGTGTCTCCCGCCGCGTGCAGGATATTAATGAGGTGCAGGTTGGTGAGCGTTAGGGTGCCAGTACCAGCATCCCAAGTGTAATGCAGCCCTGCTGCCGTAACGAACGCAGCACACCATCCCACGATCCGGTTTACCGTGGATGAATGCTGATTCACGAATGGAATCCATTTCGTATTCTTGACCCACTGAATCAGGGCCACCGTGATTGCCGAAGTAGTGATGAGTCCCGGCAGCTCGGTCGATACCGGCATCACGTCGGCTACGGCTTGCATCATTTATGCGCTCCCGTCGTTAAACAGATTAAACGCCATAGGCTATTTCTCTTCTACTGCCGCGCCTACTTCACCAAAAACCTCAGAGTCAGTTCCACAATCACGGTGATTGTGGTTACTAGCGCACCAACGGCCCAAATCCTGCCATCCAGGTTAGACTTTGCCTGCTCTAGGGACTTTATCCTTCCATCCATAGCTTCTCGTAGTGAGCCATGCTCTCGGTCATATAGGTCCCGCCTTACGAACTCTCCGCGTTCGCTCGATATCTGCTCGCGGATTTTGTTCATCTCGTCAAGCCGCCTATTGATCTCAAGTCGTGCGATACGAAGGGCTTCTGAGTCCGCCAAATGCAAAGCGTCATGGCTCCGTATCCATGCTTCCCGGAGTTCTCTTTCATGGCGAATAAGGGCCTTGCAGTCGCAATCATTGTCCATCGAATCACTGGAGTACGAATCCCCCTGAGCCCGTGAACTGACCAGTAATGGTAGTGCTTCCGATGTTTACTGGAGGTGTCGGAGCGCTCCCGCCGAGAGCCGCTAATAGCGCTGTCCAATCTACGCCCGGATCGGTTCCGCCCGTTCCTGCCCCTTTGTACGGAGACGTGACAGCAAGACTGTAAACCTGCCCTGCTAGATCCGTAAATCCGATCTGGGATGTATTGGTAGGGATTGGGGCCAGGACGCTACCCGTGCCCCATATATTCGTGCCGTATCCCACCGCTTGCGTGTCTGTCATGACGTTGTTCTGGAATACGCCAGAGGGGTAGCAGGTCGCTAGCGTAAACGGCGTCAACTGGCACTGCATTCCATAGCTCATGTAGTTGGCGATGTTATTAGAGAACGTCCAGTTTGTGGTGGGAGCGAGAGAACTCACCACAGCGTTGTAGTCGAACCCGCCAACGGTATTGATCCCCGTGTTATGCGTCACGCTCCAGCTATCGCCTGCCGCCGACCTTACGCCTAGAAGATTCTGAACATTTGCACCAAAGAAGTTGTTGGTGATGATGAAGTTGTTAGACGGGCTGACCGTGTGCAGGTCTTCGTGGTCGATAAACAGAAGGGCGGAGCGCTTACAGGGGGCAGAGTCTTGGCTTATCCAGTTGCTCTGAATAGTTACGTTGCGAGTAGTAGTCCATGGAGCCGTGCCGTTCTGATTAGCGGGGGTCAGGGCTGCGGTTGCAGGATAGCCAAGGTAGTAGTTCCCCAAGACGGTAAAATTGTCTACGTTTTTGATCTCGAAGTTCCCCTTGGGGCAGTTTGCGTTCTGCGAAAACACATCGGCGGCAAAGGCCGGGTCGATATAGAACGTGTTCCCTTGAAGCGTAACGTCATGCACCGTACCCTGCGTCCCGAAGTTCCACGCCGCCACCTGTGGAGTATGCAGGAGCTTGTCATGGCTATTGGGTGTGTAGTTTACCGTGCTGCCCACAACGGAGGAAACCATGGCCGTCTGGTACAAAACAAAGCTGTAAGTTCCATCGACAGGATGGGTTGAGGACTGCACCCAATTGAAAGAGCAAATGTTTCCTGAGATGGTCTTGCACTGTAGCAGCCTTGAGGGGGCCGCATCCACGATCTCTATGCTGGCACTCAATCCATCCTGCCCAATATCGGCGCTGGTCATCGTAGGTCCAGAAAGGATCGTCATCGATCCCTGATTGCCCGCGCTTACGATACTGGCTGTTCCTTGAACCCCAAACCGAATCACTACTCCGCTTGAAACTCCGGTCACGTTTGAGAACACCGCCGAAGTGGTGGATGCGCTCGATAGCGTAGCCGAGTTCTGCGGGGCTGTATCGCCACCTCCGAAGAACACACCGTTCCACCACACGCTGATGTAGTTAAATCTCTCAGTGATGTTCGATCCCTGGATCGACAGGATGGACGTAGTGTCCATCGTTGTGTGGTTGTTCCCGATCCCTGGAGCCGTGGGATAGTAATAGCCGATAACGTAGATATAGTTGCACTCCTTGAGGAGCGTGTCCCCGTCGAACCAAGTATCCCGCTGGATCGTGCGATTCCAGTTCGTTCCGGTTTCCTTCTGGTGAATGTAGTTTCTCCTGATGGTGAGATGGCCCGCGCCAGCCCCGCTCGTCCCATCGATCTCGGCATTGACCACTGCGGTATTGGCGGCGTTGTCGGTCAACTCCACTCCATCGATCACCCAATAGTTAGCGCCCGGAGCTAGTTCTATAGCCGCGCCGATGGTTCCCCCTCCGAGCGTCCTGATGCGAGGCATGTTCGACGCATCTGACGGGTTGACGTGGCTCGTTGGAACCGTGCATGCCGGGAGCATCGCTGCGGCGCTGCTGGTGATTGTGGTAGGGGACGGAGCCGTACAGCTATGGTTCGGCAGCAGGAACGTGCCATCCCATGTCGCTCCAGCGTCGAGGATAAGGTTGTCCCCGCACGCCGAGCCGTTTATTTTGGCTTGTAGATCGTCTCCAGAATGGACTGGGATGTTGGCGGCGCATAACGGCAGCGCCAGCAGGAAGAGAACTAGCTTCATACGACGCCGTAAGTTACCGCGAACGATTGCGTTGCCGTTCCGTTGATGAAGATTTGGGATAGGTCGTAGTTGGCCGTGTTGCCGCATGGAGGCAGGTATAAGGCATTGGTGGCTACCAGGATGTACCCACGGGTGGCTGTGATATTGGTATCACCTACCCGGCAGGTTGTGTTTCCCGTAGGCGACTGAATATAAACCCAGGTGACGTTTTTGCTGGTGGTCTGGAGAGCCTGATTTACACCCGTAGATGCAATTGTTACGTCAGCAGTTGTATGGACCATGAGGCTCCTTAGGAGGAACCTCACCCAATGGATCAGGTTACGGCGGGCAAAGCCCTCTAGACAAGGAGTTTATCAGGTTTAATCGGAAGGTCAATACCGAACGTCTCGGGCGTGAACAGCGTATCGTACTCGGGCGTCCCGATCCGCACCCCGTACTTGGCGTAGAAACGCTCCCGGTTGCGCTCCGCCTGCTCACAGATACGTTCTACTTCCTCAGGGTCGGCCAGCTTCACCGTGGACGCTCCATGATGCAGGAAGGGGATATCGAAGCACATCGCATTGATCCCTCCACGGTGCATGCGAACGTGGTAGTCGCAGTCTTCCCCGTAGGCTATTTTGTACTCCTCATCGAACCACCCAATGGTTTCAGTTACATACCGATGAATCATGAAGCAACTGAAGTCTGGATGAGGACGGACGTGGTAGCTCCATCCTAGTGCAGGATGGATGTTTTGTTCCTTCTTGTTGACGCTCACGCAGGTTACGAACTGGAAGCTATTCACATAGCCATCGGCAATCCTTTGCTGAGTCTCAAGGTCGCATACAGCGCTTAGATACCCGTATGTTTCCGGCCCGATCTCGACATCATTGTTACAGACGAGAACCTTGTCAGCCCCAGCCTTGAAGCACCACCGGAGCCCGTAGTTCCACGCAGCCGCCACGCTCTGCTGCTCCCTCAGGTGTACCTGCGTCACGCGCTTATCTAGGGTTGCCATCCATGAGGCAGTACCGTCAGTACTAGCGTTGTTGATCAGCAGTACCTCTACTGGTACATCTTGTACCAGGAAGGACGCGATTGCTTTTCTGGTCAGCGCGAGGTTGTTGTGTGCGAGGCAGAGGATAGGGTTCATACGGTTGCCGTTATCAGAAGGTGCCAGCCGATGGTGCGCTCCAGCAGTCGGAATAGAGGGCGCGGAATCCATCTGAAGTACCATACTTTCTTATACTTGTGGCTGATGTACTCAGGGATAGAGTAGGGGAAAATGTGATCCACTTGCATCTCAGTCACCCGGAATCCGGCATCTTTGATCAGCTTGCGCGCGGTCTTGCGCGAGTACGTGCGGGCGATGGGGCAACCCGCCTGCGCCTCGGGCTGGTCCAACCCTAGCCAAATCCGCAGAGCCTTCCAGGACCAGCGATGGTAGACCATCACCTTGAGCGTGGTGCCGGGTCCGGCGAACTTGCGCATCTGCGCCAACGCACGCTCGGGATTGGGCGTATGATGCAGCACACCAAAGCAGTAGATCAGATCGTAGCGTTCCTGGAGTAGGTGCTCATCAAGGCGTTCGGCATCGGCCTCGATGAACTCGATGGGCACCATATAGTTGCGTACTCTAGTTTGGGCGATCCGCAGCGATTCCGGGCTTAGATCGACAGCGGTAACGATAGCCATTTCATGAGCGAATCTGCAAGAATCCGTACCGATTCCACATCCGATCTCTAACACGGTCTTGTTTTTCCATGAGGGGAAATCAACGAACTCGCGGATGTGCCGCTCCACAAAATACTTCCGTATGGATACATCATGCGACCATCCTGAACTGCCCACAGGTTTATCGCTATGCAGCACGTTGCAGGGGCGCGCATCCCAGTAGGCGCGGACTTGATCTATTTCACGCATTCTAGTCCACAGATCCAGCGATCATCCCGCGCGATGTCGGCTCCAGGTATTGTCCGCCAGTCGAACGATGTAACTTTTTGCCACGGTTTCACGCTCATTAGGAAGGTAGCCCAAGAGAGAGAATCACCACCCCATCGATGGCGGTCCCCTTCCTCTCCAATGTAAGCACCGTATACGTTAGTCAGGTATAACTGCGTATCTATCTCATTGCGTAGCCACATCTTAGCTAGCTGACGCAGTTCTGGAACGCACACAATCAGAGAGCCGCCTGACGCCAGAATGCGGTAGCACTCATTCAGCATCGACGTGCCTTCGTTGCAGCCATAATGCTCAAGCGTGTGATGGAGTACGATGATCTCGGCGCTGCCGTCCGCGAACATGGGCATATTGGACCCGTCCGCAACTACGTCAGGCTTCCAGCGTTCCTGAATGTCCACATTGGTCCAGTTGCGCTCGAACTCATGCCCGTGATTGGCCTCCTTGAGTTCTGGTACGTTCACATGCTCAGGCAGGTTGCAGTGCCTACAGAGGTTGCTGAACGGTCGCTGGCCGCTGCCAAGATTGATACGAAGGCTCATACCTGCGGCGTATTCATACGCGCGAACTCTCCGAACAGTTCATATGCTTTAAAGTTATAGGCAGTGGCCGCATCCACTTCATCCTTGAAGTAGCCGATCAGGATGTGCTTATAGTTCAAGACAATCCTTGCTCTCCAAAGATGCTTCCATCTGGTCACGCCTTTATGGATGGAGGCTTTTCCGACCGGGGCGGAACGATTGATGTTTTGCTGTGACCTTGTGGCCTTCCTTAGATTGTACTTCTGGTTGTTTAGGCCGTCCCCGTCAGCATGATCAAGCCCTTTTTCTTTGCCGATAAGTTCATGCATGGACACGCAGGTTCGTTTTCTCCTAACGCCTCTTTTGTTTCCGATCCTCCCTAGTTTCAGCCACGTTCTAGCGTATCCGCCTCCATCTTTCTTGTTAGACCATACCCAGATCCACTTATAGCCACTAACTAAGTCGTAATCTTCATCGTCAACTAAGGCAACCCTACCAGCAGAAATTGAGATTTCTCGCATGGGATTCAAACTTGCGGAGTGGGCCAGTCTTCAACGCGGGGCTCTATGTCCATCCATGGACCCTCCCTATGTCGTAATATCCCTAGACCATGGGCATGTCTGGAATGATCTAGATACTCCCATCCTGTATGTAATTCTGTCCACTCTTTTATGGCGTCTGTCATCCTGTTGTACACGCCCCAGATCCAGGTATCATGAAACGCCCACAGCGTACGGGGACTGGCGAGACGCGACCAAATCGGCATCTCCATGCTCATGTGCTCATGACTGTGGATCGTGTCGATAAAGATGATGTCGGGAGTGCGACCAGGAATAATCTCATCCACCATCGCTGCCGTACGTGGGTCTTCTGAGCCGCCGTCTATCTTCTTCCACCATTCATGCGCTGGTTTCTCATGGGGGCGCTCAGGGTCGATATCGACCAGCAAGTGGACCTTATCGTAGGGCACCGTAGAACGCAGCAGGCCCCGCGTAAACGCCCGCGTTGATCCTGTGCCGGTTCCTACGCCGATCTCTACGATGATCCCAGAGCGCGATGCCCATTCCTCCAGGAACGGCATGTGATACGCGATATCGCTTGCGTCACCTTCACCTATCATTGAGCCTCCAGGACTATATTTTCTTCGTTCTGCATCAACGGTCTGTACCCATACATAGATGCGTGTTCCAATACTTCGCCTATGCGCCCGTCGTGCTCGACGCAGATACAGCGCGGCTTGGCGTAGCCTATGGCGGTGAACGCCTTGAACAACTCAACGCTCGTTCCTTCCGTGTCAATGCTCAAAACGTCTATCGGCCCAGGAAACGCCTCAAATAGCCATGCCATGCTGACCACGGGCGTATAGAACTGCGGAGAGAACCCCTCGAAGTGGAACCGATCCCGGTTCGATGCAAGGGTCGTGCTGAACGTGGCGTGGTTCTCCCAGAACGGTTGTAGTCCGCTCTTGCCTACGCCGATGGCAGCATGAACCAGAGTTAGCTTATCGTTGCCTGAATGGTTCTCCAGCAACTTCAGGAACGCATGCAGGCCAGCCTCAACCATGATGCCAGACCAGCCGCGCTGCTCCGTTAGCGCCCACGTATTCGAGTAGTTGATTCCGTCAAATGCGCCAATGTCAAGGTAGCGTCCGTTGGGGATGTGCGCCACGGAACGCAGAATCCAGTCCTGCTCGTCCTTCTGTGAGTGCCTATTCATCTTCTTCCTGTATTCGTAGCTCTATTTCATCGTGACCTCTGCCCTTTAGTAGTTGAACCTTCTTCATCGGAGCACCCAACACGTACCCGCAAGTGTGTAATGCTGGCATGTTGTCCAACACTACGGATTTACATACAGGGCACCAATATAAACTTAATTCCATCATCTCTCCAAGGTCAAAATAGTCCGCTCGTTCTGCGGCGCGCCCTGCTCTGCGAAGTAATCGGGCGGGTCGGTCAGATCCATCTCCATCCAGAAGCATACCTGTGATGCTACGCTTTGGTCGTTGCGATGCCCATAGAACTTATCAGGATCGTTACCGCCGCTAAGGTCCCCACGGTCGCCCTTAAATGCACCATGGGAAGCAAAGAACTTCCATTCTTCCAAGAACTGCTTCGCCACAGGGCTACGCATATTTAGCCCGAAGCAACTTGCTACTACATGCGATACCTGCTTGGCGTCGTGACGTGTTGTATCCATTATTCTCAGCGCTTCATCGCTGGTGAACTGCGCGTTGTTGTAGCCGTAGTTCCTGCTGAACCAGTAGCCCTTCCGCTCGATCAGTTCCCATAGCGGCTCCAGCGGCTTGAGGATGACCACGCTGCTGTCCATCCATAGAATGGATGTAGCGCCTTGGCGTACCGCTTCCTCGATGGCGTAGATCTTGAAGGCATAGGGATTCTCGGCATGGGTAGGAGATCCAGCAGGGAGTTCGTTGCGCCAAAAGATACACTTTTCGTCATTGCTGCGAAGCAATGCGGAACTAACAAGACGCTCTAGGTTCGCCACGTAATGCGGGCCGGTAGCAACGCTCACGACGCATCTCATTCAAGGCTCCAGTTAACCCACCTGAACCCTAGGTAAGCAAATACCGATAGGCCGCTAGTGAATAGCAACGTCTTGCGGATCTCTATGGTTCCCGTGAACATCCAGATCCAGAAAAACATGAAGAGAGTGAACAATGCCCACCCTGACAAGAACATCCCAATAGCCTTCATGGCAGGCGATTGCCTCCCTTGAAGTTGTTGATGCGCCGAGTTCCCAGGATCGACATGCCCAGCGTGCGATTCGCCTCCGAGTCCTGCCGATCATAGATCGCATCCCGCTCTACGTTCGTCCCGATCCAGTGGCGATGCTGGAAAGTGAGGTGCCGCGCGTCAACTACAACGCCATCGCGCCGTGCCATGTCGGTGAAGTCTATATCCGCGTAGTATCCGGGGTATTCAGGGTAGAAAAAGTTCCCGATGCGCTCGTAGTACGGCCTGGTGATGAACGAGTGTATCATGCAGCGCATCCACTCATCGTCAGGAGGCGACGTGCCGCTCTTTACCTCAAGCGCGTACTCGCCATCGAGCGAGGGGATCGCCTTGAGCAGTTCGGTATCCCAATGTTCAGGCGGGAACATATCATCGGCGGCGGTGATGAGGAATCGGCCCGTGGCCTTGCGACCAGCGGCATTCCATCCGTCAACGGCGCATTGGCGACCTTCGTTAACAGCAACGGGGATACCTTCATACGCATAATCGAAGGAAAGCAGCATGTATCCCGCTGTGTCTGGATAGATCAATGGAATATCGGCTCGATCAATCCCTAGGATGTACTCGACCTTACTCCAATCGTCGCAGCGCTCTTTCCAGCAATCGTAGGCAGCACGCCAACCATTCGGAAGTCTCGCCGTAGAATGGCAGAGGCTAAACGTGGGGATCACGAAGGAACGCCTTTCTTTTCTAAGCACTTTGAGCAATAAAAAATATCCCATTCGCGGTCACGCAAGGGGCGGTCAGGATCAGGAGGAATTTCGTTTTTTACCTGACGCAGCCATACCCAGTTATGGGAACCACCGTCAGAGGGGCATTTCATAAGCAATCTTTCCGCACCCGTTTCCCAAGAGGAGAGGTACGTTTCCCAGTAGCCTTGCGGCGTTTACCGTCGTACTTAAAATGACAGGATCGGCACATTCTCTTGTAGTCTCTGATGTCGTGATAATTTCCGGTTAGGTTAGCCCACTCGTACCATCGCCTTGGATCGTCCATTCCGCATACGGAACACTTGGCTATCTTTCCGAACTTGCGGTCAAGCCTTCTGTGGAAACCAAGATAGCCAGCCTTGTCACCTTTCCAGTTGACGTGATCTGGTCCCCAATGATGCCCCAATTGACCGGGACGGCGAGCGGCGATGCCATTGTTCTTCATGAACTTGCAAATAGAGGTGGCATCCACCCCAAAGATCTTACCGACCGCCTTCATGCTCATTCCCTTTGCGTAAAGGCTTTTAACTTTCTTAACCGATGCACGGAAAGGCACGTTCTTCATAAACAGTCCTTCCTGACGAAGAGGATGTCGTCGTGCTCAGGTATCTCCGTCATCCTAATGAAGCCTTGCCAGTTCAGGTACAAATCAACCTCGCTGGCAGGCACACCGCCTTCGTACACTGGCACGGCGCTACACTCGATGTTGAGCATCTTGAACCACTTGAGCTTTTCCCCGAAGCCCTTGAGTACGGGCAACTCCAGTCCCTGTACGTCTACCACCAGGCAGTCGTAGAGTTCCCACACTAGCGGCAGGGAATCGCCGCGCCTAACCTCGACCTCGATCCGGGTGTTGTAATCGTAATCGGGGTTAGGGCGGCATTCGACTAGCAGGGAGGAGCCCTGTCCATCGCCGGGTGTGACGACGTTGAGCATGGCTTTCCCCGGCTCGTCGCTCAGGGCACATTCGTAGAGAGGGATTTCAGGCAGTAAATGGCGGAATTTTTGGCAGGCCAAAGGCAGCGGGTCTACCCCGATTAGGTTGGTTATGCCCATGAGCTTGTAGTGGTGCATCTCATAGCCGTCGTTACATCCGACGTGTATGATGCCTTTGATGTCCATGTGCAGATCGGACTCAGTGAAGTAGCCGACCTTCACGCGCTGGCAGGATTCGACGTACTCGGGCGTGCCTCTATTCATTTGGCAACACCTCTATAGCGCTTGTGCTTAAACCCAGGGGAAGTATACCGACCCGTATCTCTGCATCGAGCGTGATCGTAAGTACGATGGCACGACCTACACATACGCTTGTAATCCAAGGGATCGGCGTATTTTCCAGTTAAATTTGCCCACTCATAAATCTTAGATGGGTCCGTAGTCCCGCAAGTGGAGCACTTCTTAGGTTTTCCGTATAGCCTGTCTATGCGAAAATGTAGAGCAGAACGACTAGCCTTGTCGCCCTTCCAATTGTGATGATGTTCTCCAAAATGATGGCCTGCCTGTCCAGGACGCCTAGCTGTAATCCCTTCCTTGCGCATGTAGTTGCAAACCGTCTGCGCGTTCACTCCGAGGCGCTTTCCTATTTCTCTCATGGAGCAGCCTTCCTCATACATCTCGAACACTCTATCCATTGGTAGGTTAATAGCCCTACTCATACAACACGCCTGCGACTTTCTTGAAGGAATCAGCACCCGTAGCTGGCTTACCGTCAGTGTTGGTTATACCGGTATGCGCTAGCACGGGAGGATGAATGTATCCCACTTTGCCGCCGTCATCCACGATCTTGCGGCACATAGCAAAATCTTCTGAGGCTCCAACGCCCTTCTGATTGTCAGAGAACGGACCATACTTATCGAACGTACTCCAGCGCATCAGAAGCGAATAACCGGCGACAGCATCGGTAGACTGCCAACCGAAGCGACTACCTACCGGATACTCCAGATTCACTCCATGGAACGGATGACGGCACCCACCCAATATCTCAGGACCTCCTGATTCAGCCACCATCTTCATTTTCTGTAGCCAGTTCGAGAAGAAAGCCACGTCGCAATCACTAAAATACAGCCATTCCCCGCGTCCGAAGTATCGCTCACTGGCAGACGCGCCTACGTTGCGGAGCCAGCCCACGATGCCGATACCAGGAGTAAGCCGGATTACGTTCATGCTCAACCGTAGATTGAAATCGATCTGCTCCCACGTTTCCGGCTTGCTTCCATCATCTACACACGTAAGATTGAACTGATCTGGCGGAGTGTTCGCGTACAGCGTCTCTAGGCACTGGGCCGTTAGACGCGGGCGATCCTTAACCAGCAGTACGATGTTAACCATCCTTAAACTCATCCAGTTCTAGCCGCGCACACCTTGGACACAGCACCTCGCTTAGCACCTTTACCGCATGGCGAGGGCAGACTGAACGTGGGCAACGCACACACTGTATGGTGTCTTCTTTGGTTCCGCAAATCATGCAGGGGTATCCCATCACATCACCCGTAACGGCAACGCGTCCCTAAACTCGTTGTAGCACCACACATGCGGTTCGGTATGCTCGCGCTCTACGCTGGTGCCGCGATCCTTGCAATCCTGCACGTAATCCGCAGTGGTGCTCGTTCCCCCACCGTGATGCGTGCAGTTTATGCCTACCATCCGCACCTTCCAGCCGTGGCGATGCGCCATCAGGCAGAGCGCCACGTCGTACATATGGAAGCGATGCGGGAACCATTTCCAGCCGCCGATCTGATCTAGGAACGACGTGCGTACTGCCATGAAGAAGCCATCAACCACGGCCACATCGCACGCTCCGGTTTCCCTTGCGCCGTGAATCTCCCAGTCCGTTTGATTCGAGCGATACTCGATACGCTGAAGCTGCTGGATCTGGTACGGCGTCTTGTAGATATCGGCAACGCCGATTCCCTTAGCTCCGCCCATGCCGACGATAGCTACCTTGGGATCTGCGAACTCGGACTCGATACGGGCAACCCAAGGTTCGTGCGGCTCCCAGTCATCGTGAGTGAAAGCAATGATGTTTATATTTTGTTCCCACAGTGTGATGCCTTTTGCTTTTTCGTATTCAGATTGATACGCCGCTACGAGGCCGATATTCGGATTGTTATTGTAGGCATCGCAAATCATCAGTGGATCGTGCTTCTGGATGCGATCACTCCATCGTAAGGCGTTTTGTGCGCTGATACTGGCGGTTACGGCGATCACTTCCCGACCCCTTTCAAGAACCACTTTTTCCAGCACCCATCCCATAGCGGCTTCCATGCCAAATGCTGGACTGATGCCATGCACTCCTCGCGCTTCTGCTTGAATCCCTGCACGGCTTCTGCGAATTCCTCGGCCTTGAAGATAGGCCGCTGCGCGTTGAACGTACCCTCGACGCGATAATCCGCAGGCTTAATGTAGCGCACGGTCGGCAGGTTCCAGTTGCCGCCTGCATATTCGCTATGCACTACAGGCGTTCCGCAGGCTAGCGATTCCGCGATAGGGAAACCCCACCCTTCGGCACTCGGCAGCATGGTTACATTGCACGCGCTATAGGCATACGACAGTTCCGTATCGTTCATGTCGCCCGTCATCGTCACCTTGATGCGATCCTGCACACCGTACTCATCGATCAGCGCAGGCAGCGACCAGTGGCGCTCCAGCACGTCTACGTGCAGCCATGCTCTCCAGTCGCTCGGTAGCAGCGAGATTGCCTTAATCGCTACGGCCCAATCCTTGCGCAACTGGTTGGTCATGACGCATCCGACCACCTTATCGCGCTCGTCCATCTGCAAGGCGATACGTGCAGCCTGTCTGTCGCGTGGCTGGAACACGCCAGTAGAGATACCGTGAGGTATCCAGTCAATCTCGGATTGCAGCGTAAGGCTCAGCGCGTTCGCGCCGAATGGCCCATAGGCCAGCACGCGGTTGTAGCCCAGCAGCGCATCGCGCTCGATAGGCGATAGCCCACCTCCCGGCGTGATCGCGTCCACGGGACAATAGGACCAAATTTCTACCTTGTCGCGTCTCTTGGCTAGCCAACTACCGCGAGACAGCCAGCGATTCCTAGCGGCATCGTTGATGACAAAAATAATCCCGTCGCCGTCTCTGCTGAAGTCGCGCCATACGTGGTCGATCAGCGCCTCGTTGCCGAAGCCGTCAGACTCGGGGAACGTGTACTGCGTGATCGGGATTTGGCGAGATGCTATGCCGCCGCGACCGAGGTAGCCTACGCGAAACTCTGGCAGTTCCGCAGCAAGGCAGGCTAGGCCGCGACCGATACGAGCAAGGCCGGTCTGGAGCGAAGGAGAATCAGATAGGAACAGCAGGGGCTTTTGGGTCATGCTTTCTTGATTGGCTTCTTTGAAATGTTCCATCCGGGAGCATCTAGTCGTTTCAGTTCTTCTTCTATGCTTCCATCAGAAGAACTGCGACGCTTGTTAAATACTAAACTGACCATGGTCCTCTTGTATCCAGTAGCCTCCGCTATCTTTGTTAAGATTCCGCGATTCTTGCGTAGCCACCTGAATCTATCAATATCCCCATGGGGGTAAGCGCCCTTTTTCCATGCTGAAAATATAGCCAAGGAGTGCAGGGTCCTATGGCAACTAAAGCATAGCCAAACCACCCTTAGAGGATGGTCGTAGTTGGAATGATGCGCATGTATTTTGGTAGTTTTCTTTCCACAGTTGGAGCACCCGTTTGGCGGCTTCAGCCTGCCCGACCTGATAGCCTCTTGCACCTTATTGTGCGCGGCGACCTGCTTTTCTAAGTCTATCCCTGGCACGTTAAACATTAGTGTAAACTAGTGACACTGTTTAACGCAAGGCTTATTTTTATTTTCCGAACGCGGTGAACGCAACGGTTATTTTGGTGGGATTGGTTTGGCGTTGATGGGGTTGGCTCCGCGCATGTAGTTCATTACGTCATTGCGCGCTTCCGATTTTTCTCGGCTTAAATGAACGCCTCTGGATGGCTCATAGGGCTTACCAGTGAGTGGGCTCTTTACTTTAGTTACATGCGAATCGAACTCCGCATCGCTCATCTTGGCGATATCCTCAGGAGTGATCCCCTGCTTCATGAAGTACTGTCCCACTGCCGCATTCTTCGTGGTCTGGTGCGTAGCCATCCACTGCATCGCGCGTTCCTGCTGAGACTTAGGTAATGGGCTCTGGTACGTTACGCGCTCGGGCCTAGCGGGAGTGGCTTCTGGCGCTGGAGCCGTAGCGGATTGCGGATCGATCTTTTCTGCGATAGACCGCACTACGGCCTGCGAATGCTCGCCTAGATTGCTGTACTTCTTTCCTCCAAGGCTCTTAGAAATATCATCTAGAATGCTTGGTACGGCACCGGACTGACCAGTAGCGGCGGCCTTAGCAAGAGGCTCAGGTAATGAACCACCTGGAAGGACAGCCGGGATCTCAGGAGATCCTTGGATAGTTAGCGGACCAGGAGCGGCAAGGGGGCCGATGCCTTCCGTCCCGGTTAATCCAGCCGGGGCTAATTCTGGAGGGATCGGAGATGCCACTGGACCGTTATAGTCAGGGATATGTGCGCCCCCTACTTCGATTGGAGCATTAGCCACCTTAAGATCGTATTGCCCAGGAACAAACCTAGCGGCTGGAGTTCCTGGAGGCGGCGGCATCGGATTGGTCAGCGGTGGTTCGTAGCCACTGAACCCCTTACGGAATCCACGAAATGCCGGCGGAACGGCCCTTGCTGTTCCTGCGGCTAGCCCTACCTCAGAACCAATAAACGGGTGTCCTATCCCGCCTCCGGCTAGGTATCCACCAGCGGTTCCGTATTTTTGCCACCTCTTGATCTCTGGAAGTTCTTTCCTAATCTGCTCCAGCGCCTCTTTGGAACCAGCCCGAAGACGTGGACCTGCTCCTGTAAACTCGACCGCTGATGGCAACCCTCCGCCCGCAATACTTCCCAGGGTTCCTGCTAATTCACTGGCCCCTTCAGGTAGCCCTGCTACCTCTGCCGCCCCTTGGCCTACTGCCCCGCCCAAAGTAGCCCCTCCAAGAGATGCAGCCGTTAGCGCTGGCGCTGCAATAGCCGCCTCCGGTAGAGTAAACGGCGCTGCCGCTGTCGCCAGTCCAGATGCTAACTTAGCCGTCGCTCCAGCTTTGGCGTCGAACCCAGGGCGCGTATACTGCGCGATGGCATTGGGAATGTCCTCAGTCAGTGCTCTTGCAGGAGCGAGATATATACGCTTAAATAGGCCCTCATCTTCTGGCTGTCCCAGTCCCGGAGGAATGGGCACTTTGTTCATGGCAGGCGGCAAAGGATGAGCAGCAGATAGAGCCTTGGCTATGTCCTGCTGGGAGAAGTCGTCAGGAAAGTGGTGTTCCGTTCCCTCGAATTGAACGACCTGATCGGGCATAGCTATTGCTGTATCGGAACCGGATTGCCCTGAGCATCACGACCCCAATGCACAACCGACCCAGCAGGAGGATTAGGCGGTGGCGTATTTTGCGGAGCACCAACTACGCCGCTCTTTTTTTCGTCAGCTAGAATTGACGCCTTAGATTGATTCAGGATCTTCTCAACCGCATCCAGCTTTTCGTAGATATTCTTGGGCGAATCTAGCCACAGATTCGGAGTGTGGACTAGCGCCTTATTGAGAATTGGCATCGCCCTGGAATTGCTTCCCTTGAGCGCGGAGGCAGCGCTACGCAGAGATTCAAAAGAAGCCCCGGTAAAGAACTCATTGTATGGAGTATCTCCTCCGGCTCTATAGTTTAGGAACTTAGGAGCAAAGAAGGCCCGCTGCGTATTTCCCTCTAGTTTATTGTCCTGAAGGAACTTTTTCAGGTCCTGCACTTCCTGGAGCACTGGGTCAACCTGCGCCATCGCTGCCTGTCCAGCAGCGGTCATGGGAGTAGGAAGTTGCAAATTATGCTCAGCCATGTACTGCTGCACCGCCCCAGATGTACGGGCGTCGGTAGGCATTGGCTGGCTACCGTCAGCAACGGCCTTGGCGCGTTGTTTAATTGCCGCAGGGTAAGAATCTGATTGCACCCTAGCACCGAAAGCCGTTGGCCTTCCCAATCCAGCCCCGGCAGGAGGGTTTGGAGGCGCAGCGCTTGTGCCTTGTCCTGGAGCGGCGACAGCGGTTTGGCCCGGTAGCTTACGAACCGTAGTTGTGGTCGTGGGCGGCAATCCAGGAGTAATCTGAGTCTGCACGCTCGGCACGAAAGCCGAAGGAGGCGTAGCCCCAGGAGTCCGGTCAACCTCTTTCCCGTCCCGGCTGTACCATACCAAGGAGAATCCGGTGGGAGAATTGCCGTCAGGCATTACCTTAGATTCCTTCACGGAAGGTTGGGCAAAGTATTCTTTGCCTCCATCAGCAAATTCTCGAATACGGTAATAGACTCCAGGGTCAAGCGGCTTCCCATTCTGATCCAGTTCACCCTGGAGGAAACTCCCGGAAGTCATCCCCGGCATGGGACGGCCAAGGTCGGGCTTGATACTTAGCTTGCCGTTAGACCCTATAGATTCAACGGTATGGCGGACTCCTTGACTCTTGTATTCGTCGAGTAGCTTCTTGGTTTCTTCGTGCTCAAACTGTGACACGCCTATCTGCCGTCTCAGTTCGGCTTGTTGCTGCGCCTCCGCTTCCGCCCCCTTGATGGCAATTTGCGTGGGAGCTAGCGCTTCTAGTTGCTTGGCCTGCATCGCAATCGCACGCATCGGATCAAAAAATGGCTGCACCGCGCCCGGAACGCTAGAATCAGGCGCGGCTAGTCCGGGCAACTCCATAGTGGTCGGAGCCCCTGGAATAGCAGCTAGGTTTGGCGCTCCAGCACGTAGCGTTGGAGGCTGTGGCAATCCTCCCGTAGGCAGCGAAGGCATCCCCGGAGGCGGCTGGGGAGCAGCGAAGGGAGGATTAGATTCAAACCCTCCAGCGTCGTAAGTTCCACCAGGGATCTGGAACTTGAGGTTTGCTGGCGTCTGCTGCGCATTCTCATCGGCTTGTCCTACGGCGCGATTATGCGACTGCGCCATCAAATCCGCGAACTTCTTGGCGGTCTTCGATGCGTCGTACTTGGCCGCTGGAGTACCACTGGTTTCAAGCAGTAGGTTGAAAATGCCCGCCTGATCCTCAGGCGCAACCTGCGGATTCTGGTATGCCTGACTCAGGAAGTCGAGCGACTTGTTCTGTTTGGCGATGCGGTCCTGCAAATCGAGGAGGTGATCCTCCCGCATGCGGTTACCGATATGCGCTAGCGTCTCTGCGATTCCGCCCATTTAGTCGCCTGTGTCGCTTCCTTCGTAGGGGGCTTGCGGAGCATAAGGACCAAAGCTAGGAGTACTGCGCGGGCCTCCAAATACTCCAGTCCTGCCAATGCTATTCAGGATGTCATAGATCCCGCCGCCGAACTGTCCTCCAGCCTGCGAGTTCAACTGTGAGCGCCCGAGTCCGTAGCGCAATAGGTCGTTGCCAGTCGTGCCTGCCTGGTTGCCCGTATTTAGCAAGCCGCCCAGGACATTCGAGGCGAGCCCTGCGCCAATCTGTCCTTGCTGTCCTGCCATCTGGCCGGTGAGCCCCGCTAATCCAGCACGGGCGTTGCCCACGTTAATCATGCCCTGCGCTGCCGCTGGTCGCGCCTGCTGGAACATCGTGCCGATCTGCCCTGCGGTCTGCATGGGTAGTTGCGCCAAGGCTGATGCGCGGCCACCGCCCATCGGCCCCATAGTGGCAAGCTGGTTCTTGGCAGCGTTCCCGGCGTTATTGATCTGCGTGATCTCGGGAGCCATTGCCCCCATCATCTGCGCCTTGTTTCCAGAAAGGATCGCGTTGTAGTAGTCGGCGGCAGGGTTGAAAGTGTTACTGGCCGAGTTCAGGAACGTGTTGGCTTTGTTGTACTCATCTCCAGCGTTCCCGAGGAATCCAGAACCAAAGGCGGAAAGTTGCTTGGCGTAATCCAAGCCGTTACCAAGGGCGCTCATTTGCTGTTGGCCCAAGTTGTTCAGTATGTTCTGGCCGGTAGTTTCAGCGCCCGTGGTGCCGTTGATGGTCTTATTGCCCCCACCAAACAAGCCACCGAGCATCCCGCCTACCGCAGGAATGATGGCAGGAAGGGCCGCTGCTATGGGCATGCTTCACCTCGATGAGCGTCAATGCCCGGTCTGCTAACGCCAAGCATGACCATAGGATACACCTTTCCACCTCTAACGTAGCTATCAGGATTTGTGCCAAACTCCATCATTCCAGCGGCCTTAGCGAAACGCATGGCAAGTCGGTTATAAGTCGGAACGTTTGTTATCAGACGGATGCAGGGAAGATTATCCCAAACCCATTGCCTGCCCATCTCGGCAGCTATCTTGCCGCGATCTCCCCACGCTCCCGGCAGGAGGCAGGTATGCACTTCCCATATCGTGGTCGTATGCGGCTGAAGACCGAAGAATCCCATGAGATCGTCGCCGTCGCGTACCAGCAGGTACACGTAACTGTCGTTCTGCACAGGCTCAAACTTCTCAGGAGGCGGCGAGAAATCATCGCATAGGTGCGGATAGAGCTTGGGATGCGTAACGATGGTGCGGATTAGGTTATAATCCTTGGTCCTCTCTACGATCAGGTTCACTGCGTCCCTCCCTGCCACGCCCCGAACATCGTTGAGTTTGCCGGAATCACTACGCTAGTTCCGCCGCCTGCAACCTTGGCGATCTTGAGCGTGCAAGACTCGTTGCCCGTGATTGATACAACCTGCCAGTTCTGGACAATGGGGCTAGTTCCGTCACCTGCGGGAACGACGACCCCCGTTAGCGCCTGTGGTGAATTGTTCACGGTCAGGGTGAGAGTGAATGTCTGCGCGGTATCCCCGATGCTTTGGAGGCTGACCGAAGCGCCAAGAATCCATGTTCCAGGACGGCTCAGTTGCACCTGTAGCCCTACGCCTGTCCCCAGGTCCGCCGCCGACGCCGCCGTAGGAACCAGGATCGGAGCGCCAGTGGTATCGCCCTGCGTGTAGAGCGCCAGCGGCGTGAACGCATCGCGGATCTGGTAGAGCAAGTCCACGGTATCGCGGATGGCCTTCTTTACGTTCGCCTGTTCCGGATCATCCGTGGTGGGAATACGATTCTCAGGGCGGATCTGAACTCCCGGCTGCGGAGCGCTAGTACGCTCGCGCGATGGAAATGCCAGCGGCGATTGGTTCGTAACGCTCATGATCCCTGAAGCTCCAAAGGCTCATCGTAACTCACGTAGGTAGGAACCGGCATGTTCGGGCTGAACGGCTCGCATACCCCCGGAGGCAATGCTGACGCGGGCGCGGCAGGCTGTGCTTGACGCTCTATGAAGATTTCGGGACACCCTGGCACTGGAGTTGTGAGGAAAAAGCCCGTGCAGAACTGCGCCGACTCTGGCCCCGTTTCTAGGGTGGTAGCTATAACCCATGAGCCGTCTGCAAGTTGAACGGCATCAATAGTATGCAGAAATTGATGGTTCGGGTCTGGGACATCGTTCGGCGGTGGATCAGCGATAGCGTCGTAGAAAATAATCGGCGCAGACCATGTAGATGCCCCGTCAAAAGTGCTCTGCATGATCTGGTCGATAGGTTGATCTAGGTCCAGGTCCACATAAAACAAATTTAGATCGCCCGCATTGCCCACCTCTACAGTTATGAATGTAAAGTTCTCGTTCAGGAACGGCCCCGTAGCCGTAGCGATAACGTATCTAGTAAAAACAGGAGCCGAAAGCGGAGTGCCTATCTTGACGATGGCTTTTTTGTTGTCGGCTCCGCTATTGCCGGTATAGCCTATCGCAACCGAATCAGGCCCCCACAAAGTAATCGAAGGGTGACCTCCCTCAGTAAACGGAATTGAGGTGGCGATTGTGGTAGCGCTGCCAAGCGCGAACGCAGCCGATACCTGACGGTAGGACAGCGAAAATGCCGAAGTATTCAGAAGCAGATGAATAGTATCGGTCGAATCGATGACGCCGATAAATACCTGCCCTCCAGAACCCAGCAGGTTCGTGATTCCGCTCCATCCTGCTCCGCTTGACGTGAAGTAGTAAATATGCGCATTGCTTCCAGCAACCACTACGAGCGTCCCATCCGACCTACGCAAAAAACAAAACGTAGTGAGTGTAAAGGGAACCGTGATTGCAGAACTCGGAGTCCCCCACCTGTCAGTTGCGGTATCAAAGTCACAGCGCAACATGACGGTCTGCCCGGTCTTCAGATAGGCGCTGGTGATTACGCCTCCGCTTATTAGACTGACTCCATACCCAGACTGATTCCCCTGATCTGGGGAATTGGCGGAATCCATCTCTGTCCACGTATTGCCGTTGTCGGTGCTTTTGAATATACCCAGTACACGAAGAAGCGCTGGGCCGGTCCCCTGGGCTGAAACCAATACCTGGTAGAGACTCGTGCCTACTTTGAACAGGAATGGATTAACTTCAGAAGCAAACTGCCGGAACGAACCAGGTGGAGGAGCGACCTGAACCGGCGTGCTGGTGATAACCGGCATCAGCTTCCGATCCTTTCGCTAGGCTCATCGTAGGAGTTGTAGAGCGTCGTGTACCCAGGAACGGGCGGCACTTCGCAGGTGAGCGGAGGCGCAGGGGGAGACGGAGGCGTAGGCGCACCTCCGTCCATCGAAGCCGCCATCCCCAGAGAGTAAGCGAAAGCGTTGTCTGCGACATAACCCCGCGACAGAGATGCGGTTAACCCCAACGAATAGGAGTATGCTGCGGTTGCCGTGATGGAACCGCTGCCGCTTGTTACGAACGCTAGTCCGGGAGCGAAGCGGCAGGGCTGCGCGTATTGCGATCCAGGTTCCGAAGATAGGCGAGGAACGGCCACACGTTACTTTACTATGGAATCTTGCAGATGGTAACCATTACCAGAAAGCAATCAATGGCTGCAACTGTCGATAAGTTCACCGTAGCAAATTGAAATCCGGTGGCAGGAGGGGAAGTATCGTTCGTGTTCATGTATGCCCCGAAAGCGTTGGTAAGGTTACTGTTGCATAGGATAGAGGCTACGTAGTTTGATTGATTGGTTCCGAACACCACGTTGTACAGACCGGCACTTGTACGAGTGATGTTGGATATAACTCCTTTCACTACGAGATTGGTAATCGCTCCGGTCCCGCCGCTAAATGAAGCTGTTCCTATTACGTCAGATCCTCCAGAAGAGGTCTGCCATGTAGCAGCCGTTCCGCTGGTGGCTGTGAGCACTTGTCCGCTCGTAGGAGCCGTAGCAGCCGATACATCTACCGTTGTGGTAGCACTCTTGAGCGCCAGCGTAATCCCGGAAGTAAGTCCGCTTGCCGTGCCCGTGCAGTTCGTGAGCGTGCCACTGGCGGGAGTCCCGAGAACTGGAGCCGTAAGTGTCACCGCCGTCCCGTTGGTTGTAGCCCCCGTGATGCCGCCGAATGCTCCCGCATTGTTGTACTGAAGTTGGGTATTGCTTCCGCCTGGAAGCGCCGAACCACCAGCAGGAACGGTGTACGCTCCCGTTCCATCGAGATACTTCGTCGCATCGTTCGGAGACTTGGGCGCAAATCCGTGCTTGGTTATGCTGACATCGTTAGTGGTGATGTTAGACGTGTTCAGGTAGGCATCGGAGCACACGCCGTTGAAAGCCGCCTCGCTCATGATGGCGACGACGATATCGCCAGCGCTTGCGTTCGTATCGGTGCCTTCTGCGGCTCCCGTGAACTGCGTGCCGCTCGCTACCGTGGCCACTCGGAACAGCGTAATCACGGCTCCCGTGGTCTGGTTGTAGATCCCTAGCGTGAAGATTTGGCCGTTCACCGTGCCAGCCGTAGCGGTTACATTGAGCACGCCCGAGCCTGCGGTATAGCCGCCTACAGCTACGGTAGTCGAGAAATTATTGAGGACCTTTTCCGCCATGTTATGTGCTCGTTGCCGTAAAGGTGATCGTTATGGTTCCAGTCCCGCCCGATGTGATCGATTGCGCGCCGCCGCTAAAAGTAACCTCGCTCAACAGGCTCCCGCCCGTTCCTGCTTTGGTGGAACTCGTCACAACAAAAGCCCCGTTGAGCGAGCCATTAGCGTTGAAGCTAAAGACCGCCTTAGATGCCGTGTTGCTGATGACGCCACCTGCTGCTGTGCCGAGCGTAAGCGTCTGTCTCACGGCTTCGCTATAGCCAGTAAACTCCGTCCATCCGTTGGTGCCATTGATCTGCGCGGCCGTATCACTTGCTGAGTATGCCCCGAATCCGGCGTTGCTGACCAATCCAACAAATGGCGTTGCGGTGTACGCTGCACCCTTCAGCCATTCCGTGAGGTTGTGGTTTAGTCCTTCCGTGGGAACGCGGTTGTATCCCTCCGCTACCCACTGATCGCCGTTAGGATGCGAGTACTCGAAGCGGTAATGCGCGCCGATCTGGAACGACGCGGCTAGCGCTTTCGGGTAATCTACGGCCATCGAAGCGCTCATTCCCATGCCGATACGTTCCATTAGATGGTTGCTCCCATTTCGCGCGATAACGCACCGAACGGTCTTTTGACCAGGAACGCATCGCTCGATCCCCATTCCTTGACCAGCATTTCCGTGTCACGAACGAACAGGCGGAACGGGCAGATCGACTCCAGCCGGTACTTGATCTCGCGCCCCTTCATCGGTCGCGTCACGATGTAAGGCTTCAGGAACAGGCCGTTGCCTGCCGGGATTGTGTAAGTGTATGGCGACTGACCGTCCCCATTGATCGTGCAGATCAAGCTAACCGGATCGTTAAAGCTAATCAGAGCTGGAAGCGCGGCCCGATGATGGAAATATCCATGAACGTCATGAGTTGTCTCCTGGGTTTCCCATACCGCAGCAAGTGGAGGGGCGGGCTCCGAGATCCATTCCACGTCGAAGATGCGCCAGAACTTGGCATCCTTGGGCAGTAAGCGCCCTAAGTGCGTGATGAACGGCGTCGTAAACCAGTACTCGATGGTCTGCTCATTGGGATGCAGGATCGAGAACGCCTGCTGTACTACGCCGCCATCGGAGAGCACGTCTACCGTGCGCGTCTGATTGAGGGTATCCGCATGGAGACGGAAGCCCTGGACGAATCGCGGCGCTCCGTCAGGTGATATCGGGAGCCAATCTGTCGTTCTGAGCGCCGTTAGTTCCGGCTTGGGAAGGAACGTCGGTACCCAGAAATAGAGGATGGGCTGGGCCGTGCTCACCGTCCACTGGATGTCGAGGCCAAGGTTGTAGCCGTACTGCCCCAGCCCTGCGTTGATATCGGTGATGACGCGGTGCCTGCCGTGGAGGTTCGTACCTGCCGTAGCGCTGGCCGTGAAGTAGGAATAGTTGTCCATCCCCACCTGTACGTTGAACGTATCGCATTCGCCATCCATGTCAATCTCAACGTCGCCCCATAACTTGCGCGGGCGTGGGTCCTTGGTGTCCCAGGATGCGGTTCGGACGCGCCCAGAGATCGCAACTTGGTCGTCGTCATCCCCGCCAAACTCATAGACCTTGCCGTTGAGCGACCCCATGGTCATCTTATTCCAGGACCCGCCCACGGTTTCGTCGTGAACCTGCTCGAAGTACTGGCAGATTATGTTGGGGGTGTAACTGTCTACTGAAATCCAGCCGCTCTTGGGCTGTTCGAAGCAGTACACCAGCGTCTTGTAGGTGCCTTCTGAATGGAGATAGGTGAAGTACAGGAACCCATCTCCGTAGGCCAGCCGCATCTTGTCGGGGTTGTCAAAGTCTGGGGACGGAAAGGGAGCATCTGTCAGCCCGTCGATGATCGGGAATCCAGAAGGATCTCCCTGCGACTCCTGCGGGAAGATCGGGTAGAGTCCTTCGTCGGTGATCGAAACAGGCTCGCCGCCATTGGTTATGTAGATGCCATCCTTGCCGACAAAGGCGATCCCGGCAGGCGTAACGCAGATTCCCCAGCGGGCAAACAAGCCCTTAGAGTTCGGTATCTCCAGAGCGGAGAAGTCGGATAACTGCCCGAGCGTGGGGATAATCTCCCACATACGCTTATCGGAGAGCACGTAGGAGCGCCCATTGAACAGGATGCCGTTCATCAGCGGCTCTGCGGCGCTAGTGATTTCAAGCACGTTGGCCGTAGGATGCGACTCAGGACTATTGCCCTTGGTCCAGTACAGAGCCCCAGGCCTCGCTGGATCACCTACAGCAAAGATAACGATTCCGAACAGCCCTCCTCCGAAGGGACCCCATACGCACGGCAACGCCTGTCGTGCCATCTCTGGTGCAGGGATTAGGAACGGGGCAGAAAAAGAAGCAACCGGGGAGTCCTCTACCAGTTGGACGGTAGTAGTGGTATCGGGTGAAGCATAGAACGTGTAAACCTGCCCTGCGATGGTAACCGGATTCCCGCGAACGTAGTACGATCCCGTTCCCGTGGCGTTATAAGCCCGCAAGGTGTCGCCCGCCGTAATGGTCATGGTCGATCCAAGACCTGAGCCTAGCGCTCCATTTTGCGTAATCGTGGCCGTACCCGTCAATGAGCCATCAACGGACATAAACGGCTGGTTATCGTCGAGATTTGCCTGCTCATTCGCTGCAATATCGGCATCGGAGAACGTGTCGATCATGGTCGAACCGGCGATGTTCTGCATGGTGCCGATGAACAGCCAGATCGGAAGCGAACCACCCCAGCGGAACACGTCGATATAGGTCACCTGCCCGGCAGGAGCCTGGTCAGGGTGCGCCTGGGGCAGCGTTATCAGGATGTTCGAGGGAGGCACGGGAGCGCCCGCCGAAGATGAGGGCGATAACCCGTTGACGAACTTTACCGGAGGGCCGAGATTAGAGAAGCATCCCGTGATCGTCAGAGGATCGGTGCGCGCCCTGAATGCGTAGATGTAGGGGTTAGGCGAATCTCCTATGTCGGGGCCGTCAGGATTGGCCGCATCGATGGCAATAGTCGGGGCAAAGTTCGGAGGCGCTACGCCCCATTGCCAGGTGATTCCGGCGCTCGAAGTCTTGCTGAGTTTGGTAAAGTCCCCGACGAAGACCCATGGGCGCTCGTTCTGATCGCTTCCTGATGCCACAAAGGACATCGGTCTGCCGCTGTAGCCCGTGCCGTTGACCGTCGCGGCGTAGGCTTGCGGGTTGACCGCAGCACGGGCGCTCAGGAGTGTGGTGCCTGAGCCTAGCAGCCGAGTTCGGGCGGTAAAGGCTCCAGGGAATTGCGACGGAGACGGGATCGGGTCATCAAGCGTATAGAGCGAATGCGCCGGACTTCCCGTTGTGCCGCTGGTTGAGATGAGAGTGATTCCCTGCCGTCCCTGTAAGCGTCCTTGGCCATAGTTGCGAGTATTGTTGAGGATGCGATACTCGCCGGGAGCAAGCCGATCTACGGGCTTGGTGAGATTAAGCCCCGCGACATCGAATAACTGCGTTTCCTTTTGGAAGTCAGCCATGGTCGGTTATACTAGCAATCTTCATTAAGCTCCTGATGGTGTCCATTTATTTCCGTCCCACACAAACGCATATGCCGTATTCGCTGTCGCAGTAATCGCGCGAGAGATATTACCTGTCAAATCCGTCGTGAAGGCCGCGTCTGCGATTATCCAGATCACGCCAAATCGGAAGTTGGCAGGAACGGTTATCGTCTTGATGAGGTTCGCCGCTGTCACGTGGAACACATTCGAGATCGGCGTGATGGTATTGGCGCTGGTGATGTTCGCTCCCTTATCAAGCGGAACGAATGACGTGCGCCGGTCAATGATGAAGTTTCCGGTAGCCGTAGTAGTCGGTAGCGTCCCTGCGCCTGCCAGCGTAACCCCGTTACATAACACTATGACGGCATTGGTCTTGCCGCCATAGCTCACGTTGCCATTGAGCGTAGTCGTGCCCTGCGGCACCCAAACTTCATTGACACCGGAAGGCAGGTAGGAGATCGCCTCCTGAATGCCCTGCGTGGCGCTAGAGATCGTCCATGCCCCTGAGTGGCTATTGGAAGGAACGAAGGTCAGCGTGCCAGTGGCAGAGCCGCTAGTGGCACTCCCGCCTGTGATCGTGACCGCTTCAGCTGCGCCTGTGCCAGCCGAGATATAGACCTGATGCGCCGTATCGGTGCCGTTGATCCCGAGTGGTACGGGCGTCAGGGTGATAGACGCCCCCACTCCTCCTGTCAGCGAACCCCCCGGCTGCTGGGCAGGAAAATTGAAATCGCTCGATACGACGTAAGGCACCGGCCCGAACTCGTAGGTCGGGAACGTGGTCGGGTTGGGCTTGGCCCTGTAGGTCTGAAGCTGAGACGCCGCCGCTACTGCCGTGAACGCCGAGGTGCCGCTCGATACAACCGACCCCGTGAGCGTTGTAGCGCCCGTTCCGCCGTTTGCCACGGTAACCGGCGTCGTGGCTACCGCCGCATACTTCAACCCCGTAGCCTGCGCAGAATCGGCAACCAGGGCCGTTCCGTCTGCTCCCACGCCTAACCGAATATCGTTCGTGCCGTTATTGACGATAATGTCGCCCTTGGTGGTCTGTGGCGACAAGGCGTTGAACGCCAGCGTTTGGGTGATCTGACCAGTACCGCCCGATGCTATCGGGACGGTTCCTAGCGATATCGCGTTGACCGTCCGCGAGAGCGGCGAGTTGAACGTCAGTGGGCTCTCTTTGGCGTTGAAGGTGGTCCAGTCGGCGGAAGCGAGCGCCCCGCGATTCGTGGCTGAGGCCGTAGGCAGGTTGAACAGGTGATCGTCTACCGAGTCCACGATGGCGAAATCGGTTCCGGCAGACCCTACGGTAAGCGTCTGCGCCGATCCCGTAAGTCCATTGATCGACGTGATTCCAAGATTGGCGTTGTCAAACAGTAGGTAGTCGTTCAGCGAAAACGGGCTTGGAACACTCCCCCCGGAGAAGGTCACATCATAGCGTCCATTGGCAGCGTAGAAGAACCAGTAGCCCGTAGTATCAGCCGTGAAGGGGTTCGCCTTAGGGGTCGAGCTATTGTCCGAGAATATCGTGCTCAGGTTGACGGTGCCAGAATCGAACACGCTCACCGTGGCAGAGACATAGCTGGCCTGTACCTTGGTCGTGCTGTTCACGCCGCTGGTGACGACGACGTGACCGCCCTGCTCGACGTACCCCTGGAGCTTTTCCATTAGTGCTTAGATGCTACTGACTTAGCGGCCTTGGCGAATCCGGCCTTCTTTGCCATCTTCCCGCCTGCCGCCAGCCCTTTCTTGATCTTCTTGCTGGTTGCTTTCCCGAACGAGCCAACCGTTCCCTTGGCCTTCATCTTGGCCGCAGCATGTTCCATCCACAACGGATCATTTGCCATATCACGCTCCTACCGGTTCTAGTTTCCTCGGCCTGCGCGAATCCTCAAGAGTCGCGCGATCTTTGAGCACGTTGAAGTTACGGGCGTTAGCCCTGAGGCGGTTGTTGTAGAGCATCGCGCCTCGCATGAAACCCTGATAGTGCGGCATGGTCGCCATGAACTCGGTGCCCGCCATCTTCCACGCCGCCAGATGTTCGGCATAGCGCAGGATCGAGTCAAGTTCCTCGCGGCCTACCTGGATCAGGTCACTATCGGCCACAGGCACCGGGGCAGAACGCACCACATCGGCGCTGACGCCGTATACCCCGTCAGGGATGCCGCCGCTCGATCCGTCACCAGCCAGTACAAGCAGGTTCAGCCCGGCCAGAGCGCCCACTGTAGGCGTGCCGGTGGTATTGCGCCAGTTATACGAGCCCGAGTCCAACTCCTGCAAAGAGCACACATAGAGCGGTACGTCGTTCAACTGCAACTGTATGATAGAAGTGTAGATATTAGCAAGCTGGATGCCTTCCTGCCAGCGCTGCAAGCAGTACTGCGCCCTATCCTGATCGCGGGCTTGCCCGTCCGCACCTAGCAGGTCGGCTAGAACGCCGAACTTCACCACCCACACGAAGTCGTCGGGGATGAACAGGAGCGTGCCATTAGGAGACGAAGGGTCCAGATCCCCCGGATCTTCGACCGTGACCATATCGAGCGTGCCGTTAATATTAGGCGGCGGTTCCAACTGAAGCGTCACGGGAGGCGAAGCAGCGATGCTATAAGCCTGCGGCGTTGCGGGTGTCTGCGGCCACGTCATGGCCGTATTTGCCCCCATCGACCACTCGTCCTGCCGCCAAAGCGTCACCCAATCCGCGCCCCCAACAGGCTGAAAAGCAGCACGCCTTACGTCAATCACGGTGTCATCGAGCGGAAAGCGACCGAAAGGGAGGGGAGCGATGCCGGAGGTAGGATGGTTGAGCACCGCTCCCGTCTCGACCATAAACTGATTCCGCCTGCGCTGCATCGCATTGGTGATCTGGTCGAAGGAAAACTGATCGCTGCCGGTCCAGGAGGTGCCCGTAGCGGGCTCCAGCAGTTGGTACTGAATCTCGGTCATCAACTGCGTATCGGTGACGGTGTAAGCGAGGAGCGCAGGAAACTCGTTCTGGAGGAGGTAGAACGGTTGATTCGCGCTCGTATTGAAGACGCCTCTTTCCCGCCAATACATGGAGGCTGCACCCCATGTACGAAGAGATTCCTGGATGTATATACCGATCTCGGCATCCTGGTAATAGACCTCACCCGTATCGCCTAGCATCTCGGATAGCTGGGTCTTGGCTTGCGCGAAATTGAGGTAACTATAAGCCATTTATTGCCATGCAGTTGCGTAACAGGTTGCTGGTGCCGACGTAAGCGTCGGGCATGTAGTCGTGCCCGTAATTTGGAGCGATTTTGGAAATGACATAGGAACCGCAGTTGGCAGAACCACTCCAACTAGGGTCCCGGCAGCATCGGCAACGGCCAAAGAGATACCCCCGGAGGTCTTTCCGCTCAGGACCGCTGCACCGCTATGCGACGTATCGCTGACCGCAAGTCCCGTTGTCGCTGTGAACTGGCCCGTATAGGGACTAATCGGCAGAGACGATACCGCCGTAACTTGCCCTGCTGCGTTGATCGTGAGTTGCAGAGTGTGCGAGGCGTCCCCGTAAACGCCAGCGGTAACTACAGGCGTAATCACGGTCGTTAGCCCGCCCGAGGTCGTAACTGCTCCAGTGAGATTAACGGCCTTGATAACCGCTGCGCCGTTTCCACCGATCAGTTGGTTATTGTTGAGCGTGCCGGAACTGGTTACGTTTCCGCCACCGCCGCCTCCAGTCCCGCTGACCAAGCCCCATACGTTGGTGGTCGAGGCGCAGCCGTAGAGTTTGAATGCGTCCGCCCCGCCCGTCACGTAGCGCAGAGGCATGGTGATATTGCAGGACCCGAATGGTGCCGATGTGACGAAGATCAGGCGTTGCGGTCCCTGCGCAAGCACCGGATCAGGGCTACGCAGGGACACTTCGACACAGAGCACCGTCAGCAGCGCGATAATCGCCCACTCGAAGCGGAAGCGCATCTAGGTGATGCTATTGTCTTTGCGGATCACGGCATCAACGATAGGTGAGCCTGCCGCGATTGCCACGTCCTCAGTCGGCCACGCTTCTAGCGTTTTCTCGGTCACGCCCGCTCCGTAATCCGAACGCTTGGGGAAATTGGGGTCGCCGTTAAACTCGCCCGAGGGCTTCGGATTGGTCGGCCCGCTTGCGTAATCCATCGGACTGGTAACGAAATCACCTTTTGCCATTGTGTTCTCCTTCTAAAAGAATGCCAGTGAGTGGCTTTGAATCCAATTTGCGTCCCCGAACGGAACGGCCATGCCAGCAGGGACGCCGTACTGCTGCATCAAGTCTTGCATATCGGTTTCGTCGTCCTGCCGCTCGGCTTCGGTAATCAGGAATTGCGCCTGCGCATCGTGGCGGCGGGCGGTAGCGACATTTGAGTAAGCGTTGGGCTTGTCTCGCGTTCCTGGATAGGAAGCGGCTTCAGCCAAAGACATCTCTAGCAGCATATCGCCGCGAATAAAGCGCGGCAGGATTGCCCCCGGATCGCTAATATCGGTAGCCCGCGCCTCATAGAGATACGGGAACGTGCGGCTGGTAGAATGCGGCCATAACTCCAAGCGCGGCACTCCCGGCGTCGTCGGCGTGGTCCCGATGAAGTACTGGCTGGTGTCACGATAAGACACCATGTAAGCGTTCCCGGTCTGCGCTCTTTGGGCGTCCCAGCTATTTAGCTGTTCTTGCTTGACGTTGAGATTGAGATTCCAGTTCATGGCTGGGTCCCACAGGGTCAGCATCGAATGGTAATCGGTTGGCGTGGGAAAGAAGCACTGGTAGATCCGGTACACCGTGTTGGTTGCCGTTGCCCCGCCAAAAGGCGAGGAAAGTTCCAAATGCGTATCGTCGGTAACCTGGATGATGGTATAGATCGGCGCGGTAATGCCGATACGGAACTGCTGGTAGAGCAGCGTGGGGGACGCGGAAAGCCACGCTGTATTGACCCCCGTTACGGTGGTCGAGCCTTGGGTAACGCTAACGGTTCCCGTCACGTAGGGGGCGGGAGAGATGAACTGGCTGAACTTGATAAGCCACGACCAGCGCCGCCTCTCCGCGACCCTACGGAACGAGTTTCTTACGAAGTCCTGTGCAATGAACGGACCTACATCCGGGGCTCGGAGCAGAACCCTGTTCCAGATGTCCGGGTAGGTATCCAGAGACACACGACTTCTCCCTTCTTAGTAGCCCAGCACCCGTACCTCGGCGGCGGTAACCGCTCCGGTCGTGGTGAAGGTAATGGTGGACGTGGGGGCGGCTCCGGGAGACGCCTTGGTGATCGCCACATCGTTGAACGAGATCGCCTTGATCGAACCGAGGTTCGTTACCAGAGTGTCTCCTGAGGTGGCGATAGTGACGTTGTACACGTAGTCCCTGAGCGAGCCAGAGACGTTGTAGACGGGATTGCCGTTGACTGTGACTGCGGCCATTAGCCCTCCTTAAACTGCGCTCGGGATATCGATATCCGCCGTGACGTTTCCGCCCGCCGTGGCGACGGTAACGGTCCCGATGGGTCGATACGTGAAGTTGGACCCGGCGGCAATGCTGGTCGTATCCGCCGCCGTCCCGCTGTTGGCAATGAGAATATCGAGCGGAGAGCCCGAAGTTCCCTTGACCGCAACGCTATTAGCCTTCTGCAAGACGTAGCAGTAGTTGCCAGCAGTAACCGCGTTTCGGAAGATTCCAGCCACGCCGTTGCGGCCGTCCGCAGCAAGACGCAGATCGTTGGTGACGATGTACTGTCCAACTGCGCCAATCTTCCAGAACGCGAGTTGCGCCGCCGCCACAACGCCGACCGTATTGGCCGCTGTTGCGCCGGAATCGCACTGCACGAACTGGTATCTGCCCTGCACATGCGGCAGGACATGACCGGGCTGTGCGTCGAAGTAAGTAGTGGAGACGTTGACCGTATCCGGATTGCCGGTGACGATGTACTGGGTTTGGACTTGATTTGATCTGATAGGCATTGTCTTGTCCTCCCCTAGCTCTTAATCGCGTATAGCTGCGTGTGATAACGCGGCTCGCCGGTTACTGCTCCAACCATCAACACCTGGCAGGCAACCTTCGTGTTGCCCTGAGCAGGCTTGAACCCGGTGGTCCCGAGGCCGAACTCAGAATTGGTGCTGAGGTAGTAGAGCAGATAGGGCTTATTGGCGTTCAGCCACCACAGCGTTTCGAGGTTGGTTCCCGCTGACGGATATCCGCCCGAGGGGGCAGGATAGGCAGTCAGCACGCCGCCTGAAAGCTGCTTGATGAACTGGACGGCCACCGTATCGGCGGTTCCCGAAGAACCGAACAGGTACGCTCCAGGAACGTAACGCGACCAGACCACGCTGGCATTATTGAACTTCAGCGCGTTGAACCCGATCTTCGGGTCCTGCGTGTCGTTAAACCGCTGCTGGGTCTGAAATTTGTTCTTGATGAGCGAGTAGCCGATCTGCGTGGTTACGCCGTAATTGGGCTGGATCTCCGGCCCATATGCCGCCGCCATGTAAGTCGATTCAAGCGTCGGAAGTTCGATAGACCCGTTGACGTTGGTAGGCACCGAGTTTAGCGCCGGAGTGACCGCCGCCCGCGAGATGCCGCCGTAGTTGGCGTAGGTATTGCCATCCCAGGATGCGGTCGAATTGTCGTTCAGCATTTCCGGCAACCCGTTAAAGTTGCTGGTGTAGTTGGCGTTGATCCCATTAAGGTACAAGCCAATTTCCATGAACGCGCCCATCGCGGCGTAGGCATTCTCGGTACGCGACTTCAGCAGGCTAAAGATTTGAGCAGGGCCGGTGTTAAAGACCTGGATCTCTTCCTTCAGCAGCGTGATGTTCGCGTAAAACTCTTTCGGAATGAACTGCTTCTGTTGTTCGACCTGAGGCTCGGTAATGTCGAGTTCAGCGCCGTAAGGGGTAGGACCGCCAGGAAGCACCCCGTACCAGAAGTTATCGGCTATGATGCGCCCACCGTCGAATGCCTCTTTGCAGGACTTTTGCAGGATTCGCATTCCTGTGCCCTGTTGAAAGACATCATCGACCAGCTTGGGCGTATCACGGACGAAACGTCTGGTAGAGGCGGTTAACTGGTTAAGTAAACCGTCCGTGTTTAGCATTCAGACATAGTCTCCGTTGTGCCCGCGTCCGAATGGCTACGGTTACGGGGTTTAGCTAGCGGCTCCGGCCTTGGCCCACTCCTCCATGAAGCCCTGGCGCGCCAGTTCCTCCTGCTGTTCAGCAGGCATCTTGGCTTTGTCGTGCCGCGCCGGGTCCCATGCGGGAGAGAGTTCCTTGGGTCCGTTGTCTACCGGAATGTGGTGGGTCGAAAGGATCTTTTCGCGTTCTTCCTTCCGTGCCCGCTCGATAGCTTCCTTGAAGCGGGTTTCGGAAGCCGCCGTTTCCTTGGGCTCAATGAAGAGTTTGTAGGCTCCTCGAAGAGAAAGGTTCGGATCGGTCTTTCGTTGCTCCGCTAGAAACTGGTCAAGTTCCTCAACCGGCAGATTTTCGCCGTATCGCTTGAAATAGTCACCGGACAGCGAGACTGCATCCTTGACCAGCGACGTTACGCCGCCCGCCAATCGTTGATCGCGCTCATCCAGAAGTTGTTTTATCGCATCGGGTGTCAAGGCGTTCGCTCCATTCGGTGCCCCATTGTTGCCGTTCGCTGCTCCGTTCGCGCCATCGAGTGGACCGACTGTCTGCACGTACCTGTTGTAGTCGTCCCAGATTTTCTTGGCCTGTTCGATGGTTTTGCCGTGTTCGGTAGCCCACGTAGACAATTCCTGGTACTTCCTGGCGTACTCCTCTTCGGTCTTCTTTTTCTCTGCCGCCAACGCCTTCTTGTTGTTGGAGTAGTCGGCATTGAGCATGAAGCCCTTGGACACTTCCTCGCCAAAGTCCTCATTCTCCAAAGCTGCCGCAATGGCGTCCTGCTGTTCTTTAGACAGGCTGCCTGCTAGCTTCTTGAAATGGGCTTTTGCTTCGTCCTTCGTCATCGTCTGTCTCCTCGCTAACTGTCGGGTCGCCTACCGCGTTGCGCGCGGTGTCGGGTCGCCTAGTTGCGCGTCTACATACCTGGTTGCCCCGGAGGTGGACCACCCGGACCTGGAGGCATGGGCATCCCCTGAGGGGGTGCCATGCCTGGACCCGGAGCGGGACCTGATCCCGGAGGTGGTGCGCCTCCCTGCGGAGACGCGGTTGCGGCCAACGCCTGCCCGAAGGCTTGATTGGTCGCGTTCAAGATCGTGGCCCATACGTCGGCCTGCTGCGGATTAAGGTTCGAGGCCTTCTGGATGATGGTCTGCATCTGAGCCGAGAGGCCCATCAGTTGCATCATGGGCGAACCCGCATCCTTGCCCAGCCCCAGCCCGGTCTGATCCGTGGCGCTCTGGTCCATCCAGGAGGACGGAGCCTTGCGCTTGGCCTCAGACGGAAGCGGCGGGGGACCGTCGAGACGGGCATTGCCGCCGCGCTGGTCCATGGGGCTATTGGCAGTAGCCATTACTTCATCGAGATTTTCTTGGCGGGACCGGCGACGATTTTACCGCCGCCCATGCTCATTTTCTTCGGCTTTTTGCCCATTTTCGCCATGTCAGTAGCTCCCTAGTGATTTTGGTTTGGGAATGGATGCGCCAGCCTTGCGAGCCTTGTTGAGGAGAATCGCTACGGTTTGCTTGCGAGCGCGGGCGGGACCAAACTTGCGGCGCGTGGAGGCAACAATGGCGGGCGGGTTCTCTTTGAGTTCCTTCCCCGTTGATTCCAGGATGCTATCGGTTTCGTCCTTCATCCGTTGGATTAGATTGTGCAACGGATCTCCTTGATAAGTCAAGGAGTAGCTTCTTTAGATGGCGAACCCTTACCAGAATCCGCTTCCAATTGCGCAGAAACCAGCTATCGGGCGGCCCAGGATGGTCGATGATTAACTGCGGATCTCCGATCACGGGATCGCAGTCCGATACCTGCATTCTCATGGGACTAAATAGCTCGCATCGACGCCATCGCCAGCGTTATCCGCGTCAATCGAGTACGCGGCTGGGTTCATGGCGGCGGTCGCATTGGGGATCGTGGCCGAAAACGAGGGAATACTATTGGTTCCTGGTACTGCAAGCGTAGCAACGCGCTTGGCTGTGCCGGTCGCATCGAGCACGTAGATGTACACGCGACCCGTATTGGTATGGGTGGCGTTAGAGAGCGCCTGAAGCAGGATCGACTGCGCGCCAATGTACGCCGTAGAGACGACGTTGGTGAGTATGCCTACCCGCGTACCGGGACTGGTCACCGTAATAACGCCTAATCCTGTCTGCACTATGTTCCCCCTGCGCGCGTATCAATCGAATCAATCCAGCCGCCGAAGATCGTACCCACAAAAACCTTATCGTAGAACACCGACACTACCGGAGGCGGCGTAACTGCTCCATCGTAGTACTTTGGCTCCTCCACAACAAAGCGCAATCTTTGAGGGGCCGCAAACCAACCCTGATCGGGCTGGCTGGGCTCAAATACGTAAGTCTGCTGGTCGGTAGCCCCCGATAACTGCCGGAAAGCGTCCACAATGAAGCGGTTTCGCTGGGCTTCCGAATAACGCGAGAGTTCCGGCTGGCTGACCGGAGGAATGGGGAAGGTAGGCTGGCTTTGGGTGACGTTATCGAGCGCGGCGCTCTTGGGCATCTGCACCATGCGATATCCGGGTCGCCCAACCTGCGTGAACGACCGGAAAAACATCTGCCCTGTGGCTGCAACAACCGCGTTTTCAAGGCGTTTGGTAACGTCGACGATAAAGCGATTGCGCTGCGTCTCAGAGAACCTGGATAGTTCCGGCTGGTTCGGCTGAAATACGAACGTGGGTTGCGTGGTCGCTCCCTCGAACTGAGGAAACGGACCAAAACGCGGATAACGGTTAGGATCTGGCAGATTCCAGCGCCGTGCCTCCGGTTGCTGCAACGGGTAGATAAACCAGTCCTGTACGGTCGCCCCATCAAATCTCTTCTGCGCATCGACCAAATAGCGATTACGGTTCAAAAACGCCGTAACCTGCGCCGGATCTGGCTGTCCCTGCGGAAATATGTATGTTTGCTGCTGCGTAGCCCCATCGAAGCGCTTGGGAGCATCGACAATGTAGCGCTCGTAGTTGATGAATGGGATGATCCTGGCAGGTTCCGGCTGGCTCAGGGGGAAGATGTATGTCTGCTGGCGAGTAGCGCCCTCGAATTGCTGATCTGGACCAATCCAAATCTGGGCGCGATTGATATCCGTCCGGTTCCACCATGCCTGTTCAGGCTGGCTGACGCCTGGAATTGGAGAAGTCTGCGGAGTGGCAACGGTAGAACTGATAATCGCCGCCATATTCGCAGGGCGAACCATGCGAACGCCGGGGCGTCCGACTTGGGTAAACGAACGGAAAACGGTTGAGTTGGGAGTAGACGATTCTAGGAGAATGTCTCCTAGTCCGTTCTCCAACAGAAATAAGCTAGTGCTGTCTTCCTGTAGGAGAAAGTCTACGGACACGGCCTAGATATTCCAGGCTTCTCCAGTGGCGAACTGGATGGTAATTACATCGAGCGAGCCCGTAGTGATACAGACCCCCAGGAACAGGTTCGCTACGGTAACATCGAACGTACCGGAAACCGTGTTCACCGCGACGTAGGGGATAGTGGCATGCCCTGTAGCTGACAAATTGTGGCCCATGGTGAACTCACCGACCATAACTCCAGAAGCAGACAGTGGACCGCGCACAATCGCCGTCACTTCGCACCATGCTTCGTCAATTACGCCCGTACCAGCAGGCTTAGTGAAGGAAAGCCGCGCTGTATCGGCGGTGGTCCCAGCCGTTCCTACAGCCACGTCAATCGTGCTGGCAGAGGTTCCGGCTCCCGTTTTGGTCATATTCCAGCGCCACCGGAACATGGAGCCAACCTGAAGTTTTCCGGCCCCTACCGCTAACTTAGTTCCGGTTATGTAGGTCCTGGTCGTAGCGGCTGGAGTCTGCGCGGCAGTAGATCCGCTATTGGTGATCTGCTCGCTCAGGATTGTGCCTGTGTCTATCTTGGCGTTCAGCGTCTTGGTGACGTTATCGACGTAGACGGCGGAGACGCCCGAGGCGGGGGTAGAAATCGAGGTGCTGGCGATGTTGGTTAGGTCCAGTTCTGCCATGTTCTGTCCGATTAAGGCACCATCAAAGCCGCAACTCCCCGCGTAAACACGTTTGCCGGATCAGCCGTATCAAACTGAATTGTAACGCTTACCGTGTTGTCGATTGTAAAATCTTGCGCACCGACCGCCGCAGGGTGAATCCGGCCTCCCGCTGTAGAAAAAATCTCGGCTGAGTTCTGTAGGAAGAACCCGCCCAAAGCGGAAACCCCAGAAGGCAGCATCCAGCAGTTGATATTTGAGATCCACCCCGAGGACGAGATTCCGGCGTTTAGGGCTTCTGAGAACACCGTTTCAGTGGTTGACCCCATATGCACGCGCATGGTCATATTCCCCGGAGAAGAACCTAGCGACGACATGGTTCCGGCCATCAGGAGTTGGTAAAGCGTCGCTGAGTTGATTGAATTGGCGGGGACGGTCACAGAGTAGATGGTTCTCTCCGTGCTGTCATTGGAGACGACGATAGCGTTGGTTTGGACATCAGCAATGTCGTGCATATCATAGAACCCTGAAATGACCGCCTGATCCGATGGTAAGTTTTGTTCCAGAAGCTATCGTGTACTGCCGATTGCAAATTTCTGAGTAGTTGGGAGACACCGTATGGCTTCCCGCTGGATTCGTCAGCATGGCGCAGGCCTGACTAACCTGGACTTTCTTGTTGGACACCCCAGGACTGTCAACGATCACCACTAAATCGGTGGGCTGCGGAGTGGTGTCGGCGGTTAGGTCGCTAATCCGTAGGTTTGCCATGTTAGGTAGTCATCATGAAATCAGGATAGTACACCACCACGGGCGGCATATCTACAGTTGTATCGGGAGGCGCTACGTTAGCCGAAAGCCAATACCTGGGACGTGGAGACTGCGGCTGCATGAAACTGTACGGGTAGGTATGGAACTGGAGAACATCCGAAGATGTCAATGTACGGCTATGCAAAACCACAAAATCGATCTGTCCGCTGAAGAAAAAGGTTTCCTCTTTGCCTATTTGCAAAGGGGTCGTAACGCCATTGAACGGGCCTAAGGCCACGGACCCTATAAATACCCCGTCAACATATAGCTTCTCAACATTCGGAGATCCAACAGCACACGTAAAGGTGATAATGTGCCATTTGCCATCGTTAACGGCAATGGAGGTTCCACCAGCCCCTCCGTACCATCCAGCGAAGTAGGCATCTATCTGCCCTGCCGGAGTTGTAGCGGCCATGCCCACAGCAAATCCGTTAAAACTTGGGTCGAAGTTAGTGACTATCCCCATCCGCGATGAGGATGTACATTTTATCCTTAGGGTTACGCTAAAGTTTATAACCGCACTGCTCAAGAATGGAGGGTTTCCGCGCTGGACGTAAGTCGCCCCATCAAAGTTGGCGGATTCCTGCCATTGCAGGGCTCCTGCGCCCGTAGTCGCTACCTGCGTGTCGGCCAGATCAAAACAGGCAGATCCGCCCTCGTTGAACAGAAAGGCTGATATGATCCCCTGCGATAAGGGGTGGCTTCGATTGATCTGACTACCGGATATGGGCTTCCTGGTCCATATTTTAGGCCCAGCGATGATACTCATTGGGCTAAACTATGGTCGCCTGTAGAGGCTTATACCATGCGGCATTGTTTGCCCCCGTCGCAGAGAAGGCTGCTCCGGTATCGTTAAACACAACCAGAGTCCAGTGATCTGGCATGTTCCCGCCGAATGCCTGTGCCACCGAATACGGCCCGAACGCCATAATCACAGAACTTGTCGGACACGGGAGCACTCCGATTAAATTTAGACCAGTTGGATCTGCCCGCGTGAACCCTGCGTCTGTCGCTCCGATAGTGTTCGCGCCGTTGTCTCCTGAGTAGGTAGTTCCCCCATCCACCGATCCAGCCACGTAAAGAAGAACCTGCTTATTTCCACTTACCGTACCAGTTTCAATCTGTCCCTGCACTAAAACGTCGAGCGCCAGATCAGCCGTGTTGTCTACTACGGTCGCCTGTCGGCCCACTGTGGCGCTTGCAGATAGCGAGGCCAGCGTAATCGTCAGGTTCGTCTTACTTCCGTAACTAGGCTTGACTAGGCTTGCCATTTACCCTACCGTGTTGAGCGTCCAAGTCGCTCCATCCCAGAATGTGCCGTAGTGGTCCCAGGAATTGGATCCCTGACCGTTCAGAAACGTCTGCGCCTGAGTAAACCGCGCAACCAGAGCGGCTTCAATCTGCGCTAGGTTCATACCGATCACATTGATTGTCTCGACCACCTCAAGAATCGATCCGTTTTGGATCGCTGTAAGTTCCCCCGCCGTAGCCGCGTTTGGGCCTTTCGATACCGCGCTGGTGGCTGATGCGTTGGCATAGAACGCCTGCCTAGCGGAAGGGACCGAGAGCCACATCGCGTAGCGGTAAATCAAGGGTTCGCTCGCCCCGCGATTAGGCGTAACGTCTTCGAGCATAATGATTTGGCGTGCCATGCTGTTATGGATTCCTTCGGGGCTTGACGGCGTGCTGGAGTGCCCCGTTCCCCCCTATTCGCGACGGTCGCCGCTGCGCCCCAGTCAATTTGACTCCATTTCCGCCATTTAAGGCTTTGCTGAATTTGACTACATTCCAGACACTTTGATCTGGAAACTCACCGATGTCTTGCCCTCCGGCACCGTGACCGGCGAGGTGGTCACGAGCACGGCAGGAGTAGAGTTCGTTACGATCACTGTGCCGCCCTTGGGCGCTGCTTTGCTGAGAGTGACCGTGCAAGTGGCCGTGGCCCCTATCACCAAATTGGCAGGGCAGGTCACGCTCTGAATTTTTGGCACAGACTTATCGGGCGGCGCAAACAGCAAAACCAAAAAGAGCGTCGCGCTGGTCATATTTTCAGTTTCTCCGCGATTCTGCCGTTCCATTCATCAAACGGTATGCACGACCGTACCTTGCTGGTACGTGCCAGCCACGCCGAGCAAAGTTCGATCTGCTCCTGCTGGCATTCTGGTCGCGCGCACATGAAGCCGTCGCACTTGAGGCAATAGCCGCGCTGGATTCCAGAGCCAGGATGATACTCCCAGGTGTATTGACAGTGGACGCACTGCCGGGACTCGCCTTCGATCTTGTGTCCGTTGCCATCGGCGGTAACGAAGTATCCGTTAGGTTTGTGGCCGTGAATCATCGTGCTTGGCTTTGAGCGTCGGACAATCGAAGCAGCAGTAATCGGGCTTGCCATTCTCGCGACTCGGGCTCCCGCATAGAGGTGCCGTGAATTGCTCGGTGTGGCGGATCAGATCAAGACGGTCGTGCGCGGCGCAGCAGGGGTCCATCACGCCACCATCTTTTCTTTTTCTGGTATATCAAAGAGTCTGCGCCGAAGCATTTCCGCGTAGGCTATCCCGTGAAGCAACTCAGGGGTGGCTCCATGCTTATCGCCCAACTCCTTGAATAGTTTGTCGTTGGCGTCTTGAAATTCCTGGATAGTGATTGTTTCTTTCATGGATCACTCATTGAACCATATCGACCAGTCGTGCTGATCGCTGCCTTGGGCAAACACAGTTGACCATGTTATGCCGTTAGAGAATACCAGCGCCGTAGCGAGTTCGCCTCCAGGGATAGACACCCAGCGATAGCCGCCGCGCATGTGCCAGCCCCAGCGTCCAAGTTCAACGCCGGTCGTAGCTGCCACGGTTGACGTATTCTTGAAGACCGACGTAGCCGTGGCCGTGGGCGTATCTATAGCCGAGGGTGTGATCGCGTTGGTGAAGGTGCCGGTCGAGGACGTTCTGAGCGCCGCCACGGTGTAGATATTATCGGCGGAATTAGCGTGCGGCCCTGCTGACCATTCGTACACCTTGGCGCTCACCATCGTGGACGCCGCAGGGTTGTATAGGTGGACGTTTTGGGCGGTCGCCGCTGTTGTGTTCATGCCGGGGCCGATGCCTGAAGCTACGTATCTCATCAAAAATCTCCTTTAGCTCGTCTTGATCGTGGAGCGCGTACCGCCGCTTTTTTGCTGCAATTTAGGCAAAGACTGCCACGAAGGAGGCCGTCCCTCCATCCCGCCGGCTGCCTGCTGTTCGGCCAATCCCTGCGCCCCTGCCTGCATCATCGCCATCTGGGCTTGCTCTTCCTGCAAGCGCGACAAAATCTGCGGCACGTTGGGGATTCCCAGAACGTCGAGCAAGGTTTGCTTATCGATCATGCCGCGTGAGGCCAGCTGCAGGTACATGAGTTTCCGCTCGATCTCGCTTGAAGCGAGCAGCGACCCTGGAGCCACATGGAACGTGAACTGGTCCATGAATATCTTGGCTCGGTCCATCCTGGGTAGCGGCCCGCGCGCCATTGCCTCGGCGGTCAACATCCCGCGCGAGTTGTAGTCTCCAGGACTCACATAATCGGGGATAAACGTGCCTGGATCGTAGTCCATATCTTCCTGAGTGATGCCGTCCGCGCCGAACATCTGGTAGCGCATCGAAGCGGTGTCAAACTGAGCAAAATTGAACGCCAGCATCTTAGCGAACTCGCGGATGAAGGCTTCCATCGCGCGCGATCTGCCACGAACCGAAGGAGACATGGATTCGGTGAGCTTTTCGATGGTATCGGCACCGGGAAGCTGATTTAGCCGCATCAGTTGCGACATATCCCTTACACCAGAGATCGTGTCCATCTCGTCGCGCAGGATTTCGATGATTTTGAACGCCAGATCGAACCCGGCAGCGCTCGGATACTGCACCTGAACGCCTTTGCCGATCATATTCGACAGGAATTTCTGCCCTGCGGCGCGGGTGTTGAGCGTATTGAGAGCGGCGCGGGAAATCGAGTTCTTATCCGCGATCAGATCGGGCTGAACATACTTATTGAGCAGGTCATTGAGCGCCCGGAGCGACTCGTCGTACATGCGCTGAAGCGGCAGCAGGTCCCAAATGGGCGCTTTACCGAGCCAAGACCAGGGCCACGGGTCTAAACTGAATTTCGACAGCGGATACATGCCGTGCCAGTAGATCGAGGTCGAATTGTAGAGGATCGCAGTCTTGGTGAACTGGATCATGCGCTTGTTGGGGTAAAGCGGCTGTCCCGGCTTGACGATATAGGACCAGTTATTGAGCGGTTTGCCCTCTTTGTCGAACTGCCCGATCATGACCGGCGAGGAGGTATCGTTCCGGCGCTCGTCGCGCACGTACATGGTGTACAAATCGACCACTGGCATGCGCGGCATAGTCCGCTTGGGCGCATCGCCCCACAAAGCCTGCTGAAACGGGGTCGAATCGACGCCTAAAGAGCGATAAAGTTCGGCTGTCGGGCCGGAACCGGAGGTTCGGAGCGAGCCATCCCGGTCAGCGACGATCAAATTGGCCTTGTCGGGGTAGAGTTCCTTGACGTAATTGACGCTGCGCTCTCTGCGGATTACGACGCCCTGGGCCGATTGGAGCGATTCATAGCCAGAAGGACGTATGGGGATGACATCGCGGGCATCTTCTGAGGAGCAATCGCTGTCCTGAACAGCGGAATTGTAGGTCAGGTGCGAATAGGAGGTTCCCGCCACGGTCCAGTAGCGCGCCATATCGGAAAAACGCATGTCGATCTGGCGGTCGTAGTACCAGGCCGTCGAGCGCTTGCCCAAAATCTCCACATGCTTGTCGTACTTGTCGTTATCGGTCTTGTACTCCCAGAAAACCTTGGTATCAGTGAGCAGGGCGGCGAGATCGGAGGCGATTTTGGCGGTACGGTTCGACCGGGCGCGGGAGAGTTTGATGAGCGGGTTATTGGTCTGGATGCCCATGATGGCGTCCATGCCCGATTGGATCTCGTCATACCCGGATTGTGCCTTCAGGAACCCTTCGCCTTCAAGTAGCGCATCCTGGCACCAGCCTAAGGTTTTCCTGTCGTCTTCAGATGCGATTGCGGGAATCGGCGGATTATCGGCCATTAGTCTCCAAGAGTCCCGAACTCCAATCCTGTCAGGTCGATAGGCTTAACGTCCTGCAACTTGTCGGCGTTTCCGGTGCCCTTATCGAACCAAGCGATATCGGAGCGCACGTTATCCTGCTTTTCCAGGCGCTCTACGTCCCGGAGCGATGGTAGTTCGACCCGTTCGTAGCCTGCGTTGGCATAGACCGGCTGCATGGGCTGGTCGTTGCGGGGCGGATAGACCACCTTACCCGTAAGGGGATGGCGATACACCACAGCGCGCTCGCTTGGATGAACAGTGCCACCCTGACGGCCATAAGGACGGGAGTGCTCACCATAACTTCCACAGAACGGCCACTGGCCGATGCGTATTTCTTTCCCACATTCAGGGCAGGTCACTGATAACGCTCCAGCAAAACGTCGTAGCTTATTACTTGACGACGCCAACTGTAGCAGTAAATGGAGTCGCCTTCACGGATTGGCGTATTCGCAAGAAGCATAAATTCTACGCCTGTCCATAGCCGTAGGTAACCCAGATCGGGGATATTCTTGCCGAACCAAACCCCAAAGAAGGGAGTTCGTAATTCGAAACTCCATCCGGGCACTGGCTCATCAAAACGGTGCAACCAGGCGTAAAAATACGCTTTGAGGTACAGTTGCACGTAGCTCCGTGCTTGGCTAAATCTTTGATTCCATCTCATCGCATGTTCGCGTAGCGCTCCAGGTGCTCATTAATCAGCGAGGAGAGCCACTTGTCGAAATCCTGGTTGAAGCACCGCGACCGCAGCCGTTCTAGCAACTGCGGCTTGAGCAGGACGTTGGTGTTATTCAGCTTCACGCGCACGTTCTTGCGAACCGCTCCGATTACGTCGCTCGCGTTTGAGACGTTCGCTCCTAGCGCTTCCTCAAGCGCTTGGCGCTCATGGTCCCCGAACCAGATCCCCTTGATGGCGTTGTGGTCGGCGCAATCGGTCAGCCGGTCGCTCATCACCTGATCGATGGTCTTGCGCTCGACTTCGGCAAGCCTGGAATATACGTCGTGATCGGAGGCCGGAATCTCGATGGTGGCCTTGAGCCGGACTTTGGTTTCAGTGGCAGTGACCATATAAGGTACTGGTTGAGATTGTGCCATGGAAACGGTTGAGGTGCAAGACTTTGCAGATTCATCTAGGATTCACTACGTTTAAAAACGCTTGCAATCGCACAAAAACGAACGCACAATGGAGGGCGTGAGCAAGCAACAAGAACTACTCGAAGTAATCTTGCGCGCAGAAGCAGTTATCCTACGACTCGAAGGAGCAATTCTCATGTTCATTGACGACGCGAACACCAAACTGACCGCCCTCAACGCCGCGATTGACGCGATCCCGGGGCGCATTCCCCCGCCCCAACCGCCGCCTGATCCGGCAACTATCGTGCCCGTGGCCGATCAGCAGACTGTGCTCTCTGGAATCGACGCGGCGACCGCCAAGGCTAACGCGATCCTGCCCAGTGCCTAAAGCGAAAAAGCCCCGTAAGCCTAAACTGCCAGCCTGTATCACCGCGCCCACCTACAAGAACGCGGCGGCGATGATGAAGAAGGTCGATCCCGATGTATTGCGGGAAGTGCTGCTCGCCTCAGGCGATATGCGCTTTGAGGCGCTGGCGAACGACCTGGAGCGGGTGCCTTATTCGACCCGCAACAAGTACACCCTGACGGAGCTATGCGGGCAGCGCAAGATCAAGCTGCCCGACGTGGCAAATCTATTCGCGGAGTGGCAACTGGCGCGGGCGAAGCTAGAGCAGATGGAATACGCGCCCGCGATCATGAAGTCGAACGCTATCGCGGCCGTCGGCAGGAATGTTCCGTGCCCGACGTGTTCTAAAGAAGGCTACGAGAGCACGGAGCCGTGCAAGACGTGCCGGGGTCAGGGCTGGGTCAAGAACGCGGGCGATCCGGTGGCGCTCAAGTTCTTTGCCGATAGCGCGGGATTGAGCAGCAAGAGCGGGCCGATGGTCAACGTCAATCTCAACCAGTTCAACGGCGCGGGATCATTCGAGGATCTGATGGCGCGCGCGGAGAGCCGAGG
>Ga0247672_1000004_pt1 | contig 63081 bp, 99 predicted proteins | sample CNK13_metaG_FD_182719 | JGI IMG/M metagenome (GOLD analysis project Ga0247672, IMG submission 182719) | Soil microbial communities from Purdue University Martell Research Forest, Indiana, United States - CNK13 | ecosystem: Environmental > Terrestrial > Soil > Temperate forest > Bulk soil... | reverse complement strand
GCCGCTTCGGACAGCCGCCGGGACGCAGATGAGGATCGAGTCGTGCACCGTGGTCACGAGGCGGCCACCGTAGCGGCGGGCCATCTCGGCAACGGGCTTGAGCACGCACCACAGGATGTCGGCGACGACGCTCTGAGGGATGAAGTCCACCGCCGCAGGAGCGCGCCCGTCGTGGAAGAAGCGGGTGCGGCCGAACGGGTTGGTGATGTACTTCTGCGCCTCGCACATCGACACGAGCAACTGCCGGTACGCATTGGTCTTCTCGTAGTAGCCCCAGATCGACTCCGACGTAGTCAGGCAGTCAGCCGGGGACACGTACATATGCTCCTGCTCCAAGATCATCTCGGACTGCTTGCCCGGGCTCGCGAGGTACATCGAGGCGTAGGTCACGTTCTTCACGACCTTACGGCTGATCCCGAACCGCACCGCGTTGCGCCCGTGCATGTCGCCGGACAGGAGGTCAGCGAGCAGCTTCTTGTCGCCCGCCATCCCGGCGAGCACGAACAACTCGGCGCTCTTGTAGTCGGCCTGGATGAAGCACATCGTGTCGTCGTCCGGCACGTAGAGGTGCTTCACGCTGTAGCCACCGATCACATCCTTCATCTGGTTCTGGATGTTCGGGTGGTACGCAGCGAGCCGGCCCGTGGCCGTGTTGCCCTTGTTGTCCATCTTCTGACCGCCGCGCTCATCGTCCTTCGAGGCCGGCAGGTAGCTCGGGTGCACCCAGGTGTCCTCGCCCAACATCACGGGCTGCACGTAGGTCCCGAGCATCTTGCTCGTCTTGCGAATCTTCAGTAGCAGGTCGAAGGTCCGGGGCGTGGCGCGCTGATCCGTACGCCATGCGCCCGGGTGGAAGTCGGTGTCCTTGTTGACCTCGACAAACGCCTTCGACTTCACGAGCGCCAGTTCGTCCGCGCTCACCCCGTCGCTCTTCGAGCGGTTGACCGGCAGGCCCCACTGCTTGTAGAGCAGCTTGTTGACCTGCGGGTTCGACGAGGGCGTCACGTTCGGGAACATCCGCGTCCAGAGCGCCAAGTACCGGAACAGGCGCGTCTCCAGCCGCGCGCACATCCTGCGTGCGTACTCGCGGTTCGTGCGGATGCCGCCACGACTCATCGCCGTAAGCTCGGGGATCGTCGCCATGACGCCCGGCCCCGGGTGCTTGCCCTGCCCCATGTAGAGGTCCCAACAGCCGAGGGACTTCATGATCGAAATGAGGGAGTCGGCGATCCACTTCGTGGCGAGCGCGTCCTTGCCGGCGTACCGGCGCGGGTCCGCGAGCACCATCGCCCGCCAGTGTGAGTTCGGCTTGCGCGACGAGGTCTTCCACGGCGCCATGTCCAGGTAGAGCGAGGCCACGCGCCCGAGCGCCTTGTGGAGGTCGGGCTGCACGACGACGGCACCGAACATGGTGTCGAACACGCGCGTGTCGATCACCTGCTGCGTGATGTTCACCCCGTTGGCGACTAGCCGAGGGATGTCGAACGGCGAGTTGTGAACAGCGAACGTGCGCGGGCTGGCGAAGAGCGCCTCCATCCAGAGCCGTGCTCCCTCGGTCCAGTCGAGGGCTGCGGTGAAGACGCCGTCCGAGAAGGATACGAGGTCGATCACCTCGTTGTCGATCCCGTGCGTCTCGATGTCAACCGCGACGATCGGTCCCCACTCGCTGAGTGGCGGGACCTCTTCGAGGGTGGTGATGAGCGCGAAGTCCTTGTCGATCTCGACCGTCGTGCCCATGTGGGCGCGCACGGCACGGAGCAGGTCCTCCTTGAACGCCGGCTTCACGGCGAACTGCTCGGTGCGGATGTGGTCGAGGGTGAAGACTGGGATCACGGTCCCGGCGAAGTCAGCGCCCAGAAGCGCCGGCCCCGATTCCTTCACCCACTTCATCTTCGGGTCGCCCTTCTTGGCGCCCGTAGCCTTGCTCGCGTTGACGTACGTGCCGACCTGCTTCCACACCTCGATCGGAACCGGGTGGAACAGGTGCTTCCGTATCAGGTAGCCGCGCGCGTCGAAGATACCCTCGTTGATGCCGGTGAGGGCGTAGAAGGGTTCGGTGCCCATCGGGAGCACCACCTGCGGTGAGGAACGCCGTACGTCCTGCTCGAACCGCGCGCGTGCAGAGCGCAACTGCGCCTTGGACGCCTTGTTCCCTTCGTTGGCCGGCGGCTCGTCGATCATGAACACGAGCCTGCACTCGGTCTTCTTGATGCCGGCGCCTTGCAGAGCACGCCAGAACCACGCCTCCATGCCCTCGCTCGGTTCGCTGACCATCACGAACAGATACGGAGCATCGGCGCGGCCCCTAGCTTTTCCCATCATGATGCCCTCCGGGGGCGGAACGTGTCACCGACCTCGAACCCCTGGCCGCGAAGCCGGGTGCTGAGTCTGTCGATGACGCGCTCGCGCCGTTCACCGTGTGAGTCGCGAAGTAGCTCCAGAATCCCTGCCAGCGCGCGGCCCAGTGTGACTGCACATAGCTCGCACACGTCGTCGGCGAAGGTCAAGTTGTACTCGTCGGTGATGGCTGGCTCGGCTGGTCGATGGCACCGTCCGCATATTCGGCATCGCGCTTCGCGCATCTTACGCTCCGGTGTAGACGGCCGCCGACCCCGGGAGTACTGTTCAGCCAGTACAGAAAGCGGGGTGCGAGCAACCAAGCCCATTTGTCACGCATCTGAGTGAGTACTTCTTCGTCGGTGAACTGGTTGTCCCCTCGAAGGCTGTTGCACCCGGAGCAGAGGGGGCGAAATCCCCCCTCGTTGCACCCGGGTTGGATATGATCCAGGGTGAGACGTGGTTTGCTGCCTGCTCCGTGCCGGCGTCCGAAGAACTTCGGCCATGGACCTTTCTCGCGGAGCACCTTCACGATGTAGTTGGGCACGCCACAGATCGCACACCGAGTTCCTGGGTTCAGTAAAATCGCCGCCCAGGTCTCTGATTGCTCCCGAGAGAGTCCATGGATACAACGCAGACGACAAGAGAGACCCTTCGGTGATGCGTTGTACGCCTTAAGTCTATCGGGGTGAGCCTTCCAGTAGTTCCGTGACTTCTCGCGTGCCACGTCGAGGTTCCGTTCTCGGTAACGAGCAGACGCAGCACGCATTTGTTCCCGTCGTTTTTCCGACACCATGCAGTAACATCCCCCGTGTTCTGCCCGGAGGTTCCGAGCGATTCCTTTCAACGAGGCGTTGTACGCCCGCATCTTAGCTCTTCGACTCTCCTTCACCGTTGGTCTCCGCGCTCCGCGCGAACATGCTTGTGGCTTCCTCCAGTTGCTTCATGATCTCGTTCTTGGCGATCTCCACGACGTACTGTCGGAAGCTCGCGAGGTCACCGGCCGGAATCTTGAACTCCATGTCGTCCACGTACACGACCCCAGTAATGAGGTCGATGCCCTGGACGTTGCGGAAGTTCGGGAGACGCGGCTGGACGACCGTCTGCACGACGGACGCGCGTGGCTGGCGCTGACGGACAACCTCTGCCGCCGACACTGCCGCCGCCACCGAGGGAGCGTTGACCGGCATCCCTGCCGCCATCGCCTCTTCGAGGGAGCCATAACCGCCCACCGGTTCGGCGTCCGCCGTCCCGATGCGCTCGTCCTTGACCCCCGCCGCCGCAGCCGCAGCGTTCAACTCCATGATCTCCTGCGCGGAGAGCGGCTGGTTGGTGGGGTCGTTCTCCACGGGCTGACCGAGACCGGCCGAGCGCACGTTCGGGAGCGGCTCCCCAGGAAGGTTGGGGATGCCGCCACCGGCCACGTTGCGTCGTGATACCGCCTCGATCATCTGGGTGAAGTCGTTCTTCGGGTACACGACGCCGGACATGCTACTCCTCCTCGGACGACTCGTCCTCGTCCTCGTCCGCCGCCACCGGCCCGGAGTCGGGCAGGAACGTCTCGACCGAGTCGCGCTTCTCCATGACCTTCTCGCCGTTCTCGTCCACCATCGGCTTCTGGGTCTTCTGGTCCTTCGCCTGACCGAACTGCTGCACGATGTTGGCGATGACCGCCTTGTCCGCGAGCGGGCTCGACGTACCGGGCTGGCCCTTCTGCGGGAACATCTTGTCGAGCAGGGTGCCCTTCAGCGCACCGCCGGCCGGCATGAAGCTGGTCGCGACGAGCAGCGTCGTGATGGCGCCGAGCGAACGCTCGTTCATGCTCTCGTGGCTCTCGCTCACGCTGTCGCCGTTGTTGATGTAGAAGTGAGCGAACACCTTCCGGCCGCTGTTCTTCTCCGACTGGCGGAGCTTCACGACCACGGTCACGTCGAGGAGGCCCTTCTTCGTCACCGAGCGGTACGCCTGCGTGATGACGGCGCGCTCGTTCCAGCGCGTGTAGGTGGCACCGTTGCCGGCCACGCTCACCTTGGCACCCTGCGGAACGACGAGCGGCTCCTGCCGTCCACCGGCCACCGCCGCCTGCGCGGCCTGCACCGCCGCCTTGTCCACGTCCTTGAAGTTCGGAACCACCGGGGTGCTGCCCTTGCTCTGCGTCTGCTTCGCCATCTTACGCCTCCACTTTCTTCTTCAACTTCTTGGTTGGGGCGACCTTGGTCCGCCCGTTGATGTAGTCCTGGTACTCGGTCCACCACGACGACGGGTTCCGGTCGAGGGTCCGCTTCGCGAGCGGGTTCGGCCCTTCCTCGTCATCGGTGCGGAGCTTCGCGACGTACTTGCCGTCGTTCTCCGTGATCGCGACCACCACCGGCTGCACGTCGTCGGCGCCCGGGACGAGAATCTCGTCGCGGACCAACCGGATGACGGTGCTGAACTGCGCCGGCAGGTAGTCGATCATCTGGCGGCCGGGGTGCTGCGGGCCACCGACTGCCGACATCCCCTCGACCTGCTTGCTCTCTTCGTGGCAGATGAAGATGATGTGCTTGTCCTTCTGCTTGTCGAAGATCATGTCGAGGTAGTTCTTCGAGAGACCGTCCACTCCCTGGTAGTCGCCCCGGTTCGGGATCGCGATGCCACCCTTGCCGACCTCGCCGACCACGTAGTGCTTCTCGCGGTCGAGGGTCATCGAGTTGGCCGTGAAGCTGATCGAGTCGAGGGCCACCTTCGAGTAGGTGTCCACGACGATGGTGCCGATCGCGGGGTCCAGTTCGTCCCAGTCCTGCATCGCGAACTGCATGAAGAGCGCGGTCGGGTCGTCGCCATCCGGGCGCACAACGTGCACGCGCTCACGCTTCGCCTTGCTGATCGAGCGCAGCAGCCACGAGTTCTTGTCGGCTGCGTAGTACACGATCTTGCCCCACGAGTCGGGGACGGACAGGCCGAAGCGCGTCTTGCCGACGCCGGCCCGCCCGTAGATCATGATGCGCTCCTTGACCAGCGCGTCGAGGTCGGAGCCTCGCAGGAACTCCAGTACGTTCTTGCCCATGCTAGGCGTGGAAGTTGCCGCTGCGGTCGCGCGTGATCCGCTTGCGGGCACCGCTGGCGCTGTTGTACTTGTACGCCGCGCCGGTCTTGTCGCGCAGGTACTCGCCGTTCTTCAGCACGAAGAAGCTGCCGAACTCGGTGACGACCTCGTAGGTCGCGGTGGTCGTGGTGGTGCCGGTGGTCGTGTTCATCGTGTGCTCCTTTGGTTGATGGGGTAGCTCTTCCAGACTTATCGTACCACAACGGAGGGCTACCGTCAAGCCCCGTACGCGGTTACCAGGGCGTGCTCGATCTGGTCCGGGGGCAACTCAGCGTTGCTCCCTCGCAGGCGGTTGGCCCATCTGATTGCTTTCTTTGCTTCCTTCCTGGTGACGCCAAGCTCGAAGAACTTCTTGGCCGTGTGCCACATGACCTTGTGGCGCCCGGGCTCCTCCTGGCCGACCCGCAGGTAGTTCTGCGCCATCAGGGTCAGGTGTGGGAACACGCTCTGCCACGGCTGGCCGGGCTCGATCCCCTCGGGTGCCGGCGGGTCTTCGAGCGCCTTCTTCGGCGTCCCGATGACGAGCTTCGAGGCGAGCCCGTCGAACACTTCAGCCGAGGGAACCACGAACCGCGTGGCCCGCCCCGTCTTCACGTTGATCGTCCCTGGGCACCGCATCACGCGAGGGAGGTCCGACACTGACGTGTCGATGCGACAGCCGTGGCACACGCCCAGGCGCTCGTCGAGCGTCTTGAGCCAGTAGCCGTTCGCCCGCCGTGCCACGCTCCGACCGCCCGGCATCTGGTCGAGGTCGATGTCCCCGAGCCTGATCCACGCCTGCATCCCACGCCCGCTGTCGATGATGATCGGGCGGCGGTTGGTGAAGTTGTTGCCCAACCACTCGCCGAGCCACATCAGCGCCTCTTCGAGCGCCTTCGCGGGATCGTTCTCCTCCTCGATCGGGTCCATGTCGATCAGAAAGAAAGACCAGTGCGTGACTTCCTCCGCAGTATGTCGCGAGCCGCGCGTACTGTTGGTGGGGTTGGGTGCGACGTAGACGTTGCGCCCCTTGTTCGTCTTCGCGAAGTTTCTAATCTCCGCTGCACTCTGTGCGAAATCTCCGTCGCGGTCGTCACCGGCTCGTGTGAACAGACGAACGACCGAACCCGGAGGATGAGGGAGTAGAGACCAGAGAACATCGAACGCATCAGGTAGTCTCCGTGTTGGCGTCGAGCGCGTACGTGTCCTCCCGCGCAGTGAAGACGGAGTCGTCGTCAAGCGATACCTCCCCGATCAGAACCTTGAAGTACGGGTCCTCCGAGCTACCGGAGAATCCGCCGTTGAGCTTCTCGTTCGGCGCGGGGATGATGTTGTCCTCCACCCACTCGCGCTCGACCTGCCGCATGGCGACAGCGTGCTGCCTCATGCAGGCCATCACCGACTGGTGCAGCCCGCTCGACATCTCGTACGACACGGCGCCCTGCCAGAACATCTCCTCCGCCGTCTTCGTGGTCTCGTTCTTCTTGCCCACGTTCGTGCGGAACTTCAGCTTGCGGACGAGGTTGAAGATGGTGCCGCCGTACGTCAGCCCGCCGCGCTTCTTCGGCGTGCAGTACAGCTTCTCCAGGTGCTCGCCGTACAGGTGCTCGTGGTAGTGGCGCTTGGCGAGCCTCGTGTAGGTGCCGAAGTTCGTCGAGGCCGCGAGCCCACGGTTCTGTACGTGCCAGATGCGGCTGCCCATCTTGACCACCCGGTCGGGCCTCCCTCGCCAGATCAGCCAGGGAATCTCGGGGTCCGGGTACTCGAAGCCCGCCTCGACCTCCAGCGTCTCCATCCCCGAGAACTTGTCGTGCCAGAGGGGGAACGCCTCCCTCATGTCGATGATGGTGACGAGCGCCTTCATGGCGTTCACCTGCGCTGCCGGATGCACCGAGGGGATGAGCAGCCGGTACTCCTCGCACTCCCGATCGGCCGCCTCGGCGAGCGTCTCGCCCTTGAGGTACGGCCCCTCGAAGATGCGGTGCAGCAGCTTGCCCGCGTCCAGCGCGGGTGCCCCAGTCACGGGCACCCGGTTCATGATCCACTTCGCCCAGTACCGGAACCGGCACTGCATGAAGTCTTGCATCGCTGAGACGTTGACCTTGAACGGCTCCGACGAAACGTCGGTCTTCACTGGACCTCCCTTACTTCACGTCGCCGAAGTCGCCCTGCTTCATGACCTCGGGCAGACCCGCGATGATGTTGGCGAGCCCAGGGGCGAGCTTGCCCTTCGGGGTGAGCGGCGTCACGCGACCCGTCTCGATCGCCTCCGGCTGTTCGCCGGCCGGCGCATCCACCGTCTCGCCCTGTGCACGCGCGAGCGCGGCCGACACGAGGGCGCTCGTCTGGGGCAGTGAAGCACCCCGCTCGATCGCCTCGTTCATCGACAGGAAGCGACCGCTCAGGTCCTCACCCTGCTGCTGCGCTTCGACGGCTGCCTCCCCAGACTGAGTATCCTCCTCGATGGCGGGCGGTGTCAAGCCCTCTTCGGCAGCGAACGCGAGAGCCGCGTCCTCGACCTGCTTCAGGTCGGCCGGCTTCGGCGCCTCGACCTCTTCGGTGCGACGGAGCGGCTGCGGGTCCGGGAGCATGACGGCCGACTGCTTGCGCAGCAGGACGCCCGCCTTGCCCATCGAGCCCGGCATCACCGACGCGATCGACCAGCCCTCATGGCCGTTGACCATGTCGGTCAGGTACTCGCCCAGGTTGACGTGCTCCTGCTCGCCGACCGTGGTCCCCGGCACGTTCACCTTCTTGCCGTGGTTGCGGAGGTCGCGCTCGGTCGAGTAGAACTCGTCGAGGACCGCGACCCACTTCGGACCCTGCGCCGTCTGACGGAAGGTGGCGCGCTGGTACAGGTGACGGACGCTGAAGTCCAGGTCGTACTCGTCCCAGTCCACGTCCTTGCCCTCCATCGCCTTGCCGAGCGGACGGCCTTCCTCGTCGGTGGCCGGTGCTCCCTCGCTGGTGGGCGCCGAGTCCGGGTCTTCGGAACCCGACACGGTCTTGCCCTGGCGCTCGACGAAGTTCTTCAGCTTGTCGCGCAGGCCGGCCAGGATCGACGGGTCCACCTCGCGCAGCGGTGCGGGCAGCGTCTCATCGACAGCGACCGCCTCCTCGGCGGGGGCGTCGTTCTCGCCGGGCAGACCTTCGGCGATCGCCTCGGCGCGGGCATCGCCCTCGTCCGGGGACAGGTCCAACTCGGTCTGCTCCAACGGCTGCTCGGGCGTCACGTTCTCGTTCTCACTCATCGTTGCTCTCCTGTGGTTCGATGAAACTGATTAGAAGCGTTCCCTGTCGCCACGACAGGAAGGTCTTGTGGTCACTGTCCACGGGGGTACCGAGGCGCAGCGACACTTGCATCTTCATCCATGCGTCACGTCCGGCGAAGACGTTCAGCACCGAGGGGTTCTCGGCGTCGTCGTCGTTGGTCAGTTCGAGCGCCCAGACCGCATCGGCCGGGAGCTTCTCGATGAGCAGTAGCGCGCTGCCCATCGCTTCGAGTTGCTTGCGGAAGCTACTCATCGTCCACCGCCTTCCCGCCCCAGATGTCGTCACGCCAGTCGGGGAGCGGAGTCCCATTGGACGGGTCGATGAGTTGGTTGAACTCGGGCACGGTCGGCCAGAAGTCGGGCGGCCATGCGTGGGTCATCTCGGTGTAGTCCTTCGTGGTGATGTGGTCCTTGAAGTTGCAGACGCGCGCGGCCAGCATCAGCAGTTCGTTGTTCGTCTTCAGCCACACGTCGTTGCCCTGCGCGGCATACATCGCGAACTCGATCGTCTCCTGTGCCTCAGCCGGCGTCATGTCGGCGATGGCGTTGATGGTCGCATGGTACAGGTCGAACGTCTCGTCCTTCTCCAGCAGCACGGTCGCCGCGATCATGCCCTCACGCCACAGGTCGCAGGCCCAGGTGGTGGCGCCTTCGGTGGACCACGACGGCCGGAGCTTCCACGTCGGGCGCGTGAGCGTCCAGATGCGGTCGGTCCATGCATGCTCCTTGTAGTTGCGGAGGCAGGTGTGGATGTAGCACTGGTCGCCGTTGTAGTCGCTGTTGAACCAGCCGAGCTTCCGCTTGTCGTTCGGGACCACGATGCAGTGGCCGTCGAGGATCGCGTTGACCGGCCCCGGCCGCTGCCAGAGGAGCCCATGACGAGGCGACTTCACCCGCCCGATGAGGGGCTTGGGCTTGTCGAACTCGTTCACGAGACGGGCCGCCTCCGTCAGGGCGCGGGGCAGGAAGATGTCGTCGTCGTCCTGGTAGATCAGGTAGTCGCCACGCACATGCTGGAGCGCGTAGTTCTGCTGCGTGTGCCCGTAGTCGCGCGTCTTGGTCGTCGCCACGTAGCGCACCGGGAGCGTGAGTGCGTGGGCCGCGAACTCGACAAGCTCGGCGGTCGGCTTGTGGTAGCCGTCCCCGACCACGAGCACGTCCTCGACGTGTGCCTTCTGGTAGTAGATCGAGTAGAGCGTCTTCCAAAGGGAGGCGCGTCCGGGCGTTGCGATGAAGATGCCGAGGCTCTTGCTCATACGAACTTCCCGAAGTTCTGGTGGTCGAGGATGCAGATGATGTCGTCGTGCGTCCGGTACCGGCCGACGTGCTTGACGCAGCGGTCGATCCAGTGCCAGTCGGAGAGTAGCTCCTGCCCCGGCGGGAAGTCCTTCCACTTCGGCATGTCGTCCCGACGTGGTACCACGATCTGCTGACTGCTGACCGCACACGCCTCGACCCGCTGGCCGAGCACGCGCCCCGTATGCAGCATCGAGAAGACGTGCACCGCCTCCGGGTCCTCCTGCACGAGCAGCCGGATCAGGTCGAGCGAGGTCGGCGGATACCGGTCATCGTCGCCGATGTACCAGATGTAGTCGCCGGTCGCGTGCTTGGTCGCCTCGTCGTTCGGGGTGCAGCCGTAGTCGCCGACCCGTTCGGGGAGCGTGACCAACTCGACGCCGGTCCTCTCCACGCTCGCGCGTGTGTACGGTGGGGGCACGCCGTCCCAGGCCACGATCATCTGGTCCCCCTCCTGCATCTGGGGCTTGATCTCCCCGATGACACGAGCGAGGGTAGACCGACCGAACGTCGGCACTATGATCGTGATCTTAGGTGACACCGAAGAACTCCTTCACGGCCGCGATCACCGCGTCCTGCTCCTCAGTTGGCATCCCCGGGTAGAGCGGGAGCGACAGGCAGGAGTTTGCGATGCGCTCAGAGATAGGCCACGGCCCCTGTCCGAGCGCGTCCGCTACTGCAAACGGCTGGTGCGGGAGAATGAGCGGGTAGTGGATCAGCGACGGGATACCCTTGTATGACAGGTTCTCCATGAGGGGCTCCCTCGCGTGTGGGCTGTACAGGCGAACCACGAACAGGTGGTCCACCTCGTAGTCGTAGGCCCCGGTGTGCTGGAACTGGATCGGGCAGTACGCGAGTGCCTCACGGTAGCGGAGTGCGAGGCTCCGGCGCTGCGCGTTCATCTTCGCCAACCACGGCAGCTTGACCGTGAGGATCGCCGCCTGCATCTCGTCGAGGCACGAGTTGATCCCCGGGAGCGTGTGCACGTAGCGGTCGGTGCGTCCACCATCACGTAGCAGGCGGGCGCGCTCGTTCACGATCGGGCTGCGGGTGACGATGCTGCCGGCCTCGCCCCAGGCCCCGAGGTTCTTGGTCGGGTAGTGGGAGAAGCAGGCCGCGTCGGACCACCAGCCCGGGCCGCAGCCTTTGAAGGTGGAGCCGTGCGCCTGGGCCGCGTCCTCCACGAGGAGTACGCCGGTGCCGCGCGCGAGTTGGGCGAACCGCTCCATGTCCACCATCTGGCCGTAGAGGTGCACGGGCAGGATGACGCGGGTGCGGTCGGTGATGGCCCGCGCCGTATCGTCGAGGTCCATCAGCATCGTGTTCGGGTCCACGTCCACGTAGACGTTCTTGGCCCCGATCGAGGCGACGGCGAGCGCCGTATACGCGACGTTGTGCGCGGGCGAGATGACTTCGTCGCCGGGCTTTACGCCGAGCGCGAGCAACGCTATGCGAATCGCGTCGGTCCCGTTACCAACCCCGATGCAGTAGGGCATCTGGTTGTACTCGGCCCAGTCGCGCTCGAACCTGCTGACGTGGGGGCCGAGGATGAACTGGCGGTTGCGGATGACGTGCTGGATCGCCTCCTGTATCTCGGGCAGCGAGTCCTCACACGGGTCGAGGTTGAAGTTCACGAGGCGTATCCTTTCCGGGCAGCACGGTCGGCCTCGATGTAGGAGGCGATGTCGCGGCCACCCTTCTCGAAGAGTTCCTTGCGGTCGATCAGACCACGGTGGTAGTAGACGGGCTCCATCTCGCCCATCGCCATCTCGTTGATACAGTCCGCCGCGAACTCGGGGAGCCGCCAGCAGAGTTGGCCGAAGAGGCCGACGATCGACACGCGCGGGATGGTCCACGTCGTGGTGCGAACAATCTCACCCTGGTCGAACTTGTCCGACAGCTTGTGGAACGTGATGCCCTGGTACTTGGAGTTCTCGGCCACGAGGTGGTACAGGATGTCGCAGCCAGCCCACCGAGGGAGCAGCCCCGGGTGGATGTTGTACCCGTTGTCGATCTTCTTGATGAGCCGGTCGTACAGGACCGAGAGCCGGATGTCGTGGGGCGTGTCCTCGTTGACGACGGGCGACTGCATCTGGCCGGGGAACCGTGGGTTGTGGCAAGGGATGTGTCCCACGATCGTGTGCCCCTCACCGTGCAGACGCGCCTCGACCAACTCGGTCAGGTACGCGCTGCCATAGAGTAGAATCTTCACCTGACCTCCAACTTCATGCGCTCGGCCGGCCCGTGCTCGGGCAGCCAGTTCTTGTTGTAGTCGTCGAGTTGTCGGTAGAACTCGCTCGTCACCTTCGGCTGCATGAGGGCACCCGGCCGCTCCGTGTCCGTCGCGCGGAGGAGCGGGATGTGGGTGTACTCGGCGTGGCCCTTGCCCGACTTGAAACGGTTGTTGCCGGCGAGGTAGCGCGCGAAGAGGAACGCGATCTCGCCGATCTCGGGCTTGCACAGGTAGCCCAGTGCCTTGCACCACTCGGCGCTAAAGCACTGGACGTGGATCGTCTGCGCCCGGTCGTGTAGCTCCACCATCCCCTTGCGCCCCTCGAAGTCGTCGAAGGCGTCGAGCAGCCAGCGGTCGAAGCCGACCGAGGCGAGGACCGTGTCGTCCTCGATGCAGAGGTACGCCGAGTAGCCGGGAAAGCGGGTGTAGAGGTCCTGCTGTGCCGGGCAGTAGCCGGCCGTGCCGGCCCAGGTCGAGTTGAAGCCCTCGTCGGTGCCGACCACACGGTGCACGTTGGGGAGCGACTCGAACACCTCGTAGCCGGCGAGGAGCGGATCAGAGAGACCGTTCCGCAAGATCACGTCCGAGAACCCGGGAGTCATACACTTGTAGAACGACTCCAAGAATCGGAGGAACGTCTGCGGGCGCCCCCTCGACGGGACCAGGATCGCGAGCTTGCCGTTGGTCACTATCACCGTGCCTCCTCGCTGATGTGGGCGGCCTTCATCATCCAGTCCCACATGCGCTTCATCAGGCGAGCCTGACGCTCGAACCGCAGGTTGGTGCTGCTCACGCCGGGCGTGTAGTCCACGTAGATCATCGTGATCCCCATCTCGGCGAGTTCGTCGCGCGTCACCCCGATCTGCGCATAGTAGTCCTTCTTCGCCCAGTCGGAACCGACCACGAGCATGACCGGCCCGTCGAGGTACTTCTTGCGACGGATCAGCCAGTCCCTCGTGTTGCCATCATGCAGATGGACGGACGTGACCGTACGCAGTTCGCGCACGAGCGACTCGCGGTCAAGCGCATCCATGACAGGCCGCTGCCCCTTGAACTTCTCGACGAACTCGTCGCTGTTGACGCCCACCACCACCTGATCGGCGACCAGACGGCAGGCGCGGAACAGATTCAGATGCCCGACGTGCAGCAGGTCGAAGGTGCCGATCGTGATCGCGGTCTTCATTTCTTCCCTCGCTTGGTCGGCTTCTCGTCGTAGATGGACGGGAGTGCAGCGATCGCACCGGTGTCCAGGTAGACCGAGAAGGTCACCTTGAGGCCACCCCGTGTGCCGAGGGTGGTGGCGTCCACCTCGGCCACGTCGATCGTGGGATACAGGTCGAACGCCGTCTTGAGCAGCTTGCCGAGGACCTCGTCCTTGAGGAGGCTGGCGTTCTTGCTGATGAGGATGACGCCCCGGTCGTTCACCCAGTACTCGATGCCGTCCTGGATCGTGATGTTCACGCGCCCTCCACCACGGCGAGCACCTCGTCCTCGTTCACGATGAGGCACTCGGTCCACGACTCGTCGCCGGGAAGGGTGACGTTGACGGGGGCGCCGACGTAATCCATGAGGACCACGATGTCGCCGATGGCGATGCCACCCTGCTTGAGCGTCCCGATCGCGAAGACCATCGCGAAGGCGGACGACTTCTGCTGGACGGAGTCGGGGATGATGATGAGTTCGGACTCGGGCTTGGCCTGCTCGATGCGCTTCACGAGCACGCGGGCGCCCTTCGGTTGCAACATGCTACACCTCCAGTGTGAGGGTCTGGTTCTGCGGGTTGAAGACGATGGCGTCGGAAGCGGGGAGGATGGTGTCCGTGTACGGCTCGCACTCGCAGCTACAGTACGCGCTGCGGCACGCGCCTCCGCCTACGTTGACCATGATCTTGGCGTCGAGGGGCACGCCACCGATCTGCTCAAGCAGCCGGCGTAGTGTCATTGATGCGCTCGACCTTCAGGTCTTCGAGGCTCTCGCCGTGCTTGAGGGACATGAGACCCATCTGGTCGAGGAACCCGGCGAGGTTGTACCGGGAGTTCGGGGTGTCGTTCGGGACGTTGCTCTGCGTCTCGTCGAGCAGCAGGGTGATCGTGACTCGGGTCATCGGTTGAACTCCTTCGCTTCTTCCTTCGTGGTAAGTGCGCGCACCTCGCCCACCAGGGCGCCCGCAACACGGGCGGCGGCGGCGAGGGACATGAAGAGGCTGGCTTCGGACTTGAGGGGGGTCCAAATGGCACCGCCCTCTTCGTCGGTCTGGTAGAACTCCTGCCCGAGGATCTTGTCCACGTCATCGTAGCGAAGACGCTGGACCACGAACCAGGGGCCGAGCGTGGTAGGGAAGCTCATCCCTTGTACCCTCCTGCCGTGATCTCGTCGAGCAGCTTCTCCTTCGCGGCACGTTCGGCTCTGGCCGCTACCATCGGTGCGCTCCAGTACGCCTTGAACGCCAGCCACCAGCCGTACGGCACGCGCCACCACCAGCCCACGAGGGGCTCGACAGTGGGCGGTGGGCCGTTGACCGGGATGATGCGGCCCGGGGCGAGCGGCGTCTCCGTCAGCTTTTGTTCGCTGAACCCCAACTCGCACTTGTCGTGGCGCACGAGGTGGCCCTGCGGACACTTCTCGTTCCACCGCGCCTCGGCCGCATCGGCACGACGCCGTGCTACGCGCAGCCGCACCTGCAAGTAGGCCACCCTCAGTTCGAGGCGTGCCAAGCTACGGGCGCTCACGCGCACGGTCGTCTTCTTCGCCTTCTTACGCTTCTTCACGTTTCCTCTTCTCCTTGATGGCGTCATACCGGAACGTCAGAGCGACGTGCCGGTCGATCGACTGTAGCGTGTGCTTGCCGGCGGCGTTGAGAATCTGGAGGACGCGCATCGCCTCATCAAGGCACGCGCCCTCGTCGTCGTAGCCGGGCATGTTCGGATCGGGTGGGAGGATCAGTTGTCCCTCGCCGCCGCCGCGACGATGGCCAAGGCGATCCCGGTGATGATGCCGCCGATGATAAGGAACCACGCTGCGGCCACCGGGTGACCGAGCAGGAACATGCCAGTTGCGATCGCGAACAGTACCATGTTAGACCTCCCCCTTGTGCACTTCGTCATGCTCGGCCGTCGCCTTCAGGATGGTGCCCGAGACGCGGTGAAACACGACGATACCTTCCGGCTGCATGAAGCCCGGCGCTGCCTGGGACCCGACCCGCTTGAGCCACTCCATGATGAAGTTCGGAGCGAAGCGCGGCCGAGGGTTGAAGCGGAGCGCGGCGTCGAGTTGCTCGATGATCTCGTCACCCTCGACCTGATCGCCGACCTCGCGCACGCGCCGGTAGATTTCGTCACGCATGGCCTTGTGCTTCGCAGCCTCGGCGTCGAACACGTCCCAGTTCTGCGGGGCCGTGAGCCACTCGCCCGTGTCGCCATCCTTGTACCCGAAGACGCCAGTCCATGGGCCGACGTACAAGGTCGGGACCACGTAGATGGCTGCTCCCTCGGAGCGTGCGACCTCCAGTGCGGCCTGTCCTTCGGGCCGGCTCCAGCGTGCCGTGTTGAAGAGCGAGAAGCGACGTTCGCTCAGGTTGTAGTGGCGACCGATGCCGACGCCCCACCACTCGCCGAAGTGGAGGCCGGGACCGAGCGCCTTGATGAGCGCCTCGCGGTGCGTCTCGACCCACTGGGCGAAGCCGAAGTTGTCGTTGCCGATCGTGATGATGCGGGTGCGCGACTGGGCGTACACGCGGTAGCTCGTGCTCGCGATCCGGGTACCCGGGATCGAGTCGTCGTACGTGGTGTCCTCGACGATACCGATCGCGGCGTTGGTGCCGTCGATCTTCTCGGTGATGACGATGTCACGGTTGAGGCGCGCGATCTTCGGCCACTCCACGAACGGAGGGAGGGCGGCGATCTGCGCCTCGTACGCGGCCTTCTTGGCCGCCTGCTTGGCCGCCTTCTCGGCAGCGCGGTTCGGATCGCTCATCGGGCGTCTCTGATCTCGGCCTCGTCGGCGGCTTCGGTGAAGAGTTCGGCGAGCCGGCGCATCGAAGAGGGCTGGTACAGATAGAAGCGGAGACGGATCGTGGCGCCGCCGGGGGTGGAGGTGTCGATGTTGAACTCGACCGGCGCGAACTTGGCCGGGCGAATCGTGGCGATGTCGTCGTCGTGGTTGTTCGTGGCTCTGAGGACGACTTCGCCCTGCACACGGTGGATCATGGTGTTCTCCTTCGGCGGGTTGCCCCGCAGTGTGGCGGTCACGTCGTGGTACAGGTCGAGGGTGGTCTTCATGTTGTAGAAGAGGTCGGTCAGGTCCTTGTACTCGGGGTAGACCCCGAGTTCCTTGGCGTCCGCCGCGATCGCTTCGTACAACTCGTTGAGCAACTCCTCGTGCGTCTTGATGTGGGTCACTTCTCGATCACCAGCGCCGAGGGTAGGCAGTGGAAGATGCGGACCAACTCCCACACGCAGAGGCCGACCTTGTCGGTGCCGTCCGAGTAGAAGGCGAACGTGCTGTCCACGTCCGTGCGATGGATCGTGGCCTCCTCCAAGACGTCAGGGATGTGAACGGTGAAGGTCTGGCCCTCTCCGATCATCATCTTGTCGAGGAGCAGGGCGGCCGAGTAGACGAGGTGGATGTTGCGTCCCCACCACCAGACGCCGGGGATGACCTGCTGCCTGATACAGTCGAACTCGATGCGCTTGAACTTCATGGGTTCTCCTTAGAACCGGATGCCGATGGACGACCGGTTGGTCATGTCGCCGTCGCCGTCGTACAGGACGCGCGACTCGATGAAGAGACCACCGGGGAGCGGGAGGCCGACGAAGAAGGACGGCGAGAGGCCGTACTCCTGGCCGAACACGGTGAGGCTGCGGTTGTATGAGCGAAGCGAGGTGACCGTCTTGCCGTTGCGGACGTGCGTGTCGCCGATGTGCAGACCGCTGTCGTGCGGCCGATGCGTCACGGTCGAGTCGCTGCTTCCCTCGGAGGTGGTGAAGTCCTCGTTCGTCAGACGGTCGGCCACGATGCCGACGCCGATGTAGAGTCCGCTGCGGTTGCGGGCGAGAAGGTCGCCGGAGATGGAGAGGCGGGACCGGAGGCCGAGCGTGGCGCCGAGGCGGGAGTGACCCACTTCGAGAGCGGCCGAGCCGGACACCGGGTTGCGGAGTTCGGTCATCGGGTCGATCTGGGCGCCGAGTTGCAGGGAGGCGGCGTGTGCGGCGGTGGTGACGAGCAGCATGACGAGGACGGCGAGGAACTTCTTCATCGTGTGGTTCTCCTTAGTTTGGAGTTACGGCAATCGGCGCATCCGCCCACTGCCATAATGATCCAGTAGTTGCAGTGGCAGTGCGATCGACGCCTGCCAGTGCGACGTTGACGTGATGCCGAGCCGGAGCGTGACGGGTCCGAGGTGCCGTCCAACGATGAGTGATCCGGCGATGCGCTTCTGCTCGACAGGGACTTGCCCCGAGCGGTTGGCCGCGCCGAAGTGCGGGACCGCCTGGAGGACTGCTTCTGTGGTGAGGAAGTCGATGGCGTCACCGCCACCGCTGATGATGTGGACGCGCGAGGTGATCGTCGAGCGGCCGGCGTACGTGCGTTCGTTCTCGCACTCGAAGAGGAGTTGCCAGATGTGCGTGCGTGGGGCCGAGTCATCGGGCGAACTCCACATGGTGAGGGTGTAGTAGTCGGTGCCAACGATCGCACCGAAGTGGGTGCCGTTGAGGGCGAGCGACTGACCGAGCCCGAGGTGGAGGTGCCCGTCGATGCGACCCTCGACCGGCCCCACATGCATGGTGGAGCACAGTGTCGGGTGCAACTCGACGAGCACGCTCCCTGACACGGGCGCGGCCCACAGCAGGAGACTAGCAGCAGCGAGAGTCGAGCATGAGCGCCAGAATGACATTGCCCAACCCCATGATGAAGAGCCACGGGGCCGGGAGCCAGATGCCGACGATGATGCCGAGGATACCAACGCCGAGACTGATCTTTGCCACGCAGATACGCAACTTGTTCCAGTTCATTTGTTACCTCTCTGGTTCGGGTAGAAGGTGGGGGTGAAGCCACTACCGATGAACTTCACTGAGAACGACGAAGGGACCTTGGTCCCGACGACGGGAACGGGTTGCCCCGGACTGAGTCCTGCTGGTCCAGAGGCTCTCTCCGTACAAACCGGACACGGGTCCACGGACGCTTGCGACTCTTCCGTGAGGGACCGGACTTCGTCCCACTCGTGTCCGCAGTTCGGGCAGCGGTAGGTGTAGATGGGCATCGGGTCTCCGTGATGTCGAGGTCTTCGAGGTCCTCGCACTGGTGGATGAGGCTACTGAGTGGCGGCTGCTTGCGGCGGGCCATACGTCGGTCGTCCATTCTCACTGGTCTTACTCACGCGGGAGCGGGCGGACATCGTGTAGAGGCGGTTGTTCACGGCCTTGGTGAAGAGCGACTTGTCGCCGAAGCCTTCCTTCTCGAAGCGCGGCCAGAGCGCATCACGTAGCTCAGGTGAGGTACGCCCAGGTTCTCGGGTGATCTCCTCGAACAGAGCGACTGCGAGCGGGTCCGCGAGGGTCGCCCACGATCCGACCGTCTCGTCCGATACGAGCAGGCGAGCGGTCACGGGATCGTCCACGTTCATGCGGTACGCGAAGTCCTCGGGCTGGATACCCCGGAACTTCTTGTACTGAACGCCGACCAACGACTTGTCCTTGCGCGCCGACGCGAGTTGCACCCACGAGTCGAGGGCGCCGATCTGCGACATGGCACCACGCCAGTCGGAGCCGTCGTTGAACTCGGACTTCTTCGCGTTGTGGTGGAGCAGGATGCAGGCTGCCCCGGTGAACTCGGCGATGTGCCGGATGTTGCGGAAGACCTCCTCCATCTGGGTGTTGTCGTTCTGGTTCGCACGCGAAAGGCGCGAGAGGGTGTCGAACACGATCACGTCCACGCCCTTGCGGCGAGCGAAGTGTGCGTCCTCGGTCCCTTCGCCGGTCAGTTCTTCCTGCCCCCACTCGAACGCACGGCAGGTGCGGATCAGCCGGCGCACCTCGTCGATGTTGTCGAGCATGAAGGAGGACTGGAGCAGGAAGCGGGCAGCCTCGAACTCGATTGCTCCCTCGGACTCGGAGGTCAGCCGCTTCCACTGGCGTGCGTAGTCGTAGACGGAGGAGTCAGAGCCCACGAAGAGGGCGCCGCCCTTGTTGTTGACCACGAACTTGTCGAGAAACTTCGAGCCAGTAGCCACGGCCCGGATGATCTCCAGTGTGAGCCACGTCTTGCCCACGCCCGGGTACGAGGTGATCCCCATCACGCCGGCAGCGGGGAGGAACGACTCGATCAGCATCGGCGGTGCCTTCTCCGCCCACATCGCCGCCGTGTCCACCAAGGGATACGGCTTGACGTTGTTGATGCCGATCAGTAGGGGGTGACTCTGCTTCTTCACGCGACCTTCTCCGTGGTGACGGTGGTGGTGATACCGGGCCGGATGGTGACGAGGCGCGGCGGTGGTTCCTGCTGGTGCGGCTGCCATCCACCGTGGAGGGTGTAGACGTTGTCACTGTCCCGCTCGTAGCGGTCACAGTACCACGTCTCGCTCATCCCCTCCATGCGTACGTGGATGATGTAGCGGTACGAGTAGGTCAACGCGTTCTCCTGTGGTTGGCGAGCCACTTGGCCGCCTCGTAGGCGAGTTGCGAGAGCGCCAGCTTCAGGAGATCGTCGGGCGACCACCCGTAGTTGATGCGCTCGCTCTCCTGTATCTCCAGTCGCTTGATGTCCTCGTCGCGTGTTCTCACGTTTTGAGGTCTCCCGGGAGTGAAACCGCCTTCCACTCGTTCTCGTAGGTCTCGTAGCTCCAGTTCCGTTCCCATATTTGACCCGCTGCGTCGAGGGCGTACAGAGTCTCGTGGTCGCCTTCGTCCGTGCTCATCACGGATACGGCGATCTGAACGATCTTTAGGGGATTCCTCTTCATGTGACGTTGCTCCTCAGTCCATGGTATGCCTGCCACGTCCGGCGCTCCCACGCTGCGCGCAGGAGGTCGAGCATCAGGCGGTTGGCGTCTCGGTCCATCTTGTCGAGGACCATGTGCTTCGCTGGCTCCTTCGAGCCTGGGTCGTAGCCATCACCCGGCTGCGCTGCCAGCGGGTTCCCTCGCTCGTGCGTGAAGAAGCCGGCCATCTCGGGCGACTGCCCAAGCTCGGGCTGCATCTCCCGCATCCACGTCAGCAGGGCGTCGGCGAAGGTGATGATCCTCTGCTCGGCGGCCAGCACTTCGAGCGGGGTGCGGCGGTTGTCGCCGGGCGTCACGGCCCGGTACTGCGCGAACATGTCGAACGGACGCTGCTCGGGTTGATCGAATGGGTCCATGGTGGTGGTCCTCCAGACTCATCATCCCACCCGGCGAGGCGTGGGTCAAGGGAAAAATGGGGGACGGGGAGCGACCCCGCTTCGCCGGCTACCTGCCGGCCCTCGGGCGCCCCCACGCCCGCCGGGAATCGAACCCGGTAGATTGCTAGCCCGTGTACAGCCCCAGTGCGACGGCCGCCCAACGCGAGTGGCTGGCGAAGTGGGGCGAACCCTCGATGTAGCTCGGCTGGATGTACGCCGTCCGAGGGTCAGCGAAGTCGGCGCTGACCTGCGGCTTGAGTGAGGTCTTCGGGAAGGCGGCGGTGCGGATGACCGAGGTCGAGGTCTGCTTGTCGCCACCCTGCCGCCAGTCGTCGGGACCACGGAGGGCGGTCATGATCTCCCAGAGGCAGATCGCGTCGGGTCCCTCGGTGGAGAGGAAGGTGTCGATCTGGTCCAGCATGGTGCGGAGTTCGGGTGTCATCGTTGTAGCCTTTCACTGTAAATGGTGTGGATGTTCAAGAGCCCGGAGATCGGGCTCAGGCGGGCACGCGAGGCCCCTTCCTGCACGTCCTACGGAGGGCACGACGCCGCCGTCGCACGGGTGTGCTCGGGCCGCCCCCCGCTTCTTGCTACTTCTTCTTGTTCTTCCCTCCAGTGTAAGAAATAGAATGACGGCGGATCGAGCGAGAGCGAGGCGTAGCCGCTCGCCATTCTTCTTACTGGAGTAGGTGTTATAGTTCCTAGGTATCAGAAGCCCCTGACCAGGGTCAGGATGGGGGGTCCAAGGATGGCCCAGAGGGTCCACCCGAGGGCGTACACCCCGAGCCCGAGGAGGAAGAGGCCGGCCCGCCAGCTACCACCCATCACAGAACCACACGATCAGGGTGACGGGGATCATGACGATGATGAGCAGGACCACGGCGAGCCCCATCCAGAGGCGGATCAGGCGCTCGGCGACACGGTGGATCAGCAGGCCCTTCTTCATTGGACCCCCTTCAGGTGCAAGTAGAGCCAGACGCAGGTGACGAAGACGAAGGCGGCGCCAGCGACCACGGCCAGGGTGATGGCGAGCCCGAGCTTCAACCAGCCTACCATGCGGCCTTCCTCATGCGGGCTGCTCCCTCGCCGTGTGGGTCGGCGCCGGGTACCCACCGGGGCACGTAGACCTCGGTGCCCGGGGACAGCTTGATGCAGACCTCGGTCGTGTCGGTGGCCGGCTTGCACAGGGTCCAGCCGTCTTCCGGCACCGTGTACTGGGTCCACTCGACGTGGCGGGGGAACGGGACACCGCCGAGCGGGTCGTCACTCCACGCGAAGACGGCGATGCCAGCGAGCAGTGCGAGCGCGAGGAGCAGCGCCCCTGCGAGGGAGCGCCGGATCACGCGAGCACCGGGGTGCCACTAACCGTGCGCTTGCGAATCTTCACGCGGCCCGCCAACGATAGCGGGTGGCGTTTGAGCAGCAGGCGACGGAGGGTAGGCATGATGAGGTTGTTGTACTCGCGGATGCCGGCCTCGCGCAGGGCACGCTTGAAGTTAATGCGGCCCGGGGTGCTAAGGCACACGGCTTCGAGGGTGAGGAAGTCGTTCCAGTGGGTGCGCAGCCAGATGAACGCGAGCGGCCGGTGACTGCGCGACGGCTTCGCCCGGTTGGGCTGCTTCGCGCGCGGACTGAGGTAGCCGGAGAACAGGGGGAACTCGCGCTTGAAGCGGAGCGCGTTGTCGTGCTGGCTGTCGAGCGTGCCCATCTCGGTCTGCACCTCGAAGATGGATACGTGGTGAACGTGCTCCACCCGGATTAGGTGGAGGACGATCTGCTTGAAGCGTTCGTACTGCGGGTCGAAGGTCATCTGCTTCCTCTCTTCTGTGGGTAGTTGATCCAGACCTCGATCACGAGGCTGGCGATGGTGATGCGGAAACCACGGCGCGCGTACATGTACGTCGCACCGCACGGGTTCTGCCACGCGAACTTCATCGCGCAGTGTTGTCGATGTCGAACGAGCGGAACTCGCCACGACGGCGGTACTTCATCTCGGCGTCGGTCAGCTTCCTGACGCGGAAGCAACAGAGCGCCTTGTCCGCCTCCTCCTGCGTGCGGGTGATGTCGTACTCATCGAGTCTGTTGTAGCCGAGCCGGCCATCCGCCACCGAATAGAGCACGAGGTACTTGGGGCACCCCTTGCCGGCCAGTTCACCGGCCTGAAGCAGACGCTCCACGGTACGACCGCGCGCCATGAAGTCGTCAAGGATGACGAAGCGTTCGGTCAGGTGACCCTCCATCCAGGCGCCGTGGCTGTACTCGTTCTTGCGCAGCACCACGAGGTTCTTGCCGTGGCGCCAGCAGAAGATGGCCCCGGGCACGATGCCACTGATGCCCTGCACGAGCACGGAGTCGAACTCGTCGAGCTTGTCGCGCAGCGCCATCTCCACGTTGTCCATCACGGCGTCCAGCTTGCCGACGTTGAGGTGCGGGAGGTAGCCGGAGTCCTGCCCGGCGTACACCTTCACCTTGTGGTTAGAACGAGAGGTCATCGTCCTCCTCCTCGTCGTCCTCGAAGTCCACCTCGTAGGTGGGCTCCTCGGTGTCGTCCTCAGCGAAGTCGAGTCCGTCACCGAAGCCCTGGTCGTAGGCTATGCCCAGTTGCTCGGCGACCACGATACGCATGTCGCTGACGAGCATGTCGAACGTGATGTCACCGTGGTCGAAGGCGCGGGTCCTCTCCGTGAGGAACTCCACCACCTTGTCGGTACGCTTCTCGTGATCGGTCACTTCGTCCCCCTCGCTGCGCGGGCCTTGACGAGTTGCTGCGCCAGTGCGGCCTTGCGCTCCGGTGTGAGCGGCTTCATCTTGCGCTTCGCCTTTGGTGCCTTCGAGCCCTTCGAGGGAGCAACCACATCGCCCTCGTCGTTGACCTCGATGGCCCGCTCGTTCGTGCAGGTGCGCGCGGTGTGCCCCTTCTGCTTGCAGTTCGAGCAGGTGCGCTGCTTGCCACCGGCCGCGATGTACTCAAGCTGCGGGTCCACCTTGGCCTGCCCGAAGGTCATCTTCGTGACGCTCGCCTTGCCACCCTCACGCTCGTCGGCCGCAGCCGGCAGCAGCTTGTCGGCCTCGTTGACGAGGAGGGCGGTGGCCTCGTTGATCTCGTGGATGGTGGCGGCGAGAGCCTTGCGGTGGTCGTTCAGCATCTCGGCCAGCTTCATGAGTTCGCTGCGCCGTTCGAGTGCGCTCATAGCGTCTCCTTGATGGACTTCATGGTGGCGATGTTGCGCGCCCGGCGTTCGAGCATGATCTCACGCTCGATCTCCTTGCGCCTGTTCAGGTACTTCGTGTTCTCAGTGGTGGTCACCTTCCGGGTCTTGGCCTTGCCCGGGTAGGCGCCGATCGGTTCTCCCTCGGTGAAGGGCTTCAGCTTGCCCAGGTGGCGTAGTTCTTCGGTTTCGCGGATGATACCATGAACCTCGGCGTCGAGCAAGGGGCTGAGGTAGTTGTCGGTCGCGTCGTCGGTCGGGTTCAGCTTGTCACCACTGAACGTCTGGTGCTGAACGCCAAGAGTGTCGTCCGATGCGTGCATGAGCGCGAAGCCGTCGGTCAGGCGCTTGACGTAGTCCTTGTTCTCGGTCACGAGATTCTCCCGCTGTCCGGGTCGCTCATGTGGATGACCTCGATGTCGGAGGTGTTGAGGATGGTGACGACTGTGTTGCTCGGGACCTCGATCATCGGGAACGTCTTCGTTGCGTTGGCGTCCTCGATCAGATCGACAGCGTCCTTCGAGTTCAGCGCCACCTCGTACAGCTTCTTGTTGGGATCGCCCTCCTTGTAGCCGAAGACGCGCACCCACTCGTGCTTGCGTCCGACGAGGTTCTGCACTCCGACCACCTGAAGCGTGGTCATGGGCTTGGGGCGGAAGAGTTCCATCATGCGCCCGCTCTCCTCGCTGCCCGCTTCGCTGCACCACGCCCACGAGGGTCGATGGTACCACGAACAGGCGTGCGTTTCAACGCCTCAGATTCGACGCGCGGGTCCTTCCCATGCTTGCCCACGTACCACCAGATGAGGCGCATCGCTGCGCGTGACGGCGGCACGATGGCGAACAACTCCTGCCTGCCTTCACGGCCGGCGAAGTTGTAGGTCCAGAAGCCGACGCCTCGACCCACGCGATACGTCTCGGCGCTGCGAGGGACGGCCACCTCACGACCTGCGAGGGGACCGCCCACCAGCTTGACGTTCTTAGTCAGAACCTTCTTGGTCATGCGGAGTCTCCGATGTGGTGATGATGAGTTGCTTGGGGACACGGCCGAAGAGGTAGACGAGTGCCTCTTCACAGATGGTGGCTACGACGGACCACGGGTGGTGTCGCTTGGCGTAGAAGCAGATGTGGTCCTCCTCGTCGAACCCGGGCCATGTGCGCTTGGCCACGAGGTCCATCGTGGTCCCGTAGTGGACGGGGCTCTCTTCGGTGCTGACGCGGATGAACGGGCGGGTGTTGTCGCGCGTGAGTTCCCTTATCAGGTCTTCGAGCAGCGGGCTCACGTCCCACCGCTTACCCTCCATGGTGGTGAAGTAGTAGCTATCCCACCGGAGGTACACGACGTTCGTGCGCTTGGTCATGCACCCACCCCCAGTGCGAGGAGGCGTGCGACGGCAGAGAAAAGCGACTGCTGGAGCGCGAAGGCGCGAGGCGTGCTCGCCGGGTACATGTTGCGGTGCGCGTTCTCGGTGATCTCGATGAAGTCCTGCTCGAACGTGTCGGCCATCGCTTGCAGGATCATGGGGCTTCCGAAGCGGTGGATCAGGTCCGCAACCTCGGTCTTGCAGAGGTCGGACACCTCGACACGCAACGGGATGTGCTGCGCGTTCTCGTAGCTCACTTCTTCCCTCCGGTGGTCGCAGTGGCCTTCTTCGGGGCCTTCTGCTGGTGGTTGGTGCTCCCGCCCTTCGTGGTCGGGCCGGCGGCCTTGCCCTGCTTGATGACCGCAGGGGTGACCGTCTCGATGTACTTCACCTCGTACTCGTTGGTGCTCGGGTTCAGCACCACCTTGCGCTCGGTGGTCCGCCGCTCGGGCTTGATGACCACCCGTTCGACGGGCTGCTTGACGAAGCCGCGAACCTTGCGTCGGCTCATGTTAGTCCTCCTTGTTGTCGAGAAGGGGGCTCTCGCCCCGGTAGAGGTCTTCGAGTCGCCCGACGTACTGATCGACAGCACGCTGCGCAACACGTTCGAGGGGCTGCGCCATGGTGCCGGCCCAGTCCTGCATCTTGAGGAAGTCGTTGGGGAGGTTGACGGTGATGGTGATGACGCGGGTCTTCATGCGAATCTCCTGACGCTCGGGTCGAGGTTGAGGATGACGCGGTACACGGGTGCGTACCGGGTGAACAGGTAGCGGCCGGCCTCGTTGACGCTCTTGAAGTGGAGGTGCTTGAACACGTCCTCGTCCTCGCTGATACCACGCGCGAGCACGTCGGTGTCGGTGCCGACCAGCATGACGGTGAGCACGGGCTTCTTGTTCACGCTGCCTCCTGCTGGACCTGCGCGGTGATATACTCGATGGCCTTCTGCGCGTGGTACTGGACGTACCGGTCGGTGCGGGTGCCGGGGGTGACTTGCCCGTAGCCACTCCGGTGGCCTACGGCATCGACACGAGTCTTGCCGGTCAAGGTGTACGCCACGAGGTCACAGATGGCCTCCTCGGCGCGGACGCAGGTGCGGTTGAGGTACTTCTGGAACAGATAGGCGAAGATGGTCTTGTTCATCTCGCGATAGTAGAACTGCATCGCGCGACGGTTCAGACGGTTCGCTGCACCTGTTGCGTGCCCCACCTCGTGTCCCACGGACCACAGGGCGTAAGGTGACGCGGGGTTGACGTGGATCGTGTCGGTGTCACACCGCCACCAGCCGCGCTCACCACCGGGCAGCTTGTGCACCGCCACCTTGAGCACCACGGCAGCGTCGAGGGGATCGTGGATGTCCTTCACGATTCGTCCTCCTTGTCAAGCTGGAGGAAGTCGTAGCGCCCGAAGGGTCCCTGATACGCCGGCCCGAAGGCGGAGGTGGGCAGCAGCATGTTGTGCTCACGCACGGCACGCGCTGCATCCTCCTGAGACTGGAACGACAGGATCGGGACGATGTCACCCGTGAGGGGCGACGTTGCCACGTCCCATGGCGTGATGCGGGTCCATGCCCGCTCGGTGATATGCATCTTGTGCCTCCCGTGTAGTGGGTCATCATCAGGCACCGCTTGACGGTGCGACGTGTGGGCCGTGGGTGACTACGGGCGCTCAGTGCAGACTATCCCGTTTGTAGCGCATCCGCGACTTGTCCCACACGTTTCGACCTTAGTACTTCCGCCGGAGGTCCCGGGTGATGATCGCGACGAAGCCCAAGAACGCGAGGGCTGCCACGATGATGACAATCTGAAGCGGGTTCAGGTTCACAGGTTCTCCTTCTGCTCGTCGGCGAGCCACGCATCCATGTCCTCGGCCTCGTCGGTCAGTACAGCCTCGGGGTCCTCGTACGGCTCCACGAGAATAGCACCACAGTCGCCGCAGGTCAAGCCGTCCTCCTGCCAGCACTCGTCGCTGTCCAGTTCGTACTGGATCAGGGGGCGAAGGCCCTTGGCCTCCTCGCACTCACGCCGCTCTGCCTCGGCCTGCTTGCGCAGTTCGCGCTCGCGGTGCCACGAGGGGGCCTCGTCGCCCGGCTCCTCATCCACGAGTTCGTCGTAGCGGTCCTCCTCGTTGAAGTTGATGCGGTGTTCGGCGCAGTCGGTGCAGATGACATCGCCGTCCGTCAGGTATGCAGCGACCTGACACTGCCCAGTGGTCAGCATGTTGGTGCCTCCTGCGTGAAGTAGCCGGCCGCCTGAAGAAAGCGCCTCCGTTCGAAGCGGGGATTGTCCGCCTCCAGTGCGTTACAGACGACCATGAGGTCGTGTACCCACTGCGCGCGAATCCTCGCGAAGGCGTAGCCGGCGGGACCAACGCGGGTGGGCTTCGTCGTGCTCAGAGCACGGGCGAGTACAACGTAGTCCTTGCGTGTCATGGTCACGCGACCCGAAGGCCGCCCTCCCTCATGCCGGTGACGAGGTCGTATGCGTAGCGTGGCTCGCACACGAGAGCGCCACCGAAGTAGTTGGGCTCGTTGACATTCTCCTCCACCCAGTTGCGGGCGGCGTCGGTCAGGAGCCGGAACAGGCACAGCGAACCGTGCGACTCATAGCGCACGTCATGCATCTGGACCTCCTCAGCTTGGGACTCATCAGGCGCGGCTTGACCGCGCTACGCCCGCCTGCCGGCTACTACTCACGGCGCCTAGCCGCTTTCGCTCCGTCAGGCCGGTACATCGGCCGATGCACCGTTGGGCGTTTCGTCCTGCTAGATCAGCGGGGCCTTCGGGTGCGCACGGAACCACGCGAGGCGGTTGGCGACCTTCTTGGCGAGCCACGCACGGCCGCGCTTCGTCTTGCCGGCGAAGAAACGGTTCTCGGCGCGCAGCACCTTCTGGAACTTGCTCGGCTTGTGCATCGTGTCCTCCTCGGTTTCGCCCTTGCGGGCTCTTCAGGCGTGCTAGTGCAGCACGCGACCGGGCCACCCTTTGGGGTGGCGGTGCAGGCCGAATCGACTCCGGCCGCGCTTCACCAGCGCACCGCTCGATTCTGCCACCTGCTATTCGTGCGCCCCGGGCTTCGGGTTCCGGCCGTGTTTACTTGAGCCTCGCACTCTGTCAGGTCCAGCCGGCCGCTACGGTCATGGGCGCCTACCTCAGCGTTGGGTTCAGCGCGACACCTCATCGGCGTTCTGGACTCGCAGGTGGCTCCCGCCACCCGCTGCCTGCTGTCGAAGGCCCGCTCTGCCGTCCCACGGGGACCTTGCGGGTCCCTTCGGGCTCTTGGCGCTACCCTCGGGTCGCCGGCCGCTGCCGACGACAGCGATACGGTAGTGCACTCTCCGTGCCAGCCGCTAACTCGTTGTGCTGCAACAGAGCGACCAGCCGAGGGAGCGCCAAACTGGGCGAAATGCCCTCGCAGGTGGGGCAAACCGCACGGTTGCGCCGCCGTGCCGCCTGTCAAGGTACCTTGACACCTGCGCGCACTTCGGCCCGGTTCAAGGGGTTACGTGTGCCCGCGCGGCGCCTCTTGACAAAGGATTGACACGCTTTGGCACGGTTCTTGGCGCGGGATGTGGTATGATGAGTCTGGAGGGGCGCCCTCGCGGGGTGGAAACCGCCCGGAGGTGGCCCACCGATGCGCGCCTGGGCGTCGTGCGAGGTGCACGTTGGCATGAGACGTGCGGGCGCTAGCAAGGTGCGTGCCAGCAGGGCGCGAGCAGGGCAGGCCCACCCGGTACGACCCCAAACGCGGGTCGAAAAGGGGGGCGAAGGGGCCGGGATACCAGAAAGCGGGGGGCTATGCGAAACGATGCTGAGGATGGCGCCCCTGGCGCACACCTCTCGATGCAGGGCGCGAAGCTCCGGCAGGCCAAGGAGTTCATCCTCGACCACCAGACGTGGAGCAAGGCGCGTATCTGCCTCGCTACGGGCTTGTCCGACAACACGGTAGCTCGCGCTCGCCGCGAACTGATCGCCGAGGGCAAGCTCGCCGCCGCCCGGAACGCCCCACCGCCCGAGCACGTTGCCGCCGCAGAAGCCGGCGAGGTGGACCCGGAGCCCGAGAAGCCCGCCGCTGCCCCCAAAGCCAGCCGAGGGGGCACCGTCCTCGACCACGAGGCGATGCTCGCCCTGGCGAACATGGTCGATGGCGTCGTGGACTCTGGCGACGACGAACTCGTCCAGAGGATGCTCATCAAGCAGTGCATCGTCTTCGCGCTCCGCACAGACCTCCACCCGGACACGCGCATGAGCGCGTCCCAGATGTGGAACAAGCTGCGCGACATGGCGAAGAAGAAGGACCTCGGCCCAGGAAAGCCGAAGACCCAAGCCGACGCGATCGCGCGCCTCAAGGACATGGACACGGCCGTCGGCCTCGATCTCGCGCTCGCCGCCATGATCGAGTCGTTCGGCTTCACCGTCCTCGCCAACGCGCTGATCGCCCTCACGAGGCCGACCGATGGCGAAAGCACGCAAGCCGTGGAGCAAGGTGAGCCTGCACCGGCACCTGCTGAACCTGCTGGACCGCCCGCTGGTGACGATCAAGCGGGTCCCCAAACGTAACGACACCGCCGGCTCGTGCGACTTCGACGACTTCTACCCTCCGAGGTGGATCAAGATCGAGGTGGACGCGAACGCTGGCGATCCGTGGCTCACCGTTCTCCATGAACTGATCCACGTCGTCTTCTCCGAACTGATCTGGGGCAAGTTCGATCCCACGCTCGAAGAGGTCATGATCCTCGCGTTCGAGCACTATATGCAGGACTTCATCAAGAAGAGTCCGCAGCGCCTCGCGAAGTGGACGAAGATCATCGACCGGAAGATAGCCGAGTCCGAAGCACTACTGCCCGACCGACCCCTCGCGGAACTGGCCGAGCGCCCGCCTGAGAAATGAGGCTCGCTCATGCAGACCGAAGGAACACTCCACATCGTAGCCGAGCACCGCACCGGCCATGTGCAGTCCACCGACTGCTGGTGCGAGCCATCACGCATCTACCTTGCGGTTGTGCGCGGCATGCCCGGCGTCACACTGGTTGTAGAGCACAACGACGAGCAGCGTGACAACCACCTGCTCATCCTCAGCCGCCGCGAACGCGACCGACTGAACCCCACCACGGACTATCGCGCCGACGACAACTGGATCACGCGGGCACTCACGCCCCCGCCCCTGCTGCCGCCGCACGATCCGAATCCAAGGAGCTTCTGATGCTGACGAGCACATGCCGTAACTGCGGCGGCCCGAAGAACCCGGCCGAGTACGCGAACAACGTCTGCGGAACCTGCCAGACCCTCAACAACGAGGCGCAGCAGCACTTCGCGGCCGAGAATCCCGCCGCCACCGCCGACCAACTCCTCTACGTGGGCCGCATGGCGATGCAGCAGCGCGCGATCCACCCGGGCTCGAACTACACCGATCCCCGGACCTTTGGCGCCAGCCGAGGGATGATCCCCCGGCCGGGCGAGTCCCGGTGAGAACGTACCGCAGTGACTTCGGGGAAATCCCGATCCACGAGAACGTCCCCGACGAACTCGTTCCGGTGTACCCGAACAAGGAACTCGAAGCCCTGATGGAGAAGGCGTACAGTGCTGGTGCCAACTTCGGCGGCCGGCGCGCCTACCTCGAAGTGCACATCGAATACAACGACGCCGGTGAGCCCTGTGGCTCGGACTACTGCCTCCACATCCCCTTCTCGGGAGCGATGCTCTTCTCCGTGAAGCGCACCTCCGAGATTCCTCCCGGCCACCTGACCGGCAAGACCGTCTGAAAGGAAGTCCCGTGGACCCATTCGCCCCCGTTCCCGAAGTACGCAAGGCCAACCGCCGCGACATCGTCATCGACGAGTTCGGCGAAGAGTGGATGATGATCGACGGCGTCGAGACCAAGCTCCCCTCGATCAAGAAGGCCATCGCGCAGATGAAGCTCTGCGATGAGACGCGCGTGAAGATTCGCGCGGACCTCGACGCTGCCGGCCTCCGCGACAACGTCGTCGAGACCGAGATCACCCTCGAAGATGGCACCACGACCACGGTCAGCATGCACAAGCCCGGCGATGTCGTCATGCAGTTCGACGCGACCCGCCCACCCTCCGCGCGCAGCACGGTCAACGTGCCGCCGCCCCCTCCCCTGCCGACGCCCATCACTTGGCGCTCGCGGGTGAAAGGAATCGTCTCATGGCTGAAAAAGGCTCTCTGATCCCGGACGACGCGCAGAAGCTCCTCGAACAGCAGGATGCCGAGCGCGCCAAGGCCCGTGCCAAGCTGCCCGTTGGCACGAAAGCCTCCGAGCAGTTCCGCTCCAACTTCATCGCCAACCACGCCGACCAGCTTCGTCTGATGCAGCGGGGCGCGATCGTGATCTCCACCGTGGCCGACGAGAAGCGCAAGCGCGGCATCCCCGTCACCGACTGGCTCGACGAGGAACGCCCCTACACCGTGGAAATCCCGGACGGCAAGCCGCCCGAGACCCTGGTCCAGGCCCGCCGCGTCATCTGGTGGGCGAAGGTCAAGCGCGCGTTCCGCACCTTCATCCGGCGCGGCCCGCACTTCATCACCATCAACGAGGGCGGCCGTGGCGTCACCTTCTCCTCCGTCCGCCCGGGCATGCCCTTCCGCCTCTACGTGGCCGGTTGGGTCCTCATGCTGAACATGGGCAAGTGGTCCTTCAGGCGGTACGGGCGATGAGCAAGCAGTTCGACGGTCTCCACAAGTTCATCACGACGAACCCCACTGATCCCGAGGCGTGCGCCAAACCGCTCACGAGGGAAGACTTCGACGCGGCGCTCGCTCACGTTTACCGTGACGGTGGTTCTCCCGACATCGTCTACTACAACGAGGACAGCATCGACCGCCTCTGGAACATCGGGTCGCTCACCCTGAAGGAGTACGCATGGCTCAAGCTACGGTTCAGACTTCAGTGGCTTGGGACCTGGATGCGGAACGCGATCTCTGGCGTTCGATCTGCGCTCCGAACTCTTGGTTCGAGGGCGACAAGGTAGGGACGCACCCCTACTCCCTCTGGTACTTCATGACGAAGGCGTGGGGCGCAGAAGCATACCTGCGCTCCAACCCTTCGGAGCCGCGCTGGCTCTACAAGCCGATCCACGTCCCCTACTCGCAGTGGCTCCAGGGCCACCTGCTCGCGTGGAAGAAGCGCGCACTCACCGGCCGCCCTGGCCGGACGCACATCGCCTCGATCCTCCCCCGAGGCTACGGCAAGACCGTCTCAGCGACGAAGTGCGGGACCCTCTGGTCCGGCCTCGACGACCCGAACATGACGGTCCTCATCCAGTCCAGCACCGAAGACTTCTCCGTTGACATCCTCAAGTCCCAGAAGGCCGTGCTGTCGGGTGAAGACTCCGACTCGTGGTTCTGCTGGCTCTACGGCGACTGGTCCTCCTCCGCCAAGGACTGGACCAAGCAGTACGTCAACCACGGCTACCGCAACTCGCGCAACATCTCTGAGCCCTCGCTGGATACGTCATCCTCCTCGATCGGCGCGACCGGCTACCATCCCCGCCAGTGCTGGTGGGACGACCCGCTCCAGAAGACCAAGCTGAAGAAGGACAAGGTCGCGTACCTGCGCGGCCAGAAGGAAGCGGTCAACGCCTCCTACAACTCCCTGCACACGAACGGCCTGATGTCGCTCGTCGCGACCCGCTACCTCGACAACGACGTGGTCGGCGAGCACTTCCGCGAGGAAGGCGTGGCGTCGTGGTCCGGGATGCCCTGCCCCCACATGGCGATCTTCGACCAAGTGGAGTTCGGCAAGGGCCTCTGGCACGTCTTCTTCTACCAGACCGAGGACGAGAAGACCGGCGAGCCCACGCACCCCCTGTTGTGGGACCGGGACATGATCGCGCAGGCGAAAGCCCGCGATGCCGAAGACTTCGCCTGCCAGCAGCAGAACAACCCTGGCTCGGGCGAGAAGGCTCCCCTCGTCGAGTCGCAGATTCCCTGGCTGTACATGGACTACCAGGACTTCATGTGGGAGGTCCGGCCACAGTGGGCCACTGTCCACATCGACACCGCGTTCAAGAACATTGACAACGCGGGCGACGGCGACGACTCCGCCATCGTGGTCTGGATCAAGGGCGACCAGGACAACGGCATCCTCTACCTCGACACCCTCCTGATGCGCGCCTCGAACGAGTGGCGCGAGGAGGACTTCAACAAGGAACTGGTCAAGGTCTGCCTGAACCTGCGCTCGCGCGGGATCATGCTGAAGTGCATCACGGACGAGAAGGAGCCCGGCGGCAAGGAGGGCACCTACAAGAACCGCATCCTCGGCATCCTCCGCACCGCCGGCATCACGCTCGGCGAGGACCAGTTCATCCAGTTCAACCGCACCACCGAGAAGAAGGCGCGCATCCGTACGGCCGCCGGCCACTGGGCCGAGGGCCACGTCCGCATCCTCCTCAACCGTGGTCCGTGCGATTGCCCGCCGCCCGAGTACGACCGCGTCAAGAACCAGTTCATCCCCCGTCAGTGCCCGCACTTCCTCATCCCGCCCATCGTCAGCAAGATGATCGACCAGATCGTCCGCCTCGACGTTGTTGGCCATGATGACCTCGCGGACGCGATGACGGACGGCTTCACGAAACAGGCAGGCTGGACACCTCCGTCCGTCCGCCCAGGCGCCCCATCCGACGAGGGAGCAATACCCCGCCGTCCGTGGGACAACGATCTCAAGAACGTCGGCAAGCCGATGAACGACCAGGAACTCACCCAGTTCCTCATGGACCGCGACGAACTCGCGGGCCTGGGGCTGATGACTCCCGGTCACGGTTGGGACGACGAGTTCCTACCCCCACGGGACCCCGTGTAAGAGGTAACAATGGCCTTCTACAGACCCAGTGCAGACTCAGCCGCCAACCAGGGCGGGGTCGCCGAGTTCGATACGCAGCACGGCGTCACCGACATGTTCGACGCGCTCAACGATTACGACGACACCAAGTACCTCGAATGGACGACGGGCTCGTCGCAGCGGGCGGCCTGCAACACGGACGTGAACATTCCGGCGGCGCTCGCGGTCCTTCCCCTGTACATCAATGTCCGGCTCGCGCGCACCTCTGCGGGCACGCAGGACCCTGGTGCCGCGCTCTACGTCTTCATCGCTTCTGATGACGGCAAGTACTCGCAGAGCGAGTTCAGTTCGGCAACCGGAATCGCCCTCACCGCGATCCCCGCTGACGGCGTGTTCCGCGATTACAGCTTCCACCCGGAGGAGGCCCTCCACAGCCCCGGCAGCGTTTCCGAGGAAGGGCTCACCATCCAGTACGGCCCGGCGGTCGGCCAGACCAAGGGCTTCCTGATCTCCCACCTGAGTCTCGGCACAGCCACCGAAGCTGCCGCCAAGACGATCACCGCCTCCTCGGACGCCCACTCTGCATGGGACCACGAGGGTGATAACACGGTCACGGTCGGCGACTCCCTCGTGCTGAACGCCTCCGTGGACTCGGGCTACCTGATCGCCGACGTGCTGGTGGACGGCGTATCGGTCGGCGATGCTGCCGGCCAAGCCACCTACCAGAAGACCTTCTCGAACGTCACCGCCGATCACACGATCTCGGTCACGTCCGCCGCGATCATCGTTGCCACCTCCGTCGTCACCGCGACCCAGGCGGCCGGCTCAGGCGGCACTGTCACCGCGAGCGTAGCGAACGCCGTGCAGGGCCAGACCGTCCGCTACACGATCCGCCCCGGCCACGGCCAGCGCACCTCGCGCTTCGAGGTCGGCGGCGTCAACCAGCGCACCGTCGCGGACCCCATCGTAGGTGGTGGCGTCGTCTACGGCGTGGCGATGGACGCGGGCACCCCGATCGAGTACGACTACGTGCTCCCTCCGAGCCCCGCTCTCCTCGCCGTCTTCGACCGCATCGTCGGGTCGAACACGAGCTACTCCTACGACTCGCAGATCGCCTCCGGCATGGGCCGTGAGGACCTCGCGAAGCGAGCCGAGAAGCTGCGGCCTCGCGACTACAACGAGTACATCTAACGATGGCGCGTGGGCCTGAACCCACTAGCTAGGGTCGGGGCCGGTTCGCTACCGGTGGGGCCGTTGCGGGTTCCCTCACGCATCTTCACCTTTCAGAAAGGCGGCCATATGGCCCCGCGCATCATCTTCTTCGACCTGGAGACTCGTCTCTGGGCCAAGGACCTGCGACCGGACGACGAAGAGGCTGGTTGGGAGGACCTCCGCAGCGGTAAGGGGGGCGCCTCCGCGATCGCCCTCTACGACACCCGGGACATGTGGCTCTACCTGTACGACGACCACACGATCGAGAACGCCGCCCGGCACCTCGAAGCCGCTGACATCGTCGTCGGCTACAACTCGGAACGATTCGACCTCCCCTGCATCGAGGGCCTGACTCACCGCCGGCTCCGCATCCGCAGGCACATCGACATCTACCGACTACTCGTCCAAGAGTACGCCCGCCGAGGGATCACCGGCCAGAAGGGTGACTTCACCCTCGACACGATCTCCAAGAAGAACCTCGGGCGCGGCAAGATCGACCACGGCGACAACGCCAAGGAGCTTGCCCGCAAGGGACACTGGGGTCGGCTCATGAACTACTGCGCGGACGATGTTCACCTCACGCACGATCTGTACAACAAGCTGATCGCCGATGGCGGTCTAATCGGTTTGCGGGGGCAGTTCATCTCGCTCCCGATCGAGGGTCTCTCATGATCTCCATGGTAATCGAGCGTGCTGCCGCTGGCTACGCATACCGCGAGCAGATGTGCAACATGGTCGTCGAGTGTGCGGCCTACTCCGAACGCCAGTTCTCTGGTATCCGGCAGAAGTGGCCCCGTCTCTATGACCTGTGGCGCGGCACCTGGAACGGGCGCTTCCACCCGCACAAGAACAACGTCCACATCCCCCTGATCTTCTCCGCCTGTTGGGCGGACGCGGCCCGCAAGGCAGCCTCCTCGCTCTCGACCTACCCGATCCTCAACTTCATGGGCTACGGTCCCGAGGACGCGGCGATCGCGCGCAAGCAGGAAGCCCTCAACGCGGCCCAGTGGAAGGACGACAACGCCTTCTCGAAGCAGGTGGACGCCCTCCTCATGGCCGACCTCTACGGCGTGGCCGTGATGCAGGTGGGCTGGAAGCGCGTCGAGAAGATGCGCATCCTCGAACAGATCGACAGGATGCCCATCTCCGGCGAGATGGTCCGCTACCTGAAGAAGGCCAACGTGGTCTCCTTCGACGGTCCCGAGACGATCCTACTCGACCTTCTCGACTTCCTGCCGCAGCCCTGCGTGGCTCGCCTCCGCGACATGAAGTGGGTCGTGCGCCGGTACTTCCTCGACCTCGACGATCTCCGCTACCTCGTCTCGATCGGCTCCTTCGACAAGGCCGAACTCGCCCGCCTCGAACGGGACGGCTCGGTCGGCGCCACGACCGGCGAACTCATGATGAGCGTCCGTCGCTTCCAGGCCCGCACCGGGATGGACGACGAGACCGCGCGCTTCATGAACAAGTACTCGCGGCCCATCGAGATGCTGGAGTTCTGGGGTGATGTTCCCTCGGAGCTTTCGCCCGATGGCGTGCTCCAGCGCGTCGTCACCGTCGCGAACCGCCGCTACCTGATGCGGAACAAGCCGAACCCGTACAACCACGGGATGCTCCCCTTCGTCGCCTTCTCGCCAACCCCGGACCCGCACTACTTCTACGCTCCCGGCAAGGCCGAAGTCGTCGAGAAGCTCCAGATCGTCGGCAACCGGTACATCAACCAGTCGCTCGATGCGGCTGACCTGATGATCGACCCGATGTGGTTCTACGACCGTGGAAGCGGTCTCGTGTCGCGCAACTTCTACGCGCGCCCGGGCCGACTCGTCGGTGTGAACGGGAACCCCAACAACGTGATCGCGCCGATGCAGCCGATCATGGCCGGCCTCACGATCGCCGACAACAAGATCGCGCAGATTCGAGACTTCCTCCAGATGGGCACCGGCATCGTGGACGACGCCGTGCAGGGCCTCGGTGGCGACAGCCGCCAGACGGCCCGCGAGTTCATCGGCCGCCGCGAGGCAGCCGGGACGCGCCTGATGCTGGAGTCCCGCCTCTACGAGGAGAACTTCCTCGAAGCGATCGGCAACATGTTCTCGGCCCTGTCGAAGCAGTTCCTCACGCCGCCTGTCGAGGTGATGATCCTCGGCGACGGTGCGACGATCGACCCGGTCACGAACCAGCCGATCCCCTCCTCGCGCGAAATCCTCAGCGCGGCCGACATGCACCCGAGTTACGTGGCCCGGGCGCTCGGTGCCTCGATGGGCCTCAGCAAGCAGATGCAGCAGCAGAACCTTCTGTCGCTGCTCCAGGCCCTCTCGTCGCCCCTCGGGCAGTCGCTCATGGGCCAGATCAACGCGGTGAACTTCTTCCGTGGCATGTTCCGCGTGTTCGAGGTCCCCAACATCAACGAAATCTTCACGACCAACCCGATGCTCCAGCAGTTCATGCAGTCGCCGGAGCTTCAGCAGATGATGCAGGGCCGAGGGCTGGCCGGCATCCCGACCTCTGGTCAGATCGTCAACGGCGGTGCCAGCGTCCTGTCGGGCCTTCCGGGCTCGCAGGGCAGCGCCCAGTCACTCATGGCTCCGCCCGACCTCCAGAGCCGCCTCGCGGCAGCGTAAGAAAGGCGGTACCCCATGGACCCAACTGTTGCGTCGAGCTTCAGTAAGTTCTTCGACATCAGGAAGCTGGACGAGCAGCAACTCGGCAACATCGAGTTCGTGCTCAACTCGCCAGCGTACGGGGACCAGTTCAGGCCGTACATGATGGGCATCCTGGCCCAGTTGAACCGGCTGTGGCTCGACCGTTCGCAAGCGCGGAAGGACGAGTTCCCGGACGAGTTCCTCGCGGGTGGGATCGTCTTCGGCGAAGGGCTGATGAAGTTCTTCGACCAGATCATATCCGAGACGCGGATGGAGCGGATGCATGGCGCCATGGAGAACATGACCAGCGACATGCTCTACGAGATTCGCCGTCAGCGCGGTGACATGAAGCCCGTCGTGGGCCTCGATCAGCGCGCCGAACCCGCAGCTTATGACCCTGCGGAGGACTTCTGATGAGCGTCACCAAACGTCCCAACCCGGCTGTCGCCCTCGCCGAACGTGCTGCCGCTTCCACCGAAGCGATGGCCGGCATGGCGGGCACCTCCGGCGTCAAGTCCGACCTCGATGCCCTCGCGAAGCGCCGTCGCGCGACCGCGCAGCGCATCAAGGCCCGCAACCCCAACCTCATTTCGTCCGAGTAACCCATGCCTGCCAGCGAGGTCTTCAAGAAGTTCAAGAAGGGTAAGCTGCACAGTGGCGGCCCACACGGCCCGGTCGTGACCAACCCGAAGCAAGCGGTCGCGATCGAAATCTCGGAGAAGCAGAACGAAGCCGAACACGGCGGCCACTATGTCAGTGGCGGTGATCGGCGTAATCCCCTCGAAGGTACCAGAAAGAGGAGAAAGTAACATGCGACAGTGTCGGGAATGTGGGCACCAGTTCAGCCCGTACCGATCACATCAAAGGAGTTGCTCGGAGAAATGCCGGGTCAAGCTCCTGTCCCGAAGATTTCTGCTCCGGCGAAACTTCGGTATGAGTATCGAAGAATACGAACAACGGCTCCGTCAACAGGGTAACTGTTGTGCCCTCTGTGGCGGAGTTGAGCCGGCTAGCCGGCGACTTGCTGTTGACCACGACCACTCTACCGGGCACGTTCGTGGTCTACTCTGCACCCGGTGCAACAACGCACTCGGGTGCTTCCACGACGATCCTAATCTACTGGATCGTGCTGCCCGGTATCTTCGATCCAAGCCCGAGACGACCTCGGCAAAGGAGAGAACATGAGTATGGGCAAGAACAAGGCCGAGCAAGAGCTAACCGCTCTGCTCGCCAGAACACTGGTGGCGAAAGAAGTGATCGAACCGATGACGAAAATCGGTTGGACTCATGGTACGCCACCGCCCCCGGACTACAGCGGACAACCCGCTTCGACCGAGGGAGCACCGGCCCCGGCACCTGCCGCGCAGGCCGCGCCCGCTGGCGGACCACCCGCCCCCGGTGCCGCGAGTCCCGCGCCCGCAGCCGTCGCCCCGGCCAAGGCGGACGCCCCGTCGTACGAGCAACTCGTCGCCGACCTGGAGTCGTTGCGTGACAGCAACGGCCTCATCGCCGGGAAGTACAAGACGGTTGCCGCTGCGTTTCAGGGGATGGGCCACCTCGCAACCATGGCGAAGCAGTCGTTCAAGGAGCGGGACGAGGCGATCAAACGTCTCGAAACCATCGGCTCCGAGAGCGTCCAAGCTCGCCCTCAGCCCGTCGCCTCCCCGGCGGCGGCTCCCGCTGCTCCGCCTGCCACGTTGACCGCTTCGCGAGCGGCCCTCAAGCAGGCGCAGACCCGTCTCGACGAGGTGCTGTCGAACGTGGAAGCCAACGGTGACGTTGTCGATGCGGAGACTCTTCGGAAAGTCAACTCCATCACACGCGAAGTGGCGGAGCATGCGGCCGACGTAAGAGTGCAGGAGAACCTCTTCGAGCGCGAGAGCGCCGAGAAGGCGGAGCGCAACAAGTGGCTCGCGGTGGACTCCTACATGGAGGCCAACCACCCCGAGTCGCTGAAGCACTCCGACGAGATTGGACTGCACATCCAGTCCAACCCACTGCTCCAGAAAGCGGTCAGCGCCCTCGTGGCGCAGGGGAACCTCATCGAAGCCTCCGAACTCGCCTGGGAGTCCTACGAGCGCGCCGTTAGCACCGGCGCTGCCGTGAAGGAAGTCGCGCAGGCGCAGTTGAAGGAGGCCGATCTGGCGGCCAAGGGGCAAGTTCGTCAAGAGCTTGTGGAGAAGGCCCGCATCGACGCGGGCGTCATCCACGGCTCGGCTGGTGGTCAGGGCATCCACGAGCGCACCGACGCGGCCGGAGCTTCACCCTCCGAGATCGCGGCGTTGCAGGCTCAGATGCGGATGGAAGGCGATGCACCGGGTTCCCCGGCTGCGATGCGCTTCCGTCATCTGGTCATCGGCCGCACCCTCGATCCGTCCATCTTCGGGGTCCAGTAGGACCCCAGAAAGGACACGTCTACAACCCACAACGCCCCTGAAGGGGCGAGGTACTCACCATGACTACCTTCAACTTCGGTTCCTACGCCTTCGACGGCTCGGACCTGAAGTCGGGAGTCGCCAAGGAAGACCTGCTGGAGCAGATTACCAATATCTCTCCGTATGACACGCCGTTCGTGTCGCAGGCTCCGAAGGTCGGCTGCCGCCACATCTACCACCAGTGGTTGGTCGATACGCTCTCCACGCCGGACCTGTCCGGTGCCGTGGAAGGCGCCGACTGGTCGCTGGACACCACGACCGCCCCGTCGCGCATCTTCAACGTGACCATGATCCTCCGCAAGGACGTTGGTCTCTCGATGTCGCAGCGTGCGGTGGACACCGCCGGCTTCGCCGACCAGTACGCCTACGAGGTCCAGAAGGCCACGAAGGAACTGGCGATCAAGCTGGAGCGTTGCGTCTTCGGTGCACTCACGACCGCTACCGGTGCTTCCGGCACCGCGCGCGTCATGAAGGGCCTCCAGGCGTTCGTGACCACGAATACCGCTGCGGCTGGCAACAACGCCGGCACGGCGGGCGACTCCACGCACGACGGCCAGTTGAGCGTCGGCGACTTCAACGACATGCTGAACACGATCTACTCGGCGGGTGGCAATCCCGAGCAGGTCTATGTGTCGCCGAAGGTCAAGCGTCAGATCAGCGCGTTCGCCGTCCCCGGCGCTGCGGCTGGTAACGTCTACGCCAAGAACATCGCGGCGGTGGACAAGAAGCTCATCGGTGCGATCGACTTCTACGACTCGGACTTCGGTCTGATCCAGATCGTCCTCGACCGTTGGGTGCCGGAGAGCACCAACACCGTGACCGCGACCGCCTCGGCGACCGCGACCGGTGGTCAGATGTTCTTCCTGTCGCGCGCGATCAACCGTCTCGCGTGGCTGCGTCCGGTTCAGCACGAACTGGTCGGCAAGCGCGGCGACTCCGTTGCCGGACTGGTGGTGGGCGAGGTCACTCTGGAAGTTCTCGCGGAGAAGGCCGACGGCATCATCAAGTACGTCAACAACAAGTCGAGCGTCACGTAGTACGACTAACCTGGGCGGGGGGTCCACTTCGGTGGACCTCCCCACTCTGGTCTTCAGAGGTACCCATGCGGAAGAATCCCACGATGAGCAAGGTCGCCCCGGCGCCCGGCCCGATCGACGGCATCGACAACCTGCCGAACCCGATCGGTGTCAACATGAAGGCGATGGCGCAGGCGGAAGAGATGCCCGGACACGGCGCGGTTGCCGGCACCCAGAGCTTCTCTCCCAACGACGGCGACCAGAAGGATGTACCCACCCCCTCATTCGCCAACGGCGTGGATGGACGCAACCCGGACAAGTCGGGTGGCGCGAATCCCTGGCCGGCGATGCCCGGCTGCTAGTCATGGCAGCCAGCAAGCGAGGGAACCCCGCAGCCGCTCGCGAGGACAAGGAGAACGCCAAGATTGCCGATGACGCGGCGAACGCCTACGTCAAGGACAAGGGTTACTCCGACTCTTCCCTCGAAGCGGTTCGACGGGCGGCCAAGGCCAACAAGCGGCCCGCCCCCAAGATTCGCGTCGGCGGGTACGCAGGAGAGATGTAACATGGCGAAGCGTTCCAATCCCACTGTTGCCCGTGACATCGGCATGCCGATGGACGAGGACAAGCACGAGAAGATGATGAGCGAGATGCACGACGCGCTCTACACCCTCGGCAGCAAGATTCGGAAGCCCATCGGCGGACGGGGCGACAAGCTCCTACCCAAGTCGATGGTTCCGGCCGAGGATGAAGACGCCAAGGCAGCCCGCGCTCACATCGAGAGGCTTCACCGCGCGATGAAGTCGGAGAAGTAACCATGAGCAAGCGTCACAACCCCGCGTCACGCCCTGCCGAGCACAAGGGCATGGGCTTTGCGGCGGCCGAGGCTGCGAGCGGTGCTCGTAACCCGGCAGCGGCGATCGCTTCTGCTGCACAGCATGCCTCCGCGAAGGCGAAGGCTGCGAATCCGAACCTGACCAAGGTGGCCGGAGTCGGCCGCAAGGGTCACCGTGGTGCTGGTCAGAAGGGCTAGCCCACAGAAAGGAAACCATGTCCGCTGACATCAAGATCAACCGCATCAAGGCGGCGAACAAGGGGCAACTGAACCTCTTGGGCGAAGTCGTCAAGACCGCCCAGGAGGCGTTGCCGAAGTTGCGCGTGGCTGCCGAGAACCGCGTCGAGTTCCGCAACATGGAAGACTCGATGAGCGCCCTCGGGGCGTACTGCCGCAAGAATGGGTTCGATCCCACGCGGACGTTCCAGCACGTCGCGAACATCGACAACGAAGTCTGGCTGATGATCCTCGCGATGTTTGCCAAGACCGACGACACGGGCGCCCTCATGGACGACGGCCTCCTGTACAAGACCGACCACAAGCTCGGCTGCCTCAAACTGAACAAGGACTTCTTCTTCGCCATCATCTCGTACCTGGAAGCTCAGGGCATCCCGTGCGACATGCGCGGCAAGATACAACTCCACTGAAAGGAGCCACACCGTGGCTGACTTCTACGTTTGGACCACCAACTTCGCCGAGCGGAGCGCCTGCTCCTACTACCGCATCGAAGTGCCGATGCTGTCGCTCGACAAGATGAACTTCGCCAACATCTTCGAGGACAAGGGCGACGGTTCTGAGACCAGCGCGATCGCGCGCTCCTACTCCGACATCGCACACCACTACGCGATCGGCGGCGAGGCTCCCCTGCGCCAGATGCGCCGGCTCCGCAAGATGCCTCCCGGCATCCGCAACGGGCAGGAAGTCTACCCGCCCGCCCTGATCTACGACATCGACGACAACAACGACTTCGTGCACCCGTTCAACACCTCGTTCGCCCACATGGGCGTGCGCGGCTACCCCGATGCCCGGCTCCTGGAGCCCGGCGAGGGCCTGGACATCACGGACTCGACCGGCAAGGGAATCGCCGGCTGGCGCGATGGCGTGACCAAGTACGGCGAGATCACCTTCGACGTGGCCCGCAACCTCCACCAGATGAAGGTCCGGCACGAGATCATCCGCACCTGCCACGGCGTCACCGTCGCCTCGCCCACGCTCGCGCGCTACATGAAGAGCGTGATCGGCGTGAAGGACGTGTACGTGTTCCCGAACACGATCGTCCCCGAGCACTACGAGAAGATTCGCGCCGTCCGCACGGACAAGAAGGTCCGCATCCTTTGGCAGGGTGGCATGTCCCACTGGATCGACTGGTACCCGCTCCGCCACGCGCTCAAGGCGCTCTCGGAGAAGTACCGGGACCAGATCACCTGGGTCATCTTCGGCGAGTGGTTCAACTGGATTCATGAGAACATCCCCGACGACATGGTCGAGCACCACCCGTGGGTCAAGTACGACGCCTACAAGCTGAAGCGCGGCCTCCTGAACATCGACATCAACCTGTGCCCGCTCGTGAACAACGTCTTCTCGGCCTGCAAGTCCGGGATCAAGTGGTACGAGTCAGTGTTGTGGGAGGAGCCCGAAGTCACGCTCGCCTCGAAGTCGGCGCCCTACGCCGAGATCGTGGATGGCGAGACGGGCCTCACCTTCAGCACCCCCGAGGAGTTCGCCGAGAAGCTCGGCATCCTCATCGAGAACGCCCCTCTGCGCAAGAAACTCGCCGAGGGAGCAAAGACCTGGGTCATGGAGAACCGGACGCCGAAGGCGACCATCCCGGGGCTCTTCGACTTCTACGTCGAGGTCCGCGCGCGTCAGCGCCGTGAACTCGGCAACCCCGTCATCAAGAAGGCGACGATCGAGGAGATCAAGAAGATCGCTTCGCCCATCAAGAGGTAGCCCATGAGCATGACCCTCGTCAACGCCAAAATCTACGTCGCCCGTGTCCTGGGTGGCGCGCAGAACCAGGAGGTCATCGACATGGCCGCCGAGGCGATCCTGCGAGGGTACCAGGACTGGCAGGCGCAGCGGTTCTGGCGCTTCCTGCTCAAGGACACGAGCATCGCGACGGCCGTGTCGGGGATCACGGCGACCGGGGCCAGCGCCTCGGTCACTGCTCCCTCGACTGGCGCGTTCGACTTCGTGAACGTGGGCCAGACGGTCACGATCTCCACCGGCACGGCGACCCTGGCGGCCGACACCACGGTCTCCTCGGTCACCCGGAACACGAGTGGCGTGGTCACCGCGATCACGCTCTCGAACGCCTTCGGTGGCACGACCAACTCCAGCGCGACCTTGACGTTCAGCGCCGACATCCCCGTGATCGCTGGCTCGAACGACTACGCGCTCCCGAACGACTACAACGCCTCGGCTACCGCCCGCCTGCTCACCAACCCGGTGACGATGGCGTGGCGCACCCCCGAGTACTGGGACCGGCTCCAGCCCGATGACACGCTCCAGGGTACGCCGAGCGAGTTCACGACCTACAACCCGTACTCGCCGCTCACCCAGAACTTCGGTGACACCCGCCTGAAGTTCGACAAGGTGCCGGCGCAGAACGACACGCTCCGCCTCCGGTACTTCCGCCGGTTCACGGTGGATGGCACCAACATCGACATGCCGGACGAGGTCCTGTACAAGTTCCTCGACTACTGCCGCTCGCTGCTCCTCGAAGCGAAGCGGGCGCAGGACGACCCGGCGGGCTACCGCTCCAGCGTCCTCGACTCGATGAAGCAGGCCGAGCAGAACGACGACCAGCCGAACAGCGAGTCCGACGCCGAGGAGTGCATCAAGTCCCAGTACGAGATGTGGCCGATGCAGCCGCCGCTCTGGCGCAACGGCGAGTTCGATCCCTTCCGCAGCTAAGAGGTACTCATGTCCACCCAGATTCTCGAACTCTTCAACGGTGGCCTCGTCACCGCTCGTCACCCGGCTCTCCTCCAGGCGGGCGAACTCCAGCGCACCGACGACTGCGTGTACAGAGAAAAAGACCCGGCCGTGTGGCGAGCGCCGGGCCGCACCCAGTACGGCACTGCCGTCTCGGGTAGCCCGGTCCTGGGTCTGGCGTACCTGCCCTTCGAGCGGAAGTTCACCCCGAAGGTCGTGGCCTACGCAAGCTCGACCCTCTGGTCGATGCCGGTGGAAGACGCGAACAACGTGGCTCCGCAGACCTCGACCGAGATCGGTGGCCCGGCTGCCGTCGTCGTCACGGCCTCGATCGTCAGCACCCACACGGTCCTGACCGCCGACTCTGGCACCCCGTTCCTCCCGCAGATCGTGGGCGCCCGCATCTACACGGCGACCCTGAACAACACGAACATCGGGGCCGTTATGGTCTCGGCGGTCACGGGCACGCCGGTCAACGGCTACTACCCGGCCGTCATCGTGAAGCAGCGCGACGGTACCTCGGTCTCCGCGACCTTCGGCACGTCCGCCTCGATCACGGTCGCCTTCTCGTACGGTGTTGCGCAGACGCTCGTCCAGGACGGTGTCACCGCCCGCAACAACATCCTCGACGTGCACCAGTTCGGCGCGGCCTACTTCGCGCAGTTCGGTTACTCGCAGCCGCGCAAGATCGAGTGGCTGACCCCGACCGAGTTCGCCTCGAACCCCGTCCTCTCGCACCGCCCGATCGGGCTCGAAGCGGTCACCACGCCCATCGAGGTCCACGCGATCTCCGGCGTGATCGGCACCTCGACCGACGTGTACGCTTGGCGCACCTCGCTTGGCACCGGCTACTTCTGGTTCCTCGCCACGGAAATCTACATCCCGCAGGTCATGGGGAAGGACGGCAACCTTCGCGACGACCCAGGCTCCGAGATCGAGTCAGCCTACCTCGCGATCAGCCCCGGCACCAACCTCGTAGGCGAGCCGGTCGCTGTGAGCATCCCGAACCTCCTGACCGGCGTGCGCGTCGTGCTCCCCGCCGTGAAGAACGTCGGGCTCGACGGCCGCATCGCCACCCACTGGGGCATCTACATGTCGCCCGAGAAGACGGACGACGCCTCGGGCCGGCCCTCGCTAGCTACGTTCCGCCGGGTCGCCAAGATGGCGATCAAGACGCTCGCGGCCGGCAGCAACACGCACAACGACCCGGGCAGCATCGAAATCTACGAGACCACCGGCACGACCCAGGCGCTCTACGCCTCGTCGGTCGCCGCCCTGAACGGGAGCAACCCGGACTGGACCAGTTCCTCGTCCATGCTCGGAGCCCCGAACGGGAACGTGTTCACGGGCGCCGGCTTCGCCAAGGGCGTCTCGAACAGCAGCGTCTCCTCCTTCGGTGCAGTGCACCCGGTCTCGAAGCTCTCCTTCTCGATCGACGCAACCGGCCCCAACGCGAACCGGAACGTCACCGGAATCGCGATCCAGGTCTTCGGGCGTGCGAACTCGACCGGTGACAACCAGCAGCACGCTGACGTGTTCGTCTACCCGACCAACGGCACTGGCAAGGACGGCATCGTCCGATCGCTCCTCTTCCACAACGGGGGCATCGAGGCGTACGTCCTCGGCGGGTCCGGCGAGACCTGGGGCGTCACCTGGGGAGCCTTCTCCACCCTCGGCAGCTTCGGCATCGTGATCGGCGTGGGCGCCAACGATGCGGACATGACGGCATGGATCGACGCCGTCCGCCTCGTCATCTTCGGTGAGTCGATGACGATCGACCTCAACGGCAAGCCGTACCGCTGCGTCGTCTACCGCGACCAGATCGGCATCAGTCAGGCCGAGCCGGCGTGCCTCGTCCCACCCAGTTGCAGCACCGCCACCTTCAACATGGGGATGTACGTTACCAACGACCTGAGTGACGACACCGCCATCCGCTACTCGCTGCCCGGCTTCCCCGAGTACTTCCCGCGCCCCTACGTGCTCCGGCTCAACTCCGGCCAGCGTCGGGACAAGGTCACGCTGTTGACCACGCTCGGGCAGATTCTCGTCTGCGGCCTGGAGAACAGCATCGAGCGGATCAACTTCCTCCCGAGGGAGACCAATACCGACCTTGAGGATGGGCTCGCGCACGAGCCACTCACCGTCGATCACGGCATCCCTGGCCCGCTCGCGGCGGTGAAGTTCGACATGCCCGGCCAGGGCTCGATGCTCGCGTACGCTTCCAACTCCGGCGTCTACCTGACGAACGGCATCTGGATTCGCCCGCTCAACATCGACCTCGACTGGCAGAACACGGTCAACGTCGCCTTCCTCTCTTCGTGCGTCTTCCGCGTGTACGCGCGCGAGAAGTGGCTCATCCTCTACTACTGCCCGGCAGGTGCAAGCCACGGCCGTAACACGCGGGCGCTGGTGTTCAGCTACGCTGTGGACAAGGTGAAGGAGGGCATGCTGCTCCCGTGCACGGGGCCGATCTCGGTCTCCGCACGCGCATCGTGCGAGGCTATCATCAACGGCTCGCCCCGCATCCTGACCGGTCACGAGACCACGGGCCTCATCTACACCGAGGACTCCGGCACCGCGCAGGCCAGCGGCTACACGGTCCACAACTCGTCCAACGCTCTGGTCGCTGCACCGATCCTCCCGCTCATTCGCACGCGCCGGTTCTACCCGGCCGGGCTGGACCGCGACGGGTTCGAGGACAAGATACACCTCCTCTTCTCGTCGTACGGGTCGAACTCGGTCACGGCGTCGAGCACCACGACGATCAACAGCACCACGGTCACCTCGTCCGCAGCCTTCGGCTCTGTTCTGCCGGGGATGCGCGTCCTGGGGAATGGGATCGACGGTGGCACCATCGTCCTCTCCAAGACCAACAGCAGCACCATCGTCCTCTCGCGGGCGGCCAACGCGAGTGGCACCGCAACCCTGACCTTCGACACCGGGACTCTCGGCGTCACGATCAGGGGCAACGGGATCGGTGCGGTTGTCGGAGGGATGAAGACGGCGTACATCTCCACCCTCGTGGGCGACTTGGTCAGCTTGTACAACGCCAACATCCAGCGCGGTTTCGAGATACAGATCGAGAAGGTCCCGCTCACGTTCGACTCGAACCACGACACGGCGACCTCCGCAGACCTGGATACGAACATGCGCCTGCATCAGTTGTCCTTCGTCGTCACGGACGGCGGCCCGGACACGAACCGTTCCACTGCGTGAGGTAGACCATGCCGATCGTCCCGGACAAGGAAGCACCCCGATGGCTGTACGAAATCCTGCGCCATCTGGACGTGCGGGTCTCGCAGAACACGGTCAACCTCGACGCTGTTGGTAGGGGGGAATCGCCTGACGGATCAGGCGGCCCCCTGCTCGACACGTCCGGCTTCTTCCTCCTGGCAGGACGCCCGGGGGGTCAGATCGGCCGAGGGGCGACCGAGCCCAACGGCACGCTGTACCTCAGTTCCACTGCCTCGGTCTCGAAGGGCTACATCTACCTGGGCTGGCCGAACGCTCGGGTAACGCTGGACGAGACGCAGAAGTTCCTGGGCATCAACACCACGACACCAGCAGTCACGCTCCACATCGTGAACGCGGTCGCATCGACCAGTACGATCGTTCCCAGTTCCGACCGCACCGGGGGCTACAACGACTCCGGCTCGGGTGGTTGGGCGCCGGACGAGACCCACTACTACACGGGTGCGGGTACGCCCGTCGCGGGCGCGCACTACACCGCGCTCGCCTCAAACGATGGCACCACCTCGTGGGTCGCGCACAACGGCGGCGGGGCAAGCGGCACCGAGAACGGACTCAACCCCGAGCGCCTCGGCGCCAGCGACACGATCGTTCCCGGTGTAACCTACACGGTTACGATCTCGATGTTCGCCCTCGGCGCCTCACCCGACGACGGTGGCCTCGTGGTCGGCCTCGTCGATAGCAGCGGCCTCGTCTGGTTTTCCGCCAACATCGACCTCAACGGGTTGCCAACGACCCCAACGACGTACACGGCCACGGTAACCTGCTCCGGCACGCCGAGCGGCATCACCGATACTCCGAACGGCTTCTCCCTCGCGGGTAGCGCGGCTCTGGGTACCACGGGCATCTACGTCTGCGTCTCGTACGTCGCGATCGTCGCGCTCGCCGGGGACATCACCCGCTGGTACGACCCGACCCCGACGCTCCTCTCCTACGTGGACAACGCCGGCAGCTTCCATATGCCGGAGATCACCCTCGTCACGGGGGCGGGCGTTGGCAAGTGGCTGCGCTGCTCCAGTTCGGGGGGCCTCGGCGCGTGGACCTCACCGGCCGCGCTCACGAAGAGCGACGACACGAACGTCACGCTGACACTCACCGGCAGCCCGACCACCGCACTACTCAACGCGGCTGGTCTCACCCTCGGGTGGGCTGGCACGCTCGCAGTCGGGCGTGGGGGCACGGGCAACGCGAACATCTATGGCACCGCCAACACCTGGACCGCCAACCAGACGATGCCGGTGTCCAGCCCGTTCGTCTCCAAGAGTGCAAACTACGGCGTCGTCATCACCGACCAAGTCATCTTCGTGGACTGCACGGGCGGGGCGGTGACCATCACGCTCCTCACGGCCGTGGGCAACACGGGTAAGCGGTACACGATCAAGAAGATCGACAGCACCGCGAACGCACTGACGATCGACACGACCTCGTCGCAGACGATCGACGGTTCCTTGACGCAAGTCATCACTACGCGGTACACGGCCATCGAGGTCATCTCGGACGGCGCCAACTGGGGGATCATCTGATGTCCTACTTCCCGCCTACCGTGATGCCGTCGTACTCGGCGGCGATCACCGAGTTTGCACTCGACGCGACCCCGACCACGATCTTCTCGATCTTCGGCTCGGCCAGCAAGGTGGTCAAGATCACCCGCCTTCGCGTCATCATCTATGAGACCGCACAGGCGATCCGCACCGCCAAGATTCTCCGGCTCTCCAGTGCCCTCACGGGTGGGACGAGTGCCGCGATGACCCCCGTCAAGCACGACACCAACAATGCGACGGCAACAGCGACCCCGCTCAACTGGACCGCAGACCCGAGCGGCGGTGGCACGGTGGTTGGCAGCATCGACGAGATCAACATCACCTCAGTTCTTGTCGCCGGCAGCACGCCCCCAAGCTCGCACGATTCGCCCGGGCTGACAGTCTTCAACTCGTGGAACGATCTCATCACCCAAGCGATCACCCTTCGCGGTACATCCGAAGGACTCGCAGTTGACCTCGGCAGTGCTGCACTGGACTCCGGCCGTAAGGCTAGCGTCTACGTGGAGTGGATCGAGTTCTAAGAGGTAACCATGGCACCCCTGTTGCTCAAGTCAGTTCCGTACGTCCTCCAGGGCCTCAGCGCCCTCGGTGGCATCTTCGGCAAGAAGAAGAAGTACATGGATGCCGAGACGCTCCGCCAACTCTACGGCCCCAACGCCGTGGGCAAGGACACGACCGAACTGGCGCAGTACATCCTCAACTCGCCGTACGGCCAGCAACTCATGGCGCAGGCGGCCGAGCAGGGCCAGACGTTCCAGAACGAGATGAACGCGAAGGCGGCAGCGGAGGGCCTCAGCCCCGACACGGGCGGACAGTCCGCCGCGAGCGACTTCGCCACCTCCTCGGGTGCTGCCGCGCAGGCGGGGCTCGAACGGCAGACGCGCGCGGGCATCACGCAGTCGGCGATGCCGATCGCGGCCGACATGGCCGCCGCACGGATGCAGGCCGCGCTCATGCAGCAGGCGCAGCAGAACGGCGACACGAACCTGATGCAGCGCATCGGAGCCGCAGCGGGCCAGACGGCCGCCACGCTCCCCGCCGCAGGTCCAGCGCCGAACCCGACGCCCGGCATCAGCACCTCGGCCAACGTCCCCACGGTCGGCCCGGCCGGCACCGCGCTCGTGCAGCAGCCCGTCCTCCAGCCGGCGGCCGGCGTTGCACTCAACGAGTTCCAGACCGGCTACAAGCGCCCGCGCTTCATGACGGCGCTCACCAACTCCCGCAGTGCGGGACTCACCCGGAGATAACATGGCCTTCCTGAACGTCATCAAGCGCAACGCCCAGGCCAAGTCGGCCGGGAAGCTCGTGGCCTCGCCAATGCAGGCAGCGGTCGCGCAACCCGTCGAGGGAACCCCGGCACCCGCTGCGGCCCCTGCGGCTGCGCCTGCGCCCGCGTCACCCGGCTTCCAGCTTCCCGAACTGGACCCGAACGACCCGGACTACGCGGAGAAGAAGCAGATTCACGACGCCTTCGTCGCGCTCGACGCGCACTTCAACAAGGCGCTCCCGGGCGTGGACTACCAGAAGCACTACGCGGACATCCAGGCCGAGATGGCGAAGGCTCCGCAGGAGCGCCACCTCTCGCCGCTCTCGAAGCTCGCGATCGCGATGGGCACCCAGAACCCGAACAACCCGTACGCCCCGAACGTCGGCCTCGCGATGGAAGACCAGACCGCGAAGGGCGTGCACGCGCAGGAGCAGTCGGACTTCGAGAAGACGCTGGAGATGAAGAAGGCCGCCATCGAGGGCCACTTCCAGCAGCTACTCGGGCAGGGCGAGTTCCGCAAGGCGCTCGCACTCGCCGACGTGAAGGCCCGCAACGACCTGACCGCCGAGCGGCTGAAGGGTGAGCGGGAGCACAAGAACAAGCTCGAAGAGATCGAGGCCCAGAACACCGGTCGTGCGAACGTTGCGCGCATCAACGCGCAGGGCGCTATGGATCGCGCCGAGCGTAGGCTCGCCGCCGCCAAGTCCGCGTCCGACAAGCTGAACCTCTCCCCGAGCGACAAGTCCCAGATGCACGAGGAGTATGCCGCTGCCGCACGGCGCTTCAACATGGCGGTGGCCGCCGACCCGAACACCGGGATGCGGCCCGAGCAAGACGTGATCGACCAAGCGGAGGAACTCCACCGCCGGGAGATCATGCGAATCCACGACTTCTACGAGAGTCGTGAGATTGGTACCCGCCCACCCAACGCTGGCCCGGTCAAGGAGACCGCGTCTTCCGGGAACGGCCGGCCATCAGGTGCAGCCTGGGAGGCTGCCGCGAAGCAGTAAGGAGGAAGCATGTCGTCGTACGAAGATCGCCTCAAGGAGTACCAGGACAGCGTCTACGGACCCGAGTACGCCAAGCACGTCGTGGGCAACCTGCGGCGTGACTACCCGGAGATTCCCGACACGATGTCCGACGCTGCCGTCATCACGGCCCACCGGAAGATGTTCGGCTCGGGCCTCGACGATCAGTCGTACTACGACCGCATCGACAAGGCGTACGGCCAGGGCTTCGAGCCCTCGAAGCCGGCGCCCGAGCGTTCCCTCGTCGAGAAGGTGCAGAACGTCGCGCCCCAGATTCCCGGGGCCGCGCTGCACCTCGGGGAGCAACTCGCCCCGTTCGCAGCCGCCGCCATACCCGTTATGGGTAAGGTGCCCGGCGCGGGCCAGATCGGCATGGCGGTCAACACGGCAGCCACTCTCGCCGGCACCAACGCTGGCAGTGCAGCCATCGGCAAGACGATGAACGATATGCCGCCCCCGGACCTCGCGGTCCTGAAGGCGAAGGGCTACAGCCCCGCGCAGATCGCGAACGTCCTCCGTGGCTACGCTGACGTGCAGACCTCCCTTGCGGCTGACCTCCAGGACATCGCTGCGAAAGGCCGTGAGCAGGCCGCCACAGGTGTGGCGAACCTCGCTACCGTGGGCATGGGCGGCAAGGAGTTCGAGAAGCTCGGCGAGATGATCGGGGGTAAGACTGCTGCTGCCGGCGCCCGCACACTGGCCGGCGGAGCCCGCGCCATCGCCGGTAAGGTTGTGCCCCACGTCCTCACGGGCGCGCGGATCGGTGGTGCCTACGGCGCAACGCAGGAAGCTACGCAGCGCGCACTCGACGCCAAGGCCGCAGGTCTCGGTGCCGACGACATCTTCAAGGCGATCACCGAAGGTGGTTGGCACGGGCTCAAGGGTGGTGCCGCCATTGGCGCGATCCTGAGTGGAGCCCTCGCGACTCCGGGCGCTGCTGTCAGCGTGGCGAAGGAGACGAAGGCCACGGGCAGCATGCTCCGGCAGGCGCACGCGGACGCGCTCGCGCACGATGCACAGCGCATCAACCTCGCCAAGTTCGCCTCACAGTTCCGCCCGTCCGACGTGGCCGAGAAGTTCCACGAGGAGGGCATCGCCGCGCAGGGGGATGACCTCGCGCTCGCGAACAACATCGTCAAGGCCGTCTGGGGCGAGGATGTCGCCGCCACCGAGGACGGCATGAAGGCAGCCTCGAAGCTGTACGAGAAGCTGATCGCTGCCGGCAAGCTCCAGGGGCGCATGGTGGACCTGCCTTCGGCTCCACTACCGGCCAACGCCGAGCCCCCGCAGGGCATGGTCAGCGGCCAGCCCGGCGTCCCCACGCCCGAGCCGAACGTCGTCGGCAACATGCAGGTCGAGCCCGGGCCTCCCGCGTTCGTCCCGCCGCAAGGCATCCCGCAGTCACCCGAGTTGGCAGCGCCCCTGTCGGCCCCGCCTCCCGTCACGCCCACGCTCGAAGGAATAGCGCCACCCGAGGGTCTACCCGGCCCGACGATGAGCGCCCCCCTCGGCCCGGTGGAGACTGGTGGGCGGGCGCCGTCAGCGGCCCCCGAGATCGCACCGCGCCTCGAAAGCGTCCCTCCCACCGAGGGAATCCGCCCCGAGCCGATGCCGCCCTCGAAGTTGCCCGGCATGAAGCACGCGCTCGCTCAGGCAGTGGCCCGGTCTGGCACGCCCGAAGAGCAGGCAGCGTTCGCAGCCGCGCAGCGCGGGGCCACTCGTGGTCCTGGCGAAGGATACGCCAAGCGCAACATGCCACTCGAACCCAACCCGGTCTCGATGCCGAGCACGGGCGAGCGGGTCGCATCCGCAGCGAAGGAAATCCAAAACCTGGGCAAGCCGACCGGCACGCCCGACACCCGCGCGATCGGCGACGTGGAGTACCGCGTCAGCCCGGCCGCGTCCGGTGATGCGCTCGAACTCAACTACATCCGCAACGTCGGTGGCGAACGTGGCGCCGGCCAGCGCGCGATGGAGAAGATCACCGCGATGGCGGACGAGCGTGGTCTGCCGATGGTCGTGGACGCCAGCCCCCTGATGTCGCGGGGTGGCAAGATGCCCATCGAGAAGCTGACCGCGTGGTACGCGAAGCACGGCTTCGAGCCCATCGAGGGAGCGCCCAGTGTCGCGGGCAACGTCCTCATGCGGCGTGAGCCGGCTCTCCCGGCCCTCGCAGAGCGCACCAAGGGGCTCGCCCCCGAACAGGCGCAGATCGCCGCCGGCAACGTGACCAACGGGAAACCGCTGGCGAACGGGGCCGTGGGCAACCGCCTGGAGGACTTCCTCAACAAGCAGGCCGAGTCCGCACGCAAGCGCCTGCTCAGTGGTGGCGTCCGCGAAGCGTTCACGGGTGGTGCACAGCAACTCGCCGACATGTCGATCGTCGCCGCCGCCGAGATGTTCAGCCGTGGGCTCCGCACCAAGACGGCCGTCACCAACTGGCTGATCGACAAGTGGGGCGAGGAAGTTCGCCCGCACGCCGAAGCGATCTTTCAGCGCGCGAGCAAGCGCCTACTCCAGATGTTCAAGACCGAGGGCAACGCCAAACGGCGCCTCGGGCAACTCATATCGCTCCGTGACTCCGGGGCGCACGGGATGGACTGGTACGAAGAGACCAACGACTACGTGCAGAAGGAGTTCGGTGAGGACGCCGACATGTTCCTCCGCTTCCTCGCGGCCACCAGCGCGGGTAGCTCGACCGAAGCTGGCGCCAACCTCGCCCTCAAGGCGTTCGGCCAGTGGAAGCAGGGCCTCCCGTTCGACGGGATGCGCGGGCAGCACATGGTCATGATGCTGGACCAAGCCGCACGCGGCGAAGAGTTCGGCGGCGACAAGATCGCGAGCTTCTACCGCGCCCTCAAGGGCGACAAGGAGGCCGTGGTCCTCGACCGCTGGATGATCCACGCGCTCGGGCTCCCGATGAAGAAGGGCTCCCTCGGCGAGAACGACTACAAGCTCTACGAGCAGATCGTCCGCAACCTCGCGGGCGATGCCAAGATGTCACCCCGGCAGTTCCAGGCTGCGGTGTGGGAGGGCGCCCGAGTGAGCGAGGCCCACGCGCGGCTGAAGTCGGGTGGCATCAGGGCGGTCTCGAAGATCGGGTCGGCTCGTCCCCTGGAGCACCTCATCAAGGCCGAGTTCGGCGAGCTTACTCCGTACCAGTGGGTGCAGCACAACCGGATGCGCCTCGAAGACCTGAACGCGATGAGCGACGGGCTCCGTTCCGCTCGCGCTGAGGGTGGCTACACCTTCAACCCCGGCGACTGGACTGCGGACAAGACCCCTGGCTACGTGGTCACGCTCCTCAACGACAAGGTCCCGAACAAGGAGTTCTACCCCAACGCGCTCACGAAGTTCAAGTCGCAGGTCAAGAAGCTGCTGACCGTGCAGGCGTTCGGCGACAACCATCTCAACATCGGCACCTTCAAGCTGCCCGATGGCAACTGGAGTCTCGACCTCAACGTCGTGATCCCGGACGGCCCCGGTGCACGCGAGAAGGCGATCGCGATCGGGAAGGCGAACCGCCAGTTCGAGATCGGTGAGATCGGCCCGGACGGCAACTACGTCACCGGCCACCCCACCGGATACGATCCCAAGAAGCATGGCCCGCAGTTCCTCCCTCCCGGCAAGGGACCGGAGCGCGCTGCGTGGTTCAAGTCTGCGATCGGCCGCGCCAATGCGCTGCTCGATCAACTCTCCTTCAAGCTGAGGTAGTCCATGGCGAATCTCGAACCGATCTTCAAGGGCGTGATGGAAGGCGTCGAGGCGCTCCGTAAGCCGGCGATCGAGACCCCTCCGAGGGAACTTGTCGTCGAGCGCCCGGGGGGCCAGTTCCCGGGGCCGGAGCCCGTCCGCAAGGCGGTGCGAACCACGGTGAACACGGCGCCTCAGACCACCACCGAGAAGATCATGGGCCTGCGTCGGCTGGCGGAGTCGTTCGTCCGCCCCGACCCGGGCGTCTCTAAGGCTACCGAAGAGACCATGTTCAAGGGTCGCTCGGGCTCGCAGGCCGCGCACAACGTGGCGGACCTGGACGTGGCCGACTGGTACAAGCCGCTCCAGCGTGACCCGGTCAACCAGAACACTCTGGTCAGCGACTACCTCACCACGGCCGACGAAGTCGCACAGGCCGAGCGGTACGGCAAGGAGCACATCCGCGACATCCACATCGACGTGTGGCGTGACGCGCTCAACAAGCTGCAAGCGAAGGTGGACGCGGACCCGGAAGTCCAGGCCACCCTCCAGAACATCCGTGGCGGCCTCGACGAGCAGTTCAACGACATGGCCGACCGGAACTGGATCGCGAAGGACCGCTACCTCAACGACTACACCCCGATCCGCCGGCTCAACACGACCGCCGAGGCGCTCGCCTCGTACATGGGCGATGACGAGCAGGCGGCCAAGGACGCGATTCTCCCGGCGCAGCGGAAGCGCCAGGGTGGGTCGGCGCCCCGCGAGACGGACCTGCCCGAGCTTCTGCGTGGCGTCCGGCGCCAGTACCTCGCGAAGGTGTCCGAGCACGAGGCGTTCGTCAACCTGCTCAGTGACCCGAAGGTCAACCTGACCGATCGCTTCACCGATGCCGATGGCAACCTCATCGAGAACCTCCCGTCGAACGTCCGCGTCGTGCGGCCCGTGCCCGGCGGGTTCGGCGCCACCCTGAAGTCGCCCGAGGGACACTTCCTCGGGGGCTCCCTCGCGGCTCTCGATCCCAAGGGCAAGCTGAACACGAACGGCTACGTGATGCCGGCGGAGGTCGCGGACGCGATCGACCACTTCCATCCGCGCCGGCTCAAGGGTGAAGAGAACAAGCTCTACCGCATGGCGCTCGGGCTCATGAAGAACCTGACCGTCTACAACCCGAAGAACACGAACGTCAACCGCGTTGGTGACCTCGCAACCGCCATGGTATTCCCAGGCGAGGGCAAGTCGCACGCGCTCGGTATCCTGAAGTGGATGGGCAAGGGCACGGAGGCAGCCTACAAGGGCGCCTTCGGCAAGGGCCGCATCCGCGTGAAGCTCCACGGCAAAGAGGTGGACCTGTGGGACGAAGCCGTCCGCCAGGGCATGACCTCCGGCACCGTGGCCGAACAGATGGCGGGTACCACCCGCGAACTGCCGCCCGATCTGGCGCGGCTCTATCCGCAGGTGGAGACCAACCATGCCAACTACTGGACCAAGACGAAGCATACGCTCGAAGCTGACCGGCTCGCTACTGAGGTTGCTCCTCGGATTGCTGCTGGCCTGGAGGCTGTTGACCGCACTGGTGACTGGTCACAGTTTGGGCGAGTCGGACGTGATATTACGTTCCGCTATGGAGCGGGCGCACCGAGGGCAGCGAGCTTCCCGATCATCAAGGTCATGGACCCGTTCATCCAGTACATGGGTCTAGCCACTGCCCGGTTCTTGGAGATGGCGGGTGCACGGACGGCCGGCCCCAAGGCCCGCATCGCACTCGGTCTGTCGGCAGTGCCGGCGGCCATGTGGATGTGGAACACGCAGAACGACGCCTACAAGCAGGTCGAGGACGCGCTCGCACCCGAGGAGCGCAACCTGCCACACGTCATCCTCGGCAGCCAGGAAGACCCCGGCCAGCCGCAGCGTGACGTGGATGGCAACCCCGTCGTGCTCCGCTTCAAGTACTTCGTACCCGAGCAGGTGACCCAGATGCTTGGACTCGCCAACCTCCCGGAGCGCGTGGGTCGCGTTGTCCAGGGCCGCGACACCCCGGTGAAGTTCGTTCAGGACACGGGTGCCCAGATGCAGAAGAGCCTGGGCGACATGCTCGTGCTCCCGACGATGCTGAAGGAACTGGCGACCCAGAAGTCGGAACTCACCGGGAAGAAGATGACCCCGGAGGACATGCTCAACCGGACGGTCCCCGCCTCGCGCATCATCACGAAGTCGATCGAGCGCGGCCAGACGTACGGCCCAGGCGAGGGAGCAAAGACGTTCCTCACCGAGGCGTCCGGCGCCAGCTTCGCGAAGCCCAAGCACCGTGGTCCTGCCCTCATCGACGCCGACCTCCAGAAGGCGCGGATGGCGATCCAGGACGCGAAGAAGTCGATGCGCTGGAGCATGCGGAACGGGACCCCGGACCAAGTGCTCGACGCGAAGAAGAACCTCAAGGACGCCGTCGCCGAGATGCAACGTCTTCAGCAGCAGATGAAGCGCGAACGCGCGGCCGGCTACAAACCACCCGCTCCGAACGTCGAGGCCAACCGCGCCCGCATCGAGGCGAACAAGCAGGCGATGGAGAAGAAATGACCCACAACGCACTGTCGCGCAGCATCGAGAAGGTCCCCATGTGGCTGCTCCAGGCAGTGTTCGGCACCATCCTCACAGGCGCCGTAGCCTGGGCAACGTGGTCCACCGCCACCGAGAACCGTCACACCGCCGAGATCGCCGTCGTGCAGACGAAGGTGGACGGCATGAAGGACGACCTGAAGGACATCAAGGAAGGCCAGAAGTCCATGAACGACAAGCTCGACCGACTGATCGAGCGCCGGAGGTAGCATGCCACTCCCACTCATCGGCTCGATCCTCGACCTCGCGGGGAAGGTAATCGAGCGCGTCATCCCCGACCCCGCCGCGAAGGCCGCCGCGATCCAGAAGCTCGCCGAGTTGGAGCAGAGCGGCGAACTCCAAGCGATGGCGATGCAGGCCAAGATCAACGAGATCGAGGCGGCCTCCCCCGACCGCTTCATCTCCGGCTGGCGCCCCGCTGTCGGTTGGGTGTGCGCAGCCGGGCTCGCGATGGCATACGTTGCCGGCCCTGCGGTGTCCCTGGTCATCTCCCTCGTGGGGATGTTCCACGGCCACCCGTTCGTCGCGCCCGTCGTGGACATGGCGACCCTGTCGCCGATCCTGCTCGGGATGCTCGGCATGGCCGGGCTCCGCACGTTCGAGAAGGTGCAGGGCGCGGAGGGCAACCGCTAATGGCAGCCTACAAGCGCAGCGACCCGACGAAGCTCGCGAAGGAGCGCGAGCAGATCGCGCAGTCGCAGGAAGCGATGAAGCCCCAGGAGTCCACGCTGTCCCTCTTCGGCCGCGCCATCAAGCAGGGCGTGGCGCAGATCGGGCAGAAGTTGCAGCAGAACAAGGAGCGGGCGGAAGGCTACGGTGGCCGCCCCGTTCTCAACGGCGCACAGGTCCTCCCGGGCCGGCGCAAGCGCACGTACAAGGACACGTCAGCGTAGGAGGCACCATGATTCTCTGGATGCTGTTGGACATCCTGATTCTCGGGCTGAAGGCGGCGGCAGTTGGCGCCGGCCTCGCGGCTGGAGCAGGGATCGTCATCAAGCGGATGTAAACGCAAAAAGGCCGGCACCCCCGCAAAGGGATGTCGGCCTTTCGTGTATCTACAACGCACGGTGTGCTGTCCATCTACACCACGGCCACCGGGACCGAGGGGAGTCGAACCCCCACCTCCGTGCTGCTTGGTGGCGGGGGCGGGAATCGAACCCGCGACCACCGGATTATGAGTCCGGCGCTCTACCACTGAGCTACCCCGCGACATTGGTCGGGCTCTACCGGCGTTCGACGTGCTCGCGCACTTGCCGGCCATTCTCTGTGGGTTCGCCCGCGCACTAGCCAGGGCCATACTTCCGTGCTCGCCACATCATCCGGGGCGCTACCCCGGCCGCTACCTCAACAGCGCCAGTTCCTTCTTCAGCACCGCCACGGTCGCGAGCGCGTCGGACAGCGCATCGTGCTCGTGGATCGGGATGTTCCACATCTTCGTCAGCGTGCTCAGGGACGCCGAGCCGCCCGGTAGTGTGAGCCGCCCCGCCTGTTCGAGCAGGAGCGCGCCCGTCTGCGTGCAGAGGTGCCGGTAGTCGAACGTCTTCTCGAAGTTCTTGCCAGCGTGGAACCAGAGCCGCTTCATGAAGCCCACGTCGAACGCCGCGTTGTGGGCGCAGATCGTCACGCGCGAGCGCATGTCGTGCTTCTGGAGCATCGCCTCGATCGCCATGACCACCTGGAGGGGAGACTTCCCTCGGCTGGCGTCGATCCCGTGGATGGCCTGCGCCTCGGGGTCCTGAAGGACGCCCGGCCCCTCGTTGATGACCTCGTGAAGCTGGTCGATCACGGCGCCCTCGTGGTAGACGAGCGCGGCGATGGAGACGATCGGGTGGATCGACGGGTCGAGCCCGCCGGTCTCGGTGTCCACTACGAGCAGCTTACGCTTCATCTACCACCTCCACGCGATCGCGATCGGGCCGAGCCGCAGCCACCACGCGGTGTACGAGTACACTGGCGGACGGTTGACGATCCACGAGTGAGTGAACCACTCCCAGTCGTTGTTGAAGCGAAGACTGAGCGACCACAGGGTGACCGTGGTGTACGTGCTGATGTCGATGCGGTAATGCCCCCGGCTCACACGATCCTCGCGATCTGCGCCCCACAGTACGCCGGCATCAGCTTGCAGTAGAGTTCGCTGTCGTCGAACATGAGGCTGATCCCGTTCTTCTCCAGGTAGGCGCCCTTGCGGAGGCCCAGGTCCGCGAGCCGGTAGTCGCGGTCGAACTCGATATGGCTGACCGCTTCGAGGATCATGATGCGGAGGTTCTCGGGGAGCTTGAACTTCCCGGGCGTCGGGCCAGCCTGCGCGAGCCCGAGCCGCACCAGCTTCTCCAGCTTGGCCGTCTCGTCCTGCCAGTCACCGGCTTCGAGGAAGCAGCCGGAGACGATGTGCACCTCGTGTCCCGCAGCCAGCAGCGCCAACGCGAGGTCGCGCACGGCGGGCCGGTCGAGGGTTCCATCGAGGTCAAATGCTACCTTCATACTACATCCTTTCCGGTTCTGATCTGGTCACGCAGCCGCGTGGCACGCGCGCCAACCTGCTTCGCCCACTTGCTGTCCATCATCTCGACGGCCGCCGTGTTCCAGTTGTACGCCGACACGGCCGCGCGGAACTTCTTGAACTCGCGCAGCTTCGTCTCGCCGAGGTTGAACGCCATGTTCACGAGCGCACGGTAGACGGGGCCGTTGGCGTCAGCCCACAACTCGAAGCTCTTGCCCTCACGGGCACCAAGCTCGGGCCAGATGTTGAAGACGATCGCCATCGCCTCGGCCACGTCAGCCGTGTAGAAGGCTTCGACCTCTTCATCGGTCAGCCAGAGAATCCGGCGTTCGAGCCCCAGGTAGTGGCCAATCCCGACCGTCCAGAAGCCCTCGCTGTCGAGGTAGGACTTGTTGTCCCGGCCCTCGTCGCGCACGAGTTGTGCCTTCAGGATCGGGTCGGTCATCCCTCGGCTCCTGGGCGCTCGGTCGTGACGTTGACGAGAATCTCGCTGCCTTCCGGGGCGCCCGTCATCTGCATGTGGACGCTGAGTGCTGAGGCGATGAGGTCCACCGGGTTCGCCCCACCGAGGGAGCCCACGAACTTGCCGTTGATGATGACCGCCACGTCCCACTTACCCGGGGAGTTCTTGAGCAGCGCGACCTGGATCGCTTGCGTTTGCACTTTCATGTGCCCTCTTGTCGATGACCCGCACGACGCTCGTGAGGGACAGGATGTGCCCGAGGCCGCGAGGGTAGATCGCCCGCACGAACTCTTCGGCAGTCGGCACCGGGAGCCCGGACACGATCAGGTCGTACCGGACTTCCAGCGCCATCGTGAACGTCTTCTCGATCTTGTGGTACCACTTGGTACCGTAGATGTGGCGGAGGCCCGCCATGCGCCTCGTCCCGTGGAGCACGCAGCGCGAGCCCAGGACAGGAGAACGCGGGCAGGTCCCCCGCCCACTCTTGCATCTACTGCCCGGGGAACACGTCACGCGGGTCCACCCCGGGGTGCGCCTCACGCCACTCGGCGATCATTTGCAGGGTGAGCGCGTAGCCGGCCGTGTCGGTCAGGTTGTCGCGCTTCGCCTTGTTGCGCTGGCGCGACTGCTTCACGCACACCATTGCCTGCCCGATGTCCTCGGCCTCCAGCCGCACGCCCGAGCGCAGCTTGTCGCGCAGGAGGGCGGTCAGCATATCTGCGCTCCTCGTCATATCGAAGATCGGGTGCCCGTACGCCTCACCCCGGTCGCCGAGCACGAGGCGGTGAGCCTCCTGCGCGATCGACTCGGGAGCCGCCGTGACGTTGGGATTCGCCCAGAGAGCCGCCATTCCCGCCGCCGCCGTGAAGAACTTGTCGCTCTCGGCGATGCTCTTCGAGATGTCGGACACCGGTTTGCTCAGGCCCTCCTGGTTGGCCTTCGCCTCCTGCTCCTGACGACGGGCCATATACTCGCTGGCCGTCATCCGGTCGGCAGTGCCGTCTCGCTCGATAGCCTCCGACAGGAGTTCACGGTCGATGGCGTTCTGACGCCGTCCCAGAAACTCGCGAGCCGTCTGACGATCCGGGTTCGGGTTCATCGCGTCATCCCAAGGACTGATGCCCTCGATGCGCGTCGGCTCGGGCTTCACCTGGGTGGGCACGACCGTGGTGGCCTGCTCTTCGAGCAACTGGCGGAGGTACTGCACGAGATCGAGCGCCTCCTGGTACGCATCCACGAGAGCGTTGCGGCCGTTGAAGGCGCGCAGCGTCTCGCCGTACTTCTCCTTGCCCATCTTCGACCTCAGTTCGAGGTCCTTGATGACGAGCGGGGTGACTTCACGTCCGGTGCCCTTCGGCGCCGGCTCGGGCTTGTTCGGGTCCATCTGAATCTCCTTATCTTCGGGGAACATGTCCCACCATGCGATCTTCACGCGGCCTCCGCGACCGGCTCCCAGGACGACAACTCGCCCCACGACTGGCCGGGGTTGCCCAACTCCAGCGTGACCGGGATGTAGAAGTTCTTGCGGACGCAGTGGAACTTCTGCTGCATGATCTGCTGCATCTCCAGAGCCGCCGCTTCGCGGACAGCCGCCGGGACGCAGATGAGGATCGAGTCGTGCACCGTGGTCACGAGGCGGCCACCGTAGCGGCGGGCCATCTCGGCAACGGGCTTGAGCACGCACCACAGGATGTCGGCGACGACGCTC
>Ga0247672_1000003_pt1 | contig 66130 bp, 114 predicted proteins | sample CNK13_metaG_FD_182719 | JGI IMG/M metagenome (GOLD analysis project Ga0247672, IMG submission 182719) | Soil microbial communities from Purdue University Martell Research Forest, Indiana, United States - CNK13 | ecosystem: Environmental > Terrestrial > Soil > Temperate forest > Bulk soil... | reverse complement strand
CTGGTGTAGAGATGCGGGTAGCCCTCGTAGAGATCGAGCTGAGACAGATCGGACACCTGGACGACTTCCCCCACAATCGCGGCACCGGCGTCCGGGTGGGTCGTGACCTTGGTGTCAATCAGGCCGGGGAAGCTGCCGAGGTGCAGCATCTCGTAGTGGCCGTAGAGCACGCCACGGCCGACGGGCGTCAGACTGAACCGGTCGACCGCCTGCGGGTACAAGCTCGGCCGGAGCGTGCCGTAGGCGAACACGTTGATGGCCCCACCGGGCGGGTCGCGTGGCACGATCAGCGTCGGGTTGCAGCCCGCATGGGGATCGGTCAGGGACCGGCCCTGCTGGCGGCGTTCTTCGGGGCGAGGTTTCATCGAAGCTCCTCCAAGAGGTCGTCCAGACGGCCAAACGCCTGATCGCCAAAGTACAGGCCCGCAGCCGTCCAGAGCATGTGATACGGATAGGTTGAGTGCCACGCGATCCAGAGGCAGTTGACGCATAGATACGTCCACAGGCTTAAGGCCCAGCCGAGATAGATCGTCCGGATCACTGGCCCAGCTCCTTCAAGATGTCCGAGAAGAATTTCTGGCCGAGTGCGACGGAATTGCAGACCTCGTGGCCGCAGTCTTCCATGGTCAGGGACCAGCCGGCCCCCATCGCCATGTTCACGCCGGCGATCCCCTCGACGCTCCGCTGCCGCCAGAGGCTGTCCTTGCGGCCGATGATCAACAGGCCGGGGACGGCTCTGGCTTCCTCGCTGGCCAGATGGGTGTAGTAGATCCCGCCCTTGTTGACCACGAAGCCGGCCACGTTAAGGCGCGTCTGGACGCCATCACGCCGGTCACCTGCTAACACGTAATGGCCGGACGAGGCCCAACACGTCAGCTCGTAGGCGAACTGCCCGCCAGCGGAGAAGCCCCACACCAGCAGTGGCGGAATCTTGTCGTACGTCTTCGCCAAGAACAACGTCAGATCCACCGCTGCCTGACTGCCGGGGCCGCGCAGATCGCAGTACGCCTCGGCCATGGACGGCTGGTCGTCGGCGAAGTAGCAGCCGACCAGCGCACAGTTGTGCGCGCGGGCGAACTTGACCCACGTCGGGTCGTGGATCATGCCGCGGCCGTCGCTGTTGGACCCCGGGACGAGGACAATCACGGCCGTGGCACGGCCACCCAGCATTTCCTGCGGGGACGGGTAGAGGGCAAACTTGGCAATCACTTGGAGTCCTTTGTCGTCGAGGAGGACGGGAGCGCGGCCACGTGCAATCGTTCGATTAAGCCACACGTTTTACACCACTCGCCTTGCGTGCTGAGTAGGAATGGGTGATCCAGTGTCTGCGGCCTCGCGGCTCCACGCACCGCCGCCTCAAGTTCGTGTTTCAGGAGCGCAAGGTCAATCGCGCATGACTGGATACCAGCCGCGCCAGCATCGTGAATGCCAACTTCACGGATTCGATACGCCTGCTGGCCCTTCCACTTGTCGTAGAGCGCTCCCATCTTCTCAATCAGCATCCGCAGGTCGGTCGGCGGCTCGGTGGTTTCACATGACGGCCAGCAGCGGTTAGTGAATGGGCCACCCACAGGGACAGCCTTGTTACAGAGCCAGCACGGCGTCTCATGGTAACGATCTACATGGGTCGGCGGCTCGGCCTGGGGGAGAGAGGCTTTCAAGGCGAGATACCGCGCATCGGCACGGAGCAACGCCTCGCCCAGCTCTTTGACGCGGGCGCTCAGGAACGTGCAGTCGTCTGTTGGCTGGCTCACGGCTTCTCCACCTTCAGGGCCGCCGGATCAGTCTGCGCCAGCTCGACGACGGCCGCGTCCACGGCCTCGTGGATGTTTACGGCCCGCAGCTCGGGCGGTGGCAGGGCACAGCAATCGGCCTCGGTCGCTTGCGGATGCCGGTTCAAACTCTGCGCCCATGTGAACTTCTTGTCATGCCCGCTGGCATGCGGCCCGGTGTGGCCCTTGGTCAGCACACAGCTCGCGGTCATGAAGGTCGCGCCACACAGCTCGACCGCCGCCACCGGCAGCAGGCCGCGCGTGTGTCGCACCTGAATGCCGAACAGCGAGCAGGTGTCGGCGATACACTTGAAGAAGTCATTCCCGGTGGGGACCATCGCGGCCTGACATGCGGCACACGGCCGCGTCGGGTCGGCCACCACACGGACGCCGGCGTACCGGCAGCCTCCGGTCAGGCAGATCTCCTGCTGGTTGAAACTCTGCAGGGGTTTCTGACAGCTCGCGCAGAGGTCCACCTTGGGCTGGGCCGGTATACGACCAGCCGCCAACTTGCCGTCCAAGTCCACCTTCGGCTCAACGGCCTTGGCGCAGTCCACGAAATGGCAGAACCCACCGGTGTCCAATGGACTGCCACACTCGTTGCAGGGATCCGGCGGCCAGACCACCCGCTCGCCGCGGCGTGTACAGGCGGTGGTACTGCATTCCCAGTAGTTCGCCTGCTGACCGATCTGGTCCAAGGTGAAGCCACACTTGCGGCAGACCGGCACGGTGTCGGCCTCGGTCGTGGGCGCAACGGCTGCACCGGACCCCTCGATGATTCGGCCCCGCTTGCGGCCCTTGAGGTAGTACCGGACCGGGGCCACCGTCCCGTCGGTGATCATCTCGCCGAACTCGCGCAGAGTGGCCATCCAGAGGGGCAGATCGCTCAGGCCCTTGATCAGGCCGTGGGCGTCGGCCAGCTGACCGGTGAAGTAGCAGAGCAAGCTGAAGATCCGGTCGCGCTCGTCGGCTGCGCCTTGCTTGCGAGCCTTAGCCACCCAGCCTTTGACGACCGACCCGGGGTCGATATCGAAGCAGCGGATCTCGCGCAGCCCTTCGTCCAGCGTCAGCTCGCCGTCCTTCTTCAGGATCGCGTGCTGGTGGGCCGACAACGGCTGGCCCAAGGCGACCAACAGGCCGTCGTAGTTGTAGACCCCGTCAAGGGCTTCCAGCCACGTGTCGGAGGCCTCACGGTCGTCGATGGGTGGCGTGTCGGCATCGCCGCCGACCATCGGCCAGCAGTTGATCAGGGCGTAGACTCTCATCGGGACGATCCCTCGGCGACGGTGTCGGCCTCGGCGTGGCGCTCCATGTTCTTCATGGTCTTCCTGGTATAGCGGAGCGTCCGCAGCAGGTAGCAGTCCGGGTGCGCGCACAAACTGTGCGTACTGTAGTCATGGCCGCTGATGCCCAGCCGCTTGCCGCCCTGCGTCAGGTTGTTGTGATTGTCCTCGACGGCCTGTTCGGCCAGCTGGATCAGCCGGTCCATGTCGGCCTCGGCCTGTTCGAGGATGGGATTGCCTTGGGTCGCCATCTAGGGACGCCCCCGGGGATCGGTCTCGTCTGCGTGCAGGCTCGCCCAGACCAGCAGATCAAACGGGATCCACATTGTCAGGCGGTAGAACAGAAAGTTGGCCAGATGGCGACGCATTATTCCCACTTCCCCGGCTTGAGCAGGTACCGCAGCGTGACGGCCTCGGGCGGGCCGTAGACCCCGGCGGCCTTGGCTTTCTCGACGCCCTCGCGATAGGCCTCGAAGACCGCGGGCATGTTCATGGCGTCTTCCTTGGACTGGCCGATGAACGTGAAGGTGACGATGATGGTCATGATTTGCGCGTCCGTAGCGCCTTCGTATGGGCCTTCAACTCGACACCGAGACGTCCGATCTGATAGACGGCATCGTACGGGTCTGTGCTGTTCTCGTAGACCGGTTCGACGTCCGGGACCGGCGCGTCGTCCTTCCACACGTGGTGGATACCCCCCTCGACTTCGCGCAGGCGCAATTCCTTCACCGCGAAACGCCGCAGATGTGCGATCACCTTGGGGATGTCCTTCTTCGGGATGCGCGGCTTTTCACCGTGTGCTTTGCCCGAGAAGTAGAATCCCGACGCGCCGTCGAAGCCGTCACCAATGTAACAGCGCAGCGTCGTCCCGTTGGAGAGCGTCAGCTTGGTCATCTGGGGACGCCCTACTTGACCCGCGTGACGCCCGAGATCACCATCTGCTTGGCCGACAGCGACATGGTCGCGCCGGTGGTCCAGTTGCCGTTGGCGTCGTTGACCAAGCCCTTGCGCTTCTGACGGCTGCAGGCGAGGCGGAACAGCTTCTTCTTGGTGTGAGCGGTCATCTGGGGACTACCTCTTGTGGACGTCAATCAGGAAACGCACTACGGCGACAAACGCCAGCGATGCCAATGACAATGCCACCACAGTCAAGTGGTGCTGCACAATCGTGAACTGTTCAAGCGTCACTTGACCGTCTCCGGGAACAGGTCGGTGTAGGCGAAACAGTGGCCCTGGCCGCGGCAGATCGCGACGCCGCGCCAGTCGCCGGTGAAATAGACTTTCGTTGCGCAGTCCATGACGGCCGGGCCGCGTTCGGGCCGGTCGCACACGAACAGGAGGTCGCGGGATCCTTGGCCGCTGACCGTTCGGCTGAGCAGCGCGACCACGATCAGGCCCATGAGGATCATAGCGAAGAATACATCCCAGCGGAAGCGCACAGGGGCCGGACCACATGTGCAACTGTCGCACTCGTTGGCCCGGCACCACGCGCACATGTTCGCTCCGCGCCGTGGCCAGCTCATGGCGTCCCGGTGGTCCCGGTGGTGGCGCTCTCGAACAGAAAGGCGTTGAAGAACCGCCACTGGAAGCTCCCCAGCTTGACGAAAATGACCGACGGGCTGATCTCGTAGACAAAGTCCACCACGTAGGCCGTGCGCCGGTCGATCAGGGTGACTTGGTCGGCCAGATGCGGTTGCTGGCGAAGCCACTCGTTGATCTCGTCCTGTGGCCGCAGCCGCACACGCAGCCCCTTGGGGCACGTGTAGTCGAACTTGAGGTCAGTGCGCGTCGGGGCGTCCATGGCCATGGCTAGTCCATCTCGGTGTCCAGCGAGAGACGGTTGCCCGTCTTCAGCCGATCAATGAGCTGCTGAATGTCCGTCCGGCAGCGGTGCCGGAAGAACAGATCTTCCACATCCGCAGACGTGGCCGTTGCGATCGGCCAATAGGTACGCGTGGCGGAACCGATGCCTGTGTACGGTGACCACTGACACGTGACCTTGGTTGGCCTGGAACTGAACATCTCTCGGATGTCCTCGAACGTACCATCGGGCTTCAGGTAGTACCGCTGGTCGACACAGTTTGGGGTGATGAACAGCCGCTGTGTCGCATTGTCGACCCAGACGCGTTCGATCGTGCGTTCGCCTGTGCGTAACGTTCGCACCACATACACGCCTTGGCCGAGCTTCCACCAGAGCCATTTGAACATTGGGACGTCCTTGGGTTGTCCTTGGTCAGTACGCGGGGTTTCGACTTAGTGGCCCCAACGTGTCGCATGCTGTCCGCGTCTGGTGGTACTGCGCCAGTACAGGTGCCCCCCTGCAGGGTAGCTAAGCTAACGTCGATGGACAACGTGACGGCCCTTGAGTATGCCCCAGTGGTCGCCCGTTGACACGGCTCAGAGCACCCCGCTGTGCGACAAGTCTGGAGAACTAAACCGGTCGAAACCGGAGTTACTCCTGTCCACAACGACGCCTCTGTCCGCCATCCCGCACGGATCAGGCGGTGAGCGTCGGTTTGAGCCACGGCCATGACACCCGCGGTACCAGCGGACGATGTAAGTCGCCCTCCGGCCCGCTGTCGGGAATGGTGCGTGGCCCAGCCTGCGCCCCGCGTACTGAACTCTTGGGATCGACCTTGGGCCGACCCACTTCCCAGCCTGGCGTCTCATACGGACAGTGGAGACAGCCGAGGTACACACGTCGCGGCGCGAAATGGCGGATCAGCTCATGGCCACCGAGGCCACAGCGGATCATGCGCCACCACGCGGCGATTCTCATGCGATCTCCAGCTGCATTGCTGCAGGGACCGCGTCAAACTCGAACAGCTCGACGGCCTCGATCGTGCCGTCGCCGTGGCGGCACATGAGCCAGAAGCCATACTGGCCGCGGCGGATGTACAGGTGCGGCGCGCGGACCTCGGGCTTCGGCTGATACGACCCTCTGGTATCGGCCATCAGGGCGTCACCACAGCTGTCCCAGCGTCGGTCGTCGCAAAGAACATGTCGTGCGGGTCGCCGGGATAGCGCGTTTTGAGGATCAGAAACCGAGCTGTCCGGCCTGATCGCATCTGACACTCGACGACATCGCCGACCACAGGCTTGAGCGGCAAACAGCCGTACAACTCGCGTGTCGGGTAGTCCAGCCAGTCAATTGTGTTGCCCCAGCCTCTGTGCTCGGCCATCACAATGACACGGCCGGTTGGTGTGGGCCGCAGGCCAAACAACGCACGGACGTCCATCAGGGTGTCACCTTGTAGTAGCACACGGTGATCGGGACCACTCGCGTGCTGACCACGTAGCGCGCGCCCATGACGTAGCCGTAGTCGATCCATGGGGTCGGCACGGTTACACACTTGGGCGACGTGGCGCGACAGCCAGTGGACAACACAGCCAGCAGCAGCCACAGTCTCGACCGGCTCATGCGATCTCCATGCGGACGACGCCCAGCCGGAGGATCAGTTGGGTGTCATGCAAATTGCGCTGGTGAAACCCGGTCAGGATCGTGTGGCCGTGGATCTCGCCCACGACTCTGCTGAACCGCTCCTGGCGGCCGTCGGCGTAGAACAGGGTGACGGTGCGTGTCCTCATACGAGAATCAGTGTCCCGTCCGGGTGAAACTTCTTGAACTTGCGAATCGTGTCCTCAGTGCCGCCGGTGCGATCAGCGGACACAACCGCGATCAGCACATCGGCATCTTGGGCAATGAACGTGTTCCGCGCGAAGCCGGCCCCACGGCCCAAGCGATTCCACTCGGCGCGATGGATCTTGATAGGAACGCCCTCGGTCTGAGCAATGATCTCACAGAACCGATCGCCGCCTTTGGGACACCCGCCAGAGACGAGCGTGTCTCCCGGCTGATAGATCGTCTTGAAGGCGGCGTGCGTGTCGCCAAAATCATCGTCACTGTCCCGACGACGCGAGCCGACGATACCAACCACCTTTGCCATGTCAGACCACTCGGCCCTAGAGGGCCAGCCCGAAGTGGGTGAGCTGGCAGCCGAACAGGTCGTGGTTCGTCCGCATGTGATCGAACGCGATGATCTCCAGCTCGCGGTCCATCTCTGCGCCGACCTGGTAGCGGTCGAACATGCTGACCAGCTTGAGCATCTTGGACGTGTCGCCAGCCTGGCTGGCCGCGACGATGGCGCGCCAGAGCTGCGACTCAAACTCGTCCATGGGCGGATGCGTCAGCAGCTCGATGTCCATGCGGTCTTCGATCTTGGTCCAGCCGTGGCCGAGATCCTTACTCATTTCATGTCCCTCAGAAAAATGACGATCAGCAGCGGACCACCGATCCACATGATGGCCACCGCGGCGAACGCCTTGGCGACCAACAAATCGGACGTCCCCTCGCAGCCGTGTTCGATGATGTCGCCGATGCCCAGCAGCGTACCGCAGAACACCCACACGAACAGAATCCAGATCATCGGTCGTCCCTCATCATGGTGGCGGTCATGGTGGACAGATCCAACCACGCCGTGACCCAGCCGCGGAGGATCAGATCCTTCCACTCTGAGCCGAGATACTTCGCCTGGCGCGTCTCGCGGTCAGCCATTGGGCTGGGCCGCCTGGTTGGCCGTCGCCTTGGGTTCAAGGCACACCCAGCGGCCGTAGATGTAACTCATGGCCTTCTTGTGACAGGCGCAGAGTGGCGCGGCCTTGGGGCGAACCCTTGGACAGTGTGAGGCTGTCAAGTGGTCGCCTGCGGCCATCGACGCGCCACAGTCTGTACAGAGGTCAGCAGTCCTAGCTGACATGCGGCAATGACTCCAATAAGTAGGCCACTTGGTCAAGGCCCTTGGCCACGGCCGTGAAGATCACTGAACGGACACGCTTGTCTCGCATGGCCGCGTCCATCGCGTCCGTCCTGGCCAGCTCCGCCAGTACACTGACCACGGCGTGCGTAGACCACTCAGTGCGCAGCTTGTCCAGCTGGGCTTCCAGCTCCGGGTAGTCGGTGACGGCCACTAGACGATTACCCACATGATAAACAAGTGACCGACTCCGATAGTAAAGATACGGTCAGTGGAGCGACCGTAACACCAGTAGCTGCCGTTTCCTTTGCGAATAGAGACGGTCACTGGCTCAGCCTCATGCTGAAGATGAACGCGGCCTTGTTCTCGCCGGTCCTGGCGTAGTGATCCTTGGCCGCTGCTTGTTCCTTGACGAACAGCCAGTAGCAGTCCGGACAGCCATCCGTAGCGGTCAGCTTGGGGATCTGTCTGGTCTGGATGACCTCGACCAGCTCATTACCGTCGGGGATTAACTCAACATCCTCGATCTTCTTGAACCCGATACAGACCGTAATCCTGTTGAGATCAGGGATACGGGTTGGAACGTCGCATCGACCGCAGTTACGTGTGACCGTGTTGCCGTGGATGTTGTAGATGGGATTGTACTGGACCAGCTCAACCTGGGCGGTCTTAACAGTAGTCTCTACCACTCTACACATACACGGGTTGGAAAAGCACACTTGACAGCAACGGTCAGGACGGCCAACCCATGAGGCTTTCACCATGTCTGCCACAGGTGTGAGTACGCCTAGTATGTATCTCAAGGCGACGACCTGGGCCATGACGGGGTTGGAATGGGCCATCTATCCGACCACCACACAGATCACAGTGTAGATAGCCACGGTCAGCACCACGGCGACCACTGAGCTATATACCTGATGTTTGATGTCATTCGTCATACGTTCTTGGGAACCAACCAACCCACAACTAAGCGACCGTGTATCGGTCAAGCTAATAGTGTGAGTCATAAGAATTTAGTCTCTCTTATAACAACCGTCTTTAGCGTTCTATATACCCAAACTTGAGAGCGGCACATCACCGACCGTTGCAGTCTGTTTCGACCTTGCCCCAAACACCCCCTAGAACGGCTCAGGATGCACTAGGAACGCCGTTCGCAACCGTTTGGCCCCTTGGGGCCGTCCGGGGCAAAAGGCCGTTTCCAGCCCCTTGCCCCGGTTGCCTCATGCGTCTACTCCGCGTTCAACGCGGGGTCCGTGAGCCGTTCGAGATCCGCCTCGTTCAGTCCGGCGGCGGCATCGACCGGATCGACGACCGGAGCGGCGGCAGGCCGGGCCGGTTCGACGGCCCACTTGCCGGGGACGACAAGTTCGTACTTGCCGTCGAACTCCTTCCCGGCGCGACGCGCCGATGTGAACGCGTCGAGGATGGCGTCCTGCAGGGCTTCGACCTGTTCGACTCCAGCTTTCGCCTGCCGTGTCGTTTCGGGCGTGTCGTTGCCGTCTTCGTCCTTCGTGCCGGGGACGCGGACGGGGCGACCGGCCAGTGCGCCGTACTGCGGCAGGCCGACGGAGAGAACGCCCTTGGGCCGTCCCCGCGAGCCGTCCCCCTGCCAGATCGTGAAAGACAGCGCGATGTCAGGCATCAGCGGCGAAACGTGATGGACGCTGACACGGGCGATCAACCCCTCGGGGGGCTGGTTGCCTTTGGCCGTGGCCTGCGGTTTGAAGAATTGCGCGATCATGGTGTGATACTCCCGCTTGACGGCCTAACAGGAACGTCCATGGATGTTGCCCCAGATCCGCCCAAGGGTGTGGCCTACAGGCCAAGGGTGTAAGGGGGTGCTGGGTGCCGCTTCGACTGGGCTTTGATTAGTCGCCGGTAGACGTGCCGGAGCAAAGGATTCCCGTCTAGGATGCTTCCATGAACGGCCCTAGTAGGCCGTCAAGCAATGCGTTCAGGTTGAACGCTATTTGGGTAAGCCGTGGCGTATGGCGGTATTGCCTACTGTCCCAGCTCTTACCCGTCCGGTTGTCAACCCGTCCGCTTGCCTAGCTCGCCGGTCATGCCGGTTCGCCGTGGTGCTGCAGTCGAAGGGGCCGTGCGCCGAACTTGGCTGCAGGTGCCGTGCCGGGGTGCCGCCTGGGTGCAAGCCCTGTGTTTTCAACGACTTAGCTTTGGCATGGCCCTTGCAGACCATGTCCTGGAATCGGACAGCCTGTGTGCCGAAACGGACAACCCCTGGAGCTGCAACGACTTGCGGTGTCCGATTGTCGGACAGCCCGTGGAACACGGCATGGCACGAGTCTTGCAAATGCCGGTTTGGTATGGCGCGATTCGTGCATTAGCAATTTCCGTGCCGGCCTGGGGCCTGCAAGATGTATGCCGGATCGAGCTGTCCTGCAAGACCCATGCCAGCCCCAGGGGGCGAAGGATTGTCGAAGGGGGTCGAGGGGGCGTGGTCGACGTGGATCGGCTTGTCACACCTGTGAAAAAATTTGAAAAAATCAAAGCGGTCTGCCCAAGGTGGGTCGCAGGCCGGGTCAGCCCCGGGTCGCCCCTACGGTCGGACCCCGGGTCAGGCCGGGTCATTGAGGAAAACCCCCGGGTCGCGCCAAAACACCAGCCCCGAGGGGCCTGAAAGCCCTCGGCTGGGGTGGGTCAGCTACTCTCTTATAGGGCGGTTGACCCACCCTTGAGCAAAACCACACCTAACCCATGCCCAGCCAACGACTTAGCCCCGGGTCAGCAGGTGGGTCACTTCGTGGGTCACGTAAAAATTACACACTGACCCGTCGTGACCCCAACTCGCCCCTTGACATCCAGCTCAAAGGCGCGTAATCTCAATCCGACGGCCCCAGGTTGCCCCCGGACTCCGGTCCCGGTGCCCCCTCCACACCGCCAAGCCGCGCGGCAGTTCCCCCCTTCCTCCCGCGCGCCAGTCTGGGGCCGTCATCTTGGGTCAACCCAACAGTTGAGGGGGTCGATGTCCACGTCCAAGGCCTACCGCAAGCCCGCCACCGTTCAAATTCAAGCCCGCTTCACCGGCAATCTCCAGTGGATCTGCCCCCTGTGCGCCAACATGAACGCCGGCCGGAAGGAAAAGGTCGACTGGCGCGGCCCCACGGCCCAGTGTTCGCGCTGCGAAGGCCGATTCTCGGTCGGATTGGCCTTCAGAGACGCGATCAGCCCCTTTGGACCCTTGGACGGGTGGTACTCGACCACGATCTGCGGCTGGACGGCCAATGTGATCGACCACTTGCCCCCCGGACGACCGATGACAGGCCGCTTGGCCGGCACGATCTGGTGGATTTGTCTTTGCCGGATCCTCCACAAGTCGGTCGTGGACTGGCAGACGGGCCAGATCGCTTGCAAAACCTGCAAAACCTGCTACAATGTCGGTGTGGTGCTCTACAAAGCCCTCCGCGGACGTCATCCCAGCCGGCGAACACCCCTCGATTGGACGTTGCCTGTCTGGGACGTCCATGATCCAGACCATGCCCAAGATTAAAGTTCCGGCAGTCACTAATTCCCGCCTGTGCTACCAGACTCCGGGGTTGGTATCACGTCATCCCAACCCGATGGTCCACTGTACGCGTCCCAAGGGGCACGATGGCCCCCACTCATGGCAGCGGTAGGCCATGTTTGAGTTCATCCAGAAGGCCGCCCTTGTCAAACTCGCCCTCCGGTACGTCCGATCCCACGAGCGACTCTCCGACGCCGTCTGTGATCTCCGAGACCACTACTGCGGACAGCGCTCTGTCGCCCTCAACCGAGGCGATGACGTCGACATTGCCGGTATCGAAGTCAGTTATGCCAGTGACGCCGACACCTTTGACCGCGAGGTCGCCAAAGAAGCCAAGGTCGGGCGCTTTGGTCGGGGCAACAAAGGCCCTTGGGAAGTTTGAGCAGGCGGTCGGGGGTAGGCAACAGCTCGCCGCCCGTGTCGCCAGTAACACCCTGACCCTCGAACAAGAGGCGTTCGTCGCGTTGCTGCTGGATCCGGGCCGGATCAGCGACACAGTCCTGACCTTGGCGGCCGACGCTGGGATCACCCCCGAGGACGTCCTCAAACTGTACCAGAAGGGGGCCATGGCCGAGGCCGCCGCGATCGCCACGTCCCAGATCGCCGACGCGTTGCCGACCGTGACCCGCGAGATCCTCGCCAATGCCGTCGAGACCCGCCAGCAGTGCGTGTGCCTCAAGGCGGGTCAGCCGAATGCGGCCTGCAAACGGTGCTTGGGGACAGGCATTTGGGTGAAGGACGCGAAGGTCGAGCAGCAGAAGATGGTCTGGGAGCAGGCCGGCCTCCTCAAAAAGTCGGGGGGCATCAACATTCAGCAGAACACAGCGGTCGGCGTGGTCTCCGGCGGGTCGTTCATGGACAAGTTCGTCCGATCCACCGACGCTGTCGCCTACGACGTCAGTCCAGCAGATATCAAAGAGGGTGAGGTCAGCAATGGGTAGTTTCTTCAAAGGTCTCGGACACTTCTTCGCCAAGGTCGCGGTACTGGCCGCCAAGGGGGCTGTTGCCGCCAGCGAACATCCCGAAGTCGTCGGCCAAGTGGTGACCATCGCCCAGCAGGCGGGTGTGCCCCAGTCTGTGGTCGACAAGGTCAATGCCGGCGTCGCCATCAACAACCAGATCGTCGGCGATGTCAAACAGGTGGCGGCTATTGTGGTTGCGGCCAAGACCCCGCCAGCCCCGGGGACCACGAACTAGTGGCCAAAAAGGTGGATCCGGCTGTTTTGGCTCGGATGGTCGAACTCCGCGACAAACATGGACTGACCAAGGCAGTAATCGCGATCAGACTTGGCCTTAGCCTGCGTACGGTCAACTTCTACCTCAACCCGATCCCCGCCCGGTCGACCCCATGTACGATCCCGGCATCACAGCCATCCGTCTAGGCAAGATGGCGGACGAGATCCGCCGCCGGACGAACCCCGGATTCGAGTTCCGGGACGTGTCCTTAGACGAATCGGCCTACTTCGTTGAGCGGCTGGACGGGATCTGGGACAAAGAGCAGGAACTCCAGCTCCGCCCCTTCGATCGGGACGAGCAGCTGTTCATCGAGCACGAATTGGCCCGGTCCAAGGTCGATTACCGCTACTGGGCACTGAGGTACGCGTGGATCAAGACCAAAGCCCAAGAAAAGGTCCGGATTTCTTTCTGGGAATCGCAGGAGTTGCTCCTCAAGGCCATCGCCAAGGAGGAGCGGAAGAGTCTGTCTGGGCAGACCGGCGACGGGATCCTGCTAGCCTTGCTCAAGGCCCGCCAACTGGGAGCCTCTACGGTCTGCGAGACCATTATCCCGCATCGGGTCTTTTTCTACGCCAATACCTCGGCAATGATCGCGGCCAACGTGGACGAACAGTCGGCCTACCTCTTTGACATGATGGAACGCATCTACGACAACATGCCGTGGTGGATGCGACCCCACCGGAAGTACCTCGTCAAAGATAAGCAGATGTACTTCGACGAACTGGACAACCTGATTCTGGCCAACAGCTCGAAGAACCTCCAAGGCTCGGGGTCGTCCTCGGGCGAACGCGGCTCGATGGGCACGGGCAAGACCCTCCCTTTGTTCCACGGGTCCGAGCTGTCCACGTGGGAGAATGCCGGCCAGATTGATGACGCCCTGATGCCGGCCATCCCCGAACACCCGAGGACCTTCGCCGTGTTCGAGTCGTCCGCCAAGGGCTGTATCGGCTGGTGGCCCGATACGTGGGAAGACGCCAAGGCCGGGAACAACCGCCTGACCCCTGTGTTCATCCCGTGGTATAGCGAACCGTCGACCTACACCAAGCCGGCCCCGTTGGACTGGGAACCCTCCGACATTGCTTTGGCTCACGCGGCCAAGGTCGAACAGACCAGCCCCCGATGGACCGGCCGAACGGTCCACTTGTCCAAGGACCAGCTATTCTGGTGGGAACGGAAGCGGGCGTCCTACGCGGCTCGGAATGAACTCTACAAGTTCTTCACGGAGTACTGCGCCGACGACGTCGAGGCCTTCCAGTCCACGACCAACAGCATCATCCCCGCGGACTTCCTCAACCAGCTGTACAACCAGAGCCGGCCCCACGCGGCGGTCATCGACATCGTGAACAAAACGACCGGCGGCGCTGGGAGGATCCACCGTGGCGCTGTCTAAGGCGGTGCTCGACCAGTTGGCCCGACCCGGCCTCGGGATGAAGGTCGTCGAGATCGACACGGCCTACGACTATGACTGGTGGAACGGCCGGTTGATTCTCTGGGATGCGCCCGAACGTGGGGCGACCTACTCGATTGGCGTCGACGTGGCCGAGGGCGTTGGCAAGGATCGGTCCGTCATTGAGGTGGTCCGGGTAGGTGATCTCAAGCGCCCCGACGAGCAGGTGGCCGAGTTCGCCTCGGACTACCACGACCCGATCGACTTGGCCCCGGTCGTGGCCGAGCTGGGCCGATTCTATAGCGGCCCCGACGGCATGGAGGCCATCGCCATTGTGGAGGCCAACGGGTTGGGCGACGGTGTCATTCTGGCCCTGAACACGCATCTGGAGTACGGCAACCTGTTCCAATGGAAGGTCTACGACCGGACGACCCATTTGGAGACCAACCGCTTGGGCTGGTGGACCAACCGGACGACTCGTCCTAAGCTCATTGCCCGGGGGCAACATGCCATCATGAAGGGGGATTTAGTGATGAATAGCCCCTTCCTCTTTAATGAGTGGAAAACCTTTCAGCGAGACCACTCGCTGGCCCGTGCCGCGGCCATGTACAACCGCCACGACGACCGGGTGATGGCCATCCTCATGGCCCACTGGGCCGCCCACGACAACGAGTGGATCGCGGGCGAGGACATCGCCGAACAGCGCCGGCGGTTGACATCCGCAACCCAGTTGATGCACACTAAGGCTGCAGCCGACGAGACCCGGCCGTCCACGACCCGGGTGGACTACCAGAACCGGGCCATCAGCTGGAAGCAAATGCAAGCCGAGTCCGACGACGACCTCTTCGGCGGGACTTGGTAAAGGACACGAGACACCCATGAAAGTCACGTTGACCATCCCTGACGCCCTGTACGAGACCTACGAGGCCCGCGGTGGCGATGCCGAGATGGTCAAGACCCTCACCCGGTTCGCCGAGGTCCCCTCGACCGAACGCTGCCTGACCGTCTGGGGTGCGGACCGCTTGGCCCTTGAAGCGGTGATGCAAACCACGGTCGAGACCCCTAAGCGGCTGCTGGACTTCCTCCGCAACTGCGGGTCGGTCAAGATTGGGGCCATCGAACGGATCTTCAGCCCCTCGGAGCTGATCCGGATCGGCGATCAGGCCAAGTTCCACGGATGGACCCCCGAGGCCTTCATGAAGTACACGGCCGATCAGGCGCTGGACTACATCTTCGACCGGATCTAACATGAGCCGTGTTGGTGACATCTTGGCCGACCCCTGCATGCGCCTTGGCATTAATTGCCACGCCTGTGGGCTGTTTCGGCTGATTCCTGAGGACCTCAAGGTGGGCGAGTCCTTCTACTTGGTCCCGTGTCCAAAGTGCCACTCGGTGCCGCTCTCCCTTCGTCTGACTGACGACGGTGTCCAAGAGGTGATCCACTAATGTTTGCCAGATTTTGCGACACACTGAACACGCCTGGGGGCCACATTATTGCGCTGTTCGTCTGCATCATCATTGGTGCGGTCATGGCGAAGTTTGGCGTCCAGATGCGTGAAGGCCTGCTCCACGACGCGTTCATTGCGCTACTGGCCATCCTTGCCCCACGGGCAGCAGCCGCCGTTCTGACCCCTCCGGGAGCGAACCTTGCCGCTTAGAGACTTCACCTGTAACGCCTGCGGACGCGCCCAAGAACGCTTCTACCAGCAGGTCAACACGTACATAGCCGCGACCAATCGCGCGATCGTGGCCGACGAGCAGACCGATCCGACGTACCCTCCTTGTGAGTCGTGTGGCGGGACCTTGACTGTGCTCCCCCTCGCTCAACCAAGTCGACGGTACGTTGGGTCGGTCTTCCCCTTCACCACGAACCACGTCGATCCCGACGGCAAGCCCATGACCATCGAAAACATGGGGCATCTCCGGGCCGTCGAGAAACAGTACGGGGTTGTTCTCTCGGCCTTCAGTCAGCGATCCGTGAACGACATGACCCCCATTAAGGACCTGCCTCGGTACCGCGGCCAAGATGACGACTTCAAACACGACCGTCGGCGATAAGGAGCATGTGGCTTCCGCTTACCACCGTCGGACTTCTTTTCATGTTCACATTGCGACGTCATCGTCGCGTTAGGCCCTAACCCATGGCGATGGACGCACTTCCCCTGCCCGAGACGACCTCGGCGTACGAACATGCCATGCTTCAGTGGCTGGACGGCGCGGTGATTGACGGCGAAGCGATCCTCAAGTCCGATCCCATGTACGAGGACATGGAGCGGTGCATCCAGTACGTTATGGGCGATCAGCTGGACCCGAAACGCTCGCCCATGCTGTCGTCCATCACGGACAACCGGACCAAGCACATTGTTCTACAGTCCATCGCCGCCCTGACGGATATCCATCCCCTCTTCGGTTTCAAGACCTTCAACAACCAGTTTCAGCAGCAGAACGAGGTCCTCTGGAAGCTGACGCAGGCGTGGTGGGTCAACAACTTCTGTGACGTCCAGCTGGCCGACGTCCTGCGCTACTCGGCCGTCCCAGGGACCGGCTACTGTGAAGTCCAGTGGATGCCCGATGCGTGGAACGGCATTGGCGACGTCAAGCTGATCCCCCGCGACCCACGAGACGTCTTGCCCTATAAGCCGACCATGACCCATTCCATTCAGGACTGGGAAGGGGTCATTGTCCGCTCGGCCAAAACCATCAATGAACTGCAAGCGCGGTTCCCAGAGAAGGCCCATCTGATTCGGCCGGACCGGGATCAGTCCATGTTCAACCGGACATGGAGCCGGGCACGCCGGCTGATGTCGGCGTTGGTGACACCAGCCCCTGTGGACACCCTCACGGCCGCGCCACAGAACGCCGTCAAGCGCGTCCCGACAGTCGATCTGTTCAACTGCTGGATCAAAGACCGCCGCTTTCACATCGGGTCTGAAGCTATCATCATGGGCGAGCCGGGAACCAACTGGTCGTACAAGGTGTACCCCGTGAACATGGTCGGCAAGGAAGCCCCTGAGGATGGCCACATCATCGACAAGTCCGAGTGCCGACTGTATCCGCGTGGCCGTCTGATTATTTCCACCCGGACTGCAGTTCTCTGGGACGGCCCTAACCCCTACTGGCATGGGATGTTCCCCATTGCCAAACTGACCCTTGACCCGTGGCCGTGGGGCCTGCTGGGGGCCAGCCTCGTCCGCGACCTCATGCCCCTGCAGGACACGGTCAACGAGCTGATCAACGGCACGCTGGATGCCTGCCGAAAGGCCCTGCGGCCGGGTGTGATTGCCGATCGCCGGGCGGTGCCGGAGTCCCAGTGGCAGTCGATCGACACCCGGATGCCTGGCCTGAAGGCCAAGATCAACGCCCAGTTGGGAAAGGGTCTGGAGTTCACGGAAGCCCCGCAGCTGCCGTCCTACGTCTTTGACATGCTCAAGATGGCCGTGTCCGAGATGGACTACCACGCGGACGTAGCCAATCTCAACGCCCTGACCCAGCTGAATCAGGCCCCCGGGGCCGACTCGGTCGAACGGCTCCAAGAGGCGTTATCGCCGGTACTGCGCCTCAAAGGTCGTCTCATGGAAGTATTCCTCCGTGAGGTTGGCGAAATGGTGAAGTGCAACTTCTTTCAGTTCTACAACATGAGCCGCCGCATCTCGATCTTGGGCGAGGCCGGGCTGGACTTCGCCGACTTCGACTTCGACCCGGGCAACATGATTCCGTCCATGTCCGAGGGCGACGAGGGCTACGACCCCAAGTACGACAACCGCTTGGAGAAGTCGAACCGCGCCCAGCACCACATGAAACAGTTCACGTTCCAGATCACGCCGAACAGCCTGCTGGCCATCAGCCAGATTAGCCGGAAGCTGACTTACATGCAGCTGTGGCAGGGTGGCCTCATGGACCCGTGGACCCTGTTCGAGGTGCTGGAGATTCCCAACGGTGGCGCGCCTCCCGGCGATGCCACAACCATCACGGACCGCTTGATCCTTGCCCAGTCTATCGGACTGGTCGGGGCGGTCTCCGCCCAAGGTCGGAAGGCCACGAATGACCAGCCGCCCAAGCAGCAACAGAAGGGCGACGGCCGTGTAGTGACGTCCACCTCCTAACCCTTGACGGCTGCATGGGACAAGCCCGACACTTGCAGTTAGCAGCGACGTGCCCGCCCAATATGAAGCCATCAGGGACAGCTTACCCAAGTCCCTCTCGTTAAAAGAGCGCAAGACCCGCGCGGCCAAGATTTACGTGGCCAAGGGTCGAGGCGGCAATCGGTCCAGCCGTGCGCGTTCCCTTTCGTCAGGTCGCTAACTATGCCGAAGCCGTCTGACCCCATCGCGCCGCTGCCGAAGAACCTTGACGACAAGGATGTCCTCAAGCGGGCAATCGACAAGCGCAACAAGAAGATCCCGCTGACGAGGGTCGCCGCGACGCGTCAGCCCAAGGCCCGCAATTACGCTGGCCGTTCGACAGGACGCTAATATGGCCAGCAAACCCGACATCAAGACCCCGTACAAGGACCGCATCGGGCCGCACTGCGTCGGCGAAAAGTCCGGCAAGAAGTAGGACGTCCCAGATGCACAAGGATATTGCCGCGGCCGGCAAGCTCCCCTTTCCGGCGGACGTCACGGTCAAGACCAAGGACAAGCGGTCGGGCCTGAAGAAAAAGCTCAAGATTCGTCCGGTCACGGATCGTCCGGCCGGCAGAAAGTTCGGACGCTAATATGGCAGGTGCAGGCGACATGATGGGCGGAGCCGGCGGACAGCCGCCGCTTCCCGCCAATGCAAGTCCTGCCTCCGGGCCGACCTTCGCCGGTCTGGCCGGAGGACAGCCGCAGGGCGGTCAGCCCGTGACGCCGGGAGCCTCGCAGACCTCGGGGGCGCTCGTCCGGCTGGCGATGGAAATCGATCAGGCGCTCAAACTTCTGGCTCAGGCGGCTCCGCAGCTGTCCGCATGGGTCGATCAGACGACACAGCAGCTGCGATCTCAGGTGGGCGTCGCAATCTCCTCTGGGATCCCCTCGTCCGCTACGCCCAACGGCACCGGGAATTTTCCCGGCGGTGGATCGAATCTAACTTAATTGCGCTCAAGGCGGACGTGATGGACTGGCCCCGTGGGATCCCCACCGGGAGGTGCGCACGTACCACTGGCTGAGGACCCCATGGCAAAGAAATCCGAGATTGATGCGTTTCTGGCCGAAGTACTCGACGCGATCCCCGAGGATCGTCGACAGGCCTTCGAGGACACCATCCGAATGGACGGCGTGAGCAAAGCCGTCCGCGAAAAGGTAATGGCGCGATCCGATTACTCGAAGCAGTCCGACGAGCTGGCGAAAGCCAAGCGCGACATGGAGGCCTACCTCCAGGGCGAATCCGAGAAAATCAAAGGCTGGTCCAACTGGTACGAAGGGGCCGTGAAAGAGGTCTCGATGACCAAGGAACAGCTGGATCAGTACAAGGCGACCTTCGGCGAACTGGACGGCTCGAAAGCCAAGCCGAAGTTCCTGACCAAAGAGGACGCCAAAGCCGAGTGGCAGGCGGAACTCAACCAGCGCGACGCCAACGCCATCAAGTTCGCGGACATTCTGCTCGACCTGAAGTTCGACTACCGCTCGGAATTTGGGAAGCGTCTCGATACGGACGCCCTGCTGGACTATGCCGGCAAGAACGGCCTCCCCCTGCAGGCGGCCTACGACCGCTTTACCGCCGAGGATCGCACGACCAAACAGGAGAAAGTGATGGAGGAACGCATCGCCAAGGCCAAGGAAGAAGGTGCCCGCGAGGCGTTGTCCAACCACAAACTCCCGTATCAGTCCGGGCCGCTGGAGCCGCACGTGCTGGATATCCAGAAGGACGTCCCGAAGACCCGCGTAGATCGCGTGGCTGCGGCGATTTCTGACTGGAACGGCGTGGAACACAAGAGTTTCTTCTAACAACTGCGGTTGAGGATCTCAACCCAGAGGAGTCTGACCCATGGCATTTTTGGACGAGCTGAATACGTCCACACGTCGCAAGATCGTTCCCGGCCTCGTTGACGAGGTTTTCAAGAACGACCCGACGCTGGCGTATCTCAAAAAGAACAACATCGAAACCTTCGATGGCGGCACGCTGATTCAGGAGAACTTCATCTACGCCCCGCTGGGCGGTGGCGCGTACGCCATCGGTGACACGTTCCCCATCACCATCTCGCAGGTGGAAACGGGCGCGAGCTTCATCCCGAAGCTGTACTACGTGCCGGTCTCCATCGCCAAGGAGCAGATCCAGATCTTCAACAAGGGTCCGCAGATGGTGTTCCGCCTGATCGATGGCCGTCTCCAGAACGCGGCGCTGACGATGTCGGCCCGGCTGGCGCTGGCCCTCTACCAGAACGGCCAGACGGCGGCCCGCGCGCTCCAGCTCAACGGCTTCGCCGAACAGCTGAACGATGGCACCACCGCGCAGTGGGACAGCAACACGTACACGACGTACGGTACGCTCTCCCGCAACGGCACGATTGGGGCGGCGCTGAACTCGCCCATGACCGGCCCGACGGCGAACGTCGCCGGCCCGATTACTTACAAGATCCTCGAAGAGGCGTACAACTCGGTCGTCATCGGCGACGAGCATCCGAACCTCATGGTGACGACGAACCTCGGGATGTCGTACATCAAGGAGAAGTTCCAGCCCCAGTGGCGTACGGAAACGCAGGATCCGAACATCGGCTTCAACGGCCTGAAGTTTAACGCCTCGATGGTCATCCAGTCGCAGTACGCGCCTGGCTCGGTGGTCTCGACGGTGGACAGCTCGCTGGGTGCCAACGCCGCGCTCTCGGGCGAAACCATCCACTACCTCAACACGAAGTACCTGCGCATGTACGTGACCAACGACCCGGAATTCGGCTTCGGATTCAGCGGCTTCAAGCCGGCGCAGGATTCGACGGTCGTGGCGGGCCAGTACTTCTTCTCGGGCAACGTGACGAACCAGGCTCCCCGCCTGATGCGCGTGTTGTTCGGTATCAACGGCTAAGGGAGAAGATACATGGCCAATACACTTTCCGCTCGGTTCTTCCCGGTTCAGGCAGTCCACCTCGGTGTCACCGGGGCCATTGCCACCTTCAATCAGTCGACGCTGCCGTTCGACATTCCGCAGGCAGCGGGATCGTCCAGCACGTTTGGCATCGGTGGCGGTCTCGGGGCCGTCATCGAGGACAGCGGTAAGGTCTACCGGCTGGTGAAGAAGCACAAGGTCACGGCCTCGGTCACGACCAGTGCCGGCTTCGTGGCCTACTGGAACGACCGCGCCAACGCGGTGGTCGTCTCGGATCAGACCGACACGCAGGCGGCCGTCAACGCCGTGGCCGGAGCCTTCCTCGGTGCGGTCACGGACGAGAACTATTGCTTCATCCAGATCGGCGGTCTCCAGAGCATCGGCTCGAAGGACGCGACGTCCGCCGGCGACATGCTGTTCGGTTCGACCACGGACGGTCAGCTGGCGACGATCGCCGCGGGCAGCACCGTGACGAACATTCCGTTCGCCATTGCCTACGGGACGGCGTCAGCCAACCTTGTGCTGGCCAACTGGCTGTTCGGCAACCTGATCTAAGGAGAGCACATGGCAGCGACAATCACCCTCTCCGGCGATTGGCTGGAGTCGGTTGGCAGCAAGCGGGCCACCAACTTCAGCATCACTGGCGACAGTTCCTACCCTACCGGTGGGTATGCCGTCACCCCAGCCCAAGTCGGGCTGGGGGTCGTCGACTTCTGGGAATTTGGCAACGGCTCAGGCTACGTCCTTGAATACGTCGTAGCAACCGGCAAGGTCAAGTTCTACGTCGACGGCGGGAACCTTCCGAACGTCACCGTCACCGGCGGCCAGTCCGCTGGGCCGGCACTGCAGATTACGCCCGACAGCAATGCCGGCGTCCTCGGCAAAACCACAGCGACCACGCGGACGATCCCTGGCGCGACCTTTGGTCTTGTCGGTGTGCCGTCCAGTCTTGTCGAGGTCGCGGCCACGACCAACCTTAGTGCTGTCACTGTTCCGGGCCGGGCCACAGGCCGCTAACCCTTTGGACGAGATGGGGGCAACCCTATCTCGTCCGTTTCTTACAGGACTCCAATGAAGAAGTACCTTTATGGCCTGACCCTGGCAGTGGCGTTGGCGTTGGCCATCCCGTTTCCCAGCGTCAAGGCCCAGAATATCGGTGGTGGCGGTACCATCAACGGGAACACCATCACCACGGGCACCGGTACGCTGACCCTCGGCGCGGGCAAGACGCTGACGACCACGTCGTCCAGCACCATCGCCGGCGGTGACGGCAACACGCTGGCGATTGCCGCGAACAAGACGCTCACCGTGAGCAACAGCGGCACACTGCAGGGTGGCGACGCGTTTGTGCTGTCCATCGCGGCCGGCAAGACCTTCACGGTCAGCAATAGCATCACGTTGGCCGGCACGGACGGCACGACGATGACGGCTCCGGCGGTCAGTTCAGGCCTGTCGGCGACCATGGCGATTCCGGTGTCGAGCGCGTCGCTCGGTGGCTCGCCGGTGACGCTCACGGCCGCGCAGTGCGGCGGGGCGTTCAACTTGGACGCGGCCACCGGGGTGGTCTACATCCTGCCTTCGACGCTACCAGCCGCTGGCTGTACCTACGACTTCGTTGTCACGACGTCAGTCACCTCGAACTCGCATGAGATTGAAAGTGGCAACGCGGCGCACTTTTTGTCTGGTGTGCCGATCGAACTGTCGGCCACGGCGACGTCACGTGCGGACGTCTGCAACGGATCGACCCACATCGCGTACAAGACCAACGGCACGACCACCGGCGGTGTCATCGGCACGAAGCTGAGGGCCACGGTGCAGAGCGCCACGGCCATCTGGCTGGAAGGCATCAACTACGGGTCAGGATCACTGGCCACCGGCTGCTCGACCACGAACTAACCACGAGGCTCGGACAACATGGCCAATAACTTCCTTGAGATGTCAAGGTCGCTCAGGCTTTATTGTCCGAGCCTTGACATTTTTCTCGCTCAGCAGTTCATCCGGGACGCCTATCGGCAGATTTGTGACCGGAGGCCGTGGTCCGGGCTACGGGCCGAGAATCAGATCCTCTTCCAGAACCAGAAGACCACCGGCACGGTGACAGTCGTCAACAACTCGACCACCGTCACGGGCAGCGGGACGACGTTTGCGTCAACTGACGTCGGCCGTCAGTTCAAGGCCGGGGTGGGGTCACCTATCTACACCATCACCGCGGTTGACGTCGGCCTGCAGACCCTGACGACGGATTTAGCCATCGGGATTGCCTCGGCCTCGGGGCTGAGCTTTACGATCTTCGACGGCTACGTCACGATGCCGACGGACTTCAAGAAGTTGATTGTGGCGGTCGACCCGCAGACCGGTTACAAGCTCCGCCACTGGGTGACCCAAGACCAGCTGCTGCGGTGGGATCCGCAGCGCAACTTCTTCGGCCTGCCCTACGCGTTGGTCGACCGCCGGTACAATAGCTCTGGCGTGGTCCAGTACGAGGCATGGCCGTATTCGACGTCCCAGCGGGTGGTCAGCTATTTCTACACCAAGCAGGCGGCCGACCTCGTCAACGACACGGACACGCCCATCTGGCCGATCCGATCGGACGTCATCGTCAGCCGGGCCTTGGCGGATCTGTGTCGATGGCCGGGGGTCGCCGATCAGCCAAACCTCATGGCGTCCGGGCCAAACGCCGAATACAACCGCCGGTCCTACCTCGCCGAGTTCGAGGATAAGATGGTCGACTTGGAACGCCAAGACGAAGAAATCTACATGACATGGCTGTCCGACACCGACTGGTACGGCTGGCCGTGGGCACCGCTCAGCGCGAACTTTTTACAAAGTCATGCTGTGTAGGGTTGACAAAACTTTGCAGGCGTGGTACGCTGTTTGGCATGACGTCCGAACACCTTGCTTATCTTGCAGGTTTAATTGACGGAGAGGGTACTATATCTCTGTCCGGCCCAAAAAAAGCAGATGGCACAACTGGTTATTTTGTAAGGCCTTTTGTACAATTTGCAAATACCAACGAGTTGCTGGTTCAGTGGATTAGGGATAACGTAGATGTACCGTTTGGTGAGTACTTCTACAACCGCCACCCCGATCGTCAGAAGCCTACATGGTTAGTTCACTGGAGGGGATTGGATGGGGTCAAGTTACTGAAGCAGGTTCTTCCGTACCTTGTCGGAAAACGTCTACAGGCAGAGATTGTCATTGACACGTGGGATGGTGAGGCTGGGTGGAACACAAACAAACGTGGCCGCTGGTGCAAAAAGAACCCTATGCCTCCAGAGGTTGCTGCCTGCAGACAAGATGCGTATAATCGAATCAGGGCACTGAACCGCAAAGGTCCAGTAGCCAAGGAGATCTAATCATGGCCAGTGTCATCAAAAACAGCCCGTTCAAGGACGCCATCGGCAAGTCGACCGTCCCCCAGCGCGGCTCCAGCAACAAGACCTACGACATGGAAAAGGGCATCAACCTGCCTCAGCGTGAGGGTGGCCTCCTGCCCGAGGTCTACCGCGACAACGTCGCCGGCGACCCGAAGCTCACTGGGCCGATCAAGCGCGGGGGCATGACGCCTGACGCCGTCAAGTAAGAGGTAGCCCATGTCCGCTGTCTACGAATACAGCTTCGGCACCGATCCGTCGACCCAGTTCAGGGGGGCACTAGCCCAGAACGCCGGCGTCGATCTGGACTTCCTTCTGCCGCCAACGCTGCAAGGCATCAACGGGACGGCGTGGGGGACGATCAAGTCCCTCACGATTGTCAGCATCCAGAACCTCGACTGGGAACTCTGGCTCTGGCAGTCCGCGACCCATTCGACCCTGACCGCAGCTGTCACGGCGGCCGGCTCCAACTGGATTGGTCGCTGGACGTTTGTGGCCGGCGACGCCGTTCAGAAGGCCGGCACGGGTGACTTCCAGTACTACATCGACGGGCTGGATATCCCCTACTTCGACGCCGACAAGGCTGGCAAGCTCCATCTGACGCTGCTCAACCGCAATGCCGTATCCAAGCTGGCGAACGATGCTGGCGCGGTGCAGGTCAAGGGCCGTATCGCGCAGCCGGTGTACTAAGGGCGAGGCCCATGATCATCCTGGTCAGGCACCCTCCGACCAAGCTGAACAAAGCCGGCAAAGTCCGCGGCCAGCTGGATCCGCCGGTGCCTCCGGAGGGGGTGCAGATTGCCAAGGATACGGCTCGCTACTTCAAGGGCATCGCGGTCGATCACATCTACACGGACAGCTCCAAGCGAACGCGGCTGATGGCCGACGAGATTGCCAAGGTGACCGGGGCCGACGTCACGACGACCACAGGGTTGGCCACGTGGAACCTCGGCGACTTTGCCGGCCAGCGGATCAAGGACGTGGCTCCCGCGGTCGAGTACTACATGATGAAGACCCCATCAAAGGCCGTCCCCGGAGGCGAGTCCTTTGAGGTCTTCGCCAAGCGGTTCATCGGGTTCCTGCTGCCGTTCTACCACTCGACCAAGACCATCGTGATGGTCACCCACGGCCGCCCCATCATGACGGCCAAAGCGTGGCAAGAAGCCGACGGGGACGACGCGCCGACAGATCTGGCCGGTGACGATTTGAGTCCAGAGCCGACCGGGGTCAACCCCGGCGGTGTTGCAATCATGGCCGCGAATCGGCCGTTTGAGGTTGTCCATGGTATCGGGAAAAAGGTCTAACTCCATGACGCGTTGGATCAAAGTTGTGGGTGCTGCCCTTGTGGTGGCAATGATCCTGAACATAGCGACATTCTCTCCTGTGTTCGCCCAGAGTGGCCCCTACTCGGCACAGATCCAAGCCGCACTGCGTTCCTTTGTGGTGAGTGCGCATACATGGACCGGTGCGCAGACGTGGACCGGTGCCCAGACATTCAAAAACGACGCGTACTGGTTCACATTCCGGGCCGGGTCCACTAACAACCTCCTTGGCCAGCAGGGCAACAATTCTCAAGGTGACGGCTACGGACAGATTCTGTACGGTTGGGATCAGTCCGCGACCCCCACACAAGCGGCGATGACGCTCGGGGCGTTCTCAAACATCCAGACCACGTGGCCTGCGATGTTGTTTTACGCAGAGAAGACCAGCTTCGCTACCGTTGCCGGCGGTGATCAAGCCTTCTGGTTTTGCAACACCGCGTCTGGGGTGTGTGACGCGAAACTCTTGGCCATCACCGGGAACGGCGCATGGACCCATTCCGTATTTCGTGTCAGCGACATCACACACGGCGTTGAGGCCACGGATGTTGTTGGGGATGCGCTCGTCAGCGGTGTGCCTGTCGCAACAGCGGGCGTAACCGTACAGCGGTCGCCCATGCTGACGCTGGACGGGTCCGCGTGGAACAGCAGCGGTGCGGCGGCTGAGACTGACCGGTGGGCACTCCAGAATGTCCCCGTCACAGTCGCCGGGACCACTACCTCGTCGCTGCTGTTCCGAGACACCATCAACAGTGCGTCCTCGTGGACGACGCAAATGACATTGACCTCTGGAGGGGTTCTGTCAGGTCCGACCTATCAGTCCAACGGCTCGGGCATGGCCGTTGCGAACGTCGGCGCGAACTCGTGCGGGACCACCGCCGCGACTATTGCCGGAAATAACAATGCCTTTGTGATTACCGTGGGAGCCACATCCGGATCGCAGTGCCGGGTGGCGTTTACCGTCGCCGCGCCCACTGAATATGATTGCTCCGCCAATGACAGCACGACCACGGTGGCGGTGCGGACGACGCCTGTGGATACGACCCACACCGACCTGATTGGATCGTTCACGGCTGGAGACAAAGTCACGGGGATCTGTTTTCCGCGGTAATCTGCTGTGCCGACGTATAATCTCCCGTTCGCATGGGATAACCAATTCGGTGGCATTCCACCCGGTGATCAAGGCCGGACTAGTGGCTTGTGGGCTGCGACGTTTTTCGACTATGGACGTGCCGTCTTTGCCGCTGGCGATGGGCAGGTCTGTTCGGCACAATCGTCGCAGGTGGTGCAGCCACGCCTCCGATTTGCCCCGAACGCCGCCAACATGGCTGAGTTGGCGCTCTTAGTGGCCGGTGGTACGATTCTCTCGGTGACCGCTGTGGCGCAGCATCGCCGGAATCCGATTACGGTCGCTGACACGGCACCAGTACCGGTAAGAGCGACTGCCGAGCGGCCGTCGAACACCAACCTGACGACGCTGTGGGATATCTCCTTGGCCAGTCAAGTGTTCGTGACGCAGCAGGGGCCGGAGATGCTCACCGAACCGGGTGGCGGTCTCTGGACGCCCGATCTGTTGCAGGCGACAGAGTTCAGCTTGGAGATGCAAGCCGTTCCCTCGGGACATCCCTACATCAACCAGTACTTTGTCGATTGGTACTACCTGTTAGTCACCTATGCCACAGCCTGTCTGCCGTTTCCCACACCGGCAGGTGGCGGGCAAGCCTGTACCGACACGACGACCCCTGTGACGGTCCCTGCCGGCTACGGGTATCAAGCCTAAGAGGATCTCATGCACTGGATCAAACGACTGGTTATTACCGCGGCGCTGGTCATCGGGATCGGCTATATCCCGTTGGGCGCGCAGGGCACGCTCAGCAATCAGGTCCTGCAACTGCTGACCCGCGTGGGAGGCAATAGCTGGACGACCACGAACACCTTCGCCGACCTGCGGGTGACGAACTCGGCCATCCCGTCGATCACAACCTATCGCATCTATGCGGACACGTCGGGCAACCTCTACTTCAACGGCGGCCTGATCGCCGGCGCGGGCGGCGGCGTCACACCGCACAACCTGCTGTCCACGACGCACCCGGATACGCTCACGGGCAGTCCGGTCCGTGGATCCGTCATTGTCGCCAACTCGACACCTAAGTGGGCTGCCCTGACCGTCGGGGCGAATCACACCGTGTTTGTCTCCAACGGCACCGACGCCGCGTGGGGCACCGACGGTTCCGGGCTGACCAGCCTGACGGCTGCCAACCTGACAGGCACGCTCCCAGCCATTAGTGGTGTCAACCTGACCAATTTGAACGCGTCCAACTTGGCCTCAGGCACCGTGCCGCTGGCCCAGCTGGCGAACATTGCCAACGCGCAGATCTCGGCCTCGGCCGCCATTGCCTACTCGAAGTTGGCTCTGAGCAACAGTATTGTCAACGCGGACATCGCTGGTGGGGCCGGCATTACATATGCCAAGTTGAGTCTGACTGGATCAGTGGTGACCGGTGATCTGGCCGCGGCCACGCTGTTGTTCAACCGGTGGGCGCAGAACGGAGCCTCGGCGAACCAAGTTCCCATGTGGAACGGCGCGGCGTGGGCTGCGACGACCATTACCCAGTCCATGGTCACCGGGGCTGGGACGGTCACATCCGTGGCTCTGTCGGTACCGGCGTTTCTGTCGGTGTCTGGCAGTCCAGTGACGACCTCCGGCACGCTGGCGGTGACCGCAGCCAATCAGACGGCCAACACGATCTTCGCTGGTCCAACAAGCGGCGGTGCGGTGGCACCGGCCTTCCGCGCGCTGGTCAACGCCGACTTCCCGACCTCGGGTGTGACGGCCGGTACCTACCCTTTGGTCACGGTTAACGCCCAGGGCATTGTGACGGCCGGCTCGTCGAGTTTTGCCTCTGGGACGATTGTCGCAGACACCCCGTGGCTGTTCACCCAGACATGGAACAATGCGGGTGTCGCCTTCACGGCGCTGAAGGTCAACGTCACCAACACGAACTCGTCCGCCGGCGCACTGCTGGAAGACCTCCAGATCGCTGGGGTCTCCAAGTTCAGTGTCGACAAGAATGGCGCGGGCACCTTGGCCGCCGGCCTGTCCGCGACTACAGGTGCGTTCAGTAGCACCGTCTCCATGACCGCCCTGACGGCTACGACCGGAGCCTTTAGCAGCACGGTCAGCATGACGGCGCTGACCGCGACCTCTGGGACATTCTCCGGCCTACTCTCAGCCAACCTCGGTCTGACCGTAGCCGCCGGTCAGACCGCGGCCGTCACCGATCTGGACAAGCTGACGGTTGGCGGCAACATCATCCCGAACACGCGTGTCATTTACTGCGAAGGCCTCGATGCGAACACCCTGAGCGGGGATTGCAACTTCATCCTCGACCGGGCATACCAAGTGACGTCCATCAAGATTAACCAGACAGCCCAAGGCGCTGGGGGCTGCGTCATTGACGTCGAGAAGCTCACGGGCACGACGGCCCCCGGGGCCGGCACCGTGCTGGGCACCGGCAGTTACGACTGCAATGCCACGGCCAACAACACCGTCACGACCTATACCCTGACCGGAACGACCGCGACCCTCCAATTCGCGGCAGGCAACCGCATTGCCGTCAAAATGGGCGGCACCCTGACCGGCCTGCGCGGCGGATCGGTCATGATTCAGGTCAAGTCCATCTAGGCCCCGAAACGGCCTCTGTGGTAGAATAGGGCCGGAGGTTCTATGCGTGTTGTGAAACTGTACATCCTGCCGGCCGTGGTTTGCATCGTCCTGACCGTCGGCTTCTGGTTTGGGTTCAACAAGATCCGCGCGGCCCATGCCGAGTCCGTGGCCAAGGACCAGCTCCTTGGGGCCGTCGTGCAGGTCATCAACTACAACATCCAACAGGGCAAGCTGGTCGTTCCACCGCCGGAGCCGCCCAAGAAGTAACCTGTGGCCTTTGCTCAAGTCACGCTCGCCACGCTCCAAGCCGAACTGAAGGTCAAGTGGGACAACGTCCCCTTTTGGTCTGACGAGGAGGCACGCACGGCCCTGAACGAGGGCCTGCACATGTGGAACTCGATCACGGGGTATTGGCGGCAACGGACCACGGTCGACGCACCCCCCGGGGACAACTACGTTCCCATCCCCGGGGTCTTGGCCTACAAGAGCCGATTTCAGCTCCCAGACGGCACCGTGGTCGCCCCATCGAGCCTGATCGGGCTGGACTGTGGCCGGCCCAGTTGGGAAGGCGAAACGACCACGACCACGGGATGTCCGTCGACGGTCAAGATGTGGGCACCCGTGTCCATCGATCTGGTCGTCATCTGGCCGGCCTCCACACCGGGCGTCACGCTGACCATTGACGGCATGGCGCAGACCCCGGTGCTGGTCAACCCGGGGGACTTCGTCGACCTTGGCCAAGAGGAACACAACCAGCTGCTGGGCTACGCGCTCCACGCGGCGGCCTTCAAACTCGGGGGCGAGATCTTCGAGTCGACCATGCCCCTGTACAAGTCGTGGATCACGGCCGCCGGCGAGCGCAACGCGCAGTTCAAGGCCTCCAGCTTGTATCGGCGTGTGCTGAATATTGACGAGGGCCGTGAGGCGCTGCCGCTGCGGGCCGGCCCTCGGGCCACGCCGGGACAGCGTCTCTAATGGCCTACACGGATCAAGCCCTGATGTCCGAGATCCAAGCGGCCCTCTTGGAGCCGACGATCGACGGGGGTGTCACGTGGACCTCCACCATGTGGACGCAAGCTGAGGTCCTGCAGTACATCAACCAGCGGCAGGACCGCTTCTTGAAGGAATCCCAGTTGTTGATCAGTTGGGCACAAATTGCCGTTACCGCGGCACAGCTACGGCCGGCCCTGCCGGTTGACTGGGTGGCGACTGTCCGGGCCAGCTGGTTGGGGTCAGGCTCGACCTACGTGAACCTGCCCAGGGCCGACAGTTGGTCCGCGGACAATGGTTTACCCCTTTGGGCCACGGCGACAGCTACACGGCCAACGGTCTACATGGACAGCGAGACACCCACGTTGGCGCTCCAGTTGGCTCCTGCACCCACCGGCCCGGGCACAATCAGCTTGTACTACGTGAGCCTCGGCAACACCTTGGACGGCTCGGGCGAGATCTTCAACACACCGGACGAGTTCATTCCATACCTGAAGTACGGGGTCATCGCCGACATGTTGACCAAGCTCGGCCGGCTGGCGGACGTCCCCCGAGCCGCCTACTGCGAGATGCGCTTTGAAGAAGGCGTCGAACTGGCCCGTAGTTGGGTCAGCGGCGCGTGGTAACATATGCCCTCTGAATCCCCTAGCGCCAACGCCACGCCGTTTGATACGGTCATTTTGCGTCTTGGTCAAGACGGCCTGAACATCAAGAAGTCACTGGACGTCCTGAGCCTGACCGAAGCCTCGCGGCTGGTGAACGTCGTGCCCGTGTTGGGCGGCCAGTTGTTCACGCGGCCGGGGCAGACCAGTTTGGCCACCGCGGCGGGCACCCACCACTCGATGGCGCGGCTCAACGATCCACAGGCCGCCACCTTCACGCGCCTGTTCGGCGTGGGGACAACCCTCCAACGTGGCCAGTCAGGGGCGTTGAACAACATCGACACCGGTTACTCGGGCAATCCCCTGACCATGATCCCGTTTCGGCCACCGCTCTCTGGCCAGAGCTACATGTACATCGCCGACAGCTTGCGGATGTCCAAGGTCAACCGGACCGACGCGCGTCTGCCCATCGGCCTGCCGAAACCGACGACTCCTACGACGTCCATCTACGACACGTACCTGACGATGATCGCGTCCTGCTCGGCCAGCGACGGGACCAACGCCGCCGCGTGGACCATGACTGCCGGCGAGGACACGTCGACGCCACCTGTGGCCGCCGATCCTCCGACAGCATCGGACGATCCCTCCGGACTGGCCGTCGTGTTCACGACGCACCCCGGAGCCGCGGCCACCGGCTACTCGTCCATCATGAGTCTGCCCAAGGCCGTGAATCTGAGCCTCTTGGCCGGCGGCACGGTCACGGCGACGGACGACGACGAACTCCATCTGCGCTTGTGGGCCAACGATCCCGGCCAGATCGCCGAGATTCGCCTCTATCTGGTCTGCACGTCGGTGTTCACCGCAGGAACCATCCCCGGCACGGACATTGCCAAGAACACCGACGCGTTCGTTAAGGCCTTCCGGCCGAATGACTTCCAAGGGTTCGTGAGCCTTGCCGGCAATACGGCTATCGACGTCAACGACTTGGTCCGGACGAACCAGCTGATCGACGAGTTCGCCACGGCCAACGCCGACGGATCGACTGCGCCGGGGCAGGACACAGGACCGTTCCCCTCACTGGCGATGAGCTTGGGTGCACAGGCCCGCTCGACCTATGGCACCATCGGCCTGCCCTGCCGACGCTCAGACTTCACCCGCATTGGCGCGGACGAGACCCTCGACTGGAACACGGTCTCTGGCATCATCATCACGATCCAGATGACGGACAAAGTGTCGACCGATGTCCAGTTCCAGCAGATCTACCTGACAGGCGGCGCGGGGATCGACTCCGCCGAGCCGGGGGACAGCCCGTTCGACTACCGGGCCACCAACTACGATCCGCGGACGGGGGCCGAGTCGAATCCCTCGGATGTGCAGGCCGATGCGGCCAAGCTCGACTCAAACCGGCAGCCAATCCTTGTCCAAGTGGCCGCCTACGGTGATCCGGCCATCCGCCAGCGGGTCTACCGTCGTGGCGGCACGCTGACCAACGACTGGTTCTTTTGCGGGGCGAACACCTCAGACGGCGGTGACTTCATCGACGGCATTGACCTGACGGTCAGTCCGGCCATTGCCAAGAACACGGACGCGACCATCGAAGCCGCTGGAGCCGTCGAGATCGACAATGACCAGCCAGTGACAACCGTCGACGCCTCGGGCAACGCCGTCTACAACCAGCCGCTGCGGACCATCTGGGGACCCGTCTCGGCCATGGTGCTCGGCTGTGGCGACCCTTATCGGCCCGGAGCCGTCTACTGGTGTAAGCCCGGCGTCCCGGACAGCTGGCCCTCGGCCAACTGGGTGGAGGTCTGTGCGCCCAGCGAGGAGCTGATGAATGGGGCCGTGTTTGGCGGCCAAGCGTTTGTCTTCAGCCGGGAGCGCGGCTACCTGCTCTCGACCAATCTCGCCGGTGTCGCCAACGGGTTTGTCGCCACGCCCACGGACTGTGTGCCCGGCATGGCCAGCTACTGGGGCCTGTGCGTCGGCCCGGACGGCGTCTACTACGTCGCCAAAGATGGTGTCCGTGCGACCAAGGGGGGCGAGTCCGTGATCGTCTCGGACCAGCTGCGCCCGCTGTTCAACGGGCAGGCCAAGAACGGCCTGAACCCCATTGACTTCACGCAGCCGTCGGCGATCCGGCTGGCGGCCTTCAATAACGACGTCTGGTTTATCTACAAGGACACGGCCGGCACCCTGATTTGTCAGGTCTACTCGACCATCTACCACTACTGGCGGCAGGTGAGCTTCGCCAATCTGCCGTCGTGTGTCTACGCGGACCTGACCCAAGGTGACGCCGGCCTCCAGCTCCTGATCGGATCAGCCAGTGCAACCTACACGCACAGTGGTCAGTCCGACAACGGCACGGCCATTGCCTGTCAAGTGCGGACCGGGGCGATGGACTTTGGCTACACCCGAGGCAACACCGAGTTCGGCGACATCATCGTGGATGCCGACATGCAGAACACGACGTTGACGCTGACCGCCTTCTTGAACAACGAGACCATCACCGACGGCTCGCAGAGTGTCGTCGGGCTGGCTGGCCGCAAACGCTTCATTTTTGACGCCTTCGGCACGTCCACAGACGGTCCCCAGCAGGGACGCAACATCTCCATTGACTTGGCGTGGTCCGGATCGGCCGCGATCAGCCCAGTCATTGAGCTGGTCGGCATCAGCATCATTCCACAGCCCAACGTGACTATGAACCGCGTGACGGCATGGGACACCCCCGGCGAGGCCGAGACCTACCTGACGGGTGTCTGGATCGACTGCAACACCGGCAGTGCCAGCCGCTTGGTCCACATCGAGTACGATCTCAACGGCGTGATCAGCGAACCCACCGGGTCGCCCTTCACGATCAACCCGACGGGCGTCACCGGCCGTCACAAGTGGTGGCTCAGCTGGCCCGTGGTTAAAGCCAACATGGTCCGGCTGCGGCCCGAAGGCACCTGTGCCCCGTGGGAGCTGTACAACTACCGCTGGATCGCCCAAGCCGAGCCGCCGCGGATCACCCGCTGGGACTCCAACTACGAGAACAAGCAGAACGCCTACTACACCGGGCTGAACATCGAGTGCGACACCTTCGGCTTGGCCAAGACCATCGAGATCTATGTCGACCAAGCGTTGGTCTCGACGCAGACGGTCACGACCTCTGGCCGCCAGCTGGTGCAGCTGACGCTGCAGCCGCCGGGCCGCGGATCGGTGTTTCGCTTCAGGGCCACCGATGACAACCCCGGTCTGCTCTACAGCTGGACGTGGATGTCCGATCCCGAGCCGGGTCTGCAGACCAACTGGAATCAGAACTACACCATTGGGGGCACCCTCTCGGACAAGTGGATCAAAGGGGCGCTGCTGGAATGCGACACCTTTGGGGCCAACAAGACGGTCACCTTCGAGGTCGACGGCGTCGTGGTCAACACGACGACCGTCAACACGACCGGTCGGAAGGTCGTGGAGGTGAGCTTTGCTCAGTCTCTCGGCCGCGTCCTTCGCATGATCCCGACCGACAGCAATCCAGGCCGGCTCTACTCCATGGAGTGGATCTTCGACGAGGAACCGCTGGCTCTGTCCCGGTGGGAGACCCAAGAGCTGGATCTGGAAACGCCCGGCTGGAAGATCTGTCCCGCCGCGTGGGTCACGATCAAGTCCAATGCGACGGTCACATTGACGACTTCGGTCTACGGCCAGAACGGCACGCTGTTGACGACGTTGGTCAACACCATTCCGTCCACCGGCGGGGCCAAGCAGAAGGTCTATGTCCCCTTCTCGGCGAACAAGGGCACGCTCTATAAGTTCGTCTGGACGGCGGCCTCGGCCTTCTGGCTCTACCGGGAGGAGTCGCTGCTCTACGTCCGCGAGTGGGGTGCGGACAAGACGAAGCTCCTGCAGCCTTTCGGCAATGACGACATGACGCCCAGAGGCATGCACCACTCCGGCCTAATGGCCGCCCGCAGCGGCGGCGGGTCGGCCGTCCTCTAAGGACACCCTATGGCGACACCCTCGATCACAACCCAACAGGCGAACCAGTATGCGTTCCTGAGCAAGATCAAGGATCCGCATGTGCGTCAATTGTTCAAGCTGATTCTCGACCAGACCGGCAACCTGAACAACCAAGCCCCGAACATCGGCCAAGTGACTCAGCCGCTGGCCACCCACATGGACGCCAACGGGAACAAGGTGCAGAATCTGGCCGACCCCGTGGACAAACAGGACGCGGTCACCAAAGCCTACCTCGACAAGCAGATCGCCCAGCTGACCGCGGCCTTCGCCCAGCCCAAGCCCTAGACCCCTGCACGCCGTGTCTGCTAAGCTCGGGCCATGACGGTACGCTTCCTGCCTCGGGACGAATGGACCAAACTGGCCGGCACTCCGTGGGCGGACCTCCAACCGGCCGAGATGGGCCAACTGCTGGTCGTGGAAGACGGGGACGGCCAGATCATCGGCACATGGGCCGTAGTCGCCCTGCCCCATCTTGAAGGCTTTTGGGTCCACCCGGATCATCAGGGCAAGGCCGCCGTCGTCAAGTTGCTGCTCTCGACTATGTTCGGGCATCTCGGGGCCGCTGGTGTCACCTCCGTCCTGACTCATGCACCGGCCGCCCACGTCGACGCATTCTTGGTCCGCCTGGGCGGGACACCTATCCCCGGCCGGGCCTTTACCTTGCCCATTCCTCAGAAGGCGTAACATGCCGGTTGCTCCGTTTGCTCCAGTCATTGCCTCTGGCATTGGCGCACTCTTCGGATCGCGTGACTCCGGGCCGAAGGCGGCCGGCGGGCAGAGTCTGTCCGCGGACCAGACAGCCTTAATGCAGTCCCAGACGCGCTCGGCCGATCAAGCGACGTCCCTCTCCAAGTACCTTCAGAAGCAGGCCCAGTACTCGGCTCCGGCCTTCGGCCGAGCCATGGGCTACTACAGCACCCTGCTCAACGGCAACCGCGGCGCGATGCAGCAAGCGGTCGCCCCGGAGGCCGCCGGGATCACGGACGCGGCCAAGGGCGCAACCATGAACCTCGAACGGCTGGGCGTGACCGGTGGGCAGAAGGTCCAAGCCCAAGCCGACTTGGCCCGGCAGACGGGTGGCCAGCTCGGGCAGCTCACGGTCGGCTTGCGTCCTCAGGCGGCGAACGCTCTTGGCAACATGGGCGCACAGGGCATGGGCTTCGCGGGACAGGCGCTCCAAGGCCTGACCGGCGCGGGCAGCATCTACGCCAACGCCCTCAAGCAGACCACGGACATCGCCAATACCCAGTACGACCGAAACAAGCAGACGGGCGCGAGCCTCGCCGGCCTGATCATGCCGACCCTGAACGCATGGGCGAGTTTCCGCAAGGGCGATCAAGTGAATAAAGGCGGGACCAACACCTCTGGTGGCTGGAACCCGGAGATGGGTTAATCATGCCGATTCCTGGACTCCTGTCAGGCCTTGAAGAAGGCCTCGCCGGAGAGGTCGCCAAGCAACGCACCGAGCAGCGTGCCCGCGAGGATCGCGAGTTTACGCAAAACCTGCAGATCCTGCAGCAGCTCCGGGACGACCCGCGGACGACGCCCGAGATGTACCAGCGTGTTCTGCAGGATACGCTCAAGGTGCATGCCGGCATGGGCGCGCAGCGCAAGCCGAAGTCAGGCATCAAAGGCTTCCTCGGCCAGACCGAGACGGGGCCGTACCACTCCGAAATCCTCGACCAGCTGGCCTCCGGGTCGATCCCGGTCTTCCAAGATCAGGCAGCCTTCGATCAGGCCCGCACGGGCACGTCCCAAGATCTCCGCACCCATCTGGCCCAGTCGGTCAGTGGTCAGCCCGGGGCGTCCCAAGGTGCGCCCGCGCCGGCCGTCGCACCGCCCCCCATGACGGCCCCACCGGACGGATCGATTCCGCCACTGGGCGATCAGACGTCCTACGTGTCGGCGTTCCACGCGAAGAATCCGGACACGCCGATCTCTGGGCAGGCCAACTCGGCGACGCCAGCAGTTGCTCCCGCGCCGCAGGGACCGGTCCCCAGTCCGCCCGGGACCGGACACATGGCCAGCGCCGCGTCAGGTGTCGCGTCTAGTCTGCAGGCCAATGGCCCTGTGCTGCCGACGCCACCGAACGCGGCCCAGATCATGGCACAGTCCAAGGGATCGCCGTCGGCGTTCTTCAACCCGGACCAGATGGCCCAGATGAAGGCCTCGGCCGACACCCAGTCCATCCCCTACCAAGCGAAGGCCGACTTCGACGCGTTGGTCGCGGCCGGTATGGATCCCCACATGGCGACTTTGGCCGTGGCGCGCAAGCTCACAGGCTTTCAAGGCGGCATGTCCTCGGGCGAAGGTCCGTGGTACGTCGGCCCCGATCAGAAGGCCTTCAAGTCGATCCTGCAGAAGGACAACTACGGGAACTTCCAGCACGTCCACCCGCAGACCGGCCAGGTGCTCGGCCCCGAGTACAACCAAGTCGACCCCTCGGCCAACCAGATTGTGGTCGACCGAAACGGGGTCGCGCGGGTCGTCAGCAAGGTGGGCGGGAACGCGTCGGCCCCGATCAGCGACACGACCGGCAATACCGACTTGGCCAAGCCGTATACGCCGCCACCGGCGTTCAGTGGGACGGCCACGATCCTCGGGGACAACAACCAGCCGGTCCCCGTCGGCATCCCCCGGCAGGGCGGCCCCGTTGTCCCCCTGACGGTCCGTCCCGGATCGACCAGTCAAGGCGTGCCTCCGCCGCCCGCACCGGGCCAGCGGCCCAACGCGGCCAACGCCACGGCTGTGCCGGCGACCAAGTACGAACCGCAGAAACCCATCGGCGAAGGCGCGGCGAATACCCTGACATCTGTCGGGGTCGTTGAAGCGACAGCCAAACGCGCCCTGGACGTCATCAACCAACTCGAACAACAGGGCACGGACATGTCCAGCCCCATTGGCCAGACCATCGACAAGTGGTTCTACAGCCACGGCTGGAAGCCCTCCGACCTCGAAGCCCAGCTGTTCCAGAATGTTGGCGCGAACGAAGCCAATGCTTTGAAGACCGTTATGGGTGGCCGACCGAACATGAAGCTGATCGACATCCTCCAGATGCACACGGCCCAGCCGGGGGACAGCCTTGAACTGCTCAAGGAGAAGCTCACGGGCCTACTTCGTATCTCGGATGACATGAAGAAGTCCGTGACCGCCGCGGACAGCACGTACCGGGCGCGGCCGTATCAGGGCGGGACAACCCCCGGACAGTCCGTCGCCCCGCCGCCCCCTCGGTGGTCGAACTCCGCAGGACGCTAACCCATGCCTGATCCGCAGGACCTGCAAGGGATGATTGACGGCTTTGGCATCGCGCCGGCCGACAAAGACCGCACGTGGAACGCCTACCATACGGCCACGGACAGCGGCAGCTTGCAAAAAAACATCGACGGCCTGCCACTGACCCCGGACCAGAAGACGGTCCTGTGGAACCACTGGCACGGATCGCACGCAGCTGGGGTCGATCCCTCGACGTACCGGCCGCCAGCCTCGGGCATCCTCCAGCGGGCGATCAACGTGGATACGCCGTTTGGCGACCTGTCCAGTGGGATCGACTGGATGAAGTCCAAGATCCCGGGCGTTGTCGGCGGCCTGAAGAAAGTTGGTAAGTCCGTCGTGGCCGGCGCACAAGATCCCCACACGAGCCTGCCTACGATTGGGGCCGTGGCCGGCGCGACCGTCGCCGGTCCCGAGTCCTTTGGCTTGGCTGCGCCCGCGGGGGCCGCCACCGGGGCCGCACTGGGCGAGGCCGCGGCCGACGTGTGGGATCTGGCCCGTGGCCGTCGGCCGAGTAACGTCGTATCCGGCGTAACCTCCGCCGGGGCCGGCGGTTTCGCGGGCGAGATGATTCCGATGGCTCCCCGCATGCGGCCGTTGCAGTCGGAGGCCGGCCAGGCGGTCGAGAAGCTCTACGGCAAAACCGCCATGCCGCATCAGATGACTGAGTCGTCCCTCTTGGACTTCCTGTACAACATCGCCGGTGGTATGACCGGCTCGCCGCGGATCGCGGCCCAGCACGAAGCCCAGCGAGGCGTCGAGGCGGCCGGGGTCCGTGAGATCGCCGGCAAGATTCATCCCAGTCTCGGCCTCCCGTCCGACTCGTCGGCCCAGCATGTCCGTGAGGTCGCGTCTCAGACGTTTCAGCGTGCGCAGAAGCCTGTCCAGAAGGCCTATGGCGACTGGCTCAAGAACTGGGGCGGCCGTGCAGAACAAACGCTGGATCCCATCACAGACGAGATGAAGGACGGTGTGACGGTCGCTGAGCTGCATAAGATGCGATCGGACGCCTTGGAACGCGGCCGGGACGCGCTCGCCGACGGTGACGCGAAGGGAGCCTACGAGGCCAACAAGATCGCGGATAACGCGTTGGGCCGGATCCAGAAGCTGGTCGGCCAAGCTGGGTCGTCGGCCTATGACCAGCTGGGATCGGCCTATCGGCAGGTCATGGAGAAGTACGACAACCCGCTGATGTCGAAGCTGCGGCGTGGCGTCCATCCCGAGCAGCTGGCCGACATGCTCCTCAACCCAGAGCAGAGCTTTCCCAAGATGGTGCCCCACGGCGCACGCGTCAGTCAGGCGATCCCCGAGATGATGGGCCGTGTAAAAGAGGCCCTGCCGCCGCAGAGCTGGCAGGAACTCCAAGCCGCGACCCTCCAGAAGCTCTACGAGAATTCCATCAAGCTGTCCTCGGGCAACGCCACGGTGGGTGAGCTGTCCGCGAAGACCATGAAGGACCAAATCTCGAAGATGGGCGAAGGCGCGTTTCAGACCCTGTTCGAGACCAGCGCCCAGCCGATCAAGGACTTCAGCGAGGCTGTGGCCGCGGCCCACCGCGTCCCGGGGCAGACGGGCAAATTCTTCATCGACCTGCGACAGGCGGCGGCCGTCAGCATGGTCGGCGGAGCCGTGGCCGGCACGGTCCTCCAGCAGGGTGGCGACAAGAAGGAAGCCAGCGAGGCCGGAGCCTTGGCCGCCGCCGGCACCTACATCATCGCCCCGTGGGCCTTGGCCCGCATCATGACCAACCCGAACCTCCGAGGCCTGCTGATCCGCGGCCTTGAAGAGTCCGACCCGACGATTAAACAGCAGATCGCCACCGGCCTGACCCGACTGGTCAGCCAGAATATGACCGCCAAGGCCGCCAACGCCGGCAAGACCCCCTCCGTCGATCCGACCCTATGGGGGAACAAACCCCAGATGGGTGATGTCCAGATTCCGCCTGCGCCGAGGACACGCTAATGACCGCCGCTGAGTTCGACATCATTGCCCACCTGGACGCCATGGAAGGCCGTATTCGTTTGGACATCCAAGAGGTCCGCACGGATGTCAAGAAGGTCTCCGAGGTGGCGGCCAACCACGAACCCCGCCTTGAGGCCGTCGAGAAGCAGACCAAGTGGATCTGGGGATCGGCCGGCTCGGGCTTCCTGACCATGATCGCAGTGTTTGCGAAGCATGTTCTGCTGGGAGGCAGCAGTGGCCGATAAACCCGCCAAGAAGGCCCCTGCGCGCGTCCCAGCGCCACCCACCGATCCCATGCAGGCCCTCGGCAAGGCCAGCTCCATCGGTGCGCCACAGGGCGCGTGGACGCCCTTGCTGACCCCTCAGGAACAACAGAGCTTCACGGGCCTCGTCCAGAAGCTGCTGGGGACGTCCAAGGTGGTCAGCGGCCCCAAGGGCCGCGTGCCCGAGTGGGCCTCGGCCAACCCGAGCGTTGGCGCGGCCATGGGTATGGCCGGGATCACGTCGCCCCTTGGCGAAGTCGGAGGCGCAGCTGCTGCTGGTCCCATCGCCAAGTTCCTCGGCTGGCAGCGCGGTATGCCGGAGAAGGGGATCCCGCACATGCCGCTGTACAACGTGGAAGCGCAAGGCCACCCGCTGGACCGGTCGACCGTCACCCCGGCCGCGCTGGAGAAGCACGGTATTCCTTACGCGCCTCCGCCACCTGCACCTTCGCAGTGGAGTGAAACCTATCACGACGCGCAAGGGATGCAAGTCCCGGGCAACTACTTTAACAAGTACGGTCAAGAGACCAGCAAGCCACTGCGCAGCGATCAAGACTGGGCACCTCCTGCCAAGTTTGGTGGCACGGGCAAACCCTAGACAACCCCTACAGGCTGTGGTACACTCGGCCTGTGACCCAACGCGACCTCGATCGACTGGCTGGCGTCCATCCTGACTTGGTGGCGAAGCTCGGCCAGTTGTTCGAGCAGTTCCCGCTGTTTGTGGTCTTCGGCCTGCGGACCGCTGGCCAACAGGCGGCGCTCTGGGCCAAGGGCCGGACCCTGCCCGGCACAATCGTCACCAACTGCGACGGCCTTCACACTAAATCCAATCATCAGGCCCATCCGGACGGTCTAGGACACGCTGCAGACATTGCGTTTCAAGGGGACGATCCCTTCGGGTCGACCCACCCGTGGGCGGCCATGGGCGCAGCCGCCAATGCCTTGGGCCTCGTCTGGGGCGGCGACTTCAAGCTGGTCGACCTCGATCACGTGGAGCTGCCCTAGTGCCTGACCTCTCCAAGGTGATCAGCGCGGTCTACTGCCCGGTGTGCGGGATGCAATACCCAACCAGTCCTGTGCGGCTGTTCTGTGTGACCTGTCCGCTGCAACACCTGACCGTCGTGTACACAACCATCTACCGCGGTGACTTAAATGGTTAGCCTCGACACGCATGAGTTAGCGTGGGCTGCAGGCTTCATGGATGGGGAAGGTCACTTCAACTTCTGGACAGGAAGACACCCGAACAGACCTCGCGCATATGGCGCACTTCGTGCCAGTGCTCACCAAGTTGATCGCTTCGTGCTCGATCGGTTGCAAGCTGCTGTCCAGCTTGGCCACATCAACGGACCGTACGAGAACAAAGGGCGCGGTACCAAACCCTTTTATCTGTGGACCGTAAACAATTTTGAGGACACTCAAGCGGCTATTGCCATGCTATGGAAGTGGTTGAGTCCTGTCAAAAGGGCACAAATCACTGCCGCGTGTTTGAAAGCTAAAGAGTACGCACAACGGCCTGCCCTGCCAAAGGGGCCAAAACCAAAGAGGAAACTCCATGATTCGACGCTTCATGTTCGTCCCTGATGTTCATTGGGGATACGAGACCGTCGGAGGTCACAAGAACACCCTTCACGATCCGAAGGCTGTCGACATCATGTTGCAGTTTGCTGAGGACTTCAAGCCTCACGACTTCATCTTTGGCGGCGACATCCTTGATTGCGGTCCCATCGCCAGACACCACAACAAAGGCAAGCCACGGAAGACAGAAGGGTTTAGACTCCTGCGCGATGCAGAAGAATGTCGTTCCAACGTCATTCAGCCTATTGAGAAGATCCTCCCCCGTGACGGTGTCAAGGTATATATCCAAGGCAATCACGAGTCGTGGATTGATGATCTACTCGACGAAGATCCGGCCCTTGAAGGCCTCGTTGATATTCGTCACTTGCTGAAACTAGACAAGTGGAAGATCGTTGATCAGGGGCGCGGCTACCAATATCACAAGTTGTACTTTGTCCATGGTGACACCATCAAAGGTGGTGAACACATGGCGAAGAATGCTGTGCTCAACTATGAACGCAACATACGTTTTGGACACTTCCATACGGCACAGCTTTTTACGAAGACGTCGCCACTGGATGCAGAGGTTGCTAAAACAGGAATGGCGGTCCCCTGCCTCTGCTCGAAGGACGTCGGCTACATGGAGCGCATCCCGAACAAGTGGGTGCAGGGCTTCGAGTACGGCTGGGTGGAAGAGGGCGGCGTGTTCAACGACCAGATCGCGGTGATTATTCGCGGCCGGGCGTTGATCGAGGGCAAGGTGTATGCCGGCTAACGTCGCCCCCGGCTACACCCTCTACGGCTGCGACGTCTGCCACAAGACCTTTGTCAAGTGCGACTGTGATCCCGTGCCGCCCGTCTGCTGTGGGCAGCCGATGAGGTCCAGTCGTGCTTGAGCTGGTCAAGGTGACATGGCTGGACGCCCACGGGATCAGCGGCACGGACGCGTTTGCCATCCATGAAATCCCGCATGCGGCCATCAAGATTGCGACCTATGGTCTGTTGCTCCGGCAGGACGAAGCGGGGATCACGGTGGCCGGCGAGGAGTGCGCCGACGGGACCTACCGGGCAGTCACGTTCATCCCGGCAGGTATGCTTGTGTCGGTCGAGCAGGTCGTCCCTACACCCCGTGGCCGTAGCCGGTCGTCTCCCGCTCATCGGCCGAGGACGACAGCCACTCCCACACTTCCTCCAAGTCCACCGCCCGCCCCAACAGATCACTGATCATCCGCTGGTACTGCGGCAAGGTCACGGCATCGGGGGCCGTGCCTGCGGCGATGGCGCTATCCACCTTTGCAACTTCTGCTTTGGTCACCATTCACCGCCGTTCCTGATCAGCTGCATCCACTGCATCCACGGGAAGCTGCAGACCAAGGCTAACTGGACGTCGTCATCGGTCCAGTCGGCCATGGGTGTATCGGTCAGTTTGAGCCGCTTGAGGTAGAGGTTCTTCTCAGAGCCGGCCTCTTCGGCAAAGGTGCGGAAGTCCTTAGCCATGCTGGACCGCCTTGCGCTTGGCCGAGGGCTTGGCTGGTTCGACGGCCTTGGCCATCTCCTCGTGGAGTTCGGCCGAGCCGTGGCTGATCACCTTGTTCTCGGGATCGACCTGACGCCGAAGCGCCGCGACCCGCGCAGCTGTCGACTCGGCCTCTTCCCTGACCCGGTTGTTGATCAGCTCCTTGTAGTCGGCCACCGCGTGTTCGGCCGCGAGCATGATCTTGGACAGGATCAGGTCGGCCGGCGTGGGGTCGACGTTGTGGATGTTGACCACCACTTCGGCGTAGCTGCCGTCGGCCACGTGAAAGGCCTTGCGGAGTTTAGCATGGGCGCTCATTAGTTGGCTCCTAACCGGTCGGCCACGACGATTTCCTTGGTGTCGCCACAGAGGGTGCAGACCAAGACGCGGTAGGACTTCTGGTCTGCGCCGGCCTTGTTGTAGACCTCGCTGGCGAAGGTGTAGTTGTGCGGGGAGCAGGGCATTAGCGTGTCTCCTTGAGTAGTTCGTGGATGTAGCCTTGGACGTTGAACAGGATCGCACAGGCGAGGTCGAGCTTCACTTTGGCCGAGTCCTCACGGTCGTGATGATCGACCAGCACGCCGGCCGTGACATGGCCGCGTTCCAGTGCCCAGAGGTCGATGACGTGGCGGACCATGGACTTCCGGTAGGACGCCAGCGGGATGCCCTTCTGCCAGTTATCACTGTCGCGGAGCGAGCCATCGGCTTGGACGCGGTGCTTGGTCATGTAGGTGCCGAAGGCCTCCAAGGCCGATGGGCTGAGGAACCCTTCGTAGTCGTTCTTGTTGGCCTCGGCTGAACGGGTCGCGCCTGTCCCGAACTGGCGGACCTTGGCGTCCTGCTGGGCCTTTTCGCCGTTGGGCTTCCAGTAGCAGTCGTAGCAGATGTGTGCGCCCGTGGCGTCCTGCCACGGCATGCGGTCCAGCGGGAAGGGCCGCTTGCAGTGCGAACAAACGGTCTGCAGGAAGTCGATGGTCTCGGTCGCTGGGGCGGGGCCTTGAGTGTTGGCTGTACTCTGGACGCCCTCTTGGCCCCTCCTCGCTTCGCTGCGGGGGGCTGGGTAGGGCGCAGGGCCACTTCCCCATTGTTTGACGTTCTTCTGCGCCTCGCCCGTTGTCAGCAGGCCGTCGATAGGCGCGTTGGTCCGCGGCGGATAGATAAGAGGTGGTTCGATCTTGGGCGCACCGCCGATGATGTTCGTGGACTTGCAGTTTGGGCAAATCTCAAAGGGGTCGTCCCAATTGCTGTAACACTCGCGGCAGCTCGGCATTAACGGATCTCCTTGAGGATGTCGAGGAACTGGGTGAGCGTATCCAAGCGGGTCGACCCGCTGACCTCGGCCCCGACGTTCCACGGCTGGGTGAGCATGAAGGTGCGGCAGCTGGGCTGCGTACAGACCACGTCTTGGACGTTCTCGATCTTGTCGTCGATGTACAGGTCGAGGTTCAAGGCCTTCGCGCACAGGCCTTTGGCCGAGCTGATCAGGACCGTAGCCTCGGGAAATCCTGCTCCACCGAGCCAGTCGAATGTCTGCATCTTCGGATTGACACCGACGCGCGACGTAATGAAGTAGATGTCGTGATCCTCTGACTCCAGTTCCTTGAGCCTGTGGACGACATCCATTGCACCGTCGTAGCAGTCAAGATTGTACCAGAAGCCGGGGTCTGTTTCGACAGCCTTCCACGCCTTGGAGAACTGCGCCTTGGTGTAACCGAACTGATCAACCGGATAGTTCCAGCAGGTGATCGGGGGCCGTGGCGTCCCGAAGCGGTCTTCACCGACAACCCTGACCATTAGGTCCATGAACGATTCATTGAACATGGCCAAAACCCCGTCTACGTCCACGCCGATTCGACTCATGGTGTTCTCCTTGGCTTGATTCCTATGTTAGCAGACCGCTGGCCTAAACTCAAGGCCGCAAAGCGGGCGGCGTAGCGGGCGTCCCAGTAGATGTTGTCCAAGGTGCCGCCCGTGTGGATCTCGATCTTGACCAGCTCGCCGACCCCTCGGGCCTTCTCGCGCCAGTAGGACGGGGGCCGCCGGTAGCGTTGGGGTTTGGCCATTAGTGGTTCATGGTGATGCACAAGGTCAGAACTGCAGCAGCAGCCCAATACCCGGCGTCCCACCAGCGACGCTCATAAGACCACCGAATCGCTGCGAAGACATATAGACCGATCAGCGCGTAGTTGAAGATCTTGGGGTCGAGCAGGAAGTGTTTAAGCATTAAGAAGTACCTTGGGGACAGCAATTTGTACTAACCCGCACTTTGCACACTCGCGGGTCTGGTACGGAATTTTCTTGTTGTCGGTGTTCAGTTCAGACCACCGCGGCCATTTGTGCCAACACATAGTTACTCCTTCACCGTCGACTGCGATCCCCAGCTGCGGCCGATCTTGGCCTCGGTGCCGACCACGACGTGGGTGCCCATGTTCCAGCTGGGATCGAGGGGCAGGCACTCAACTGGGCGTTCCATCTCGGTGCGCGTCACTTCGAGGAAGCGGTCGGCTTCGTTGACACGGAAGAGGCCTGTGATGTCATCATGGATGAACAACCGCAGCATGGCTCGGACGTCCGGGTAGCCTTCGCCGATGCGGATGGCGGCTTCCTTCAGGATGCCGCTGGCCGTGTTCTGCGGGACCGACGCGATCAACCGCTTGGCGTCGTCACCGAAGGTCGACTCCCACTTGCCGCCGAGGAACTCCCACTGGAGGACGCGGTAGAACCGGTGGATGTAGCCGAAGGGCATCCGGATGAACGTGGTCTTGTCGACTTGGTCACAGAGGGACTTGTGCCACGTGGTGATCTCAGGGAACAGGTCGTAGAGGAATCGCTGGAGCTTGCTCGCGTACTTGGTCGTCGGGAAGTCCTTGGGGTACTCCTGGTGCATCTTCATGGGGGTGCCCTTGTACAGGGACAGGTAGATCACCCGCTTGGAGACGTCCCGGTGGCCGGCAAATTGATGTCCGGCCTTGCACATGGTCTTGTACTCACCGAAGGCGGCCTTCAGGTCGCCATCGGACCATGCCAGCTGTGGCCGGTAGGTGTCCGGCAGCTTGCCGTCGGCCACCAGCAGGTTCAGACCATAGAAGTCATGGATGCCAAGGGCCGAGAGTCTGTAGAGGTTCCGCGACCCCATGAGATACGCCGACAACTTGGCCTCGATGCCGGAGAAGTCGCGACTCCCAATCAGCCAGCCGTCCGGGGCCACGAACATCTGCTTTACCCACGCTTGGACGTCGGAGTCCGTGCCCCGTGGGATGTTCTGCAGGTTCGGGGCGACTGATGACATCCGCCACGTGGACGGGGCGTCGGTCAGGGTTGTGTGCACCAGACCCAAACTATCCACAGGCATACCACCGTCAACACGCCAATCACGAGGTCCTGCGCCGAACTTAACAGGTCGACCGATGTACGTACCGGCAAGTTTGTCCAGTTCGCGGTAGGCGTCGATTTCAGGGTAGAGTGGATCATTGGGGTACTTGCCCATGAGAATGGTGATAGCCTTGGCGTCGGTCGTGACGCGGCGGTCGTTGCCGCGCCCTGTGTAGACCGGGTTGTGCTTCATGACCCGCTGATAGTTCGTGATCTGGACGAGGCTCGGGACGAACTCCACCACGCGGGCAAACCGCTCGACGACCGTTTCGACCAGCACCTTCTTGGCCCCGGCGCAGGGGTTGATTTTCTTGACGAAGGTTTTGAAGTGAGGGGCTGTTGGGTTGTCCAGCCCACACCGGTCACAGACGCCCTTGAACGTCTTGACCTGAATGGTGGTCATGCCGGTGGTGTCGGCCGGCGTCCGGACGAACCCTTGGGCCGGCTCGATCCGCTTAGCCTTCAGTGGGACGGCCTCCTGCATGCGGCGCTTGACGTCCTTGAGGCGCTTGTCCAGCTTCAAGGCCGAGACGAGCCGGACCTTGGCGTCAATGGGGACGCCCGCGGCCGACATCTCCGCGCGGATGGGGTTCAGCCTGAGGACATGGTGTTCGTACAGCGGCCACAAGCTGGCCTTCCGTAGTTCGACCTCAATGGCGGCGGTGTTGCGCAGCGCCACGTCGGCGTCCATGACGTTGTACAGGGCCGGCGTCTTGCTGGCCTCGTGCTTCCACATCCGCTGATGGGGCTGGCAGTAGGTCGTGACGAAGTTGAGGGACTTGGGCAGGTCGGAATGGAGCAGGTGCCATGCCACCATGCCGTCGATCTGGGTGCCGCCGATGGCCAAGCCGTTGGCGCGGAGGCGCGGCTGGTCGTAGGCCCCGTTCCACCAGACCTTGTCGACGGCCGACTCGGTCAGATGCTTGATAGCCGGCAGGTACTGGGCCTGCCATGGGACGCTCAGGCCATAACCGGGTCGATAACTGAATCCCACGCGATGGATCTGATAGGTGGGATCGTCAAGGTCAACGTCGTCTTCATCATCGCCTTTGGTAGGCGTTTCAATGTCTTCAGACAGGCGCGTATCGGGATGGGCCTCAACCCATGCGGTGAAGTCGCGCATCCAGGCCGCAAGTTGGTCATGAGGCGGGTCAAGGACGTAGTCCAGCGGTTCGTCATAAGTGTATCCGTGGGCCGCGACGTCCACGGCCTTCTGAATGTCGTGGATGAAGACCGACTCCATGTTGGTCTTGCCACGCATGATAAACGAGGGGTGGACCGTCGGGATGATCCACGTGTTGTACCGGGCCGACCAGAAGACGTAGCCGCGGGCACCCTTTCGAGCCTTGCTGTCCTGCAGACCGATGTTCTTGATGGAGGCGATCTCCGGCAGGAGCTTCTCGAAGGCCGTGACGCCGCAGGCCACGATGCAGCGAGGGGCCATGCCGTAGATCTCGCGTTCGAGATGTGGCGTGCAGGCCAAGATCGCTTGGTTGCCGTAGGGCGTGTCGCGCAGTTGGTTGCCCGGAGGACGGCAGCTCAACACGTTACAGATCCTGAAGTCTTCGCGTCTCAATCCTGCCCGCTGCAGCATCGTCGTGAACTGGAAGCCGGCCTTGCCGACCAAGGGGACGCCTTGGAGCGACTCGTCCTCGCCCGCGGCCTCGAAGACCAGCAGAACGCCATTCGCGCCGGTGCCGCTGCCCGGGACGAATCCGGTGCCGGCCGACGGGCAGGCCCACTGGTAGCCCAAGCAGGACTTGCAGGATTCGGGTTTCAGCAGCACGGCCATTAGCGCAGGACCCCTGTGAACATTTTAACCAAGTACGGATCAATGCCAGCACGGTAGATAGGTTGACCACAGTCTTTGTGGTACTTGGCAAACCACGTGCGTGTCAATCGAGGATCCTTGGTAACCACCTTTTGGAACCCGCACTTGTCACAGGTCATAGTAGGCTGGCTCATGACATCCCCTTTTTGTCGATGATCAGGCGTGCCGTCAGGTGTCGTGCCTCAGTGTAGTAGCATTCCGGGTTGTGGTACAGTTCGATGGCCCCCAACGGGACGTCCTTGGGGAACGGCCCAGCTTGGCTGCCACAGAAGGTGCAGACAAACACTCGCTGGCCGTCGCTCCCCTCGAAGACCAAGACATGGCTGAGTGGGGTCACGAAAGGATTATACCACGACGTCCTCAGCCCCGTTCCGGATGTTCCACAGGACCGTCGCTTGGCAGACATGCCCGACTTGGCCAAAGATGTCGGACAGGCCTGACGCGGCCTGCAGGACTGGCAACAGATCCTGTTCCTTGACCCACTCGTGCCACAGATGGGTGTAGGCCACAGCACACTCGACTTGGTTGACGGCTTTTTTGCCCTTGGCCTGTCGCCAGTTGAGTCCTGTTGAGCCGTCGGCAAACACCTTCATGGCCTGATAGGTTTCCTCAATGGAGGCCCCACCGAGAATTTTGGGCCGTGCGTGAAACGCTGAGAATCGCTTGTCCCCTCGGGACGAGCATTCAAGGAATGGGGCGACGCCGTGACGGATCATTGTTTTCACCAACTCCAGCGGACACACAGCGAGGGGGCGATCCGCACAAGGTCGTTATGGGCGTACACTGAGGGTCCCCACATAGTCTGGTTGTAGACCCACGGGTGTAGGCCCAAAATGATTCCCCACGTCAGACCCTTCATAGTGTCCCCCACTGGTCGGCCATGGCGTCGGCGATCCCTTGGTAGGTGGCCGATCGTTCCATCCAGCGGGTGTCGGACGGCCCAAGGCGGTTCTGGCCAGAGTCCGTCTGGTTGGACCAGCGAGGCTTACCCTTGACGTAACGCGGCGCAATGAACTTGGTCGGTCCCAACTCTGGTAAGTTCTTCAGCCAGAGACAGGTGGCCTTGGCGGCGTCATGACCGTACCAGTAGGGCTGAATGATCTGATCGGGCCGGCGAATGGCCGTGCTAATCCGGCCGATGGGGTTCTCCACACAGATCCGTGGGACGTCCGCGTCCAACAGCAGGCGGACGAAGTCCAAGGCCGCGTCGGTGTGGGCTTGTCGGCCGGGCCGTCGGCGGTTCCAGTGCAGGCCGGACGAGCACAGGTATGTGCAGGGCGGGTGGGCGATCATCAGGTCGAAGGACTCCCGAGCCAGCACGGTGCGGACGTCGCACTGGTAGTGGGGGCCGGAAGCGGCTGAGGCCAACAAATCGCAGCTGACGGCGTCATGGCCGCGCCTGAGGAAGGCGTCACGAACAACTCCTGAAAACTCGCAGGCAATGAGCACGCGCATGATCGGCACACCTTTCCTATCGGCTCATGTCGCCAGTTTTGACAACGGGGGCACTTCCAACGGGTTGGCCCGTCCGAGAGATCGCCAGTTGGCGTTGGTTCCACTTGTAGATCTGCCAGCATTTGAAACAGCCTCCGGAGGGGACGACCGTCGGGTCGACCGTGGGATGTGACTTACACGTCTGCATTGGCAATCTCCAAGAGGATATCTGCATGGCAGTCAAGCGGAGCGCACCAGCAGACAAGGTCTTTGCCGCGCAATTCTTCTCGTGCCTGTTTGCAAAGTTCCGGGCGCTTGCGCATCATTGACGCGTAGCACTCGACGGCCATGAGTCGGTCTGACACCTTCATGACACCACTGACCTTGCTCGGAAGGTGACTCCATGGGTTTCCCCATTTGGTCGGCCTACCAACGTAGACGGCGTCAGAAGGACAGTTGGGATCACGCTTGTTCCACACCTTGGCCACGGTTCCTCCAGTCCCACCACCAGATGGATGGGCCGTTACGTCGGACGCCGTAATGGTGCTTGAAGATGATCAGGGCCGACGGGAATCTCGCGGTGTCCTTGCCCGGCTTGCCGTCTTCGAGGAAGCGCAGTCTGCCGACCAGAAACCTGATCTCGTCGGCTTGCAGGGCGTAGTTGGCCCACCACTTGGTGTCGGTGTCGGCCGGGAGGAGCAGGACGATGTCGTTGGCCTCGTGCTGGTGCTGATCGTAGGCCCGCGCGATGAACTCTTCCTTCATCGTGTAGGGCGGGTTGCACCAGACGGTCGTGCCTGTCCAGCGGGTGGTCAGGGCGTTCTGCTCCATGTCGATGAACTTGGGGCAGACGGCGTTGTACTTGTCCGCGGCGGCGTCCAGATCGAAGCTGAATTCGGCGCGGACGACCTCTAACAGGTCCTTGGGTGTTTCCCAGTTATCGTGGCTCACAGGAGTTTCTCCGTGATTTTGTGAAACAGTGATGACACACAGATGATCATGACACAGAGGCAGATGGCTGCGGGCCAGCTGATGTTAGGTAGCACTTGGCCGAGCATAAATGGTCTCCTGTGGCGGATTAGGATCAACCTTGCCAGCAATCCACTCGACCATTGCTGGGTTGAGGTGGACCGGCCGGCCCTGCCAGCGGCTGTACTTGGACTGGGCAAGGGGTGGCAGCCCGCGTTGGAGCCGGTCGGCGGCGTTGGCGTAGGCGTGGGCTACCAGACGGCGGTCAGTCCGGGACAGACCTCGGCCCAGTAGCCCACGCAACGCCTGCTCCGCACGAGCGCGCAGAGCTGCTCTAGTTGACAACAACCGGCACCTCGGGGATCGCAGGCGTGGACGCGCCCACGTCGGCCAACTGTTCGATTCGCGTGATCGGCACCTCGTAGGTCGACATGTAGGTCGAGACGTCCTGAATGAACGGCTTCAGGTTGGCGTCGACCATGGGGTAGCCGCGTTTGGCCAGCACGAAACCGACCATCAACAGCGCGGCCAACGCCGTCGCCTCGTCGGTCTGCTCGATCAACTGGCCAATGCCCTTGGCCAGATCAAAGGCGCTGCCGGCTTCAGCGACGCGCTGCTCGATGTGGACAGGTTGGTTAGCCACGGTTGGCCTCCCGTCTGGCCGCGTGGAAGGCCAGCCATTCTTGGAGCGGCACGTCGGCCAGCCGGAGATCCCGGAAGGTCGCATGCCAGTTGGCGAGGACAGCATGCCTCTCCATTAGTTGAGCCTCTTGGGATCGGTGAGAACCGGCAAGTCAACCTCGGGCAGGACCGCAGAGGCCATGGGGCCGTTGTCTTCGCAGGGGACGTTCATGAAGAAGTTGTTCAGGTCCCGGAACATCTGGCCGGGATCTTTGGGCCGCGACAGGTTCGTCAGGTCGTTCATGACCAGCGCCAGCGCGAAGAAACAGGCCGCATCGTCGTTGGCGAACTCGACGATGTTAGCGATGGTATCAACAATCTGGCCCAGCCGGGACGGATCGGAGGTTGCTTTCAGGTGACGGATTTCAAGGTCGGCCATGGGGGTACCTCGGTTCAGTGGGGATAAAGGAAAAAGGGGCCGGCTAGGTTCTCCCAAACCCGGCCGACCCCCACGCGAGCCTAACGCAGCAGGCCTAGACGGCCGGGCGGAACCGCTTGATCCGCGCGTTGGCCCAGACCTTGCGGCCGTCAGCCGTGACGATGAACGGCTGCTTGCCGCCGGTGGCGTTGTCCGGGAAGGCGTCCATGCCTTTGGCCAACGTCTCCTGCGTTTCCTTGTCCCACGCTTCCCAGTCGAGGTCGAACTGGAACGGGCGGCCGGCCGTGGACTCGACAGCGTCCACGTAGTCCTGGTTGGTCCGGGGCTGCGACGGCACCCCCTGCGCCTTCAGGTAGTCTCCCGCCGGACTCGCGTTCCGGTTGGAGTACTTTTTGGTCGAGACGCGCGTGAAGCGCAGCGCGTACCCCGCGTTGGTCGGCCCGAGGATCGTGATCGGATCCATCAAGACGACGAGCTTGCCGTCCTTGTCCTGATAGTCGAACGTCGACGGGGCCGCGCCCTGATAGGTGCCGGCCGGCGGAATCGCCTTGCCGCCGCCGGTGGACTGCAGCTGGTAACCAGCCCAGTCGATCTGATCGGGTTCCTGCAGGTTGAGCTGTGAGATGTCAGTGGACATGTAGTCACTCCATGGTTGGGCACGGGCTAGTGGTTAGCGTAATCACGCCCCCTTGGCGTGTGACGTTCCCGTGCCAGTTCAAGTTCGATAGGTCAAGTTTACGGCAGGTGTCTCCCCGTTGTCAAGTAGAAGATCACGACCGCGACAAAGACACACAAGACGATGAACGTCGCTACGTTCAGCGGGTCCTCGTCGCGGATGAAGCTCATGGGACGTCCTAGAGTGTTGCCAAGAAGGTGAACGGCTTGACCGGGCGGCCCAAGTCAAACCGGCGGATGAACGTCTCTGCGGCCTTCGGAAAGAGCACCTCTCGGCCGTCGATGTTGCCGTCGTCACCGCGGACACAGACAGCCTTGGTCTTGTACTGACGTTTGATGGCCCGGGCGATGGGGCAGTTGCATTCGTCGTAGGTCTTGCCCAGACGGATGTCGTCTCGGGTCACTGTCACTGAGAGTTTCATAGGTTCCTCCTGTACGTTGTGCTATCCGAATGGAGCGGGGACCTCGTGACGGCGTATGATATCCTACGTCCGCCAGTCAGCAGTCCCCGCGTAGATCTAGGCCGTCTTGGCTGGCGCGGCCAGCATCAGCGGCAGAGCCTCCACGATCAGCCCTTTGATGTCCACGATGACCGGTTCGGGAATGCCGTGACCTTCCAGCTGATGGGCCACGAGGTTGGCCAGCAACTCCGGATGCTTGGACAACTCTTTCTTGCCGAAGGACACGAGCAGATTTTCAATCGGGTTCGCCATGGTTAGACTCCTCAAGTTGGGTCCGGTTCTTTTTCTAACAGGGAACCGGCAAGACCTGAAGCGGCGGCCCTATCGCTAGGTAGGTCGCCTGCTAGCGATTACACGCCGTATTTGGCTTTCATCTTGGTGGTGGTCGACACTTCCCGCTTGGCCAGTTCTTCCAAGGCCCTGACCAAGCTCGCAGGCTTGATGACCGTGGGCATGGGATCGGCTCCGAAGGGGACACGCGAGTTGCTGCCGGCTCGGGCGTTGCCTGTGGTCAGGTCGTTGTGTCCGGACATGTAGAGGATATGTTCCTCGGGTGCGTTCGGCGTGATCGGAATCGTCGAGTCCACGTGGAAGCTCAAGTGGAACCAGCTGGGCAGGGCCGCGGTCAGGGCCTTGCCGATGGCTTCGGGTCCGATGATTTCCTGCTTGGTATCGTCGTCCTGCTTACGCTGGGCGAGGAACGTCCACAGAATGATCCCGGGCAGGTCTTGGGACTTCCAGATGGCGTCCCGGAGTTCGTCCTGCATGAGGCCGAAGTGGCCCTTGTCCAAGGACGCCCGGTCCAAGGGAGCCTCAGCCGTGCCCACCTTGAACTTGTTGGCCGCGGGGCCGATGCCCATGGACTTGGTCGTGCCGTCGGTCCTCTGGGTGACCCCGGAGTTGGCGTGGCTGGCAATCACGGCCCGCTTCAGCTCGGCCCCGATGGACGTGCCCGACTCGAAGGCGTAGAGGCCGACATCGGGCGGCGCAGGCACCCACTTGCCGGCTTTGTCGAGCACCTCGCCCTTGACGGCGTGGCTCAGCCAGTTGAAGGGGTCGCCCGACAGTGGGACAGGGATGGCGGCCCCGGCGTCGATCTGCGGTTTCATGGTCCGCCAGCCACGGTCGGCCATGTAGACGACCGAACGCTGTTTCTTGGTCGACATCAGATGGTCGATCAGTTCGGCCAAGAGGAACGTCTTGCCACGGCCGGTGTCGCCCCAGAGGGCAATAGTCAGGTTGTCAAATCGCAAAAGGCACCCCTCGGAAGTTTGTGTAGACCGAGTCTAGCGCGTCTCGGCGTGGATGTCAACTGCGGCGTCCATGCCCCGTGCGCGGGCCGCAGCCGCCCGCAGGCCGTCCCGAATCAAGTCGGCCACGACTTGGGACGAGTTGACCCGGTTGGCTGGGTCCAACCCTTGGGCGTCGACGTACTTGTCCACGACTTCGACCAGCGTCAGCGGCAGGCTGAACACAATCGAGACGTGGCGTGAGCGGAGGGCGGTGCGTTCATCGAGGTCCATGGGCTACTCCTTGAACAGGTCGATTTCCAGTTGGTGATGGGGCGTCCGGGGGACGTACAGGCCGCTGCCCACGGGATCTGCCCCAACCCGCGGGTTCCAGCAGGCCTCCAACATCGAGCAGTCGTACTTGCCGTAGCGGCCGGTGCACTGGGCAAAGGTCATCGGGAAGACCTCGTCCATGATGTTCTGGATGGACAGCTCAACCTCAACCTGTTTGGTCGGATCCAGCTCGGCTTGCTTGGCCAGCATGCGAATGTATTCGACGCCTTTTTTGATCTTCTCTTCGCGGATGACCAGCTGGTTGAAGAACCGATCGGACAGGTCGCGTCGCAAGAAGATCGGCTGCGTCCGCGGGAACTGGTCGGACAACAGGTCGGGCGGCATGCCCTCGACCCAGCCGGCGACGCCGTCGGGATGATCCCATGTGGCGAAGCGTTCCCAGCCTTTGGACCGCATGTAGGTGTAGGAGTATGTCACGTCCGAGCCGCCCAAGTACCGCCAGCCTTCACAGAACGGGGACCGCAGGTCGTCCTTGTACTTGTAGCCCTTGGACAGACCTTGGATGATGCAGCCGGCGATCTTGAGGCCCATGGTCGACTCGGCGGCGACGATGGCCGAATGGACTTGAACGGCCTTCGGCCACTGCTTGAGCCAGTCTTCGACACGCTGGCCGGTGGTCTTGTATTCCCAGTACCAGTAAGTGCCGTCGGCCTTGGACCGGAGGATCAAGTCCGGGCGGGCCATGAACGTCAGCCAGTCGGTCAGCTTGTAGGTGACCTCTTGTTCCACCGCGACGATATCGTAAAGCTGCAGGACTTGGGGCCAGACACATCGCACATAGCCCCGGAGTGCGCCTTCAGCGATTGCAGCAAGCTGTGTAGCACGTTGGTGGCCGAGTGCGACAGTTTCACGTTCTCGTACACGGCTGTACGCTTCCCGAGCGAGCGGTCCCACCACATCAGCTGCACCAACCCGCCGGGCAAGCTCCGCCAGCGCATCGTGAATGTCGGTGCCGAAGTCGAGTTCCGTTTTCCCTTTGGCTGAGACAATGCCAGTCCCTCCGTATTCGGTCAGGTAGAAGCGTTCTTTCTTGCACGTCCAGTCGGTCGTCGTGCGTGTCCGGTCGGTGACGCGGTCGAGCGGGACAAAAGTTGTGGTCATGGGTCCAGTCTACCACGGGTCACTGAGACCTGTAGGTACTTTTCGATGCGGGCCTTTTTGGTCTCGATCAGGTCGCGGCTGATGGTCGGGAAGCCTGCCCCGATGCCGAGGAGTTCCATGGCCGCCACCAAATCGCTGTACTCGTCCACAATGCGTTGGTGGTTGTCCAAGGGCTGTCCGGGCTGGACTTCGTCGAGACCAAATCTGAGTGCCTTCGAGAGGCGGTGTGCCACTTCGTTGCACTCTTCCATGGCCTTGACCATGAGCATGTCGTGTCGGGTCATTAGTCCACCTGTACCTTGTCGATGGCGGCCGAGAGGTCGTCGGCGTGGTTGCGGTCGTCGCTGGTGCCGCGGCCCCATTCAGCGAGGATCGCGTTGACCACGGCCATCTGGGCTTCGAGCAGACGAACGGCCTTGGGTTTGCGACGGGCGGCTCGTCTCTTTGCCAGCAATTCCCGTTCAAGGTCTGCGACAGTTTGCAGTGGCATGGCCTTTAGCCTCTTGTCTCTTCGGCCCCGGGCGGCAGTTCCAGACGGCAGCAGCCGCAGCAGCCGTGGACGCCCATCCACGCGGGATCCCAGCGGACACCAGCGGTCCCGACAGGGTGGCCGACGCCGTGCTCACAGATCTGCTCGACCCGGCCGTCGCTGCGGAGGATCAGCTTGGGCAGATCCCCGGGGAAGTACTCCCGAGGCGTGCCATCGATCGTCCGATAGGCAAAACCCCGTTCGACGGGCTTAGCTGCGGGCTTCGGCGGATCGGCCCAGTCGGGGGCAATCGTGCGCCACTGGATCTGACCCAGCGGCACGCGGACAAACTCCGGACGCGGAGGTTTTGGACGCTCACCGGGCATGGACTACTCCTGGACGAAGGTGACGATGGGGCAGACCTTGGCTTTGACCGCTTTGATCATTTCCCAGACGACCGAGTCGGCCGCGGCGTCAATCGGCTTGACGATGACCACGTCCGCGGCAGTTGACAAGCCATCAAGGCACTTCTGACCCCAGTCGAGGCCGTCTGACGCGAAGGCGTACACGATGCCGGTCAGGGCGGACATCCATGCGACGGTGACGGCAATGCCTATCAGCACGTCTTTCCAGTAGTGCCAGATGAACCGGCCGAGGTAGAACAGGCCGACGCAGGCGAGTAGCGTCGGAACGACCAGCACGATGGCGTTCAGCACACAGCGCCAGAACAACGGACAGAGGCTGGTTGGCTTAGGGCCGTACCGCTGGCGGGTGTAGTCGTAGCGTTCCGGCGGTTCTTGCCCTTGGAACAGGTAGGCGAAGCGGACGACGGGGTGGTTAACACGGATCTTCATGGGGTCACCTTTCTGGGCGTGTTGGTAAACGTCTGGGCCGGCCACTGGACGTCCCGTGGCGGCCGGACCTCGAACACTTTAATGCGACAGCTGGCTTTGACCTCGCGGATGGTCTCGTGATCGGTGAAGTGGCAGCCAGTCCCTTCAACGATGGCCCGTTCGATGGCGATGCCGCGATTCTTGGCGAACGCCCACGCGGTGCCGCCTTCCATGCGGGCACACCATTTGATGATGGGTTCCCACGTCCGATAGCAGACGTAGACCACCGGACGGTCGTCACGCTCGCCCACGGGGCGGAGGCTGTTGGGGATCAGCTTAAAGGGCTGCATATCAGGAACCGCCATCCTCGCCAAAGTCTGGCGTGTGCTGTGTGCCGCACTGAGTACACAGGTAGTCGTCCAAGAGTGTGACAACGGCACCACAGGTGATACACTCCCACATTTGGCACGTCTCACTCAAGAGGTGCGACTTGATCGAATCGTCGACGTAGATAGCACCAGTAGCTTCTCGAACCTGCTGACTAACCTTAGCCATGGGCGGCCTCCACGGCGTCGTCGCTGGCCTTCTCGATGATGTGCACGATGTCCTTGACGACCGCGTCGACCAGCGTCATCATGTCAACGCGGCTGACCACCGGGCCGCCGAGGTCGGGGAAGTACGCGTCCTCCAAGTCGTTGGCACGATCTTTGATCTCTTCGGCCATGTCCTCGACGACCGAGATCAGGGTCGCACGGATCTTGAACAGATCCTTCGCCTTGGCGGTCAAAATGTGATGTTGTGTGATCGCATCCATGTGCTACCCCTTGACGGCCGGCCGCCGGTCGTGCGACCATGGGCCATGCCTCCAGCTGCCTACGTCGGGAAAGACTACCTTGATCTGCCGACTGAGCCTGACACGTGGCTCGTCAAGCCATTAATCCCGGCCGGTGGCTCCATTGTCCTCTACGGCGAAGCCAAGGTCGGCAAATCCTACGCAGCGTTGCAGCTCGCGCAGGCGATACAGGACGGCGGAGACTGGCTCGGCTTCCCGATCTGCAAAACCGGACCAGTGGTCTACGTCCAGCTCGACACACCACGGAGCCTGTGGATCGCCCGGCTCAAAGACCTCAAGGCCAGCGGGGTCACCGCCGTCGATAAGGTCATCTTCGCCGACCGGGAAACCCTCAACACGATGCCGTTCAACATTCTCAATCCTGATCATGCCCATCTCCTGACGGCGACCATTGCCCAGTGGCAACCGGTCGCGGTGGTCGTCGATACGTTGCGAGAGGCCCACCCGTCGGACGAGAACGATTCGACCGACATGCGGAATGTGACGGCGGCGTTGCAGGCGGCCTGCTTTCCGGCAGCCATGATTTTGATTACCCATGAACGCAAACCCAGTCAAGAGGGCGGGCAGTCGCTGATCTCGGATGTCCGCGGGTCGAACTATGTGGTCGGCCGCATGGACGCGATTCTGCGGTTTACCAAGGCCAGACTCTACTACACCGGCCGATCCATTGAAGAGGGCCACTTGTCCTTGCATCGCTTGGATAACGGCTTCTGGACCTCGGCGCAGCAGGACCTGGACACGGCCGTCGCTCTCGTCATGACTGACCCCCGGACCGCGTCGATCCGAGAGAAGGCCAAGGTGCTCGCCCAGCGAACTGGGAAAACCGAGGAGGCCTGTCGATCACTGCTGCGCCGAGCACAGTCCCACGGGGCCAGCGGCCGAGCCGGATCAGGCGCGATGGCTACAGACCACCGTCAACCCTTGAGTGATCCGGGGCGACCCTCTGAGGCCGTGGAACCGCCAGAAGAACCGAGTGGGTCGAAGAAGGCGCGACCCAGTAAGTGACCCACCCGCAAATGTGCCTGCAAGTACTTGCCGTTGCAGGACTTAACCCTAACATCTGACGTGGGGCGGGTCGCCGCCCCTATAGAGGGGGCGGCTGACCCAGCCCGCGTTGCCCTACCGACGGGCCTTGCTTCTCGCCGTGCCCTTGGCCGCAATGGGCTTCGGGCTGATGGGCTTGAGGGTACCTTTGACGAACGAGGCGACCGCGGCGTAGTCCGGCGTCCAGACCCAGCCGACGATGGTGTTGCCGGAGCTGGGGTTGCGGGCCGGCACCGACTCGGCCACCGGACCGAGGCCGTAGCGCAGGATGACGTCGCAGAGCCGTCGGCCTCCGCGATTCGGACTGTTGACGTCGCTGAACCACAGGTGGGCACGCTGCCCCTTGCCCTGCAGCGCCGTCTGCAGCACCCGGACGAGGTTGTCCGAGATGCCATCCGTGCGGGTGCCGTAGCCGTTGCCGTTCAGGCCGTTCAGCTCGCGGATGCCGCAGCTGCTTGTTTCACGAAGTGTTGCCATGGTTTGGTCTCCTGACGTTGGTTGACGAAGGTCGACCCTAGAGGGCCGAGTTGACGAACGTGCGGACCTTGCCGTAGTTCGGGGCGAAGATCCAGCCGGTGATGCGGTTGCGCGAGCTGGGGTTGACCGCCACCGGCCCTTGGACGATCTCACCGAGGCCGAGCGCGTTGATGATGCTGACGAGCTTGGGCATCTCCGCGCTCGCCGTGATGTCGGTGAACAGCACGTGGCTGGCCAAGCCTTCGGCCGACAGCACCTCGCCCAAGATGTCTTTGGGCGTCTTGCCCCGCAGACCGGCGAACTCGCCGAACCCACAGCAGGACTGGGATGCGTGCATAGACATGGGACTAACCTAGCCTCTCTGGCCTCTAGGGCCGTATGGACGTGACGGACGTAACAATGGACCGGACAATGGACAAGACAACGATCGTGGCCCACAGGGCGATTATAGGCAGCCTGGGGCCATTGTAGAAGCGGTCGGCCGCGTGGTCGGTCACGGGTCAGCCTCCTAACACTTACAGTACGGGCACCGCGGCGGTTCGGCCGACGAGCGCACCCAGCCCTTGCGGACAAGGATTCTGGCAATCTGTCGGAACAGCCAGCCGTCTCCGACAGGAATCATGCCGCGGATGTCCTGCATGAGCAACTCGATTTTCTCGTCGGCCGTCATGGCAGCGGCCATTCGCGCTTCATGAACTGTTGTGAGGAGATCAGCCGACGGCGCAGTCGCCACGACTCAATCCACCGCCACACGAACAGCCCGACCATGAACAGGACCCACGCCCAGAAGGCCAGCAGCACCATGACCATGGACTGCTGGAACCCGGTCAGCTGATCCCACGGCGTGGGCAGGCCGAGGACGGTGTTGACGAAGTTTGCGAACATGTCAAGCCCCTTGACTTTTCGTACACTTTGCACAGAGGGCAACTCCTGTACAGAATCCGCCGACGATTCGGCATTTCTTGAACCGTCGGCACCTCACGCAGAACGACTCGAACCACTTGCTGGACATGGCCCTAGGCAGCCGGCTGTGCAGCCGCCGCGACCTTGGACGCGTTGTACTGCTTGGTCACCTCGCCGGCGAGGAAGCTCTCCCAGCCGTGGCCGTGACCTTCGGTGAAGCTGCACCACCGGGCCACGGGGTCACCCGGGAACCAGTGGTCGAGGCCCTTGTCGACAAAGAAGTCGAAGGGGTCCATGACGCCCCGGCCCAGCGGCAGCGACGCCATACCCGAGAAGCTGGGCACCATGACCTCGATCAGCGGCCGCAGCTTGTTGAAGTTGGCCCGGGCCAGATCGAAGTCGTTCGTGTTAATGGCCGTGATGATGGCCTCGCGCTCGACCGCGGCTTTGATGTTCGGCGCGTAGCCCGCCTCGATGATCGACGTCGCCAGCCGGGCGAGGCCAAAGGCGAAGCTCATGAGCTTGTCCGAGCGCAGCCAGAAGTTGGACAGCGTCCGGTACTCCAGATCCGCGCCCTGCCCCTTGTCAACCTTGGGCGTCCGAAACTCGCCCGCGCGGCCGTAGAGCCGACGCCGCTCGGCCATCTGCGGATCGCGGTCGAGCAGCACACAGGTGTTGCCGACGATGGCGTCGAGGATCTCGACCGTCGACTCGGGGCTGCCGAAGCACCGCGCCCCGCTCATGTGCAAGTGACCGCCGGCTGAGCGCGTCCGGTAGGTCGTGGCGTCGATGGCGGCCAGCTCGGCCGACCCGAGGCCGTAGGCGTTCTTCGAGGGACTGCACCCGAGCTTCCGGGCCGCCTCGCTCAGGGCGTCCAGCACGGCCTGGTCGACCTCCACCACGCCCTTGAAGTTGGCGCAGACCCCCTTGGCGTCCAGCTGTTTCTTGATGGTCCGGAAGCACTCGGCCACCTCGAACACGATGTTGGCGCGGCAGGTGTTCGGGTGGGGGTGCATTTCGGCCTGCACGCCGTCGATCACGACCATTCCGCCGCCGTCGACGTAGGTCGTGGTGTTCCTCGACCCCGTGCCGACCGCGCGGTCGTTGTACTTCAGGCCGCCGTCGGGCAGGACCGTCTCGGCCCCCACGACATGCCCATCAGGCGCAGCGAAGAAGAACTCCGGGTCGCAGCCGAACAACGGCCGCATGGTCGAGATGGCCGCCAATTGTGGCAGCGTGCCCTCGCTCGTCGCTTTCGCAGTCATACGTCCTCCAAGCAGAAATTCATGGGCCTAGCCCTCACTGACAGCTGGAGGGCTGGAGCAGGGGTTAACCCACTCCAACCCTGACAGCCATGCCGCCGGTCGTTGGAAGTTGCTCTGAGCACACCGTGTGTGCAGCAGCCGGCTTTCCCGGCCATCCTTTGAACAGAGTTCCCGTTAGACGTGCGGCCTCTGGCCGGCCCGAGGCCGACTAGATCGAGTAGCCGAACAGCGCCGCCGCCTTGCGGACCTTGATGCCGAAGTGGCTCGCGGAGCCGATCTGCGCCATCACCTGCTCGACCTTGCGACGATCGCCCGAGTAGGTGTTGAAGGGCGCGTAGTTGCCCTTCACCGCGAAGTCCGCCACCTGCCAGTTGGGCGTGTTCGCCGCCTTGGCGTCGCCGTTCAGCAGGTCGGCCACGGCCTGCGCCTTGGACGCCGACACGCCGAAGTCCTTCTGGAGCTGCTGGACGAGCTTGGATCCCTTCGACAGCGCCGCGGCCGTCTGGGGGAAGCAGAGCGCGCGGAGCACCGCCGTCGTCAGCGACTTGACCGGCTGCCGGTCATCCGACTTGGGCGAGATGAGCGCGCCTTCGCGGGCCGCCGTCCGGACGTAGTCGGGTCCGCGCTGGACCGACATGAGGAGCGCGATCTCGGCCGACGCCTCGTCGCCCTTGGCGAGCAGGCCGTCGGTGTAGCTGAGCCACTGCTGTGTTGCTGACTTCATGGGACCTCCGAAGGGGTCGAACTGGATGGCCAGTTCGCCCGGTGCATGGTCGGCCTCACGGCCGTCCGTTGGGGTCGCCCGGAATGGGTCGACCCGGTCTGAGGTCAACGCGTGCACGCGCACGACGTGACGAGGAACATTGTGGAACCATTGACCGCACAGCGCACAGCGTCGCATGGGGTTATCCCTTCTAGTGCATCTGCGGCGGGATGCCTTCGCGCGTCTCGACGACGTTGCGGACGCACAGGCGCTTCACCCGTTCGGCGATGTTCTGGGTGTGGATGGTCTTGGCCACGGCGACCACCGGCAGCGTCGTATCCGGATCCGTCGACTCGACGCCCGGCAGGACCGTCTGCTCGGTGCGGATGTACGGCGGCGACACCCACGGCTCGTTCTTCACGTTGTCCAACCGGATGCCGCAGGTCACGCAGAAGCGGCGGGAATCCGTCCAGTGGTAGGTCGAATCGTGGCCGCACTCGGCCGGCTTCTTGACCGGGGTCGGCAGGGTGGCTGTCCGGGCCGTCCCTTGTCCACGGCCCGCGAAGCTGCCGACCACGGGGCCGGCATTAGTCGCCCCAGTGCCCGTATTGCCAGCGTTGTTGCCGGGGTAGTGATACGGCGTGGTTTTTTTTTCCGGCAGCCAGAGATCGTTCGAGAACCAAATCTTGTCGATCTCCTTCCAGCCCTGCTGGAACGTCCCGATGATCTCAATCTCGGTCGGCGTCAGGTACGCGATCTTCTCGTCGAGCAGGTGCAGGTAGCTGGAGCCGTAGGCCCCGGCCAGCGCCGCCATGGCACGCGAATCTGACCATCGCCCATCCGGCAGCCGGCGGCCCGTCGCGCGGCACATGTCGCGCAGTTCGGATTTCCACTGGTGGTACGTCCCGTTGTGGAACAGCACCCCGTGCTTGGTCTCCCCGGTCCACCGCTGGTCGGCCGCGCCGAAGGGAAATGGATGACAGAGATCGCTGGCCACAATGCCCACCGAGCTGATCCGGAAGTGGATGATGTACGGCAGCTTGATCTTGTCGATGACCTTCAGGATGTCCGGGACCTTGAAGTTCAGGCCCTTGGTGAACTTGACGACGTTCCCGTCCCGCCACGCCATGCCGGCCCCGTGGGGGTTCTTCTCCGCACAGGCCTCCAGAATGGCCTTGGTCGGCGCTTTCTCTTGACACACCAAGATGACACACATGGGTTGACTCCTCTGATCGTGCTACGGTCGCGGCCGACGGCGTGTCGGCGGGGGTTGCAGATGGTTGTGGGCCGCCTGTTCACGACGAGCGGTGGCCTCGGCCTCACGCTGGAGGCGTTCCTGGGCAATGGCCTGCCGGAGGCGCTCATGGCCTGGCATCTGCCGAGGTCGCTCGGCGGGCATCGCAAAGCCCTGCTGTGGAGCCTCATGCCACGCCGGCGCGGCCAGATGCTGATCAGCCACGCCTAACATCTGGCCGAGACCGTAGGCCCCGGTCATGGACGACTTGTCCACCGCGGGAGGACCGAGTGGGGCGGTCGGAAAGATCGTTTGCAGGCCAGCAAGGTAGGCCATGCAGCCTTGCGGCTGCGGCGCGACCATGGAATCGTGTCGGCTGTTGGTATAGACCTCGAACTCGACCACGAGCCCCGCGACCGCACCGTCCACCGTAGACTGCACATGGATGGATGGCATGCCGCCGTCCACCATGCGGGCCACGACCGAATGGTCGACCTCTTTGACTAGCCGCTGCTGGGCGAGGAACTCCTCGGTCAGGTTGAGGACCCGTCGGATCGCCCGAATCGCCATGCGGCGGTCCGCGAAGGTCGGCAGGACCCGAACCTCCAAGGTCTTGTGCAGGCCCCAGCAGAAGTTGATCATGCCGTAGCGGTGGTCATGGTAGTCCCGGCCACGATCATTCCCGTACCTGGTCTGAAAGTCTCCGTGGAACACGTCCTGACAGAACAGGTTCGTCCCGCGGAGCCTGGGCCAGAACACATGGTCGGCCGGGAGCTTCTGCTGCAGGCCCCACCGGTGCAGGCCCAGCAGCATGTGGTCGTGGAACCGCCGGTCGATCAGGCGCTGATAGTCCAGCTCGTGGCGCAGGCTCATGTGGACGTGAATTCCGCAGGTCCGGTTGGTCACGTCCGGATAATGCGCCCGAATCCACGCCCAGAGGGCCGGCCGGATCATGGGTTCGCTGACCACTTCACCAATGGCCGCCAGCCCTCGGGCCTCCGGGAACTTCACTGAGGGGTCGCCCTTGATCCGGGTGGCGTCCGGAAAGATCGGCGGAGCCTCGAACTGCCGCGTGAGACCCGTCTTGGGGTCGACCACGGGAGGCGGCAGGGGCTTGGTCTTCCACGCGCCTTCGATTTCGATTCCGATGCGCTGGATCCGGAACTTGTACCGGGGGATCCCGTGCTTGTCGGGCAGGAGGGTCTGGTCAGCCATCTTAGAACCTCGGCTCGGCTTTCAGCTTGGGGACAGCCGTGGGGCCGCCCAGCGGCAACTGCGCCGGCCCGACCGAGCGGACGGCGATGACCACCTCGTGGTTGACCGGCTTCATCAGGTGCGTGTACAGCCCGGTCAAGCCCGACTTGATCGACCGCAGGCACTCGCCGATGGAGTAGTCGTCGACCACCGTGGGATACTTGAACGTGATCCCGTCGGTCAGCCCGGCGGTCAGCAGGAACGACAGGTCGACCGCGTGGCCCTTCAGGCCGGCGATCCCTGGCAGGTTGGCGTCCGCACCGTAGCCTTTGAGGCCGAAGACCCGCGTCCCTTCGGGGTTGTAGAACTGCAGCGTCGGGAAGAAGTTCGACACCGGGTAGTAGGCCTTCCCGTGGTACGGGTTGGCCGGCCCCGCCGGGCTGCCGTAGATGGGCAGGCCGTCGGGCGAGACGTTGGTGTACGTCCCCGGCTTCAGGCCGCCGAGGAAGTTCGTGAAGATCTCCTTGAAGTACCGTTCGATCGTCGGGGCCTGCACGAACAGCTCGATGGGACCGTGGGTCCGCCGGAGTTTGACCACGCCGAGGAGATCCCCGTCGAGCTTGAGCAGGTCGAGGTCGCCGGCCTCGTTGAGGACCTTGACTTCCTCCGGCGTCGGGATGAACGGCTCGACCGCCGGGTTGAGCTGCATGCGGCGTTTCAGCTCGCCCGACGACGGGATCATGGGACCACGGCCACAGCCCGGACAGCCCGGCCGCAGGGGCGTCATCCCGTCGGTGTCGACTTCTTTGACGGGGGTCGTAGACGGCGTGCCGCACCACACGCAGTAGGGCCGCTTGTGGAAGCCCCGCGTGTCACAGATCGGGCAGCCCGACGGCATCGACGCCGGGTAGAAGTGGAGACAGGTATCACAGTGAGGCATCGGTTTACCCCTTATTTGATCCCATGAACGTATACTGGTTGCAATGCGTGCATTCCCAGTACACGGCGTGCCAGTTGTCCAGTGTGGTGTACTTGGCGAACATGTAGTACCCCTTGCACACCCAACAGAAGAATTCTTTGCGCAGCATGGCCACTAGTGCCGCTTGCCGACCATGTCGGCCCAGTCGCCCGTCCGGACGACTTTGGACGCACGCTCGTCGGACGGGCGGTTGAACAGGTACACC
>Ga0247672_1000002_pt1 | contig 72321 bp, 93 predicted proteins | sample CNK13_metaG_FD_182719 | JGI IMG/M metagenome (GOLD analysis project Ga0247672, IMG submission 182719) | Soil microbial communities from Purdue University Martell Research Forest, Indiana, United States - CNK13 | ecosystem: Environmental > Terrestrial > Soil > Temperate forest > Bulk soil... | reverse complement strand
CCATTCCGTTAAGCCCTACCGCACAGAGACCGTCAGGGAAAAAGTCAACCAACTTACCTTTAGGAATTGTTTCGCCGCCTACGGTTTCTTCGTCGCCGATTAAATTAATATCAGCATAATCATCTGGCGACATCCAGATCTCGTCGAAAGTTACCGTGTCGTCCTTATCCCCGCCCCGCTCCTTACGTCGATTTCCTTCGCTGCTAATACCGCCTAACGCCTGCCCCTCGTGCTGTAGCGCTCTCAACACTTCCAGACCGTGATTGTGATCCGTTTCGCCTTGAGGCAGCAGGATATTGCCCATCACGCGAGTTACGCGACCTTTTGGGATTTCTTGTTGATAGATAAACCAGCTTGACTCTTCCGGCCTTTTGGCTAAGTCCCACCTACAAGCAGACATCGGTAAAAGTTCACACACTAAATCCCCGATCTGTCTCTTTTGTTGCCCCGCAATGCTCTGGATTGAGTCTTTAGCGGGGTTCTGAACCATTACCGCAGTAGATTGGCAGTTGGGACACTTCGGTTGTGCTAATGGCCCGTCGCCGCCTAGCTGGCCCAGCTCATCAGGGTTCGCGGCTTGAAACTCTGTTGCCGTACCTCCGTATGCACAGTGTCCGCAGAACCCAGACCCTTCCCCCATTGTGACATCTTTTTGCTCAAAAACATCTTGAATCAGGGACATTGAGATTTTGCTATCGTCAAATCGATAGCGATCAATGTACGTTCCGAAAGTCATCCCCATTAGTCCCTCTTGCTGAGAAAACCAATGGTTATAGAATTGTCTTTCGTAGTAGTTATTGATCGCGTCCGCAGACTTCGCCGCAGATGCACAAGTATCTAAATTACGACCGGGACGGATTAAAATGTCAGGGTTGGAGTTCTCCCACTTGGTGAGAAGGTTCTGCTTGAGATTGTTCATCACGTTGAGCGCGCGACGTGACGAGTTTGTATTACTAGACGGTAGCGGGAGAACGCCCCACGATCCGTCGTAAGGATTCTGGGCCAAGAACTGTTTCCCGTTCATGAAAAGAGACACAAGCTGGCCGACGTTTACTATTTCTCTGAACGGTTGCTCGTCTTTTTTCTTGAAGTGCTTGAATCGTTCCGAGAGTGCTTTTTGTAGATACGTTGACGGCTTTTTTCCGCCACGCTGCAACTCTGTCAGCGGTTTTAATGGCGCGTAATTTGTCAGCGGTGATTGCTGAGTTGGGGATTGCAGGGCTTGGGGGTTAGCGGACAAGATTACTGTTCAGCCTCCGTCTCAATCTGCAATCCTTCGCCCCGCATTTCAGCTTCCCACTTCATTACGGCATCTTGCTCGTCTTTGCCTGCGTTCTTCGCGCATGTCTTGTAATATTCCAACTTTGCGTAATCAACGTCGGTTGGTTCATGTGTGTAGCCATTTGCGGGAATCGGGGTCGGCACGGGCTTTTCGTGATCCAATCCATACTGACCACTTTTTGTGACTAGCCGAGACGATAACTGAAGCGTTAGCCAATCCTTACTGCTCCGCTCCGAAGCTAACGCCTTCTCAGCGTCCTCAGCACGTTTCTCAGCACTCTCTAGTGCTTTGGATAAGAACTCAGATTGAGCGGCTAAAGTTATCAACCGTTCGTAGTCTGACTTGGATAGCCACATTAGATTAATTACTGCGCGACTAGCCCGTTACGGCGCAGGAAACGTGCCGCGAGAACCCTTAGCCGCGCAGCAAACCTTTCTTATTCAGGAGGGTAGGCCGCGCCCGACACGACCAGCGGATCGGCGTAGGTTAAGCCGACTAACCCCGCTCCCGTTGTCAGAGCGTTGATGCGAGCGTCCGTCAACTCACCGCTGTACAATCCCAGTGTTAGGCCGAGGTTGATCCGATCTGCCATTGGCTGCTCATCGGCGTGACGAGTTGGTTTCGCGGCAAGCACGGCCAGTTGAAGGCCCGCATTCGTGTTTGCATTCGTGATCGTCGTGTTGGTTAAAAACGGTGGCGCAGCATAAGCAGCAAGAGCGCCCTTACAACTCCCGCCGATCTGCTGTTCCGATAGCTGCTGTGCGTCAAAATGTAGTCCTGCAAGCTGTGCGATGGCACACCTCCCTTGTTACGCTGCCTTCGCAGCTTTGTCCTCGCCCAAACGGGCCTTAATCTTTTGCACTGCCCGTTCAAATTTCGCCATAGTGGTATCGCCTTGTGAGACAATGCCTGACGTAAAATACTTCCTCGGCGTGGTTAATCAAATCCTGTCTGTGAAGTTTTGTTGAGTGCGCAAAATCAGCATCATCCGGCGCTTTATCAATCGCGTCCCAGGCTTCGGCGGCGGCTAACGCACAGCCTTCGATTCGACTAGAACCTAAGCTTACTTCAGCCGTGTGCGCGGGAACTTCCACTTGCGCGATTACGTGGCCGTCGCGTTCTACATGGCGAGCTATGCGGTGTTCTGCATGAGCATCTTTCTCAAGCCTAGGAAATTGCTGAGCGTCAGTTACGGTCGCTGATGGTTTGGACGAACCATTCTCAACTTCTTCTGGCGTCGTCTTGTCGCTTACTGCTTTGTGTGTAACGGATTTCTTTGTGGTCATGTCGTTTTCCTTGTCGGACTTGGGAATCGTAGTTTCCGAGGGCGTGATTTACCAGCCTCATGTAGAGCGATTGCGACGCTCTGAGCTTGGGCTTTCTTCGCGCCGAATTTCTCAGCCGTGTGTGCGTAGGCGCTGCCAGAATGAAGCTCGCGAATATTGGAACCAATCGCGCTCTGTGACGATCCGGATTTAAGTGGCAACTTGTTTCTTCTCCGTTTTCTTAGGCAAAGGGAATCGTAGTTTGCGCATCGGCTTCACCAACTGCTGCATCTGCTTATTCACAGGAACAGGAAAGCCGGTCTGTGCTGGCTGCTTCTTTAGGTCTTTGATGCTGTCAAACTGAACTGCCATAGGCGAAGATTAACCTTGAAACGAGCTAGCGTCAATCTACTTTTCACTCACGGCGCGCTCCACGCTCTCAGATTTGGCCTCTCCGCTCTTTGCACTGTCGGCCTCTTAGGTATCTGCATTCCCGGCTTGAATCCGTAGCTTTCTAGTTTTGCTCTTACGTCTTTCTGATCTTCTGCCGGTAATACATCAACCGTAATCGCCTTTTCACCCAAAATCTTTTTAACTGAATTCTGTTCTGCTGGCGTGTACGTCGAGTACGCCAAAAGAGCTTCTTTCAGTCCTAGCCTCTTAAAATCTGATTGTAGCCGAGTTTGCCCCCTTGCGGACAAAATACTTTTTTCTGTCTTGTCCGTGATCGCGCCCGTGCCTTTTAGCGCCTCAAGGGCCTTGGTTACGTCAACACCTCGACGCGCCTGCGCTCTCAACTCAGCAAGGTTCTGATCCTTGTCAATTTCTTCTTGTGTTCGACCTTCATCCGGCATCTTTTGAGCGATCAGCTTGCGAGTAAATTTCTCACCCTTGGTCGCTGCTTTTTCCGGCGCAGTCGGATAAGTCTGCGTACCCACACCGAGCAGCGTCGGAAAGGCTTCGGCAATTCCTCTTACCGTGCCATCCTCCTTAATCGCTTCTTGGAAGTCCTGAAATGGTAGTGGAATCAGGTTTCTAACTAAGTCTTTCCCCGCTTCAAACTTCTTTCCTGAAAGCCGATTCTTGCCCTCTAAATAATCGGCAGCATACCCCGCCAACGGTGCCGCCTTAGACCTCGCGAAATCCCCGACAATCTTCCCCTTGTCCTCACCTTCATATGTCTCGCCACCTTTTACCGCGCGAGCCATACGATACATAAACCTCATCGGTTGTTGCAGGCCAGCTAAGACATCATAACGAGTATTCCCTGTCTTTACTTTAAGGAAATCTGAATCATCAGGGTCGAGATTGATACTTGCTCCGGCTGCCTTTGCTAGGGCTAAAGTAGACGCTACGCCAAACAGGAATTTAGCGTTATCAATCATCTGAAGTTTGCGCGCACCTTTCGGCATGTTGGCCCACGCAACCGGATTTGCCATCTTGTTTAGAAACTGAAATCTCGATGCGATAAGACGCGGAGAAAACATTGCCACGTTTAATACGGGCGCGGCCTGATTACCTCTTGCTCCCAACGATCCTCTGCCGGTGATGATGTTTATATACTTCGCTTGCGACCTGAGCGCGGCGTCTAAATCCTTCCCTTTTAATCCCATATCTTCGAGGGCCTTGGCCTGCTGCTCAAAGATTCTCATGCGCTGTGAATCTAGAAACGAAACGAAAGTCCGTTCAGAGAAATCTTTCACGCCCCTAACTACGCGCAAGGGGTTTAGTCTGCCCTGAGACAGTGTGTCAATCGCGCCTGACCCTAGATACCCTTCTTCGTGTTTTGAGAGTTGTGGATTGTCCTTATCGACCCCGGTAAACTCCACGCCCGATCTCTTAGCTTGGTCAAATCGCGGACTGTTTTTAATCGCATTCTCTACATTCGCAAATCCGTGCGAAGTGAAAGACTTCAGCATGTCTACTCCGGCCTTACCAGAAAGGATCGGGTGCTGATAGACGCCTATTCCACCTTGACGCAAGACGGCAGAAACATCTGCCATAGACAACATCGTCTTGGGAATGTTTCCAAACCCTGCCGCTGTGTCGATTAGTTTCCCTGTCACGCCACGAGTGGCGCGATACATTTCACGATCATATTTGGCCTTGAGTTCGTTGACTTGCCTTTGAAGTTTGAACGTCTCTCGATTGTAAATCGGTGCTTCTCGCGAGGGCTTGGGGCTAAAGTTACTTGTGGCTAATCGACTCTCAATCTCACCCTGTTGTTTCAACAACTGAGACTGTCTGCGCTTGTCCCACCTGCTCAACACATCGTCAGGCTGATGAAGCGTGCCGCGAATCAGTGTTGCTATATCATCTCTCGAAACGTCGTAATGGTCTTTAACCGCGTTAAAAACTTCATCGACTAGCCCTTCAGCGGAATTTATCCCGGCTCTCACGCGGTTCTTTGCCATGCGAGCAATAATCGGGGTTAATTTGCCTTCAGGGTCAAGACTGGCAAGCAGTGAGGGCTGAACGCCCGATCTAGTTTCGAGCTTGGCTTGTGCTAATTGAGACTTCAGCGATGCAAATTCAGTGTCTAAAGTCGCCTTGGTCTCGGCCCGGCGAGTTTGTCTTTTAACCTTGTCAATAGACCGCTGTAATTGCGCTTTTTGGGCTTTCTCGTTTGCTTCTGAGAGTTGTTTATTCAAATCCTCTATCTGACTTGCCATTTGCTCATAACGTTCACGTTCCGCAGGGTTCAAATCGCGCCCCTTAGCAGCCTTGGCGCGTTGAACTAGCGAAACTAAATCATAGTCTTGATTGATGGTGAGCTTCTGGGCAGCCAGAGTGCGGCCTTTTTCCGTTCCTGACGCCTTAGTTGCTCGCGTAATCTTGTCAAATTCCCGTTCTAGCGCATCGGCTTGGGCTTTCTTCGCCGCAATGGTGTCAGGATCGGACGATTCTCCGATCTCTTTCATTGTCTGAGCGTGTTCGTTCTTAATTTCCTGAGCACGAACCACCAAAGAAGCCGTTTCTTCGTCATTCAACGAACGAGGCTTGGTTAGCACTTCATCGGCTAACAAAGCGGCGCGTTCCGGCTTGGCATTGGCAAGGGAGGTCCGCCAACTCTTACGCTCTGCCGACGGCAACTCTGGCAAGTCTAGCTGCGCGCGATCTTCAGCCAGTTGAGACTTGCGCGCAGACGTTGTTGACGGTTCTAGTTCAGGCCGTGCGATAGTGGCATTAGACGGCGGGCGTTCGCTTGTTTCAGTACTTCGTACGTCTTGAGTAGTTGGCGCAACTCTTTCTGGCTGATTCGTCTGAAGTGCTGATCGCTGCGAGTTATCCACGGCGACGGCAGGCGTAGCATTTTCACTTGGTTGAATCCTTTCTGTTGGTGCGGCTGGTTCTACTTTAGTCTCCGGAGTAGATACAGATGCTTTGCGTTCAGCGGCCAAGTCAGGGAACTCCGTATCCCATCCTTTGTAGGGAAATTCATCTCGCGCTAATGCGTCTATCACTTGTTGACGCTTTGCTTGATATGAGATTTGTTCTTTAATGCTCTGTGGGGGAGCGGATGCTTTAGTCTCTGGTTGAGGGGAGAGATCGGGGTAGTCGGCTAAAACTTCAGGTGGAACGGGTTTACCTTGTTCGACGGCGCGGCGCACGGCGTATAAGTGCCCCTCACGAACAAGGCGGGCATCGCGTTGCTGCGCGCCCGTCAGCACTTCGTCGGCTTTGGGCGGTGCCGTATCAGCCGCGTCATGCCACTTACGGGCATATTCCACCTTCGTCATCTGCCACGGTTCTTCGCCTCGAGATTCCAGATTCGCAGCACGGTGCAACTCTGAGACATTCGCAAATGTAGACTTGGCTTCTTTATTCCACGGCGCGATCGGGCCGCTTGGCTTGCCTTCCGCTTTTACGTGATAGTTGCCGCGCCCGTCAATGTAAGCGCGACCTTCGCGCCAATCCTGCAATGCTTGTTCGGTCGCGGGGGTTGCACCTCGCGCGGAACGCGCAGACGAACCTTGAGATTCAGGGCTACTTGGAACACTCGCGGCTTCAGACATAGTCGCCGCGGGTGCTTTCTCCGGTGCGGCCTCAAGCAGCCCAACAGGTTTAGGCTGGTCGCTGGATAACGTGACATTCTTGGGTTCGCGGAAATCTCCCGACGCTGCACGTCGAGCTTGACGCACTACGTCCGACCACTTCTGACTATCCTGAACGAGACCCCTTGCCAGTTCCTTTAGCTCGCCCGATTGAACAACGGAGAATTGGTTTAAGAGGGCATTGATTAGGCTATTAACCTGAGTGACGCGCTCAAGCGCATCCGGCTCACCCGAACGCAGGCGGGTAAGAGCGTCGTCCTTTATGCGGTGTAGTTCAGTTTCCAGAGTATCCAGATCAGCGCGAGAGTGCGTTGTCTTGATTCTGTCGATGACTGCTTGTAGTTCTGGTGTGGGAGCATATTCGCCTCTAACCATCTGCACTGTCTTATCAGAGAATCCGGGTGCTTTAGTCTCTGGTTGAGGGGAGACTTGAATCGTCAACGCAGGGTTCTGGGGATCGCGCCACGTGGTCGGATGTCGCGTGAATTCGGAATCGTCAATGAATATCCGCCCGTCACGGCCCTTTCCAGTTTTGGGTTTCCATGAATAAGCCAACCCCGAAGATGCTTGATAAATTTCGGCTTCACCTTTTGGTGTAATAATCGTATCGTCAGCTTTGAACCCGTTCTTTCTGAGATGTGACTTCAGCGATTCATCTGAAATGGATTGCGCTTTGAAAGTGCGTACGTCAGATGGATCGCGCTGGGTGTAGCCTAAGTCCGTTGCTTCTTGCCGAGAGACAGGACGCTTCCCTTCAGGTACAGATACGCCACCCTGCGGACGTAGCGCAGCAGTAACGGCAGCCTTATTGCTCTCAAACTCGTTTACCAGGCTGATGAAATCTTGAGCACTAACGCCAAGGCGCTTCGTTGCCTGATCGACCTCCAGATTCAAGTTGCGATCTATTTCGTCTAGCTTTTTATCAAGCAGCTTGTACTGAGGATGGTCGGATTCGTAGCCAGCCAACTTATCGCTGATTTGGGCGCGCTCTTTGTCCAGACTCAGGTAAGCTTCCAGAGCGTTAACTTTTTGGTTGTAATCTTTTTGATCGGTTGCGCGGAACTGCTCGTAGAACTTTCCTTCAGTATCACCCTCGGAAGGCGTAGCGGGAGAGTTTACTTGTGCGAGTCTTCCTTCTCTCTGTGCGCGAGTTTCGGCTTTGAATTGGCCCTTGCCTTCGCCGCGAACTCTGCGGGGTTGAAGGTCTACGTGTCTTATAGCTTGGCTACCTTCGTCGCCCATTGTTCCCACGTCGGGTGATAAGGTTGAGGATTCTGACACGCGGGCAGGCGCTCCCACAGGCTCCGAAACCACTTGACGCGACCGCTTAACTTGCTCGACTGACTCCGCGCTCTCAGGTTGCGCCGTGACATTCGGCTGCGCTTCAATTTGGTTCGCATAATCTACACCTTGGCGAGTTGTTGCTTCGCTCGCTCCAAGTCCTTTCTGCTGAGACGCAAGACGCTCTGCCAATGCCCGTTCTTGTATTCGACTCGACCCTGCCACATCAGGATTAAGGCTTTCGGCAGTTGCCACCAACGGACTTGATATTTCACTGGCAACATCTCGCTCTTGAGTTCTGGGTATCTGCCTCGGTTCAGCACTTGAAATTGGTTGCTGTCGTCCACTTGGTACGCTACTCCCTGCATTGATCTCTCCTTTTGGTGTAACTCTTAAATCTGATGGCTCGCCCTTCGTTCCACCTGCTAACGCAAATCCTAAATTAGTAACAGCACCCTGAGCTATCTGCGACGCGGGTTGACCCTTTGCCAATCCTACGGCTACTTGAGGGGCAAGATACGCAACTATTCTACGCTTTAGACTTGGATCAAGTCCCGCAATCTTCCCCATCGCGCCACCCATCAATAGCGATTCGGCTACGGATTGCGGGTCAATCTTTCCCGTCTGCGAGAATTGTTTCGCCGCATCCACAACTCCGAACGTTAGTGCGTCTCTCAATACAGGACTCGCTACGCCCAGCTTAGAAACAAGCTTCCCTGCACCAACGTAAGGAATGAACGCGGTCGCCAACTCTCCGACTGATTCAGGCCCAAGGAACGACTTCTGCCACGCCTCAGCACTTGGATCGACTAACTTCTCCTCTGGTGAAATCGTGCGTGACGGGACAGGCAATAATAGACCTTTGGCTGCGCCTCTTAACACGTCCGTCTTCAGTCCCATCGGAGTGTCGATATTCAGACTTGTAGCGACATCACCTAATTTCTCGCTGACGCGCTCTCCGATGCCTCGTTGACGCGCTTGCATACTTGGCCCAAGCTGCGCCGCAGTCGTTTCGCTCGCTTGGTTCGCCTTGTAATCCGCGAATCGTTGGTTGACGATGTTTTCAATGTCAGTCTGGTTGATATCGTTACCCGCCTCAGGATGCAGATGTGTATCTTGTCTCGCTGATGCTAATACCTCTCGTCTAATCGACTCTTTTATTTGCTCATCGCTTGGCGATTGGAAAGTAAACGGGCGCGGCTTGACCTGAATCGGGGCCTTCTCTTTCAGCATGAAGGGAACTGTGGTTGGTTGGTAGTAAGGCGCAGTCTTGGTCTCATCAGTGACAATGTTGTACTTTAACGGTCTTAGCCCTGCCGCCTTACGCATATCGTTCTGATACTTCAGAGACGGTTGCTGAACTTGTTGGCCTGCTGCTTTCTTGCGCTGATCTTCCGCGACTGCTTCACTTAATATCTGTTGGGCCTTGGGCGTTAATCGTCTCGCTTCGTCCGGCGTCGTGCCAAAGTGCCATGCAGCATCATTAGTAGTCAGAGGTGGACTTGCCGGGACTTGTCCTGAATTGTCAGGACTTGCCGGGCTGGACGGACTTGCCTCAACTAATCCACCTGAGAGAATGTCAGGCGTCTCAGTTTTAGACGCAGGGCTTTTACTGACTAATCCCCCACTGAGAATTGATGGCTCTTGGGCGCGAATAGGTCTATTCGGTACACTGCCGCCAGTAGCTTTTACGTATTGCGCGGCGGACATATTTCCGTCTGAAATATTTGGTATCTGTCCCGTGCTCTCATAGTGGCGTTTAGCTTTTGGGCCGCCGAAATAATAGAGCCTTCGACTAACCGGATCGGGGCCGCCTTCGTTGAAATACCGTAAGCCCGCCTCGATGTTTTCATCGGGATTTCGGAGATTGTACTGCCTGCCACCCACAGTGCGAATCGTGCCGCCCGGACGATCCGGCATCACCTGCCCAAAGCCCTGCGCCCCCTTGGAGCTATCACGAACGTTTACGTTATGGCCCGATTCAACTTGAGTTGTTTTCAGGTAGTCATCCGCAACGTCAGGCGAGATTTGGGCGCGTGACGCAATTTGTCTAACACGTTCTGACGGGTCTATTGAACGCGGAGTACGAGGAACCAAACCACCAGACAGAATGTCGTTAGGATCGTCAGGCATCTACTGAACCGCATCGGATTCTTCAATAAAGAGTGGCAAGAGCATCTTGTACGCAGTAATGCGACACTTGTTAGCATAAGAGGGGTTGCGTTCATATTGAGCTTCGGCAGTGGTCAAATTCTCGATCGCCCACTCTCGCGTGAGAGCGCCACCGCCGCAGTCGGTCACGGGCGCATTCAGCGATGGAAAGACAAACCGGGCACACGCACAACGAACACAAACGGGTAAATGATCGTCGTGTGGATGACTACACGTCGGATTAAGGCAGTCTGTCATTGCACTATCTGATACCCCGCACTCTTAGCTGCTGCTACTGCTTTAGGCCAGTCCTTAAGATCGTGAGATTGTAACCACGCTTTCTTATTCAGAACATGAGTAGATGGTGACGGCACGCTTGAAGCAGATTGCATTTTAATCTTAGCTGCCGCCTTATCTCCCTCGTCTCGATACTTCAAAACATTCTTTGCGGCCTCGTCAGCACGAGACATGAGGTTCTTTTTCTTCTCTTCATCGTCTACAGTTACGATCTTAATCGCATCAGCTTGTTGGCGTAAGTCCTTCTCGGCTGCGGCTGCTTCATTCTGCTTCTTATAATTCCAATCGCGAAGCTGAGCGTAGTCTTGGGTGTCCTTTGGCTTAGACAATGACGCTAATTCAGGAACTTCAGCCCACGTCGCGCCATTGTCCGTAGACTTCAGCGTTGTCTTCGTGCCGTCTCCATTCTCCCGTTCTCGTAATAGCGGCGCGCGTTCTGCTCGCGTCCTGTTTGTACGTTCGGCAATCGTATCCTTATGATACTGCGCCGTCTCTTTGAGCTTTGCATCCTCTCTCTCGGCGTCAGCCCTTGCTTTTTCTGTTTGTGCCTTAATTCTCGCCAAGTCAACTAACGGTTTATTTTGCTCGTTGACTACTTGAGCTTGTCGGCCTTCAATCCCTAGCTGATTCGCCACGTCGCCTTGTTGCTGCTCAATTTGATATTTTCGATTCAGCACATCACCAGCGTCAGGGCTGATCCCGCCAACTAAAGCACCAGCACCGCCAGCACCTAGCAATTCTCCCGTACTTGCACCGGGATGGGTTTTAGCATACTGGCCCATGTTGATGACTAAATCTTTCCCCGCGTTCTTCAGGTGTTCCAACAGTCCTAAATGCATAGGCCGCGGCGCTTGTGTTTCTACAAAATCACCAGCGGTCTTGGTATTCAACCCTTCACTGTCCGCATCCTGCATCGCCTGAAGTTGAGCTAACCCGCGATCAGAACCTTTCAACCCAGACAAGTCTATGCCCATACGCACCGGCTGGCGCTCGGCTAAACTGGAGGTGTCAGGCGTTGGAACGTTAATCACTGGACTAGTTGGAGTGGTTAGCGGTTTCATCACGTCCGCGTCAGGCATCTTCACCCCTGTTAAGCTTCCATTCGATCCAATACCTACTCGTGAACCTGTAGGTTGTGGTGCGGCGTTCTTCATCGCGTCAAATAACTGCCTCTTCTTTAAGGCTTCTACTTGAGGCAGATTAGCGCGGAAATAATCAGTCGATGACAATCCGTCAGGCATGGGCGAATCATATGCTTATTGACCGTAAACGTAAATAGCAAAGTTCAGCCTTCGTCTCGTTCTTCAACCGGATCAAGCCACTCGTTGAACTCATATACCCGTGAAGTCTGCACCTTTTTCTTGGCTTGTTCATATTGAAATCTCACCGCCATCTCTTGAGCGTGGGAGTAATTCGTTTGCAGTGTTTCGGGTTTATACTTATCTGGAATAGCACGGTGAATCATCTCTTTTCGACTGCGCGGGTTCTCTTGCCATTTGAATAAATTCAACGCCGACACTCCCCAAACAAAAGCGTCTAGCCTATTCGGCGAATCATCCCCTGGCATCCACAAACACAGTTCGTCCTCTAACAACGGAAATTTACCAACATGGTGCAATCTTGCATGTTCGGCTAGTGCCGCTACTGGCTCCGCTCTGGTCTGTTTCCCTCTTGAGGCGTGAACCAACGTGACGGGCACGCGAGGATCGACCGTGTTTAGAGTTAGCTTGACCATCTCACCGCCATTGTTTGATTCTGCGATAATCTGATCAGCATCGTAATAGTGAAACGTTGAAATTGCTGTTTCAGCCCATTGAGCAGGACTACCTTGTTTGCTCACATCCGCTAGTAAATACCCGTGACCATTAGCGCTGCCTACAACTGTTATCCCGGCCTCATCACCGTCAGCTGTAGCCGACGGGTCTACGGCTACCACGATTCTTTCCAAGTCGGGTACGTCGTTCTCTCCGAGTCGTCCTTTCTCGATAACTTCTCGCGTCCACAACGCGCCCGGATTCTGATCTACGTCTTCAGCTTCAATCTCCATCCGATAAGCTAAAGCCGTCATATCCTGTGCTAATTCCTCAATAGCGTCCTGACTAATGTAGGGGTTCTCTCGGCTAGAGAAGTGAAACACCGCCCATCGACCTGTAGTATCTTGTTTGGCTCGCTTAAATAACTTGGCCGCGTGTTGGGGGTCGTCAGCCTTAGACGCTGAGCGCGAGTGCAGGGACGGCGGAGTGTAAATGAACGTCACGTTCCCGTTCTTATCAGCCAACATTGGAGCGCCCACAAGCCTCCACGCGTCCTCGTTCATTAGCTGCCACTCATCAAGAATTAACTCGTCTGCATAATCACCACGGAGAGAGTCGGCATTCCACGCCGTCTTAGCTCTAATCCTTTGCTCCGTACCGGGAACTTCTAGGATGTGCCGAGTCTCGTTCTTGTAAATCTGTTTCGAGTCAATCGACTTCTGTAAACACCGGCAGACCGTAACCCAGAATCGATCTAGCTGGTCTTGAGTCGGCGCAGCGTACAACACTCTCGCCCCTTGCTGAAAGCGAGTGACCGCACGTATAGCAGTGCCAAAAGTTTTCCCGCCGCGACGGCCCGCGCGAATCACGTTACGCTTAGCTGTGCTGTGGACGAAGGCGTGCTGGTTGGGATGCTTGGAAGTGTCGGGAATCTCGGCTTGGAACCGATTACGAAGTTTAGCGAACTTTTGCCGTATCTCTACCTCAAGAGCATCTACGTTGATCACGGAAGAGACTTTAACTCTTATGCTGTAGGTAAGTAAATGAATTGTTCAAGAGAGTATTTCCCGCGGCGTCGTTGATCGCGTGAGTTAATCTCTCAACTTCATCCGCCAAAGTAGCTAAGTCCTGAAAGTCGTTACACTTCTCAAACCTATCTGGACTTGCTGCTTTGAAGTCTCGGAGAGATTTAGCACGATCTAAGGCGTCTTGAATTGTTCTCATGCGTCCAGAATCTCCGCGTCCAAAATACTTTCATCGTCATCTAATTCTTCAGGCGCTAACGTGCCAATAATCGCAACCGCCCATTTCAATTTCACGGGATCGCATCCGTTGTTGTAATAGCTCCGCGCCCAACTCAAAAACTCTGGCTTGGATTTCTCGTCAAGGCTCAGCACTCGTTGCTCCAAACGAGCAAAAGATGCTTCATCAATCCATTGCCGAGTTTTGCTGCCCTCACTGTCTATCGACCCGAATCGATAATATCCACAGAGATGCGCTAACCACTCTGCCGCTCGGCGTAAGGCGTCAGACAGGGTTCTCATTTTGGCGTATCCACCGGCAGGCAATATAACCGTTCTATTAATTTATCATTGTGGTCACTGAGTTTTATGTTCAGTTCGTTCATTTTCTCGAATAGATGCTCCGCGTTCTCTGCTCGTTGCTGCCAATACCTTACGGCTTCTTCCGGAGTCGCTGGTCGAGTCAGGTCTTGTCGCCAATGGTATCTATTATTTTCGGCGTCACGTAATCCATATGTCGGAGCGTCACAAGAAGTGAAAATGAGCGCCAATTCAGGTTCGTGATTTTCTGATCCACTAGCGTACTGCTTGACCACTACCGTTCCTAGTTTATCAACGCTATCGCTCACTTTGATTCCTCTCTAGCGGTAATTAATGATCAGCGCGAGTAGAATCGCAAGTATGCCAATATTCGTAATGGCAATAATGGTATAACAACCAAAAGAAGAAGCTAAGCCTGCGACGCAACTCCCCGTCCATCTTACTCCTTACCTTTCTGTCGCCACTTCACGTGCTTTCTTCTTCTCTCCCGGCTTTCCTAATCTTGCCCCGCCATGTGTTTCTACTTGAAATGGCGCGTTGACCACGGCACGTGCCGCTTGTAGGGCCTTAACGTACTCTTCATCTTCCGCGGGATTCGCTTCTATGATCGCTACAAGGTTTGCGGCTAACTGGTCGCGCTTCTCGTAGTGAACCTGCTCAGGATTCCACTTAATAGGCTCTCGTTTGTCTACCCACGTCCGCGCCATTCCGATTGCACTCCGTTGGTCGTCATCGTTCAATCCAGACGACTCAACACATGCTATAATCGCCTCACTTAGTTCGCTCATTTGATTCTCCTATTGTCAAAGACCATCCCAACGTTGCTGCCAAAAGGCAATCACCCGCCAGTTTCCACCAAGAGAACGAAAGGCTGCCGGGAAATCTTGCGTTCACTTTGGTCGGCGGCGAAAAACCCTAAGGCAAAAATCAGCCCCGTTCGCCACGCAATACTCCACTTGCTCATGCTGGCCCCATATCGTTAAAACATTCCTGACAGCTTCGCGGATCGCCCGAATGTCCAGACTCGCCACAAGCCGGACAAAGATTTGCATACTTCGATGCTCCCTGAAACTTCGATCCTTTGCACCCTGAATGGATACAGCGACAGGTGAAGTTTGTTGAAACACCACGCGAGACGCCGGGAATAGTCGCAGGGTCGAAACCCGCATTAGCGGAAATGTTTGTTATCCGCCCCGTTGATGGTCGAGATTCAACTCGCTGCGCTTCGGGAATAACCGGAACGGCTTCAGGAACTCCCCCGCCATTCGCACGCATCTGGTCGTACAGCGCAATCGCTCGCTCTACAATCTCTGTATCAGTTACTTTCCGCGCCGGGGTTGAGTCTTGTTTCGCCCACCAGCTAATTGCCGTTATCGCCTCATCTGATAGTCGTCGGTTGAATTGCTGTTTTGCCATGAATAAATTGTAGCGGCCCCATTTCTCACGGTGAGGGAGTCGAACCCCGGGTCGGATAGCATCGGCCAATCCAGCGCCTCAATCGCATCTCCGATCTTGCTGGCGTCACGTTTCAGCCACTCACGCAACCACGAGAGGGAACCGCTAGCTACTGTATAGCACTTCGCATAGCAAATGTCTATACACCATTCCGTTTTTGCCCTTACCGACGCGCTTCTGGCGGTAGAATTGGCGTAAGCTATTCATTCTTATAGTAGTTAGCGCGGCGCAGCGTTTCAGCTCGCCACATTTGACACAGACGCACAACGGACACGGCTATCACTGATATGCCGCTAACCAATAATGCGATCCCTGCAGCCGTTCGCGTCACTGTATCTCCTTGCTTTCCAACGGTTTAGCCAGCACATAAGCAAACTTTCCCCACAACTCAGGCTGTAAGAATTCTGGCTCATCCTGAAATGATTCTAGCAGGCTAAGTGCAATAGATTCAGCATCTTCACCAGTTCTCTCAGAACGTTTTAGGATAGTTTGCTCTACTATGTGAGATTGTTCAGAAGTGTTGGTTTGCTCAACTCTATCGGTCAATAGCTTGTGAACACGGGCCATTTGCACGAGAGCGTTCTGAGGATCGTGAATCTCGTATTCATGTTCTACAGAGCCATCCTTTAATCTGCGAACCTTTAATTTCTTGAGTAAATCGTCAGAATGGTTATCTTTTGCGGTTTGCAGGTCGAAGTGGCCATCATCTGTGAGAACGTCAGCTAAAGAGGCTCTAGCGTGCTTAGAAAGCCGCTGTAGGACTTCTTGAGCGGTCATTACGTCGTTAGATATCATCTTCGTAAGATGCTTGCGAATTTCTTGGCGGGTTGTAACATTTTGTAACAGACGCCAGCCAATCACGTGAGCCGAATTACGATTGCGCGTGATGCCGCAATCAACTACCGCCTGAACCGGATTAAATCCATTCCTAACATACTTCGCGGCGAATCTCTGCGCTCTTTCTGGTCTTAGTGACTTCATTCACCGCTAGAAGGTAGCAAATTCCGCAATTTCTGTACATATACGAAATAGTATGTTGCGCTACGGGTAACATTCATGTATAGTCTGTCTTGTTAGAACGAATCACTCAAAGGAGCGCAGCTAGAATGAAAAGCACGCCACAAGTTAACGAGGTCTGGTTAGCCCGATCCACTGGGAGTTATTTTCGCATTGACCAATTACTTGACAATGATCGCGCCTTAGTAAGGCGACTAGGCCATGTTGAGAATATCGGCCAACTCGATGAAAAGAATTACATTTCACGCAAAGAACTGGACGTGAACGGGTATGTGTGGTCACTGTCCACTTTCAAGTTGAAAGACTTCCGGCGCATTGCTCGCAAAGCGAAGATGTTTGAAACGTGGCTCAACAAGCACGCGGTTAACGCTTGATAATTCCTGAAGCGCATCCGCGAGATGCGTTTCGATGTTTTATCAATCCTTGTTAGAACATTCGCAGCCGATATGAAAGGGCACGAAATGACACTCCAAGAAAAACTCGCCAGAATCAAAAACTATTCAACACGATATGAATTAGTTGCAATTCATTCTGATGGTCGCAAGGTTTTAGTTGGCTACACTCCGCGCCGTGGTCGTAGTGGTTTGTATGACATGCTCGCCACGAACGGGCCAGCTTGGGTAAAATTTAGCGGCGCTGAAAACGTCACTTTCGGCAAGCGCGTTGCTGATGGCGCAATCTCTGGCGACTGGTCAATTAACTTCTCAGGTCGCACTCAGCGTGACGCGATCTGTAATGGCGAGCTACCGTTCTTCGCGCAAGAGGTGGCCACATGAGGCACGATTGCAGCAAGAGAACCAATGGCGTGTCGTGGTCGCATTGTTCTGCCTGTGGCCTTCGCATTCACGACTCGGACTGTACCACCAAACGCCGAAAGGGAATTGACTGCATGTGCGTTATCGCCGCTGAATACTTTAGACAAAATCGGCATAGGCCAACAAGAAGCGAGTCGAATTCTTAAGGATCACGCGGGCGAACGCGCTAACTAATCCGTTACTAAACCCTATTCGCAGCTAGGCTGAATAAGCCGGAAAGAGCACGAAACAAATGCCAAATTCCAACAACTCGCAACTACCAACCGAAGTCACTGAGGCGATTCAAAAATGGATAGGATCGACTCAAAACATTCTCTACTTCTGGGAAGATCAAGGCACGTATTACGTGGTTCAGCAGCTTGACCTTCTGTACTTCCTGCGACTTTTCAAAATGGGTGACAAATACGCTATCTCACAAGACCATGAATGTGAAATCGGAAGCGGCTACATACCACTCGCTCGCTAAAGAACTCTGACGGCAGAGCCTCTATATACTGCTTTGCCGTGAGATTTCTTGAAATTCGCTAAGGAGAAAACATCATGACATCAACAGAGATACGGCAAGCTTTTAAGGATCGAGCCGCCGCCACAAGAACAATCAACTCCATTCCCGCTTCCATTGTGTGCGCCGTAATTCGCGGACGGGGCTGGAACACGAGCCAAGCGAGCGCCTTTGAGTATTCATACGACTCGGACACCGATCGAGTGACCGCTGAGTGGGATGAATATCACTCAGGCGACACAGATCGTTATGACGTTTCGTTCCCTGTAACCATTCTTGACATGGTGGATGAAGACTTAAACGCGGCCTTGCAATTACTAAAAGATGAATATGCCGCAGAAGTTCGGGCGCGCGAAGAAGCCGCAACCGCTACATGTCAAGCTGAAACCGAAGCAAAAGAACGACGTGAGCTTGCGCGGTTACAGGCAAAATATGCGTAATTTTCAAAGAACCAGCATTCAACTCAGAGAAGGAACCTATCCAAAATGTCTGCCAAGTATAACGCAAAACACCCGCCGAAATCTACATCAAATCCGCCAGAATCTTTCTCTGATCTGAATGCTGGTCAACGTATTAAAGCTGCTCGATTAGCTCTAGGTATGTCTCAATCTGAATTTGCTAAAGCGTTGGGATTATCAAGAAAACAGACAGTTTCAAACTGGGAATGCGGAGTTAAGACGCCGCGGCCTTATGTTTGGGGAGCTATTGAACAGTTAAGGGTCAAGTAAGGTGAGAAGATAGGGGATGTCCTCACGGGCAGCGCAGGCGAACGCCTCGTCCTCCTCCCATTCAAACGTTGCAACTGGAATCGGATTGCCGCCCATCATCTTCTTTGGGCCACCAGAGAACACGTTATAGTCGTCACCGTGAACCGGCTCGTCGTCAATGTGAATCCACGGGCCGGGCGTCGCTTTATCTACTCGTTCTCTAATAGCCTTTAGACGTGCTTCATCAACAGAGACTTGCTTGGCTTCTGCTACCTGTCGTTCAAGTCTTTCCGCTTTGGATTCAGCGGCCTCTAGTCGCGCCTTCGCGTGAGTAAGTTGTGATGTTCCGAAGGCTGAATTCCACAGCCGATCTCGATGTCTCAGTTCTTCATTCTCAGCACGTAACACTGCAACTTCCGACTCAGGTTCACGCACTCCTGTTTCCATTCGGGCGGCGTGGCCTTGTAAGCACGAGGCACAGTCTTTCTTGAGAACGCTGTGATGTTGTCGCCATTCGTCCTTTAGTTGGTTCACAGGTTCAGGATGGTCTCGTTTGAATGCTTCTCGTGACTCTTTCAGCGTGAACACATGGCCCGCCGAGCAGAGCCGTTCGCCGTGATTGCGAGTGCGTTCCTGTTGGGGATTGCGACGACACTCAGGGCAGTACGCACTATCTCGCGGACTTATGTGGCGCGTGTTATTCATTCAACCCTCTCTCCCTTCTAGCGCCGCAACGATTTCTCGCAACTTCGCATTCAATACCAAGTCCTCGTTGCTCACTACTTCCTCGTGTATCGTCATGAAACTTTCTACGACTTCAATAGCTCGCTGACGGGATTGAGTCAAAGCAGATGCGATGGCGTCGAGTAAGACTTCTTTCTTAAACGTCACCATGAGATTGACGCCCGCCCACTCAGCGGACGAAAGTGTATCTTTAATCAGCGACTCGGCTTGCGTGCGTGCTTCATCATCTGCGGTAGGTTTCGCGCTGGATTCTGCGTTGATAAGACGGTTGACTACGCGACGAACTCTTTCGTCTAACGCGACCATTGAATAGTTCGCGTTTCCCGGTTCGACGCGGAGCAGTTGCTCGACAATGCTTCGCCTGTCTAGTCGATCTTCAAGGGCACTCATTTCATTTCTCCTCATCATCTGCATCGGGAGTAGCAACGCTGGTGAGTTCTGCGGTAGGTTTAGTCATTCGATCTAACCCCTCAGCGCAACAATCGCGAGTATCAAAAGGATGAGAACCACGAACCCTAAAAGCCACAGAGCAAATCGCCATGAGCCTTTGGGCGAGCGACTGAGTGCACTATGCAATCCCATTTCATTTCTCCTTATCGCTGACGAGTTCGGCTCCTCGATTATCGCTTTGTTCAATGAAGTCTTGCGCGAAAGCGATGGCATCCTTGATTTGCACTTCAGATAATCCATAAACGTTAGCGATGTACGCGACATCGTGCCCTTGCCATAAGTAGCAGAGGATGTCGGTAACAGCGATGCGAATTCCACCCACGATCCACCTGCCGCCAAAAATGCCAGGAGAGCGCCCGACGTGCGGATGGTCAGCTAAACATCGCGCTTCAATCTTCGCTACTTCTGCGGTATCAGGAGCGGACGCGACCAGCGCATCTATCAATTCCTCACGCATTAACGTCATCGCACCAGTCTTGGAATCACCTGACAATCTCACCTTGTCTATTGCTTGTCCGATTCTTTCACGAGTATCAGGAGCGGAGCGGACGCGGCGGTTATCACGGCCATCAGCATTCGCGTTGACGATTGCGGTATTGAATAGTTCCCGCAGACCATCTACGTTGGCCTCGGTGATTGGCAAGAAGAATCGCAGTTGATCGACTAGCCGCTCTGCGGTAATCCGGCGCTCTGGCACTGCGGGTGATTCATTGTCTGTCATTTGAGTTGATCCTCCTTTGGGTGCCATCTTCGATTGGCTGCATCTTGGGCTATTCGCTTTCTACGCTCAGGTGAAAGTGTTCTAGCTCTCGCAGGGCCACCTTTCAATCCTCCGCGGCTCCCAAGCCTGCGTGCTCCAATCTCCGCTTTACTTGCCACGCCCTCTTCGTAGCCGAGGCTGAATATCTCTAAGCAGAGTTGGCGCAATGAATTCTTAAAGTCCGCCTCGCGGCGTGTCCCGAAAGGCTTGAAGCGGTTACAAAAGTCAGTAAAAAGCGCGGACTCCTGAATATCATTTATACCCAAACTCTTCCGCGCTCTTTTGACGTTGAACGGATTGCTCACTTCTCTTTCTCCTTACTTGCTGCGAACTCCCTCGCAGCAGCTATAGCCGATGCCAATGTAGTCCCAGAGAAGCCGCATCCGTCGATTTCAATTCTGCATAAGGGCGAGTCGTAACGTCGCGGCTCAACTTCTTCTAACGAGCGGTCGCCCATGTTCACGTACTCAGGCGACCATGAAGCTGCTCTAGCGGTAACTTCAATATCTGCATGTGGAAACAACTCAACGGCCTCACTCAAGCACTGCTCTACACTTGGCTCTGTTAGTGTAGGAGTAGCCCTGGCCGCTGCGCGTGAAATTATCCGAGCGATAGGCATCACCATCAGTTTCAAGCATTCGCCTAACGGCACTTTAGACGCTGCGGATAGCTGACCGCGAACGATCCAATCAGCACACTCTATCGTCCAATCCTCCGGCAGTTCCGGCCCTACTTGGACTGAGGCAGCGGGTGAGTTAGCAGGCGGGAATCTGCAACGGCAACCGCACCAAGCTATCTCCTCCCGATACTCACACTTGCCCGTTTCTGAGTTCCAGTCCTCTACGTGATGACCGCATTTTACGCAGCGGTTCGTATCGTCAGCACGAATAGACTTCTGCGAGTCTTGGGGTGAGGTGGGTGCTGCGAATTCACATTCAACTCCCAGAATTTCAATGCACTGGCCGTTATCTAACCCCTCGGTCGCGCCGCACTTTAAGCACTTCTGCGCCTCAACTCCTAAACTCTCTGCGGCGCGTTTCTGGCACACGTAACACCTGCCTAAACTGGTATAGCCAGAGCCGCCGCATGATCCGCAATTTGGATCGGCCCACGGCGGAAGGCGATCATCACTCTCTGCGGTAGCTTGAGCCATTCGTCCAAAGTCTTTGTGGGCGTGACATGGACACCCGCAGGTTACGTCGCCAGCACCGGGATCGTACTCGTGCGTAGATACTGGCTCAGGGACGCGCTCAGAATCCGACACGGGTGAACTTCCCATCAACCCTTCATTCAACGGACAGACTAGTGCGTGGAAATCGTTCTCTCCGCACTCTCTACACGGTCTCTTGGCTGGCTGCTGGTTTCCTTCTGTGGTTGTGTTCATGGCTCAACCCTTACTTTCTCAATGTCATACATAACGTATCCCAAATCGCCGCTTGTCCATCCTCGGCCATTACGCTTCCACTTGATAGGCCCGCGGGATTGGTTGTAGTCGCGCTCTGCGGCTGACTTGGCACTTTCAAGCGACGCGAACAGCTTATGAAAATTCTCCGACGTGCTTTCAGTCCCCATTGGGCCGCCCAGGTTGGTTAAGTCCGTAGACGTAAGTTCATACATGCTGGCGTCTGTGTTAGTGGTCATCACTTGGATTCCCTTTCTAAAAATCGTTTGGCTGCTTTGACGTGGGCGCACGATCCAGACATGCCGCGCAAAGCACTTGAGCATCCCGTACAATTTGCACGACCGTTACTAACCCAAATATGCACCGACCGCTTCGTGCTCAAACGGCTGCGTAGACGGCCACGAAACCTCCAGCGTGCGGCTGCGATCCTTAACGCCTAGGTCTTTCACGGTAAACTTGTGACGCTTGGTTGGCTTACTCACTATTGAACCTCTGGCTCACGCGAGCTCGCTCAGCGCGTCGATTGCGTCTTGAATATTATCGGCGGCGCTGTCGCAGCACTCCGCAAGCTGTTCCATTTCCTCGATGTCTTGGCTGATCGCGTCACGCAACTTGCCGACTTCACGCCGTCGCCGCTTCCATGTTTCAATCTGCTTTTTTGTTGCCATTCGTCTACTCCTCCACTTGAATATTCAACCGCGTGAATAAGTCACGTAGCCGAGTCTCGATAGTATGTGCGGCGCAGTTACGATTCCGATGAACGTCTTTCAGCACTTCTCGTGCAAGGTTAGATTGAGCAGTCGAAAGCGCAGATTCGATCTCAGAGACCAGTAGTCCGCGATTAAAGGTGAGCACATCCGGCGACTCGCCTTCTTGCGCTCCGCAATTCCAAGCGATGTACGCCGCTACTTCTGCATTTGATTTGCTGGATTCACTCATTGGTTACTGCGTCCTCCTTGGGGTAAGAGCAGCACGTGCCAAGGATACCGCTTTCTCCATCTTGGTTGACGCAATCTCAGGGATTGCGTTTAGCAGTCCCACCAGCGCCGCTCTTAGTTGTTCTATTTCCCTTTGGTTTTCGTCGTAGGCATTGACTGCGCGCAAAACCAAACCCATGCAAGCGCGATCCTCGTCATCCAGAGTTGCTGCTGGCCCGTGCTTTTCAATCCGAAGAATGAACCGCGTATTACCAACATGTGACGCAACGAGGCCGTCATTGCGACCATCCCACGGTCTTGCTGTTGCTAGTCCTTCACCCATGACTACTCCCGATTCCCTTCTGCTGAAGCAATAGCAGCGGACAACTTGTCCTCGGCCATCGTTTCGCTTAATTCCATCGGCGGTAGCGATTCGATTACAGACAGGGCAAACTTCGCGGCTTCAAGTAACGCAGGAGCGGCGGCAATTAATCGAGCGTTTCCTTTTGCGTCGGGCGTCGGGTCTTCGTTGAGCGGGTAGACTTCCGCGACCACGCCGTTTAGTCCGCTGAAAATCAGCCAGCCTTTGTGGTTTTCCGAGCCGCTCAGTCGTTCTTGCGCTCGCCACGGTGCCAATGAATGCCTAACCGGCGCGGGACTCGGGGAACTGGCCCTGTTCGTCAGCGTGTTGTTGTCCTCATTAACCTGATTCTGATTCTTCATTTCGTCTCCTCTGTTTTCTGTTCAGGTGCGGGAGGTAGTGGCATCCACAGCCTAATGTCGCGGAATAGTTGGTTGTCATCTTCCCAGTGGCTGCCGCCCCATCTCACAACCACGCATCTACGGTTCGGTGTTAATCCGAGAATCCAACTGTAATTCTGTGGCGCGGTTTCTATTGCTTGCCATGCAGAGGGGCGAGTGTTCCACTTCTCGAATACTCCGCTATGCAACCATTGATCGCGAGGGGCGGCGATCGCCAACATGCAATCCGCCTGATGCCTGATTCTCGCGTAGGTCTCACCGACATTATTTGTGTAAGGCGGCTCGGGTATCGCGTGGCAAAACGGACATCTCGCCAGCGCGTCAAGCGGGGATAACAACTCTGCGCCTGAAGGATTCTTGTTCTCATCTCCCTGATTCATATTCTGCTTCTCACTTTCCATTTGTGCGCGACCATGGGGTTAATTAAGGCGTCCGCTTTGGCTTCGTTTCGCTTATCACTGCGATCCGAACAGGATTCCCTTTGTCGTATTTCAAGCCTTTGCATCCGCCGCAGTTGAATCGCGTTTCTTTCCCGTACCGAGTGCCGGGATAGTCACTCGATGACGTGTACTCCGTGCGCTTCCCGCTACCGCCACACAAACCACAAGGCGCGTATAACTTCTCGCCAACCTGAAAGACAACTACTGGATAATTCATTTGCTTCTCCCGCGCCGCAGGGCGGCTCACACTCTCTATTGAAACGAACGCCGTTAGACTCCCTTTGCCTTGAGACTCAAATCCGTTCTCCGCTCGCTCCGCTCTCCGGTGTATAGCTACTCGCCAATCGCATCGTTGTAAATTCGTACCGCCGCATCCACAGAGGTCCCGTGGTAAAGCTCTTTTGTTTTGAGTGTTAAAATGTTACGGCGCGTGACCGTACAAGTTGGAAAGTCGCTGAAGCGCGAAACGGTCAGGCGGACGTGATATTTATCGTCGCCGCGGACTCCCTGAGAAGCGTAAACAAGTTCTTGCGCTTTGTACCATCGAACCAAATCGTCAACTTTGATTGCCATTACACCCACCTTTCACCGAATCACGCCCTACTCAGACCTTTGCATTAGTCGGCGCTGTAGTTCGCTGCAAAAGTCTAGCCGGTCAGCGTTTGTAGCCTGTGTCTCTGTTTTCCAGTATCCCTCTGTCGGGTAAAACGTCCACGGTCGGCCAAGACCTTGCCACGGTGCGCCATCGTCAATCACGTCCAGCAAGGTTTCACGTATTGCAGCGAGTTGGGTTATTGTCCATTCAGTCTTGGGCGGCATCTTCGTTCTCCCCGTTCCCGCGAAAATTCACCTTTTTCGCCCGTCCCGAACCAAACTTAATCGGCCTACAGTTCGCGATTTCTTGTGGCGTTTCCATCCGCCCACATTTCGGACATTCGCGCCCCATCCGCGCCGCAAAGTTGTTAAGTAGATTTCTGTATCTCTTGTTCATTGGCTGCTCCCTGTTTTAGCGCATAATCTCGCGCACAAATCGAACGTCTCCAAGAGTGAGGCGGACATTCACCGGCTGTTCGTCGTAAAGATCAGCGGTGCCCGGATCGTCAACATAAGCAGCTTGAATCTTTTCGAGTAAACGGATCAATTTCCACCGCTCTTCTTCGTTACGATGCTCGCGCTCTTTATTTCTAAGGTAATCGCCTAATTTCATTTGCTCCCCCTTCTGGCTAGTTCTCAGTCAAACAGGTATTCGCCGGTTAGAAGTTAGCTGTTCAACATCCACTCCACGTAGTTGGCGAATGGTTGCCACGGATTCTTTAATTCTGCTCGCCCTATCGCCTCGTGAGCCAATCGCCCGACCTTGGCGCGATCCGCTCTTAGTTCTCTTAGCAATTCTCGCGTCACCCTGATTTCTCCGCGCTCCGCTAATCGCGTCTCCCGTCGAACGCAGCCATAAAGCTCTAACAAGTTAAACGGCCTACGCGTTGAGACATACTTGCGAAAGAGGGTGTTAGCCTCTCCGACTTCTTTCATTGTCAACATCTTTTGGCCTTACCTTTCTGCGAACCACCTGCTTGTCGAAGAACTAACCAAACTAACAAGGGACACTCTACGCTCATTATTTGCCGATGTCAAGTATTATTTGTCGTTGACAAGGAAATTTAGATAGTATATCTTAAGCGTCGATGAAGGCAAGCGATCTATTAACCGTGAACGAGGCCGCGTCCATTAAAGGGGTGACGCGGCAAGCGATTTGGGCGGCAATTAAAGCCGGAAAGCTCGCCACTGAAGAGGTCTCGATACCAAGTGTCCGCATTAAGCGCGGGGTGCTGGCTAAGCTGATAATCAATCCAAATATGCAACGGTCAGGTCGAAGTAACGGAAAGAGCAAACAGTGATGAAGTCTAAAATCCAAAGCTGGTCATCTGTAACAGGGCAGGGATTGATTGTCTTGTCTATTATCCTTTTCTATGTTTATTTCTGGCCGATCTTGTTTGGGAACTAGAGCGTACCGAACCTTATCCCTTCTGCGCGCCTATAAGAGTGAGAGGCTCTAGGTTGCATGCCGTTTTGGGCTATTAGCGAAGCGATATTATTTGTGACGAGGTTCGTTGAGATTTAACCCAAAGTCTTGCCCTGCAAGCAAGACACGTTCTTTGAACAAAGCGATAATCTGCTCTGGGCGTTTTGGGCCGGGTTCACTGTTCGTCTGCGATTACCCGGAAAGACTATGAGTGATTTGAACTCAGTCATAGGAACTGGCTATCTCAACTGTGCATGCCCTTCGCCGTGGCGCGTTGTTCCACGGGTGCTTTCCATGCTCCCACGTCGCCAGCCGTCATCTGGCCTCCGCTGATTTTCGCGATCTGGATACTCAGCGAACGACAAGAACCATGCTTTACTTCGCTGACGGTATTTGCTGCTTTATTTGATTGCGTGGATTGATTCATCACAATACTAGAGTAGCGGTGGTAAAATAACAGAAATCGCTCATGGGAGCAACAAGAAAATGCTGCGAAATCGCGGGAGAACCCACCTGAAACAATGGCTAGGGTAGCGGGCGAACGCGGCGACTAGGCCGGATAGCAATCCAGTTCCCGCAGTGACTCCGGCCAATTAAATTCAATGCTGACTGACACAGACCTAATCAAAATCGGCTACGACGCAATGGTGGAAACCTACGCTCGGCATCCGAAACGACACTTGCTCAGAAAAAGAGCAATCAAGGTACTACGCCGGATGCTCACTGAACGCGGAGTGGAAAAGACTCGCTCTGACTTTCTAATTCGATGCGCCGAAACTCAGTGGGACGAAGCCAGTCAGCCGTTTATTGAAAAGCAGAAACAATCTCTTAACGAATCGACTCGCCAAGCTCGCTAATGAACAATGGATGGTGAAGAATGACCACAAACGAATTAAAAGACGCAGCACTGTCAGTGCTTCAACCCACTCTAGGCCGCGGGCCAAGTTCCTTGTCTTTTGAGTTAGCATTACATGACGGGAACGAACTTGCATTAAATAGACAGCGCGATCTTATCGCCGAGTACCGCACCCGCGTCGCGCAAATGGACGATAGCCACATCCGCGCTGCTTATAATTACTGGCTGGATTTTTACCAACGAGAAAATGACGAGGCGAGAGAAGAATTCACCACGGGGATTAAGCGCAAGGCGTGGCTTCAACGCGCAGAACAAGTCCGTCACGAGCGAGAAGCCTCCCAACGCAACTTTGAGGCTATCCCCAAACCCCCGACTCTCTAAATTCAACAAAGACGCCGCACTTACGCTTGTAGACCTTGCGGGAAAATAAACAAGTCAAATTGACAGTTGACTTTATTATTACGCCTGTTTATTATTACTAACATGGCAACCAAACACGCGATCACCAAAATTACCGCCCTACCATATCCGCGCATTGGGTGGGTTTACAATCCGGCGACGGGGCGCGGCCCGCTTCATATTGCGCGGCAACGGTGCACGCAAAACGGCAGTTTTCGCTCCTTGGCTGAATGCGGTCGGGCTATCGAGTTCCAGCACTATTTTGGAAATGGCATTACTAAGGCAGTGTCCGAACTTGAGGGGTGGAGTCTTTGCGGTCGCTGCGGTTCTAGAGCGGAATTCGAGGCGGCGATGGAAGAATTTAAGACCGGACACGCAAAGAGCGCGGAAAAGAACCGGCAACGGCGGCGAGACGAAGATCGCCAGCGTGACATTGAATACAAGGCGCGACTGGCGCGCGTAGAACGCCTCAAGCTACTACTGAAAGTGGAGCGATTTATCAACGACAAGTCTTACTTAATCGCGTTCGAGCATGAGGGCTACAAATACACCGTCTCCGAAGAGGGAATAGTTGATGAAAAAGAATCCGTCATATCCGCAACACTGTAATCAGTGCGGCGCAGACTGGGGAGCGCGAAAGAAAAATCCCGTCCAGTGTCCCCGATGTAAGCGAGTAGACTACAAAGAACCGAAGAAATCGTAGCGGCGAAACCCGCTAAGAGAAATGGAGCAAAGAAATGAAGCCACTAACCGTTACGTCAGCACTTAGAGCACGGTGGAAGAACATCAACGCCAAGCGCAAAGCCGCCGACAAGCCGCCGCTTAACTTCCCTCTTTGGGTAAAGGTGCGCAACCGAATTGCTGCTGTGCCTGAAAGTTACAATCAAGGTTATTGGAAACAAAAATCATCAGTCGCTCCATGTGGCACGCAAGCATGCCTAGCGGGAGAAGCGTTAATCTGCTCTGAACGCAGCGCGAAACAAGGATTAGCTTTGCTGTGGCGCACGCGACGCAATACTATTGCCGGTAGAGCTTCTGCGTTGTTGGGACTAGACAGAAACACAAGTGAAGATCAGATTTTCACTAGTTGGATCGATGGCGAGTGGCCTGAGCCGTTCGCTACTCAATTCGCCGAAGCAGAACCGGGCATGGAAGAGGCTAAGGTAGCCGTTCGTTATCTTACTCATGTAATCCGAACCGGCCAAGTAGTCGAGTAATAACAGTGACCAACATCGGCATCCACTATAGCGAAACACGCAGACATGCGCATTAAAGAGCCGCCATTAGTCCTAGACATGAACAGTCTGCATAACAAGCAGCGTCTCATGTCAAAGATCGGGACTCTCAGGGGTATCTGGGAATTCCAGATGCGCCAACGCAAGCGCACGCGGTCTTTGAATGCTAATGCGTACTACTGGAGTGCCTATATACCCGCTTGGTTGGAATGGTTAAGGGAAGCGAGTGGCGAGCCTTGGATCACAGCAGAGCAGGCGCATGACGCGCTGGTTAAAAGGGTTTTAGGGGTTAAGGACATCATCAGCAAAGAGACCGGCGAAATTCTAGACGAAGCGCGGCCAACGACACACGACATGGACACGGCAGAATTTGCAGAGTATTTGGATCGCGCGGCTGAATTCTTAGCCTCATTCTGTGGAATTGTTGTGCTATCGCCGGAAGTTTACTTTGACGAACGAAATCAGCAGCCGAAAGGGAAAAGATGAGCGAACAGCAATCATTAGAGCCAATCAAACCCGCCGTTTCATTCATGGAAATACTGCGCGAGGTTGTTAATAATCCTGAAGTGCCGATTGAAAAGGTCAAGATGTTGGCCGACATGCAATTTCAGGCAGAAGATCGCCAAGCCGAAAGGGAATTTGACGCCGCGCTGATTAAAGCTCAGGCCGAAGTGCAAATATTGAAGTGGGATAAGGTCAATCAAGAAAAGAATAGCCGGAACGTAAGCTATCCGAAGATTGATAAGATGCTGCGCCCGATCCGTATTAAGTACCAGTTTACGCAAAGTTGGGACACCGAAGCAGGGCCAACGCCGGATATGGCCATGCTGTGCTGCGATTTAATCCACGTCGGCGGTCACAAGCGCCGCTATCGCACACCAATGCCTATTGACGGGCAAGGGCCAAAGGGCGGCGGTGTGATGACTAAGCCTCAAGCCGTGAACTCCGGCACGTCCTACGGAATGCGCAATCTCGCCAAGATGATATGGAACATTCCGATGTTGGTCGATAAGGACGACACGGACGGAAATGAGCCTCAAGAATTCATCACCGAGAAGCAAGTCGCGGACATGCGCGCTATGTGTCAAGAAATCGACGATCAACAAGAAGCGCGTCTGTGTAAGTACTTCAAGTGCGAGACGTTGGAACAATTACCCGCGAGCAAGTATAAGAACGCGGTTGCGGGATTGGCTAAGAAAATACGCGAGGCGGCTAAATGAGCGACGAGGTAATCCAAAACACGCCCGAATGGAATCAGCTTAAATGCGGATGGATCGGCGCGTCTCGCGTAGGCGACATGCTCGCAACGACTAAGAGCGGGTGGGCTGCGTCGCGCAAGAATTATTTCAACGAACTGCTGGCCCAAAGGCTCACAGGTAGACGCACCAGTCGTTATGTCTACAGCCTTAATAACCGGCTGGAAATGGAACCAGAAGCCCGCAGTGCTTACGAATTCTATACAGGGAATGACGTTGTAGAGGTCGGATTTATCCCGCACCCGCACATCGATCGTGCTGGCGCGTCGCCGGACGGTCTGGTAGGCAATGATGGTGGATTAGAAATTAAGTGCTGCGACGCTGGCGCACATCTAGCCATGATTGAAACGGGGATTGTTGATACCACCTATCTTTATCAGTGTCAATTTGGAATGGCGTGTTCAGAGCGTAAGTGGTGGGACTTCGTAGCCTATCATCCTGACATGCCGGAAGAGTTGAAATACTGGAGAAAGCGAATCGAGCGCGACGATCACGTAATCAGGAAAATCGAGCAAGCCATAATAGAGTTTGACGCAGAAATCGAGGCAAAAATAGCCGCACTCAGGAACGGAAACAAATGAGTTTCAATAAAATTATCATCGTTGGCAATCTGGGCCGCGATCCTGAACTCCGATATACGCCGCAGGGAACGCCGGTGTGCGGTTTCAGTCTCGCCACGAACGAGAAGCGTAAAGGGCGCGGAGGGGAAATCGAAGATATAACCACGTGGTTCAAGATAACTCTTTGGGGCAGACAAGCTGAGGCCGCATCGCAATACCTCGCTAAAGGGCGTCCGGTTTACATCGAGGGGCGCTTGCGAGTCGAGGAATACATCGACCGAGAGGGTAAGCAGCGATACTCGCTAGAGGTAAACGCTACGGACATGCAATTTATCGGCGGCAATGACCGCGGACAGTCTGCGCCGAAACAGACCAATAACCAGACTAGCGGCGAAGAAGATCCAGACACAGACCCGCCGTTCTAAGAAAGGACAGAGTTAATGGTCGGACTAATCACAGAACGTACTCAAGAACTCGTAGCTGGCAGCAGTTGGAAAACAACAGACTACTTCTGGCTATATACTGATTCACCGGAGATGCCGCGCCTACTACTTCCTGTTTCAGACTTTCCACTTGAAACTAGAAGTGTTGGGGATCAAGTAGAGTTGAGATATGTCAATGTCGGCGGTGGGCGTCGATATCTACCTTTCAGACTGGAGCGTGAAGCGTGAAAACAGAACACGACTTTCGACTAATGGATCAGAGAATCGAAGCAACACTCGCAGCTCACGCCGAGAATCTCAAGCAGTGGATTGAGGCGGGTTGTTGTCCGCGGTGCCGTGCTCACCATCTAATCGAACTGAATGAGCGCAACATCACTTTCAAATGCTCAAAGGGTTCTTGTGGGTGGTCTGCTATTTATCCAATCCGCACACTTGGAAATTCAGAACGCGCACAACGAGACGGGACGCTAGACCTCGTGGCGATTGCTGAGAAAGAAGTTTTGGACAAGGCGCGGACGGCTAGTCAATGGCTAGTTGCGCGCTTACATCAACTCCCTGTTTCGCGCGAGGTTGATGCGTTGATTAGTGCGGTGAGTCTGTTGGAAGCACGAGAGGAAGTCGTTAAGCAGTTAGAAGGTGAAGCCACGGGAACTCTCAGGGACTCGGTTACTGGTTAGATTCGTGGAGCGCGTAAACGCGCAAGGAGAACAAATGCAAACATACGAACCGTTAGCCGGTAGTCATATCACAAAAGCGTGCGATGAGGCGATTGGGTTGGCAAAAGAGTCCGGTAACCCTGTGAGTTTTAAGTTTAACGACATCGCGTTACGGGTGTTGCCGGACGATCAATCAAGTGTTCTCGTTGCGCGGTGGCAGTCCCTTTTAGACGACCGTCAACGCGCCTACCGCGAATCTCCCGCGGGTCGTAAGGCCGCGGCGGAACGCGCGGAAACAGTAAAGCGCAAGCAAGTAGAACTCGATTCGTGCGTTGAGGCACTTCCTAAGATTCTACGGGCTGACAACCATCTAAACGCCTTAGTATACTGGCTGGTAGAGATCGTTGAGCCTGCCGACGATGTTGATGTGGCTTGGGATTCAGCCGCAGTCGCAGATCGGCTAATAGCCGCGGGATACAGCGAGAATGAATATGCGGGACATGAACCAGAGTGGTTCAATTCACGAGAGCGTATGGGCCGCTATCTTCTCGGCCAAGCGATTAACTGTATGAAAAAGGGATTACCGCCCCACTCAATTACACTATCATTTGCCCAGAAGTATTTTGCACTTTAGTTCTTTTCACTTTGCCGGACTCACGGTGAATAGGTAACACCCGTGGCCCTGACTTCCTTTCTTGGGGCGCGACAGTCCGGCAATTCAAGGTTGCGCGGCTTGGAGCCGAAGCGATAAGCACCTCGAAAGAGAGGCTGTGAAGAGTCGCGCAGCGTTCTTTGAATCAAATTAGCCGAAGGGTAAACCGCCATATGACGAGAAAGCTTAAGGCTCAAGAACGGATAGCGGTTATTGATTAAGAATCTACTTCGGCCATAAAGGGAAGCAGCGACCGTGAAACAGCCCAACGGTTACGACCGGAAAGCGACGGCAGATCGGCGTGGCGATGAGCCAGCTTCCCTTTGAAATCAAGTTTGCAGCCATGAGAACGATTAGTGAAATTCAGCGAGAACGAAACCGGAAGAGCGCGCTTGCGTCCGGCGATTTGGGAAGAGTGTCGCGTCGTCAAGTCATTATCAACTACGTTCGATGTTGGCCTACAAGAGCAAGTGTCGTACAGACGGCCTTGGAATCTACGTCGAACCTGAATCCAAGAATTCCACTAGAACCTGTTCAGCGTGCGGGGCTTTGACTGGTCCGACCGGATGGACAGGTCTATCGGTAAGGGAATGGGACTGCGGAGCCTGTGGTGCTCGCCATGATCGCGACATTAATGCGGCCATGAACGCGCTCATTGCCGGGGCTGGATTGGCCCACGAGACGCTCGCGAGAGCGGCCTGAAATCTCCAGTTTGGCAAGTCGGAGAAGATCAGCCGAGCCGGTTGAGGAGTGAGATTTCGACTACTGAAACGCTCTATCGCAGTAGCGGGGTCTCGGTTGGACACAAACTCTGGGAAAGCAATCGGCTCGGAATAATTTCTTAAGTGTCCAGAGCAAAGGGAGTCTTGAGACGCCCGATTCTTGAAAGAGTGTGGGCCGCTGAAGCGGCGGGGGAAAGATGAGCGAATACCACAAGATTGAAACTCTATACGAACGCGATATGGACACGTTCAAGGTCGATCCGTCGAAGCTCAAGAACGCCACCTACTCGCTGATTAAGACGTGGCAATGGACGGAGAAAGTTGACGGCACGAATATCCGCTGCATCTGGAAGAACGGCACGTTGACCTTTGGCGGTAAGACTGATAACGCACAGATTCACGCCGACCTTATCAAGCACCTTTACGAGTCCGTGAGCGCGGCGAAGATGGCTGAAATCTTCCCCGACACGAACGCTGTTATTTACGGCGAAGGCTACGGCGCGGGCATTCAGAAGGGCGGCGATTATTCGCCTATCAAACGGTTCATCGTGTTCGATGTGCTCGTTGACGATAAATGGTGGCTGAGTTGGGATAACACTTGCGACGTAGCGCGAAGGCTGAATCTTGAGGTTGTTCCGTTCATCGGAGAGATGACGCTTGATGACGCAACGGCAATGGTCAAGAGAGGGTTTCCGTCGCTGCTTGGCGAAGGGAAGGCGCGAGCTGAGGGGCTTGTGGGCCGCACAGCGGAAACGCTATTCGACAAAAAGGGCCATAGGCTAATCGTCAAACTCAAGACAAAGGATTTCACAAAACCATGATTAGCACTTCGTTCCCTGAATGCCCTGATGAGTCTGAAATGGAGGAGACGCGATGAAAGTGCGACGAGTGATCGTTATCAATCCGAAGAACGATCCGCGTGTAAAGGCTGACAACTACCTCGCAGCCGCGGTTGAGCCAACCATGCGCTGCGAACGGTGCGACGGAACTGGTAACGAATTGATGTTCATGTATCGCCGTTGTCAGGCTTGCGGTGGTGATGGGATATCACGCGGCAACGAAGCGACAGTTAAAGCCGAACAGGTGATCTGAAAACGTAACTCGGGGAGACAACCCGGGATTAACTTCTAGGGAGAATGGATATATGAGTAAACACAAAAAACGAGTTCAATTCAGGCGCAAACGTGCCACGGCGAATTCCGAGAAAACGGGTTACGGCTCAGCTTTGATGGATATCTACCGTCGCGCCACTCAAGGCGGGTCAGAAGCGTATTTGACGGCCAACCAAGCGAGCGAACCGGAGCGCATAACCAAGATTCAAGACGAAGCGCAAAAGCGACGCGAACGCAGGGGAAGCAAGGATCGCATCCTGCGGCCACGTTCGCACCATGCGCTCACATCGCAGTCACCTGCCCCAAGTCAATACATAAAGCTTCAAAGCGGGCAAGTGGTCGGCCATCCAAGACCAATGTGCGAAGTAAAGCAAGAAGCACGGCGAACTCGATTAGAACGCAGAGCAGTGTTTCGCTATCAGAGGGCAGATCAGTGAACAAAACTACATCACAGAACCAAGCTATCCTGAACTGGCTGAAGCAGGGACACGCACTGACCCCACTTGAGGCATTAGATCGATTCGGCACGCTACGCCTTGGTGGAAGAATTTGGGATTTGAGACGTGAGGGCCACAAGATTAAAACAGAAACACACGTTACAGCATTAGGTAAACGAGTAGCTCGGTATCGATTAGATACGGTGGAAAAGTAAATCGCAAAAGGGTGTTGACGCAAAGGCGAATTGAGATTATCGTGCTTAGGTCTTTGACAATTTTGTGATTTGACGTGCCTTTCGGCGAGGCGCTAAAATCCTTCCCCAGACGGTTCTAGTGAGCCGCGTTTGCTATAGCGTCTTTCTGGCCTTGGGGAAGGGTAGAGAGGCGTAGCCGATGCGGCGCGGTTCGCTAGAGCCGTTTTTCTGTCTCTAGCGCCTGTCCCTGAAAGGCGTTTCCCTGAATGAAGCATGAAATAGACGACGCGGGCGATCCTCGATATTACTGGACGCAGATTCCAAACATCGTATTCGACATCGGGCTTTCCTCTTACGAGTTCCTACTTTACTCCTATCTCAAGCGCGTAGCCGGTAACGGCGGAAAGTGTTTTCAGTCTACACGCACGCTAGCAAAAAAATGCAGCGTCAGCGTCCCGACAATCATTAAAGCGAAGCAATTACTTTCACGGCCACGCGCAGACCTGAACGGGAAGGCGTTAATCACAGTTAAGGAACGGGCCAACCCAAAAGGCGGACAAGATTACCACGAAATCAGCATCGCGGATATCTGGCGCGAAAACGCTTTAAGATATTCAGAACAAGGTAAAGATATTGACCTTGAGCAAGGTCAACAAAACAAGCAGCAAGGTCAATCCCGCGTGTTAAACAAGGTCAACGACATTGACCGTAAGAAGAACATACTGAAGAAGAACGATGAAGAAGGCCGTACGGCATTTATTTCTGACCTTCAAAGCGATCCGGCTTATGAACGTCTTGATGTTGCGATTGAGTTTCGGAAAGCTGAACGCTGGTGTTCGGTGAACCGTCGCCAGCTGACCCCTAAGTTCTTCGTATCGTGGCTGAACCGCATTGAACAACCTTTTCGACCCGTAGATGAACCGATGAACGGCAATGGGCATGATGCCTCATGGCATGCGCGACAGGCAGAACTAGCAAGGAGGGCTGGGCGTGTCTATCGACCAACTACCACATAGCGCGGATTCCGAGCGGGCGCTACTCGGCTCAGTGTTGCTCGATCCGACTTTGCTTGAACAAGCGCGGCGCGAACTTCCTGCGGAGTGGTTTTACGTTCCATCACACAAAGCTATTTATCAAGCCATGCTTGCCCTCTTAACGAACCGAGAACCCGTGAACTCGGTAACGCTGGCCGATACGCTCCGCAAAAGAGATAGTCTTGATCTGGTTGGCGGAATCGTCTTTTTGTCGAATCTTGACTTTGGGTTACCGCATGTAGCGAACCTTAAGTGCTACATTGGCCCGATTAAAGAGACTGCGCGGCGTCGAGGATTAATGAGACTCGCAGACCGTTTGCTATCTCAAGCTGGCGATGAAGGCGAAGAACTTGACGGCGTGTTATCGGTCGCTATTGAACAACTTGATAAAGTCCGAAACTACAAAAGCGAGAAACGCAAGGCTCAAAGTTTAGAAGAACTCGCAGATAACCAATTAAACCGATACGAACTATTCTTCAAGGGCGTCAGCGATGCGCTGCCGACCGGGTTTCGTGAGATTGACGAGCGTCTTTTAGGTGGTGGGTTAGTGCCATCTGCTTTGTACGTACTGGCCGCGCCTACAAGTTTTGGCAAGACGACTTTGGGGCTAGACATTGCCGCGAACATCGCAGAGACAGGGCACAGGGTCTATATCGTTTCGCGAGAAATGTCGCGCGAGTCGCTTTTTGATCGCCTTGTCGCTGTGGAGTCCGACGTTGAGCGATGGAAGATTCGCCCGCGCATTTACGAGTCCGATTACAAGCGCATCGTCCAAGGCGTTATAAGACTCGCGAGCCGTCCGATGATTCTTGACGACGTAAGCACATCGCTTGCTGATGTGCGCGCCTATCTCGCTGAGTATCAGCGACGAAATGAATCTGTAGAAATGCTTGTGATTGACTACCTCCAGCTTTTAGAGGGCAGCCGAAAAGAGAGCCGTAATCAAGAAGTTGGATCAGTGTCTCGCGGCCTAAAAGGGTTAGCAATGGAATACCGCATCCCGATAGTTGCAATCAGCCAATTAAGCCGAAACTTCGCCAAGGAAAAACGAGAGCCGGAATTAAGAGACTTACGAGACTCTGGCGAGATCGAGCAAGACGCGGACACCGTATTCTTTTTGTTCGGCGATGAGCCAGAAGAGGGCGCTAAGTTTTTCGGGCGACAATTCAAATGTGCCAAGCAAAGGGAAGGCCCACTGTTTAGGACTGAATTAGCATTCAACGGCGAACTCGTTACTTATCGAATGAGACCACAGCTAACCGGAGAACATTATGAGCAAGCAAACTGATTGGGAAGAATACGAACGACGCAAGGCGGCGATTCAGAGGCAGAACTTATCGTCCGACGAATATGAGAAAGCGATCAGCGCACTCATGGACGAACTGGATTGCGAGGTTGAGAGCGAGTAATGGCAAAACGAGTTTACAAAAAGCGTCAGATAAACATCCCAGAACCTAAAGGTGAAGTCTTATCTGCAATACAAGGCGGGGCGCGTACTCAAGATGAAATCAAACTGGCAATCAATAAGCATATTACGATAGACCAGCTTTGTGATGCTTTGGCTGACCTGCATGCAGAGAATAAGCTGGATCGTTACGCACTCAGGCGCAGAGTGTATATCGCGGCGTAATTCGCTATTGACTTCGATAGGACATTCAGATACTATCACAGGATATGAGCGAGAAACACGAGGCGCACCTTTATATTCCGAAAGATATCTACCGCAAACTTAAGGCGCTTGCCGAGAAGAATCGGCGCACGGTTAATGCCGAGATCACTATCGCCATTGAGGTGCACTTAAAACCGAGGGGGCGTAATCATGGACGCTGACGAACTGAGGCAAATAGCAACCGGCACATTAACCGGGTACTGGCCTAAGCATCTAGGGCTAAATACTGACGCAGAGAAGATTGAATGGTTAGCGCGTCAAGTTGAAACGCTGGCTGACAACTCAGAATATCGCGATGATGTTCGAGATTGTGACGAATGCGATTTGTGTGGGGTTCACGAATGACTCAATTTACTGTAAACGCTAAAGACCTGTCAGATGCTCTGAATCTCGTGCTGAATTCTGCGGAGATTAAAGGAACGTTACCGTGGCTTTCGTATGTTTTGATTGAGGCTCAAGCCGGCAAGCTGAAACTATCCGGCACGGATATGGACATGAGCATCTCACTTCACGTCCCCGCTGAAATCAAAACAGAGGGCGCATTCTGCGTTAAGGCCAAACAGATTGCCGACTTGATGGCGCTACTGTCGGGTGGCGTGGTAATCACGGCAGAGAATGATCAGGTTTGGGTCAAGACCGAGACGGCCAAACACAGATTGCCTTATCTCCCGAAAGAAGAATTTCGATTTATCGACGTAGCCGCAGACGAAAAGATCGCCATAGAGGGTAAGACTCTCGCGGGAATGCTGAAAGCTGCGTCGATCGCAATGGAAACCAACCCTAATGGTCAAGAATCATGGAAGAATCTTGAGTTATGCACCAAAGGGGACAGGTTTCAAGTAACAGGCATGTGTGGCCCACGCGCGGCCACAACAAGCATTCCGTACAAAGGTGAAGAATTCTATGCGTTGCTCCCGGCCAAGGCGGTGTCGGCGCTAACCGCGTTTGTGGCGAATTCCGAGACTGTAACGCTGTTTCTTTCTGAAAACGTACTGACGGCGCGGTTCGGTGAAAACGAAGCTACCTTCAAACTCTCAAGCCATAAGTGGGGCGATTGGTCTCCGGTTGTTGAAGCGAAGTGCGAACATCAAATCAACATCAACCCTGAAATTCTTTTACCCGCGCTCAAGCGAGTGTTGCTAGCCAGTGACCGAAACCGTATCGGCGCTCGCGTGGACTTTCGATTAAAGAACGGTCAATCAGATTTATTTAGTCAAAGCATCAACGGCGAAGCGAATGAGCAGTTAGCCTTTGACTGTCCAACACTTAATGGCGATACGCTACCTATCGCGATAGACGGCGTGCAATTACTTGATCTGTTTCGGATAGTTAAAGGTGATATGGTTTGGGAGTTAAGCGCGAACCATTCTGCGTTGAAGTTCACACCTAAAGAACCGCTGCCTTTTGCGTTTACCTACGTTCAAGGGAAGTTGCGGATATGAGCTATCAGGACTTCCTAAAGGACAAGTCTCAGATAGGTGGATACTCAGGTTTTGAGCCTATTTGGATGCCTGATTTTCTCTTCGACTTCCAGCAGTCACTTGTTGATTGGAGTATTCGCAAGGGGAAAGCCGGATTATTCGAAGATTGTGGTTTAGGTAAGAGTCCTCAAGCTCTTGTCTGGGCCGAAAACGTCATTCGTCACACAAACAAGAAGGTAATAATCGTCACTCCGTTAGCCGTGTCGCATCAGTTTGTGCGAGAGGCTGATAAGTTCGGAATTGACTGTAAACGGTCAGGCGACGGTAAGCCGCAAAAGAATATCACTGTCACAAACTATGAGCGGCTACACCTTTTCGACCCTAACGACTTTGCGGGAATGGTTTGTGATGAAAGCTCCATCCTTAAATCGTTTGACGGTTCAACTCGGAAAGCAATCACTGAGTTTATGCGCAAGCTGCCTTATCGCTTGCTTGCGACGGCGACGGCTGCGCCAAATGATTACACTGAACTCGGCACGTCATCTGAGGCGTTAGGCGAACTTGGGCATATGGACATGCTCAATCGGTTTTTCAAGAACGACCAAAACAACTCCGCAACCGGAAGAATGCACGGTCAGGTTATTAAGTGGAGGTTTAAGGGTCACGCTGAAAAACCTTTTTGGCGGTGGGTGTCCTCGTGGGCGCGAGCAATGCGCAAACCGTCAGATTTAGGATTTGACGATGCCTCGTTCGTGCTACCACCGCTAATAGAAAAGGATCACGTAATTGCCGCTACTGTAATGCCTGACGGTTGTTTGTTTATGCCGTTGGCTCGAAACCTTCAAGAGCAACGCGACGAGCGAAGGCGAACCTTAAAAGAGCGATGCGAGAAAGTTGCGGAGCTGGTTTCACATGACAGACCGGCACTGGTATGGTGCCAACTCAATCCGGAAGGGGATCTTTTGGAGGAATTGATTTCTGACGGCATGCAAATCTCAGGCAAGGATTCAGACGAAGCAAAAGAAGAAAAGTTTCTCGCGTTTATCTCGGGCCAAATCCGAACTCTAATAACCAAGCCAAAGATCGGCGCGTGGGGATTGAATCTGCAACATTGTGCGCACATGACTTTTTTCCCGTCACATTCCTACGAGCAGTATTATCAGGGAGTCAGACGGTGCTGGAGGGTTGGTCAGAAAAATCCCGTTAAAGTTGATATCGTAACTACCGAGGGCGAGCAAATGGTAATGGCTAATCTTAAGCGAAAAGCGGAAGCTGCCGACAATATGTTTGCGGTGCTTGTCGAATACATGACGGACGCAATGAATATTAAGCGCAATGGATTTCGCCCAACCCAAGCGGAGGTACTACCTTCATGGCTGTAATCGACCAATGTATAACTGACAGGTATGCTCTCTATAACGGTGATTGCGTCGCAACAATGGCTACGCTGCCAAGCGAGTGCGTTCACTTGTCTTTATACTCCCCGCCGTTTGGGGGTCTATATCATTATTCATCCAGCGACCAAGACCTTTCCAACTGCAAAGATTACGCGCAGTTCTTTGAGCACTATGCCTTTGTTGTGCGTGAGATTTGCCGCCTGACGCTGCCGGGGCGAATGACTGCCGTTCATTGTATGGATGTGCCAAGCGGAAACAGTGGCCGTGATCATTTGATCGACTTTCCCGGCGACATAATTCGATTACACGAGAAAGAAGGTTTTCACTATATCGCCCGCTATGCCGTCTGGAAAGAACCTCTAACAGTTCGTAATCGCACAATGGCAAAGAACCTCGCGCATAAAACCATTGTCGAAGATTCTTCTCGGTGTTCTGTTGCATCTGCGGATTGGTTGTTAGTGTTTCGACGCAAGGGCGAAAACACTATTCCTATCGTGCATCCTATTGGCTTGTTGGAATACGCAGGAGAGCGTGAGATTCCTAAGGAATTATTGCGCTTTCGGGGATACGAAGGCGACCAAACAAAAAATAGATATTCACACTGGATCTGGAGGCAATACGCATCGGCCTTTTGGGACGACATTCGGCTAGGTCGGGTTCTTCCTTTCAAAGCTTCTAAAGATGAGGACGACGAGAAACATGTTCACCCTTTACAGCTTGACGTGATTGACCGTGTTTTAGCTTTGTGGTCAAACCCAAATGAGACAATGTTGACGCCGTTTATGGGCGTAGGTTCAGAGGTTTATGGAGCGGTTCGTGCGGGTCGTAAGAGTGTCGGTATTGAGTTAAAACCTTCATATTATCGACAGGCAATCAAAAATCTCGCGGCGATTGATGAACCACAATCAGAACAAGACAGCATCTTCGCTGCGATAGCATGATCAGAATTGTTTACCAGTTCTACCCAACACACTCCGGTGAAAGACCGTTAACTTATGCTTTGTATCTTGATGGAGTGTTCCTAGCGTATGCAAGGTGCTACTGCCGCGCTAAGAAGGCCGCAGAGTTAATTCTTTTGTGCTTACAATGAGTTTCAAGAAATCTTACGCTGAGGCAAAAGCCGCCCATCGACCAATGAAGCGTTCTCAGATGAATCGCGGTAAAAGGATCAAGCCGCGCTTCAATAAGAAGCCGTCAGTTGATGGGGATTCTGAGCGAGAAATCCGCGATGATTGTGACGAGTTGGTACGCCAGATTCTCAAGCTCCGCGACAGCAAATGCGTCATCTTCGACTGTGTAGCAACGGAAGGTTTGCAAGTCGGCCACTACATCAAGAGAGAAGTTTTGAGTCTGCGGTGGGATTTAAGAAACTGCAACGGCCAATGCTCGTTTCACAATAAAGCGCATAACGAAAACTCGAAATCTTATCGGGATAGCATGTTTCTTAAATACGGCATTGGCGTCACGTTTCAAATCGAGCTCATGGCCAAAGAAAATCCTAGACTTGAATATGTTGATCTTCTAGCTATCCGCGTTGGGCTGCGAAATGAACTAGCTCGATTAAAGGAGAAATCCACATGAGAATCAGCTACTCGGAAGACGAAGATTTTGGTGGTCAATTTGAGTTGTGGCAAGCCAACTGCCGCCGTTCGCTTCACGGCAAGGCGGGGCAATCGGCGTTGCGCGAACTTGAGGCCGCGCTTCTCGCGTTACCAGACAAGAGACTGATCGCAGGAAAGATGGTTGACGCAGACGGCGAAGTGTGCGCCATAGGCGCGCTGGCAAAGTACAAGGGCCGCAATCTGATTGCGGAGACTCGCGAACAACTTGCTCAAATCGGCATCGACCGCGATGTTGACGAGCTTGAAGGCGACGGGGAGATGGAGGAAATTGGCATGGAGTTAGGAATGCCCCGTCTCGTTGCGTGGAAGGTGGTCGAACTAAACGACGTTCAGCTTGACGGGTGCACACTCGTTCGGGCCGAAGGGCCGTATCGTTGGCCCGCAGAAAAGCCTAAACAGTGGGTTCCGATCACGCCAGAGGATCGTTACGAGAAAGTGCTGGCATGGACACGAAGACAACTCGGCAGAACCGCGCAGCCGGAGGCAACATGAACCCACAACACAAACTAAAAATCGCATCCAGAGAGGAACCAAAAGTTACTCGTGCCGATATCGAACTCGCGCGCATGGCCCAAAGTTGGCGAGAATGGATTGGCATAAACGGTAAGTCGTGGAAGCCGTTCAGCGAGCCTAATCAACGCCCTACATTACCTGTAGATGAAATCTTATCTAAGTCTGGACTGTGTATTATTGTGGACAGCCCCGCGCTTAAATGGCGTTCTGTGTTGAAGTGGTTGGGGTGGATGAGGTGATTTGGGCTAGCGCAATGGAACGGCAAGATAAACGCGAAGCAGCGGCACTCGCCAAGCGGCTAATACCCGTGCGCGATCTTGAGAACATTCGGAACGGATGGTTAACGCCGGACGGCAAACTCTACTCGTGCGATTCGTGGGCGCATAACTGGCTCGCTGGTCATCTGGAAAAGCTGACCGGATTGAAAGAAGAGAAGTTTGTCAAACTAAGTCGCGGCGAATGGTATCCAGAGGGCGACGTGAGTATTAAGCAGTTCGATACCATTTGGGACTGGTGCAAGGCGAACGGTGAGGATTTCCCTGAAACGCTGATTGACGATCCGCTCTACGCCGGGAGGTTGGCGTGACTCGATGGACTCCATCTGATTTAGCCCAAGCTATAGCCAATAATCCCCACCTACGGGTACATCGTGAGAAACCGCCAGTGAAGTATTATGTTGTGACTCGTCTACGACGTGGCGCGCCTTCAATGGTTCACCGTGAAGGTTGCGGAGTGTTGAAAAGAGCCGTCCATGCAAAACCGTGGACTCGTAACCCAATCGCAGAGGATAAAGTGCACCACTTTGAACCTCATTCATGCCTAAGCCCAGAAGAGCGAATTCCGCCACCGTGCCCGTGGGCGCTAGATTTGACCCCTGAGCGTCCGATCCGGCCAAGTGCCACCGTAGAGCCTTTAGAGGGGATTGCGCCTAGCCAGCCTCAAAAGCGCGTAAATGGCGGTAGGAAGAGGCGGTCAGGGCGAGTAGAATTCACGATTCCGGTCAGAACGGTTAGCGAAGCTAATATGCGAGAACATTGGACGGCTAAGAATCGGCGAAAGAAACAACAGCAAGAAGTGACAGCCGTATCATTAATGGCCGCTGGTATTCCTTGCGGTTTGCATGGTAAGAGTCCGATTGGTTTACCGTGTCATGTTTCGCTCACCCGCTACGGCGCAAAGGCACTAGATACAGACAATCTCGCGGGTAGTTTCAAACACGTTCAAGATTCCATCGCGGATTGGTTTGAGGTAGACGACGGCGACACGGCGCGAATCAGATTTGAATACAATCAGGTGCCAACTGGTAAAAGAGATTATTTCGTTCGTGTAGAGATTCGCGAACTCGGCTGAAGCTACTTTGTGTTGAGTATTGGAGTAGGCATGAATGCTCACACGAAATGGAATATTGAATTAGCGTCTTAGTTGTGATACGGTTGGCTTGTGGCTAGTAGCCACGCGGAGACTGATACGAGGGCCGCAATAAAGGATCGTATCGGGCAGACCCGCCGCCTTTCCCAGATGCGGGTAACTTTTTACGATGGCTTCCCAGAGGAATACTTCACCGCTTGTAGCTCACGGCGTTTCGTGCCGTCGCTGTAATCCGTGGGCGGGTATTTCAGGACTGTGCGCAACGGCGCGACGGCTGTTACTAGAAGAACTTGAACATGAAGAGTGGGAAGAAATTGGATATTCACATGGTTGGCTAAAAGAGCGAATGTCGAGCGACGTGAATCAAACGGCTTAAAGCGAGAAGCTATGAGATGTCCAAATTGTGCAACGGTTGACGATAGCTGGGCGTATTTTTTCCCGTGTCCAGTTTGCAATCAAATTATCTGCGATGATTGTAAGCACGATCACGCGGTTCGATATTGTTCCGGGACGCGCAATTAAGAGGGAGACTGTAGATGTTTTATCCGCCGATACACCCCTGCGCCGCTTCTAACTGTCCGACGATGGTTAGCCATGAGGGAGAAGTCTGCGATGAGCATGACGTATACTTTGAATGGCTAGAATGTCCGATGTGCGGCAAGTCGCGGAGTTTTCGCATACACCCGCAAGATGATTCGCGCGGCTATTGTCGCACGGAAGCTAAAACATGGGTGTTGCGTCCTAACAACAACGGATTACCGGACGGTTATTACTGGTATCGCCTCAACGACGATTTCGAGCCAGAAGTAGTCAAGATTGAGCGTCCGTGGGTGTCCGCTGTCGGGTATCAGCGAACGTTTAAGCTAGAAAACTGTGAGGGTGAATTTATTGCGGTTGAACCGCCGCCGTGGACAACGCCCTTGATCCACGAAGACGAACTGCCTAGCAGGATGACAACTGAATCGTACGATAGGTGGCACGCCGCTTCCCGTGTCATTGACGGCGTAAGAATGGGGCCGCAACTCTCGTGGGATGAACGTCGCCGATTAGCCGAAAAAGACCGGAGTAAGTAAATGAAACTTGGTGAAGTATTAAAGAAGTGGCGCAGAATGTCTGATATCGGCGTACGTGAAGCCGCAAAAGAAATCGGCATATCTCACGGCACTCTATCCCGAATTGAGCGCGGCGAAGCAATGGACGGAAATACGCTCGCTAAGATTCTTGTCTGGCTAGTCGGGAAGTAACCCCGCACTACGGCTTCAAACTCTTAAGCAACCTATCCGCCACAACCGGATCAGCAAGTTGATTTATCCGGTTTACTGTCGATGGTGCTGATACTCTCGCAGCCCTTGAAGCAGAAGTATTCTGGCTTCCCTGTTCTGCGATAATCGCCGCAAGCACTCTCAGACCAATTCCTAAAGCCGCGAGAATTAGCTTGATTCTCGTTGACGCATTCAGTCCCAAATCTGTGATGACTTGATTGATTAAAGTGTCGAGGTTGTCGAACGCGGTTCGGGCTGAAGCGAAATTGCCTGCCGACCAGTCTTTTGAGAAGTCATTAGCGAGACTTCCAATCTTGCCAAGCGCAGAGTTGTTAGGGAAAAGAATCTGAAGCTCACTGACCGCGCCAGTGATGATCGTAACTGACCCCTTGACACTTGGACTGCTGCACTTGGACATGCCAAGCGCAACCATGCTGGCTGCTCCGGTGGTGGTGCTTTGGATGAATGAACGTCTGTGCATAAATTATCCCCTAGAGACGAAGGCGAGTCAGTGCCGGTTGCGCAAAGCGCGTAGCTACTTGAACGTGGTCGTTGTTTCCTGTCAAACGAGCTGCTCTCTTCATCAAAGAACATTGGCCGAAAGACCCGCCGCAAACCTTTCTGATTTGTATTTAAGCGCTGAACGGCAAACTCCAAGTGCCATTTCCATGGTCGCGGAAGAGGTTGAAGATCGGCTCGTAGTTGCGCCACGAGGCGAATTGACTACGCCCGATTCTAAAGTTCCACACTCTGCCAATGAAGTTCAATTCCCAGTCATTCTTAAATCGAACACTACGAAACCATTTGATTTTCATGTTTTGATTTCCTTTTAGCGAAGCGGCGACGCGCCGCCAACTAATTGAAGTAGAAAATAGATTAAGCAAATCACCGCGATTACGACCACTACAGCAATCGCATAACGCTTGATCGGCTCTGGCGCGAACGAGTTAATCAACCAATAGATCACTGACACGACGATCAGGATGATTAACAGGTAGACCAAAAGCAACGGCAACGCGCTAAGGCTTAAGCCGCCTGTGAGTAAGAGAAGCATGTGAACTCCTTTGGTTACGCTGCTGGCGTGTTCCTTGTAATCGCCGCCGCCAAGTTTGCTTTCCCTGCATCCAAATCGTCAATGACTTTCTGAATTGCGGTGGGATCGTTCTGCGCGAGCGCGTCTTTCAGTTGTTGAGAGAGGCCGTCTAAAAGTTTAGCCGCGCTCTCTTCAACGGTCGTTAGTGCGGTAACTTCGTTTTGCAGATCGAGAATTGTTCCAGCCATTTTCTTGATGTCCTTCCTGAGTTGCCAAAGTAGAACTGAGTTTGCAGCGACCAGAGCTAAGACGGTAATCAGCAGAGTCGCCATAATCTCAAGAGGCATTGTAGTCCTGAACTGTTAGAGTTGTCTACGCTCTTTGTGGCGTAAAGACACCAACGCCCCAACCTTTTGAGTCGAGGCGCAAGTGCATCTTGGATGTCTGACTCCGTACGAATGGACAATCAGAAGATAGCACAACAAAGTGCTTGCAACAAGTGAAAACTAGGCGTATAGTTCTCAGCATCTGGTAGTGCTCCACTGTGATAGTGTTGCCAAGTGACACCGTGTGACTCTTCACGGTAAATCAGCATCATAATTAAGCCGCGTTCGAGCACATAGTTCTTTGAATTCGCGCTTCTGGGCTGTCGATGACCTTAACGGTTACGGATTGCTTTGTTAGGTTAAGAAAATGTCTTACAAGTAAGACTAGAGGTTGCGCTAGGGGTAACACGCTAATCACCTAAAGTTGCTTAGGGTTACGGTCAGTTACTTAAAGTTATCTGTAAGCCGTTTTGTGATTCACTTGCGGTTTCACTAGTGAATTAGTGGTTGACAATCGTTCAAGCACTTAGTAATAACGTTGAGTATACTTACGCGTAAGTTAGTAACATCCGCGTAAGTATATAAGGCGCATACATCAACGCATACATCCACGCAACGCGAAGCGCATACACGTAATCCAAAACGCTATCTTTGACAAAAAGGACGGGCCTTTCGACCCGTCCCGCAGCAACATAGGGCCGAAGCCCTATATTGGCACTAACAGGATGATCGTAACGTCACCGTAAACGACAACGACGATCACCCAGCTCCGATGGATATAACAGTTCATGCTGTTATCTCCTTTCAGCGTTAACGCCCTGAGTCGTTGCAAGCGGCTTGGGGCGTTTTTCCGTCTAAGAGCTCGACGGAAAGCCGATAGGGGTCGGACTCCCTAAGATCGGGTGAAGTCTGACGGTGGAAGCTTGCCGAAAACTTCTTGGTCGATATGGGATCAAAGCCAAGTCCTAAACACTCTCTCGACAGAGAGAATAACAACGGAAACTATGAACCGTCGAATTGCCGCTGGGCTACCAACCACGAGCAGCAACGCAACAGGCGCAATAATCGTTGGATTACGTGGAAAGGGCGCACTCAGGTTATCAGCGATTGGTCGCGTGAATTAGGCGGTAAGAAGCAAAGTCTCGCATCTAGGCTTGAACGCGGATGGACTTTAGAGCGAGCAATGACAACTCCGTTCAATACTCGCCCTCCATCGTCGCCATTGCCGCGAATAGATCCGCAAACTTCTGATCCAATTCATCGTGGCTGAGTTTATGGACGCCGATAGCGTGGTTCATTAACTGATGCTGAATGGTTGTAATAGGTCGCAGGTCTGAAATGAAGTCGTCAGAGTCGCCGTACTCCATTCCCATGAACGCAGCGAACTGTGCCGAGCACTGAGTTGCCGCAATAACCTTTTCATCGTAAGTAGTTGCGAGCGCGACTCCGGTACGGCCCCCGCATATGATAATGTAAGGCGCACCTGAAATCGGATCGGGGTCTCCGTTGCTCATCGGGTTTCTCCTAGTTTCTGGAATTCTTAGCCTTCTGTATTTCTTGAGCGCGAACTATATCACGCCCCAAGGCGATCTGTACCGCGTCAATATTCTGAAGTCGTTTGCTTAATTCTTCGGCTCGCTCTGCGTCGCGCTTTTCCGCGTCTTCTTTTTGGGTGGTTATCTTCACGATTTGATCGTGTTGCCAACTCATTTCCGACCGAACGCTGAGGCCGATAGCAATGACTGCGCCCAACAACGCCGTGGCGATAATCGGATGAATCACAATACCACCCTTAATCTGTCGGCCATCGCTCATCTGAATGTCCTCTCGGTGGGGCAGGATGCGCCTGATACGTTCCACAAATGGCTCTTGCTGCGATTTTGGCATAGTACCAATCGGTTTATAGCCATTCTGGGAGACTTCGCGTATGGACTTAACGGGTGCATTGGCGCTCATGTCGTAACCATTATCATCGGGTGCGGTTGCATAGGCGACGAACCTTTACTGATTTGATTCTCTTTCAGTTGCTTCATGTTTGTCGAAACGATTCTACCAAGTCGCCCCCTATTTCAAATCGAACATGAATCAGCGTGAGAATATCCAGTGCGAATTTCTTCCGCATAGGCTCAGGGTCATTCTCCGCAACATCTTTTAGCATTTCCTTAAGCTTGAACAAGTCCTTTTCACTTTGAATCTCATCACGTTGGAACTTTTCCAGTAACACGTCCAGTTCTTTAGTGTGTGGCGAATGTAAAGCCTGTGCCGATGAAAAACTCACGCCCCTCCAAAACACTTCCAACTGTTTCTTGGCGACCGCTAAATCTGCCGCGATCTCTGTCACCATCTGGGGTAGTCCCGCAAACGGCTCAACTGCCTTATCGATCTTTTTTTGCCAATCACCTTGCACGTCTTTGCGCCGCTGATAAACGGTGTTAGCTATCGACAGCGCCAGCGCCAATAACCCAACATAGGGAAGCAACTCTTTCACTCTACCGTCTCGCCCCCTGTTTGCATTGGAGGCATTTTCACGCCAGCCGGATCAAGCCGTCGTATAGTAACCCCAACAACTAGTCTCTCAGCGTCATACTGAAAGATCAGGTTGATAAAACAAGGGAACTCAGTTTTACCATCGGCGCGTAACGCGACTAACTGCTGGCCGTATGACATAGGGCGGTTGGTTGGGAATGCGCGATACCTTTCGCGATGTTTCTTATGTTGTTCTCTTAGTCGTTCCGGTATCCAGTCCTCAACCAAGGTGCCAATCATCTTCGTGGCGTGACAGCCAAACATCGGAGCAGCTTGCTTATTTACCGCAACGATGCGCCCCGTTTCGCCGTCTACCTTCAGGTTTGCATCGGGGCCTTCACTCCAATTATTAAACAGAAAACTGTAAGACAACAGCAGGCTGGCCGTCTCTGCCAGTCGGTCTGATTCGGTTGCGCCGAGAAGATCGGCGGCTTCCTGTGCGTGGCTTTTATCTTCGTTCACGCTAGTTCCCTGTCAATGTTCGCATCTCTAACCAGTCAGTATTCAAAACATTTCCTGACCCGGTAGTTATTCTGCGCCAGCCTAGAAGAATGTATTTACTCAATGCCGTTCCCTGCTCGGTTGGTGCAGTTGCGAACACGGTCATACCAGCTTTCCAGTCACCTGTTGAGGGCATTGCCGCAGAATAATAAACAGGACGCTCTGGCCCTACAAAAGGAAACGCACTGCTCTTAGCGCTCGTTCCGCGATACAAATACGGTGCCGCATGGTAGCCGGGGTTAATTTGAAATCCCCACGCATTCAACGATCCACCTGTGACAAGGTTGAATCGAACAATATAAGTCTTTCCCGTGGCCGCATAGAACGAGATGATTTCCCGAATCCACTCCGTACCTACCGAAAGCGGGCGAGCAACTACGACTACAGAATCAGTTACGTTATAAACCGAAACAATATTCGCCGCGGCATAGTTCCGCACATACAGAGACAAGGTGTAAGCCCCTGCGCCCCCTAAAGCGACTGTAGTAATGTTCGTGCTATCCAGTGTGCCAAACGCGTTGCCAGCGATGTTACTGCCGGTTGTAGAGCCGTCTGGGGCAACTACCGCGTTATTGCTGAAGGACACTCCGCTGGCCGTCCAACTCCCGGAAATCCCCTCAGAGGCATCAGGAAATAAGTTGGTAAAATCAGTTCCCGGCCAAACGACCTCTACTTCTCTCGTGGTTGCAGTACGGCCTAGACCAGTGCCCGCAAAGGTGAAATATAGCCCGCCGTTTTTGAAGGCGATAAAGGGTAGTACCGGCGTGGCAGAATTACCCTGCTGGTTATGCTTAAAGGTGTTGTTACTTGTGCCAAGTGCCGCGCCTATGCTCGCTGTCGCCCCCGCGGTGGCCCCAACGTAATTATCGTTAACGATAAATCCATTGTTTGACTGAAACCAGTTATGCTCAATGAACACATTGATCGGATATACGTCTAATTGAATGTTGTAAGAGTCAGTATCTGAGTGGACGATATTATGCTGGACTGAAGTGTATTGCGCACCTGCAATTACACGCAGGAATCTCTTACCCGCAGGACTTTCCCCGCCGATAATGTTCCACTCGGCCCTTAACTGTCCGGCGTTGATAATCCAGTCGGCAGGTGGGGAGGCTGCTCCGGCGGTAATCCGGTTTTTAGAAAAAGACGCCTGACCACCATCGTTATAAAGCAGCGGATTTGTGGTGGTCATTTCAAACCAGTTGCTCTCAATAATTGCTTGGTTGCTGGTGTTGTAGACGCCCCCTGCTGTATTAATGAACTTGTTGTCAACAACACGCAGGGCCTTGGGCATTGCCGTCGCCGTGCTGCTGCCGCGAACTGCATAATCAGTCTGACCTTGGAAAGTGTTACGAGTAACATCCAATTCAGTCGCGTCGATATTTTCGTTTGCGACTAAAATCGCATTTGTGCCGCCCTGAAACTGGATACCAGAGATGACGGTCTTGATGGGATCAAGAATGTTGAAGATCGGCCCTGCGCCGCTTCTCACTAACACTGCATTGGTAGCTGTCACGTAGTAAGACGAGTACAAGCCAATCAGTTTGTTAAGATTATAAGTACCGGGAGGAATGATGATCTCAATGGACTCAACTAACGTCACCCCTGAACCGGGAACATACGTTCCCCGATTCTGCCCTGATAAGTAAACCGCATAGGCCATTGCGACGTAATCTTTGGTGTCAACTCCGTCCACAAAGGTCAGTGTCCCGAAAGTAGTTCCACCTAGGTAAGCATTAGGCACAGACGATGGAATACCGAATTGAGCACGCCACGGCGCAGATGAAAGCGACGAGTTGCCGTCACCCACTGCTCCATAGGTCTTAATATTGTAAACTGCGTTAACGCGAGGATCGTTATCTTCTACCGCTATAGGGTCGAGAGCGTCAGTGGGCGCGGTGCGGAAACGGGAGCGCCCTATAACCACATCGCTAGCTAAAGGCGTTGGCGTGAGCGAGTTGATGTAGGCAATCATCTGCGCGAACGTCGGGAAAGTTGGCGATGGATTCGCGAGGACGATCGACTGATTCTCTAAGACTAAATCTTCATAGGTAAGCGGACTAGAGTTTTGTACCACCCAACCCGTAGGCGTCGAAGAATAGGCAGTAACATATTGCTTGGCAGTGTTGTTGCTGTAGAGCCGCCCAAAGATTTGAATGCTTTGAGGGTTGGGATCGGCTGCGTCTAAAGTCGAAAACAGATCGGTGGATGGAACAGAAATTATTCCGTCACCGTCTACAGTACAAGGCGACGTTATGTAGAATCCTGATTGACCATTTCCGCCCTGAACAAAGACTGTGCTGCTATCAATGTAGCCTCGATTATACCACCAACGCACCTCAAGATTATCAGGATCGTACCCGGCATTGGCGGCAGGGTAAATCTGGAACGATGAAAGAGATACGATCATTCTTAACTAAGCGATTCCTACGGAGTAAAGCGCGCATAAATCGTGCCTGTCGCGTCGCCCGACGCCTTCTTGTAAATAAACATTTGGGCTATTGGAATGGCATTACTACTCGCGCCGGTTGCGGTGTCGGTAATTACGGTTCCCGAAGTAACTAAGGCACCGGACGAGTCGGTTACTGTGGATACGTTTCCCCAGTACGTGTCTGCTCCGAGGGCGATTCGCAGTGCTACACACGATCCGGTTGGCGTTAAACCGCCCGCAACTAGCAAATCATAAACGGAGGACGCTATCGCCCCTGCTGTTATCGTGACAGGGATAAACGCGAAGTCGGTTTGTGTAGCCATAGCCTTCCTTTCACGAAGGTAGAATGTGCCTACCCGTCTTTTTGAAATGTTCAATAACGATTGGAGCTACAAGCTCGTGGAACTCTTCTCGGTGAACCCCTGAGTATGCCTTTTCTCGTGCTGGCTCGCCCCGTACGTGGCCCTTGGGCGGAACATTCCTAGTGACGACCGACCCTGCCCCCACAAGCGCCCCTGCGCCGATTGTGACGCCCGGAAGGACGACTGAGCCGGCCCCTACGGAACAGCCGTCTTCAAGGATCGGAGGTTCCGCGTGGTACGAATCATTCCCGGCACGTGGGTAACGATCATCGGTAAACGTCACGTTCGGAGCGATGAAACAATTTTTCCCTATGATGCTGTTTGAAGGTAAGAACACCCCTGAACTAATGCGCGTGTTATCGCCGATTGTAGATCCTCGGCCAATCTCCGTCCGTGAACCTATTGACACGTTGTCGCCAATCTTCACGTCGGCTAACAGGACGGCGAAGTGCCAGATAGTGACGTTCTGACCTATCGTCGCCGTCTTGTCCACAAAGTTGAATGCGTTGTTAGAGAATTGATGCATTATAGGGTTATCTCCGCGGCGTCTAAGATATCCTCTTGTTTCGCCTTTATCGGCATAATTCCTCGGTTCAAAACCTCGTGGTAAACCTCAATCATCGCCTGAGCCATTTCCACATCTGAGGCGATAGTCTCCTTAACTCGCGGGGTTACGTCCCCCTTTAAGATAGGAATTAACTCTTGAGCCATGCCGACCTGAGAGCCTTCCTGAATCCAAAAGTCTGCGTAGGGATTCCCGCGATAGCTGATTACTTTTGCGCCGCTGATACTCGCCTCTAACCCCATGCGGTTGTGATCCCCGTAACGTACGAGGTTCGCATAGACATCGACGCTCTTGAGTACGTTTCTTAGTTCTTCATGTGCAAACGTTAAGGGAGAAATATGAGCGCCGTAGCTTGCCCCGTTTCGGTTTACCAGCGGGAAGAACCAGCGATGCTGATCCACCGGCAGGTAGTTAGCATGAAGGCAGGCGTCAGGTATCTCTTTGTAAACCCACGGCCACGCAATAAACAGGTCGTAAGCCCACTTCATAAAGTGGCTGTTCTCGCAGATCATCACCGAAGGGTTTCCGGCAAACTTTCCCCTGCTTACCCCGCTTTTCCAGAAGTCCAAATCTAACCCCAGCGGGATTAAGTGAACCCTCGTGTTCTTGTCACACATCGACTGCATAATCGCCTGATGTCGCGGCCAGAACGTGCAGACAGCATCCGCGTTCTGCATCCAATACATCCAGAGCATTAAGCCATCACCATGCCCATACCCTTGCTTGGCGCTATCGACAGAAGACCGAAAGATATATTCAGGCGTACCATGACCAAGGAAGACCATCTTGAGAGGCTTCGTCAGCCTCTTTCTCATCTCGTTAGGGAAATGAGTATGCGGAACGAAAATGTCCGCATCCGCATACTTGTCCCACTGTTCAGACGGTACTTCGTGGATGTTCACCAGATGACTATCGAGACCCAACTTGCGCTCGGCGCGCATTAACGTCTCAGCGCACTTGTGCATCCCTGAAGAATTGAAAGCAGAGAAATGGCAGATTTTCATTTTAGCTAGACGCCAAACTCAGCGCTGAAGATACATTCAAGCTCTGGGATGCGTTCTGTGAGGTGGCTACGCTTGCCGTCGCGGATACTCCGCTCAAAGTAGCGCTCGCAGCTATCGATCCTGTGGTGGAAATATTTTGCGACTGAGAAACATTTTGACTTGTAGCCGTGGACGCTGTACCCGACACCCCGCTTAGCGTGGCGCTTGCCGCGATAGACTCTGCCGCTGATACGCCGCTGAGCGTCGCGCTGGCGGCAGTGGACTTATTAGTTGACGCCGTAGTGCTAGCTGTTAAGGCTGTGGAGTCCGCACCAGACTGAGCGTCAGACGCTCGCAGTCCCGCCGAGTCCGCGGCAGAGATTGCCGTATTCGCGTCGAGGGTAGGGAACGACGCAACAGCCAGCCAATTACCTTCATTGTCTGTTTCCAACTCAACTGCCGCGCTCGTAGACGCCAACGTGGTGCTAAAGGTCGCCCCAGCATTCACAATGGTCAGCGTGTTTCCTGACGAGTCGCTATCACTAATCTTGACTACTAGGCGGTGATATGCGCCGCTATCCAGATCGTCATAAATTGTCAGCGTGAACCCTGCACTTGTGCAGTTGGCAATGACCTGCCCGATGTTTGGGTCTTTTAGGGTGTAAGCCGCGCTGATGTTGATCGTATTACTGTTGCGGCTAATATCTTGAATAGGCATGTTGATTCTCCTTAATGAACCTGAAAACCAAATCGTTCTTGAAAGAACTGAGTAGATATTACCGGAAACTCACTCGGTAATACGTCATCACAAATTGTTTCGCGGGGTATTCCCATCTCGTTTGTGAGTCTGAAAATTTCCCTGTCTGAAAGATCGTAAAGCGGCGCGATCATCTTGGTGGGTCCTAGCTGAAACTCCGGCTCAAAGGTGACGGGAACTAATGGGTGACTATCCGACTTGCGGTAGCCAAATAAGGTAGTGTCCCACCCGTAATCAAATCGTGGAGTGGTTACTTTATTTACGGGTTGACCTTGTTCGGAAATGTCCTGAAGTAAAGGTAGTCTTGCGTTTCCGATTGCATATTCAGAAACCAAAGTATTCTCAACTTGATACCTTGCACTCGGAGCATAGCCAACCACTTCCAAGTCCCATTCGCGAATAATCTTCGCGGCAAAAGGGTTTAGATGATCGCGAAACCAAATAATTGTGGGTTTGTGCCCCATGTCTAAAACTGTTCTCAGCAGCACAAGGCTATCTTTCCCAAACGAGCACAACAGTGCCACTCGGTTACTCTCGCTGAATGCTCTTTGTATTGCGTCGTGCATGTTATAATGAAAAGGCGGCGCAAGGTTGTAGCCTTACGTCGCCAAGACACAAGCTGAAAGGTAACTTCAGATCATGCCCATCGACGATTCTACTCAACTCACCCCTTGTAGTAAATGTAAGACTCCTAAACCAACTAGCGATTATTATCGCAAGTCGAATGGCAAGCCGCGCGCAGTTTGCAAGGAATGCCACGCTGTCGCCGGTAAAATGTTGCTTCAACAGCCAAAACCGCCTCTGCCGACACGGCTGACTAGCGGGCTGATTAAGCAGATTTTCCCTAAAATTAAAATCGACGCTGGCGTAAGTTTTAAGGGTACGCCTTGCTGGCTGTGGGCGGGCGCAATTCATAAAACGTCGGGGTATGCGCACTTGCGTGTGGCTCGGCGCGTAGTGCACGTCCATCGGTTTCTCTATGGGTTGGTTGTTGAGCCAATCCCTGCCGAGCTTCAATCCGATCATTTGTGCCGTGTGCGTCACTGTATCAATCCAGTCCACATAGAACCCGTAACAAACAAAGAAAACGTCATGCGCGGTATTAGCTTCGCCGTTACAAATGCCGCAAAAACTCACTGTGACCACGGCCATGAATTTACCCCTGAGAATACAAAACCTCGCAAGAGGGGTGGCCGAGATTGTCGAATTTGCAGCCGTGCGTCTGCTCGCAGATTTTGGCAGCGGATGCCGTCAGATGATCCGCGGCGCGATAAGCAACGGGCCGCTTGTCTAGCGTCCTACTATAAACGAAAAGCCCGCAGCATAGCGTAAGGGTCAACAAGGCGGCACTCCCTACCTGTGACCCTGCGCCAATAAGCTGACCTAACAAGTCTCCTGATTGAACCTGAGTTGATGTTCCTGAACCTGTTCCGCTTCCGCTACTTCCCGTTTGCAAAATACGGGGCGCGGTAAGAGCAGCTAGACTTCCTAGCTGTCCGGCCTTCTGATTATTTACATCATACGATCCGCTTCTAAATGCTTGAGCTTCATCTTGATTCAACTGGCGCAGCCCTGTTCGCTGTTGAGCGTCACGGGTTTGCGCTGTTTGATATCCCCCAAGGGGATTATTGAATGAAGAAGTAAACTGATTCTTTGCATTACCATACTGAGAAGCAAGGCCCGGATCAATCTGGGGATTCCAAGCGCGGAAGTTCTGGGTATCTTGAGTGTCTTGAGGCGTAATCTGGCCGTACGTATTAGCGTTATTAAACGATTGCGTTTGATTCTGCGTCGTTTTTGTGGTTTTTTTCCCCATAAACAGAAAGGGCCGTACGCTCGATCTAATCGATTACGCACGGCCCTTCGAGAACTCAACTCGATAAAGCTTAAATTATCAAGCGGCTAATCGCATCGCTATAGCCTCTCGTGTGAGATTAAGGTGTAGCCATTCAATTACTTTTTCTCGGTATGTTCCCCGAATTAATGTCAACCCAGTCTCACGGAAACCTAGTATGCCACATAATTTTCTAGTGGGGTAGTTTTTTCTCGGAAGCCATACATATAGTTCCTGAATGTCTAAATCAGCAAAGATTTGTTCGCGTAGAATACTTGCCCCGATTAAAATGGTTTCACGTGACGTTTTAGGCCGCGCCATTAAATCCACTTCAACCGACGATCCCTTGAGAGTGAAGATAATCAGTCCCGCTAGATGCTCATCAAATATCCCGAACGTCGCACGTTCAAACTCTTTAGAGCTTTCAAGAAAATCTTCAAAGGTTTGCGGCCCAAACACTTTATCAGCATCGCGAAACCAACGAGGGGCACGAGCCTCCCAACGCCACGCATCCACGAAGCATCCCCGGTCTTTAATTGGATCAAGCCTGCGAATGTTCACTTAGTTGAACCTAATTGGATTAAAACTGGTAGTCCCGCAATGTCTCTAAGTTCTATTGGCTGTTGTCCTGCGCCTAAAGCGGTGAATAGCCTGCATTCATACTGAGCCAAAACCTTTTGGACGGCATCGCCACACTCCTTAACTCGCTTGGCTTTTGCTTCCATTGCCAGCTTTTCCACGTCTGGCTTCTGTGCTCGTCTCTGTCTCATAGACCAACGCTCCTAGTTACTTCATAAAAGACTCCCCCTGAAGCAACAAATAGTATCACGCTTCGTTTGCTGAGGACTCCAGTAATTATCCCCATCCCTACTAATCCTGTCCCCAACGTCAACACTCGCGGTAATACTCCATCGTTCAGGACAATCAGCGTTAGCTCTTGGCCGTCAACTGGCGTACCCGAGATATTTATCGTGGTAGTTTGTGCCGCAGTCCATCTCGCAACCGTGTGCGGAATCGTGGCGTCGATTGTGATCGTTACCGTTGTTCCGGCTACCGCGTCGATTATTTGTGTCCCGCCGATGTTTGCCAATTTTACGCCGCCCGTGAAGGAAATCTGAAATCGTAAAAACACTTCTTAGCACGATTCACGCAGCAAGATCGTGAACAAAATCAGTGCCTAAATAATCGTTCATTGCTCGCAGTAGTTTCTCTACGTCAATTAAGAGACGGGTATGCTTAACCGAGTTTGTGGAATCAAATACCCAATACCCGTCAGAGTCATGGGGCGAAATTTGAGTAATCGTCCCCCCTGAATCGATCACCTTCATTTCCCCACCCGCGCAGAAAAACGATGCTCCGTTAGTCAATGTTCCAGCCGGTGCTGTGCCATTGAAAATCGCCAACTGATTCGTGCCTTCAGTCGTGCCCCGACTAGCCGTGCCGCCAATCTTTACGACACCGACGTTGCTTATCTTCATTTGCAGAGTAAGCGTAGCGTCGGTGCTGTTATTAGCAGAGTTTGAAACGGGCGTAAGGAAGTTAATATCACCCGATCCGCTCACGCTGTTGGCTGCCCCCTGCGCCATGATCTGCAACCCGCCAACCGATAAATAGCCGCCCGCGTTACCGCCGTGCAAGATCGAGCCGCGGATATTCGCAAACGTGCCGCTCTGGAAATAGGTCGCAATCTCATCGGCAGTAGTGCCGCCCGCCGCGTCTACGTGAAGTCTAGAAGTGGGCGCGGTCGAACCAATACCAAGACGGTGATTGGTTCCGTCCCAAAACAAATTCGCGTTGTCCTGTCCGTAGGTGTTAGTGGCGCTACCGTAGACAATGCTCCCCGCCGTAACTGAGTTCGGCAGGATCAACGTTGACCATAACGGCGCAGTAGACGTACCACCTGAACGTAGATAAGAACCAGCCGCAACATCAGCAAGGTTCGAGTAAACATTAGAAGCCGAGGCATAGAGCAAGTCACCAGTCGTCGCACTGTTAGGAAGTGTCGTTGTACTCCACACAGGCGCAGTCGATGTTCCGCCGGATCGTAAGTAAGAACCTGCTGCGACATCAGCAAGATTTGAATAGACGTTTGACGCTGAAGCGTAGAGAATGTCGCCGGTTGTGGCACTATTCGGGAGCGTGGTCGTGCTCCATACGGGCGCAGTTGTTACGCCGCCTGATCGAAGATAGCTTCCCGCTGCCACGTCAGCCAGCTTGCTTAGCGTCGTTGAGGCAGAGGCATAGAGAATATCGCCGACTGCGTAGCTCGCGATTCCAGTGCCACCCTGAGCCGCCGTTACCGCGGCATTGTCAGTTAACACCGTGGCGCTGGCATTCGGAAACGTGAAGGTCTTTACGGACGCGGCAGGCCCGGACACGGCGAAGAAAGCGTTAGCCGAGCCACCATTCGCAGACGGTAGGATTCCAGTCACTTTCGCAGTCAGGTCAATCGTCGAATTAGTAATATCTGCGTTGACGATCTGCCCGAATGAAGGATTACCCGCCGCGTTGCCATGCAGGATTGTCGTGGTAGTCCCTTGATTAACGAAGTCAGACGATGCGAGAGTCAGCGTGCGAGTGCCCCCCAAGCTAACTGACGTACCGTTAATCGTAATCGATGAATTTGAGAGACTCGCATTTGCGATGGCGCTAATAGTTATCACACCTGTGGAGCCTAACGTGATGGTTGCGCCCGAACCGCTAATAGCTTGAGTTGCCCACTGCGATCCCGATCCGATTAGGACGTTCCCACTGGTAGCTGTCGTTGTTCCCAGAGTTGCGCCGTTGATTTTCGCAACTGTTGGGTTTGGATAAGTACCGCTGAGATCACCTCCTGCACTACCTCCCGGTGCGGTGCCGGTAATGAGAATACTGGAAACCGTCGTCAGTCTGCCTTTAGCGTCGTAAGTGATTTGGGGAACATGCGTAGCATCTCCGGTTGGGCCACCTGCTGTGATAACAGAAGCAAGAGTCAACGCGCCGGTGCTGGCTAACGTCGCATCGCCACTCATCGATACAGGCGCGTAGGCTGTCCCTCCGGCGTTGCCAACTAGAATCTGTCCGGCTGAAGGCGCGGTATTTGGAACTATCGCCGCATTGGTTGCTGTAACCCACGCCCCCGCTTCATAACTTTGGAACTTCGATAGCGTCGAGTTGTAAATGAGCATTCCATTTACAGCCGTTAACGCATCGCGTTGAGTTGTGGTCATGCGGGACACGAGCAACGCGCCCATAGTCGAGGACAACTCTAGAATGGCTGAGGTTGCTGGAACTACGCCAACGCCAACGTTACCGCCATTCGGATTGAGCACAAGCGCAGCGTTAGCGGTCGCCCCACTACTCGCGGCTTGGATAGCACCATTTGTATTGCCTGTAGACGCTCCAAAACCGACATTGAGAGCCGTGCCAACACTAGATAGGACGAAATCATCTGTGGCAAAGACAGCGGTATTGTTTGATGTGGTTCCCCGAACTGAAAGGGGCCACGTCGCAGCTATGCCTCCAATCGCAACGCTGGATGGAGTGATCGCGCCTAGTGTTAAAGTGATCGCCGGAGTTGTAGTCGGGTTCGCAACTGTGCCGCTAACGCCATTTGCAGTGACTACCGAAACGGATGTGACTGTACCTATTCCTGCTCCCGGCGTTACCCACTTAAGCCCTTGTGAAGAAGCAGAATCAGCCGTTAATACTTGTCCGTCAGTGCCAACTCCAAATCGTGTGCCAGCAGTTCCGTAGGTATAAATATCACCTTTAGTTGTGAGTGGCCCAACCAAAGTAATCGTCGAGCCTGAAGGTGCATATGAAAATCCGGACGTTCCGCCTGCTAAAGTAATCATCGGGCCGGTAATCCCGTTGAGGTTCGTGATTGCAGTCGTGGCAAGAATCTGCTGGACAAACGGATCTATCTCTGGCTCTAAATAAGAGTCATATTGAACATCCGTGTTGTTGTATACATCAGCCAACGTCTATATCCTTACGCCAATCGCTGCGCTCTGAATGACAATTTCATCGACCCGATCCAATACCGAATCGCTACCGTTGTACGTGCCTTGAATTCTTAAAGCTGATTGCGCCAAGTTCGGACAGTTGACTTGGAACTGCTGACTTTGGGCTACGGTAGAAGTGTTGGCGATTGACACGGCCCCAGTAAGACTAGATGAGTTTCCCGCTTCCAAAGACGCAACAGGGATCGATTCCGACGGCTGCGCTCCAAAAACACCCCCCGATCCGCTGGTGGTTTTGCCCGTAACGCGAAATCGCTTAACTGTATGCGATCTCAATTCATCATCGTAATCCGAAAAGTTAGTGGCGACATACCAAGCCACAGCCGCACCCGCTGCTTGATTCCACGCGTAAGTCCCAATGCTCACAGAATCGTCAGATTGCCTACCGCCCACCAATAAGGTGAGAGTGTTGCTTACCATCGCCGCGCCACAGACGATCATGTCTTGAGTAGTAGAAGACAACACAACACTCCCGATCCATGCCTCTTGACGCAATCCGTACATGAGAACCTTTGTCGTCCAAAATCCAGATGAATTGAGCGAGTCGCTGGCATGAATAAAACACACCGCATTGTTAATCGGATCGTAGGCAACCTTCACGTCTCCGGCAATCCAACTGTCAGTAATCTCAGAAACCGGAATGGCGAAGTCCATCTCTTCCGAGCCGGGAACACCGTCAGGCGCAGAGCGGGTTGGGCCTTGCACTGAATGGCCGTAGAGAGTTTTATTTACAAAGACAATTTGATCTGGCCCTGTAAAGCCCACAGACCAAAATGGTCTGATTAAAACTGGCACATCTGATTGTGGAGTGCCTTGAGAAATTAGAAGATTATTTGCAGTAGGTAAATACGCTCTACCGTCAGCGGAGATAACACCAAGAATCACTTCCGGCGGTGAAGATGAAAACGCCAATATTGCTGGCGCGGCTTCGATGTTTCCCGGCTTAGCTGGGAAAATAAACGGCCCCGGCGACGATCCGTTTAATCCCTGACAGGAAACCCACACAGGAACATTATTCAGCATTACCACAAAATTAGCTGCCGGGGGCGGATCGTTGTCGAAGGTGATTAAATTCATTCGTTCAACTTCCGCATCGTACCATTCGATGTAAGCTGTAAATCCTGACGTACTGCCTGTGAATTGATCCAATATGTACCACGGACCTTCCAAGTAGTTCAGATCGGCCCCTAACGTGCTCGCAAACAGCGTTACTCCCACTAGCCAAGCATTCTGTCCGTTGGTTGTGTCCATTGGCGGAAAGGTAATTTGAATTCGCTGATTATCCGTAAGGGTAACAACGGCTCTTTGAGATGGATTGTTATAGCCAAGGGTTTGAGTTCTAGCCGGAGCGATAACAACTGAATACTGACCCGCCCTCATGTTTTTTGTGCCACCCGCTACAGCTACCAACGTAGGTCGTGAAGGGAAAACCGGAGTGCCAGTCAGCGCCCCAAAGGCTGTAGAATCAACCGGAATTGAAAAAGTGTTTACACTTAGAACTGTAATTGTCCACGAACCATTTATCGCCGTCCAGTTTCCTGTTGCTCCTGAGATTGTTATGCCATCTCCCGTAGACAGCCCGTGATTATTTACCGTCAGCACCGCAGCCGCCGCATTAGTCGCGGCAGAAATTGTTACGGACGAAAGGTTCATTCCTAACGGGAAATTGGTATACGTCCCAGCACCTGAGTTGTAGAGAGAAATCTTAGGCGCGCGAGTCACAGACAGGCTCGCGCTTAACGCCGATCCGTTTAGTCGAAATGTGCCCTGCCCAGCGGAGAGCAGCGTGCCTCGATCCAGCCTGATAGTGTTGCCGAATATCTGAGTGCCTCGATCTTGGTCTACCGTAAAAATTACCGGTAGTCTCTTACCGGTCATCCCCGACTTTGAGCTTGTCGGAGTTTTCCAGCAGACAAAAGACGTGTCTGACACAATACGACGGACTACCAGAAGATAAGATGCGTGTGTCGAGGTGTTTACCGCCAACACATATTGACCGGGATTTAGTTCGGTAGTAAACGCCGTTCCCGATCCCGTAACCGTGGTTGAGCCTGAAGTGGCTGTTAAAGTGCCCGTAAGATCAGCAGTAGCTATCGTTTCTGAATAGCTTAATGAACCTGCATAGCTCTGAACATAGGTAAGCGGGTGATTCCCTTGAATAATCGCGTTTTCCATTCGGTAAAGAACGTCGTTATTAACATTACCCGATTTAGGTTGCGTTGGATAAAACGCGGAGGGTCTAATGGTTCGCGTTGGAAGATTGTTGCCCACTTATGCCGCCTTCGGTTGTTGTCGATCTATTAACCCGCGAATCGCTACTGCTAACGCGCTCACCAAATCACTAAACACTTCAGCAACAACATCAACCGTGTCACTTGCGCCGGCGGGAACTTCCGGCACGCTGGCAATCGTTAACTCCAAACTGCCTGTAAATCCAGTGGACGGATCGTAGTTCTCGTTCGGTTGGATGTAGTGGAAATCATCGTCGCCCTTGATAATCCACCATGCAGGCTGAGCAAAGATTCCAACCCTAGGCTGAACAAAGTCCTGCCAATACTCCACCATTGATTGAGCTTGCGCTACCGCGATGTTATCAGGATCAGAAATCGAGGCCCCGTATTTACATTGAGTCAACACAGTATCGGGTAGAGTTGCAACACCGTTCGTCACGGCTAGCGTGTGGGTTCGTCGTAAAAGGCCGCGCCCTTCTTGATCTGCGGCTTTTTGAAGCGCGACATTTTGGAATACAGTCTGAACCAGCGATTCCATTGTCATGTCTGCGTCAAGTAAGGCAGACCTTAACTGATCGCCGCCCGCAAGAGCTTGCTGTAACGCCAGATCGATCAAAGTCTGATAGCTGAAGGCCATAATTAAACCGTAATTACCTGTGGGCTTATGCTATAATTCCGCGATTGCTTGGCTCGCTATTATCGAAAACAGATTGAGTCATGCAATGCTCCACTACGAATTGATTAATGTTGGCCCCGCTATTGATTGTTCACTCACTGAAGTTAATCCTTGCCGAATCGACATCTCTGCATTGTCTGCATACTTGCGATAAATCGCCGACTGTGTGACAAACTCATCGTCTCTTACCAATGCTCCTACCATGTCATAACAAATTGCATTAGCGAGAGAATCAGGTAAGGGTAAATCACCGTTTGCCGCCACGATAGCGGCGATAGAATCCCAGTTGAACGTGCATACCTGAACCGCTACGCCATTAGGCCGAGTGTGGACGATTCCATCCCCTGACATCTTGAATCCATAGACAGGAATCGTCCAGATAGCTAAATTATTATTTCGTCGCCTAATAACTTGTTCAGGGTATTCAGTGCAAACAATCGTTTGATCGTCCGCGTCTAAAACCGATCCGTAGATACCTATAATCGGATCGCCGTTCGTGCCAACAGAGGGCATTACATCGCCACTATCCAGCGTGTCTGTTACTGTCAGTCCTACAAAAGATCGCCACGGATGGTTTCCGGTGCTAGAAATAATATCCGCAAAGCGAGCGATGCTCCCCGTCTCTTGATCTAAGAACGCCGTAAAGGGAAAAATCGAAGATTGGAAATCGGCATCAGTGAGCGGCAATGCTGCGTAGGTCAGTTCAAGCGCAGCAGCAGTAGCACCCACAAGCGCATTGCATCTCACCGCTGCCTCTCGTAAGATAATATGTGTCGCAACGCTCATAGCGGTACAATGCTAACAGTTCTAGTATCCCCACATGCCGATCCCGTCGTCGTCCATACTAGAAGATCGAATGGTCATGTGGTCTTGGATTAAATTTCTACAGTAACGGTCAAATTCATCACTGATTCTTAGTTTGTCATTTTCCAATGCAGCGGCGATTTCTTTGCGATGAACGATATTCTTTTCTTCTTCGTCCCACCATCGGCACGAAGGAAGGATAGATTGAGAAGCCCAAATTTCGATTAACGAATGAAATTGAGTGAGGACAGCAGAGCTTTCTAATGCCGCCGCGCTCGTCCAGTCGCCACTAGCAAAGGTCACTAAATAACTAGCTTGCAATCCCGGCTGCGGCAAAACTCTAACCCACCGCGATCCGTCATCCTGATAGTAGAACGCCATTCGCATTGCTGTGCAGTTAGAGCCATCGGTGTAAAGGTAAGATGAAATATTGACCGGCAGGCCCCAGTCAAAATTCATGTCTGCAATCTCGCGGAATTCTACAATCCTTTGAACATACGACGGGTTAGATGGATAGTAAGTTAAAACTTGGATCGGTTTCCCATAGGAATCATCTACAGCAAGAAGGAAATCTGAGGCTTGGGCTGAGACGTTGAGAAGATAGTCAGGCTTGAGTGACCAAGCCTGACCGGTGTTGCCTAATCGAGCGTAAAACGTTTGGAGGGCGTCAACTACGGCAAGCAGTATTCGCCTCATGCTGGCTTTTTGGGGAAGCGGATCGTCGCAACGAATGCGAACGTCGGTGGTCATTGACTGAATTGAAGCCACGCATTACTCCCTACTCGATCCCTGCGTCCTTACGCCACTTCGCCCACGTTTTGTGTAACCCGTTGAAACATGGTAACATGCGGCTATGAAGGACTTGACTGGTAGCACTTACAACTATCTGGTTGTGACAAGTTTTTCCCATCGCGGAAAGAGCGGCTACTATTGGCATTGTCGATGTTCGTGCGGCAAAGAAATAGTCGTGCGAGCCGATCATCTGAAGTCTGGGGCCAATAAAAGCTGCGGTTGCCATCGACGACATTACATGTCCTTCAGTTCCGAGTATCGATCTTGGATCGCTATGCGAAGCCGCGCTCTTCGCGTGACCGCTGCAGACTATCCGCGCTACGGGGGCAAGGGAATTACGCTGTGCCAAGCTTGGCGTAGCTTCAAGCAGTTTTACGCCGACATGGGGCCAAAACCTACCACCGAACACACAATTGATCGCATTCGTAATAAAGGAAGCTATTCTTGTGGTAAGTGTCCTCATTGTGCTTCTCAAGGATGGGCGGCTAATTGCCGATGGGCCACAAAAAAAGAACAAGCCCAAAATCGGCGCACCACCAAATCACATCCTGATTATTCTCCCAAACCGGCATTGTGACGCCATTTCTGCCAAGTTTTCCAATGCACTTCAGCGGGGCGTTCACCATGTAAATCAAAATCAGTCGCGTTCAGTTCTTGGGGTTCAGTCTGAGTTTTCACTTGCGCTTCTAACTCGGCAATTCTCTTCGCGTCCGCTTCTCTCGCTTGAGCTAGCCGCGCTTCCATGCGCTGCTCGATTAGATCGAGATCGGCGGCAGACATTGACGTTGGCTGCGGAGTTTGATTAGAACTTAATTGCGCCACGAGCTTCGACATTTCCTGCATCGGCTGATCCTGCCGAGACATCTCAAGCTGCGTGATGAGCATTTCCACAATCGGAGAATACGAGTAAGACCAGCCACCTTGCCACTCCCCGACGTGTCCTGTTTTTAGCAGCCCATGCTCAACGCTCACCATGCGAGTTGCCCAGTTGCGGAACTCTTCACACATGCGCAGAGTTTCGGCTTTGTATTTGCCAATGTCGATTCGACTGTCTGTGATCACCGCCGAGCTAATCTGCGCTTCCAAGCCTTTCAATGTCGGCTCAATTCCATCACCAAACATTGCGGTTTCAATCACGTCAAGAATGCCCGTTTCTTCTGCGTTGTGACACTCGTCCCATTCTTTCCCGAGTAGAACGCTAATCTCATCCATCCCCTTGCGGATAGGGTTCATGGAGTAGCGACGAAGCACTCTCAATCCGTCGCCGGGATACACTGGCACGAAGCCAAACTTGTTCTTGACAGCATCCTCGTTCAAAGGGATGCCCTGCCACGCTACTGCTTGAAGGTCGCCCAAATGTCGCATAGGGATAGGCTCGCCACCCATTTCCAGTAGCGCAGCGCGTCCGCGAGGAACAAATCCTCGTCCGTATTTTTGAAGACAAGGATTGGGAGTTTCTTCGCCGCCAGCTTGTAGCCATGAGATTTCGGCCTTTCTTTCAGGTACGATTAGATCGCCGGGGAAGAATACCCACCGCACGACATTCGCCCCGACGACGCGCTTATCAAAGTACCCAACCGAATCAAAAACTTCCGGCTTAATCTGTTGACGTTCTGCTACTTGCATATTTCTCCTTATGCGTACACTTGAATGTTTGAAGGACGGTGAGCGCGGCGTATTTCAGCCAACTCATTTCGTTTCTTAACCTTCTGATCGGCCATCATTTGCAATCCCCACGCCTTAGCTTGCTGTAAGGCTACCTCGTCTAATTCGGGTCTAATATGCGGATTGGTTGCTGCTTCTTTATTTCTTAACGCAATACCCTTTTTGAGTCTTTTTAATTCTTTCCCTGAGGGCTCTTTGTACGTGCCGTAACAAATCTCTCTTGACTCATTCCAGATTCGTTCACAGCACTTATTTTGATGGTCTGCGATGATTCCGATATGAGGAAGCATGTTGTACCAACCTTCTCGCGGTACTGGCCCCCACACATCTTCATTCACTGTTCTAAGAATCGTGTCCTCATTGCAAAACCGGCAACAAAGGATATGGCCTTCTGAGCGATCCGTATCTACCCAATGAACAAATACCTTCCCGTCTTTAACCTGACTGGCATCCCACTTAGCGAAGATAGAAGCTAGTTCCTGAGTGCTGAAGAACCTGCCGGGACTATGACAGTACCGACACATCACGGGAACAGGTTCAACGATCTTCAGTCGATACCGAGTACGTTCCCAACTAATCGCTAAGGCTTCTGGCTCAAATCGTTCTTCCAGAATCCACCGGGGAGGAGAGATATCAACATAATCATCGTTGCCGATGTCTACAGACAAGGCTCGGTACTTCTGTCGCCATTCACCCTCTTTAGCAAGGCCGTAACTGTCCCAGCTTGTGTTTTCCCACTTGCGCGCATCCCACGCCCAAACGAGTTGAACTATGGGAGCGCCGCTAGGCGATGCCCCCACAATTCGGTTGATTTTCCTCTGATATCCCTCCACGTCAAATTCAGGACGTTTAAAGATACCCGGAGACGCCCAAAGATCGGGCCTGTTGTAAGCCTCAATCATTAACTTGCGGTCTTTGCGCCGACAACCATCCAGAAGTTAGTGCTCGCAGGGCCGACGCGGACGCATAAAGCTGACGCCCCGCTGTCCGCAATAACCCAATCTTGAGAACCAACGACGACAGTGCAGCCCGTGCGCTGTGTAGTACCATCAACCGAAGTAACCCACACGGGCGAATTACTCGTTGCCGTAAGCGTGATCGCAAGCGAGTTAGCTCCACATACGATCACGTTATCGTCGGACAAAACCGTATAACTGGTTGACGGATTGACCACCTTCGGATTCTGCGTGATGTTGTCATACAGAAATGCCGGATTGTTTGAAGTGTTAGTTGCCATGATTTTTCTCCTTATAGTCCGGCGGTTACAGCAGTCGCGTAAGCCAACTGCGCACGTTTGATGAAGGCCGAGCCTCTTCCTGATAGGGTGGCAGGGTTCCCTTTCCACCCAACCGCGCTTTGCCAATTGTCACTTCCAGTTTGGTTCGCACCCAGCAACATACGCTGTTCAAGGCCATCACGGTTGTACTTCCCGTAGGGCTTCATCTCGTAGATCTTATAATCTGAAGTCTTGTTGAAATACACGCGATCCTCGTCCATATCAGTATCGCAAATGAAACGAGTGTCGCCGTCCGTGTAGTCGCCTTGCACACCCTTCATGGTGTCCGATCCAGCATCTTCACGCAGGTAATAGCCAAGGTTGTAGCCTTGCTTACGAATCGTACTGTATTGGCCCCACGTAATAAAGGCTGTCAAGTTGTTCTTGGCATCGACCGCGTTGTTACGAGTCTGCAACAGAGCTTTCGCGTTCTCGATTGCAGCCGGGGTCAGCAGCGCGCCCGCGAGGTCAACCACCGGAGCATTCAAATCGGTATAGACCGAAGTGTCGAGTCCCTGCAATACACGGTTTTGGTCGCTCACAAGCCAACCCTCGCCCCGCATTGCCAACTGGTACGACCCCTGAATCACAATTGGATCGCCGGATGATACTGTTCCGTACAGCATGTTGATTGTGCAAGATGACGTACCGGCAGTTGTGACGACAAACCCACCACGTACTGCTCCCGTGGACGCATTAATAGCTTGGTACGTCTCGCCTTCCCACAGCCACATTGTTCCCTTGGTCTGACCCGGAGTGGTTGCTGCCGTGGTCGTTCCTGAGAGCGATTGAGAGCCAAGAACTGTAGTTGTGGTTGCTGAGTAAGCCACCGCAGCATTGCCCGTTCCATAGAAGTATTGATTCATTCTCTTACGGAAGGTTTCGGTGTACTGCACCATGACTTGATCGTAGGACTGAACATTATCTTCAGTGTCGTTCTCCATCGACTCGATGGTAGAACCGGCCCAGATCATCGGCCACGCGCTCATGGTCGGATAGACCCACATTGAAACTGTTTGCGGGCCATTTGCCTGATTGAAATCGGAGTTGTCTGGCGTAAACCAAGTCATGCCAGTAGGACGACGAGCGTAGTCAGGAAGGCGATAACCCTTTTCGGTAAGTTTCGGCTTGTCTACCGCCTTACCAAAGGCTCTCATGCCCGGATCGTTGTTATCATAGAACTTCCGGACATCCTTCTCAACCGCTTGACGTTTGAGATCGGTGATTTCAGAAAATTGTACTGCTCCCATTTTGAGTCTCCCTTAACTGAATACCGACGCGTTGTTCAGGCCGTTAGCTTTATCGATGTCGCGATAAAACTTATAGTATTCCTGACTGCCTACAGGATGCGGATTGTTCATGTAGGGGTTTGCGTTCCCTTGTTGAGCCTGTCCTGTCCCTGAAGGCACAAAACGCGCCGTAGCCGTCTCAAGTTGACTTCCTGTCTGTGCCGCTGCTGTTGCTGCTCTCTCACCGCCCGCCTTAGCAAGCTTCAATGCATAGTCGTTAGCTCTTACTAAAATCTGTTGCTTTGCGGTTTCAGATTTAGATAAAGCATCCTGACCATCCCAAGTGTTTTCCTGTCCCGCAGCTTTCAACGCAACATATTTCCCGCGTTCATGCTCGAAACGAGACGCCAACTCGCTAAAGCCGTTCACGTCTACCCCGACTGCTTTTAATGCTCGAGCAGCCATGTCGCGATAGATCGGATATGGACTTTGAAGGTTAGCTACAACACTTAAGATTTTGTCGCATTCGAGAGAATTAACAGTCGCGTCACTTGAAAAAGTCACTTGTGACGACAGACTTTTGTGTATGGAGTCATACATCGTCTGAGACTCGCTAACAATGTCCTGTTCTACCGCTTGAGCAACTTGCTGTTGAAACTGAGCTTGCTGCTGTTCTGCGGCTTCTCGTTTGGTCTGTTCGTCTTTTTCTCGCCACGTCTTAGCCTCTAATGCAGCTTGGGCGTTGCGTAGGTGTTCCTCTGCTCGTAATCCAAAACTCGCGTTAGCTTGCGGATTCTCATCACGGGCGCGGATCAGTTCAAGAATGTCGTCTTGACCATCCTTGGAAAGAGACTTAAAAGCCTCGCGAAATTGTTCAGGGACTTTGCCGAGGTCTTCAGCGGTTACGACCCCCGAAGCGCGGAGCATGTCAATGTTTCGATAGTCCTCAATCCGGTCGGGATCAAGACTGTGAGCGCGGTACATGTGCCGCACTAACGTATCTTCTGCTCCATTTTCGTCAGGCACTCGATAAGTCAGAAGATCGTGAAATAGTTGATTAGCTACCCCCGGTCTCTGTTTATCGGCGTTCTGAAGAAACGGAAGAGTTGAATACTCTTGTCCTTCAGGTGAACTAAAGAGCGACTGGGTTAGTTCATAAGCCGTTTGTGCCTGAGCTGGATTACCAATCTTTTCAACAATCGGTTTCCAATCCGTTAACGGTTTGAACTCGTCAAGTCGCTGATCACGCTCTCGCAGCTGCTGTCTTAGTTGAATAACCGCCTGTACATGAGGATTATTTTCTTGCCCCTTGAGATCGTCGTCATTCTCAGGAAGTTTGAATGCAGCCTCAGCCTGCTCAGTTGGTTGTTCGACAACAGCCTCCGCGCCAGACTCGGCAGTCTGTTGCGGTTCGCTTCCAGTTTGTTCAGCCGGAGCACTGACCATCTCCGCAGAGACGCTAGGAGGAGGAGCACCCTCGCTAGATACATCCGTGGTTTGTAGTTCCATACCTTTGCGGCTAAAAATAAAGCCGCATCAACGTAAATCCTTGATAGGTTCACGCTCATGCGGCCCTTTCCTCGACTGAGGAACAAAGCTAAATTGTCAATCCGTTTACGAAACCCTCACGAATTCGGATTGTAAGGTTAAAGCCTTGTCTTTAGCAAGGATTAGTTTTTCTCGCCTTATCCGACCTTCAATCCGCGGCGTCACTTCTTGAATACAAGATAGTAGCTTTTCAATCTCATCCACGGTTCCATGTTCGGCAAACCATCGCATTGATAGTTTGGCCTTGGCTAGTTGAAGGTTGGGTTCCATTTTCATTGCGCGGTCGTCCATGTCTGCTTGCGTCCTCCGGCAAGCCAGTACAAAGAGCCCATCGGAACGCCTAAAACACGAGACACGTCTACAGGGCGAACACCGCCATCCAGCAGACACTTAACTGAACGCGCCATGCTATCGGGCCACTTGCCCATACCGCTTTGCAGACCTGCGGCGTATAGATTGTTGTTCGCAGCGTGCGTAGCATTGTCAGCATTGCTAATCCACTCCAGATTATCCGCGCGGTTGTTTAACTTGTCGCCATCTTTATGATTAACCTGCGGTAATTGGTTGGGATTGGGAATAAATGTTTCAGCAACGAGGCGATGCACTCTGCGGGTTTTAATTCGATGACCTGATATTAGTGTCTCCGGTTTCAGCCCGACTAGGCGATAACCGCGTTGGTCGAAACCGCCGATTATAATTTTGGGCTCCAGCGGCGCAGCCTTAGAACCTCTATCAGGCCACATACTGCGAACTTGTCCAAGATTGCTGACTTCGTACCCTCTATGGTTTTTAATGGCGCGCCATTCTTCTATCATTCGGCGGGTTGCCCTTTCGATGGCTTAGGCTTCATGCGTGCTAATTGTACCTTGTTTTTGTGGTCAGCGGACTGCATTTCTTTCTCGCCTTTTTGGAGTTTCAACTCATGCTCACGTTGAGCCTGAGACTCTATCGAGTCTTGCTGCTGCTGTGCTGCTTGAGCCTGCACGTCAAGCTGCTGATCAGGACTGGGCGATTGTGGTTGCTCTTGACTCTGCCCTTGAGATTCTAAAGCCTGCGCACCTAAAGCCGCTGGCGCAGCTTGCGCGGCCTCAATAACGCCTTGTCCTGCTGCGATGTTAGCTTGCTGAACCACAGAACCTTGGAATTGGCCCTTTGCCAGTAATTCCACAGCCTGCCGTAGCGGCATTGGAGACTCGATCAGCTCGTCCCAATCAAGACAGTTGGCGAACCATTTACTCTTATCCGTTAGATTCGGCTCTACCGTGCTGACGGGTGGTTGAATAGCTTGAATAATTATCTCAGGGTCAACAACCCCCACATCAACCGCTTGCTTCATCTGGTTCAAACGTCTGCGGCAAAGTTCTGCGACCGAATCAAAAGTGTCTGTCTCTAAATCCACATCAAAGACTTGCTCTAACTCGTTAGTCAGTTGCGGATCGGACTGCTTCATCATCGCATAACCCTGAGCGCCACCGACCACGTTAAAAAAGCCCATAATGTTCTTCTGTCGAGTGAACGGGCCTTTCGGCATTTCACTGTTCGGAACAACATCAAACACCAAATCACCTTTAAGATCGGCGCTCGATAGTTCTATCCCTTGAACCTGTCCGTATCTTCCTCCTAAATCGAAGTATCGTTTCATCGGAAAGTGTTGACGAAATAGATTAATTGTAATCTCTGACCCTCTACGCCGCGCATCAGCCTTAATTAGAAATATCGGCTGGTTAATCGAGTCCGCGTTCCCTTGGTCTATTTCTGCCGCCGTCGCCGTGGTGTTGGTGGCGGTGATTCCCGGTTGGCCTTGATCGTAATCCGTAACCATGCTCGTTTTCTGAAACATCACGTTCAGAAAGTTTTGGGCGTAGTCAAAAAACTGCGCGGGAATAGAAGCTGGTTGAAACTGATAAATTGAGTCTTGAAGTTTCCGGCCCTCTGGGAGTTTCGTTAGGTCAAACGGAATATTAGTTCTCGGAGTGCCGAGATACTTCATTTTACTTCCTGTCCAGATCTGATTGTCGTACCCAATTGCCGGAGTGTGGGTTGAACTCATGTAAGACGCAGCTTGCCCGTTTAGCGTATTAAACTGTTTTTGAATCTCTACCGAGTCTGCCAGCCCTCTTCCCGATCCGGTTTGGGCCTGAGTAAACCATGTTCCTGAAACGATGTGATCTTTATGTCGTTCAGGATAAAGAGCGAGCACCACCGCCATTCCGTTAAGCCCTACCGCACAGAGACCGTCAGGGAAAAAGTCAACCAACTTACCTTTAGGAATTGTTTCGCCGCCTACGGTTTCTTCGTCGCCGATTAAATTAATATCAGCATAATCATCTGG